>Ga0182749_1002704_pt1 | contig 12796 bp, 12 predicted proteins | sample eDN3rd37CKraftMG_FD_128875 | JGI IMG/M metagenome (GOLD analysis project Ga0182749, IMG submission 128875) | Enriched Miracle-Growth compost microbial communities from Emeryville, California, USA - eDNA 3rd pass 37_C Kraft MG (version 2) (version 2) ...
ACAGGAGCGACAACAGCATGGTGTTGATCGCGACCGACTTGCCGGAGCCGGTGGTGCCGGCGATCAGCAGATGCGGCATGCGGGCGAGATCGACCACGACGGACTCGCCGCCGATCGTTTTGCCGAGGCAGAGCGGCAGCTTGCAGCTCGTGTTGACGTAGTCCTCGCTCGACAGGATCTCGCGGAAATAGACCTTCTCGCGATGCGCGTTCGGCAGCTCGATGCCGATGGCGTTGCGGCCGGCCACCACGGCGACGCGCGCCGACACCGCGCTCATCGAGCGGGCGATGTCGTCCGCAAGGCCGATGACGCGCGACGACTTGATGCCCGGCGCCGGCTCGAGCTCGTAGAGCGTGACGACCGGGCCCGGCCGCGCATTGATGATCTGGCCGCGCACGCCGAATTCGCCGAGCACGCCTTCGAGCGCGGTCGCGTTCTCCTGGATCGTCGCCTGCGAGATATTGGTGCGCTCGGACGCCTTCTGCGCCGCCAGCACGTTGAGCGGCGGCATGACATAGCTGCCGCCGGTGCGGCGCGGCGCGGGCTTCGCCGCTGCGCGCTTGCGGCGCGGCGCCTGCGGCGCTTCTTCCTCCTCGTCCTCATACTCCTCGTCGAAGTCCTGCGCCTCCGGCACGTCGCCGAGCGCCGGGGCATCGAGCCGCGGCTCGACGCGGCCGCCGGCCGCGCGGCGCGCGGGCGCCGGCTTCACGGTGCGCGGCGCGCGGCGGAACAGCCGGCCGATCCGCGCCTTGAGGCTGAGGAATTCGTGGGTCAGCCAGCCGAGCGGGTTCCAGCGACTGACGTCGTCGTCATCCTCCGCGTCGTCTTCGGTGTCTTCTTCCGCGTTGGTTGCGACAGCGGGCGCGTCCTTGCGCTCCGGCCAGTGCAGGTCGAGCGCGAGCGCCATGAAAATCGCGGTCGCGAACAGGGTGACGAGGCCCGTCGCGAACATGTTGAGGCCGGCGGCGCGCATGCCGAACATCGACAGCGGCACCTGCACGATACCGTCGCCGATGACGCCGCCGAGTCCGCTCGGCAGCGGCCAGCCGGCGGTGCGCGGCAGGCAGGCGAACAAGGCGGCGGCGCCGAACGCGGCCGGCAGCCAGAACAGATTGCGCCAGCGCGCGACCAGCGGCTTGTGCGCCAGCAGCCGCCAGCCGATCGCGGCGAACGGCATCAGCAGCACGATGGAAGCGAGGCCGACGAGTTGCATGGCGAGGTCCGCGATCACCGCGCCGGAATGGCCGAGCAGGTTGTGGATCTTGCCGTTGGCGGCGTGGCTCAGCGAGGGGTCCTGCACCGACCAGGTCGCGAGCGCGATGGCGCCGATCAGCCCGCAGCCGAGCAGCAGCAGGCCGAACAGTTCGCGCATGCGCCGCCGCAGGATGTCGCGGAAGTGATCCGACACGAAGGCGACGACGTCGAGGCTGCGATCCGACAACGACATTATTCCCTCAACCCCTCAACCGAGCACGGCGACGAGGCGATGCAGCGCCTCCGCCGTCTGTTCCTTGTTCTGCACCATCGCGACGCGGATATAGCCGTCGCCCGGATTGCCGCCGTCCGCCTGCGCGCGGGCGAGATAGCTGCCGGGCAGCACGCGCACGCCGGCGTCCTGCCAGAGCCGTTTGGTCACGGTTTCGCTGCCGCCCTGCGCGGCGACATCGAGCCAGAGAAAGAAGCCGCCGGCGGGGCGCCGGTAGCCGTAGCGGCCGCCGATGATCTGGTCGGCGAGATCGAACTTGGCATTGTAGAGCGCGCGGTTGTCTTCGACATGCTGTTCGTCGCCATAGGCGGCGACGGCGACATGCTGCAGCGGCACCGGCACCTGCGGCGCCGCGACATTGCGCAGTTCGAGGAACGACGCGAGAAAGTCGCGGTCGCCGGCGGCGAAGCCGACGCGCAGGCCCGGCAGGTTCGAACGCTTCGACATCGAATGGAACGCGACGACGCTGCGGAAGTCGCGACCCGACACTTCGAGAATGCCGTGCGGCGGCTCGCGCGTGTAGATCTCGCTATAGCACTCGTCGGAAAAGACGAGGAAGCCGAACCGCTGCGCCAGATCGGCGAGGCGCTTCAGATAGGTTTTGTCGGCAACCGCGCCCTGCGGGTTGGCCGGCGAGGCGATGAAGGACACGACGGTACGCGCCAGCAGATCGTCGCTGAGCGCGTCGAGATCGGGCAGGAAGCCGGTCTCCTTGCGCGCCGGCAGATAGACCGGCTCGCATTCCGCCGCGGTCGCGCCGGCGGCATAAGCTGCGTAGAACGGATTGGGGATCAGCACCGCCGGTTTACCCTTGCGCGGCGGCACGTAACGCTTGGCGGCGATGCAGCCGAGGAACAGACCCTCGCGCGTGCCGTTCAGCACCAGCACGTCGTGGTCGGAATCGATCGGCCGCGGCAGCGCGTAGCGCCGCCCGAGCCAGCCGGCGACCGCTGCGCGAAACGCATCGTCGCCCTTGTTCGCCGGGTAGCGGCCGAACAGCGCGAGATTTTTTTCAAGCACCGCGCCGACGAAGGGCGGCATCGGATGCTGCGGTTCGCCGACCGCGAGCGAGATCGCCGGCTTGCCCGGCGCGACATCGGCGAGCAACTCGTTGAGCCGCGCAAAGGGCGAGCGTCCGCCGGGCGGCGTCCGGACGGGCATCGACGGCTCGCGCTGGGCGTTCGTTGACGGCATGCGGCAAGACACGGAACGGCTTTGCGGGTTTTTGCCCGCGTCACAGGGGTTTCCGCACCTTACCGGGCGTCAGGTTAAACCGCCGTTAACCATCGGGGCGCCGTAGCGGCCAAGAGATAAAGAACAACAGGCCGGCCGGAAAAAGTGAGACCCCGGTCCGTTGCGGGACCGGGGTCTCGACGGAAGGAACGGTGCCGGGTTCCGTCCCTGCCGCTGGCTCGCTAGGCCGTTGGCCTAGTTACTGCACGGTCTCGCCGTGCAGGGTGATGTCGAGGCCTTCTTCCTCGCCCTGCGGGCTCGGCCGCAGGCCGACCAGCGCGTTGACGACGTAGAGGATGATGGCGGTGACGACCGCCGTGTAGACGATGGTGACCGCGACGCCGTAGGCCTGCGTCACCACGCTCGCATCCTTGCCCAGTTCGTTGATCGCGGCGTCGGCGAACACGCCGGTCAGCAGCGCGCCGATGATGCCGCCGACGCCGTGGACGCCGAACACGTCGAGCGAGTCGTCGTAGCCGAGCGCCTTCTTCAGGAAGACGGCGGCGACGTAGCAGCCGACGCCGGCGAGGATGCCGAGGATCAGCGAGCCGGTCGGATTGACGAAACCGGCCGCCGGCGTGACGGCGACGAGGCCGGCGACCGCGCCGGACACGATGCCAAGCAGGCTGGGCTTCTTGGCGACGATCCATTCGGCGAACATCCAGGCGATCGCCGCTGCGGCGGTCGCGACCTGGGTGTTGAGCATCGCCGCGCCGGCCAGCGCATTGGCGCCCGCCGCCGAACCGGCGTTGAAGCCGAACCAGCCGACCCAGAGCAGCGCCGCGCCGATGAAGGACCAGGTCAGGTTATGCGGCGCCATCGCGACGGTGCCGTAGCCTTTGCGCTTGCCGATGATGATCGCGGCGACGAGGCCGGCGACGCCGGCATTGATGTGCACCACGGTGCCGCCGGCGAAGTCGAGCACGCCGGCCGAGCCGAGGAAGCCGCCGCCCCAGACCCAGTGCGCGATCGGGCAGTAGACCAGCAGCAGCCAGAGACACATGAACCACACCATCGCCGAGAACTTCATGCGTTCGGCGAAAGCGCCGGTGATCAGCGCCGGCGTGATGATGGCGAAGGTCATCTGGAAGGTGATGAACACCGTCTCCGGAATGGTGGCGGCGAGCGAGTTCGTCGTCGCGTTGCCGACGCCGACGAGGAACAGCTTCGACAGGCTGCCGATATAGGCGTTCATGCCGCTTTCGGTGAAAGCGAGCGAATAGCCGACGATCATCCACAGCACCGTCACCAGGCAGGTGATGGCGAAGCTCTGCATCACCGTCGCCAGCACGTTCTTCTTGCGGACCATGCCGCCGTAGAACAGGCCGAGGCCGGGGATCGTCATCATCAGCACCAGCGCCGTGGAGGTCAGCATCCAGGCGGTGTCGCCGGTGTCGAGCTTCGGCGCCGGCGGCGTCGCGGGCGCGGCCGGCGCCTGCGCCAGCGACGGCTCGATGCAGATCAGTCCGACAATCAGTGCGGCAAGCGCCAGCAGCGCCGCGCGCGGAAACGTCTTGAGCGTCATGGTCAAACTCCTGTTCATGGTGTTCCGCGGTGCGCGCTTACAGCGCCGCAGCGTCGGTCTCGCCGGTGCGGATGCGCACGGCCTGCTCGAGCCCGACGACGAAGATTTTTCCGTCGCCGATCTGTCCGGTCTTCGCCGCGCCGGTGATGGCGCCGATGACCTTGTCGACCTGGTCGGTTGCGACGGCGATCTCGATCTTGATCTTCGGAAGGAAGCTCACCGCGTATTCGGCGCCACGGTAGATTTCCGTGTGCCCTTTCTGCCGTCCGTAGCCCTTGACCTCGGTGACGGTCAGACCCTGCACGCCGATGGCGGTGAGGGCGTCGCGAACCTCGTCGAGCTTGAACGGCTTGATGACGGCCATGACGATTTTCATGGATTCGATCCCCAGTTCAGCCCGTGGTGTGGTTGACGCAGTGCGGGCGGCTCACTGGGCACCACCCGCAATTTGAGCATCGCGGGCGCTGCCGTCCTCAAGGGAATCAAACCTCGTGCCAACCGCGCTGCGCGGCGACAAGCCTTTGATCAGACAGGAGAAAATCGATACGGCGAGGCGAGCGGCGACGGGGCGGCCTGCCCATCGCTTAATCGGGTGTCAGGCTTGCGCAAAAAATAAGCAGCCCTCCGGGGCGATGCCCGGAGGGCTGAAACTCTGACCGCGTGGCCTCGACCGCTTGGCGTCTACTGCAGCGACTCGCCGTGCAGCGCGACATCGAGCCCGATCACCTCGTCCTCATGCCGCACGCGCAACGGCGTCACGGCATTGATGAGCTTGAGGATGACGAAGGTGGCGCCGCCGGCCCAGACGAGCGTGACCAGGATGCCGTAGAGCTGCATCAGCACCTGCCGGGGATTGCCTTCGATCAGCCCCGAAATGCCGGCGACGCCCGGCGCGGCCGACAGCGCGGCGGTGGCGAACACGCCGGTCAGCAGCGTGCCGGTCAGCCCGCCGATGCCGTGGACGCCGAACACGTCGAGCGAGTCGTCATAGCCGAATTTGAGCTTCAGCCAGGTGCAGGCCCAGAAGCACACCGCGCCCGCGATGATGCCGATGATGATGCCGTGCATCGGCAGCACGAAGCCGGAAGCCGGCGTGATGGTGCCGAGGCCGGCGACCGCGCCGGAGATCATGCCGAGCACGGAGGGCTTGCCGCGCGTGTACCATTCGAGCGCCATCCAGGTGAAGGCGCCGGCGCTGGCGGCGAGATGCGTCGCGACGATCGCCATCACCGCGCGCGAGCCGGAGCCGAGCGCCGAGCCGCCGTTGAAGCCGAACCAGCCCATCCACAGCAGGCCGGTGCCGATCACCGCGAGCGACAGATCATAGGGCGCGAGATTTTCGTGGCCGTAGCCCTTGCGCTTGCCGAGCACCAGCGCGGCGACCAACCCGGCAATGCCGGCATTGAGATGGACGACGAGGCCGCCGGCGAAGTCGAGCACGCCGGCATCGCCGAGGAAGCCGCCGCCCCAGACCCAGTGCGCCAGCGGGACATAGACAACGAACAGCCACAGCACGCTGAACGCCACGAAAGCCGAGAACCGCATGCGGTCGGCGACCGAGCCCGCCACCAGCGCGACGGTGATGATCGCGAAGGTCATCTGGTAGAGCATGAACAGCGACTCGGGGATCGTTTTCGCCGCGGACGACACGGAGTCCATCGTCATGCCGGCGAGGAAGATGCGGTCGAGCGAACCGAGCACCGCGCCGCTGCCGGTGAAGGTCAGCGAATAGCCGAACATCGCCCACAGGACCGAAACGATGAACGTCGCGGCGAGCGATTGCGCCATGGTGGCGAGCACGTTCTTCTTGCGCACCATGCCGCAGTAGAACAGGGCAAGGCCGGGGATCGTCATCATCAGGACGAAAGCCGTGGCGGTGATCATCCACGCCGTATCGGCGGGATCGATCGTCGACATCGGCGCCGCCGCCTGCGCGAAGGCCGGCGTCGCCGCGACGGCCGGCAAGATGGTCAGCGCAATCGTCTTGCGCGCAAAAGACATGATGTTCCCCCCGCTCATGCGTCCCCCCGGATGCCTCGAATGTTCCGATAAAGTCAGATCGCGTCGGCGTCGGTTTCGCCGGTGCGGATGCGCACCGCGCGCTCGACGTCGGTCACGAAGATCTTGCCGTCGCCGATCTGTCCGGTCTTGGCGCCGGTGGCGATGGCGGCCATCGCCGGCTCGAGCTGGTCGTCGGCGACCACGAGCTCGATGCGGACCTTCGGCAGGAAGTTCACCGCGTATTCGGCGCCGCGGTAGATCTCCATGTGGCCCTTCTGGCGGCCGTAGCCTTTGACCTCGGTGACGGTCATGCCGTGGACGCCGGCATGGGTCAGCGCGTCGCGCACCTCGTCGAGCTTGAACGGCTTGATGACGGCAATGATCAGTTTCATGGAGGTTCCTTCCCGGCAATGGAACGCAGCCCGTACTAAAAACCCGCCGGGCGGGGCGGGCGGATGTGCCTACGTTATCGGCTGAAAATTCAAATTTTAAGCGGATTTCGCCCGAAAGCCGGAGAACACCCGCACAAGATTTGTGCAGATTAGGGCAGCCGCTTTGTCTTATCGATGGCCGCCGCGAGGCCGGTCGTCGGCCGCGAGGCCGAGATCGTGAATCAGCTTCGGCAGCAGGCGGCGCACCCGATGGCGGGTCAGGCCCGGCTCGATATGCGGATCGTAGAGGATGGTCAGCAGCGCGCGGTCGTAGACGGTGAGATAGCCGACCTGCCGTTCCTGGTTGAGCATGGTCCACGGATTGCTCTGGTCGTGGTTCGACAGGCCGAAGGCGTGCAGCAGCTCGTGGTAGGCGCAGTCGAGAAAGACATCGTCGCCCTGATCGACGATGACGAAGGAGATCGAATGCGCGATCTCGCCGTCCTGGTCGGAGCGCACGCTGGTCATGCATTGCGCATCGGTCTTCTTGACGAAGGTGCGCGCGGTCTCGCGTCCGAACGCGGATTCGATGGCGTGGGCGAAGTCGCTCTCGTCGATCAACTGCACGGTGATGTCGGCCTCGTCGTCGCCTTGCGCGAGGCGCAGCCGCAGGTTCGGCACCGCCGCGGCATACTCCATGATGATCTTTTCCATCGCCGCCTTGCGGTCGACGCTGCCGGTCGACGCCACGCGGGCGCGGATGTCGTGGGTGAAGCGCCGCACGCCTTTCGACTTCGCCCCGATGCTGAGGTCCGAGCCGAAGGCGAGGGCGAGAAAGCCGCGCGTCAGCTCCGCCGCGGTGAAGCGGGTGTATTGCGCCGGCGCACCGTCGAACGAGCCCGGCGGCGCCGGCTGCTTGCCGCTCGCCGCGACGGCGGCGGATGTCACGCCCAGCATCATCGCGAGCGCAATGATCGACCCCCTCCACATTGCTCGCTTCGATCCCCTCCTCATTCCTCCCCGTTTCAAGGGGAGGACGGCATTGCTGCGAATCTTCCCTCCCCCTGAAAGGGAGAGGGTTAGGGCGCGGGTCGTCAGCCATTGCAGCATTTTATGATTGCTTCCGGCGCAGGCGCGCCAGTCCTTCTTGCGCCACCGAGGCAACGAGCTTGCCGTCACGCGTGAAGATCAGTCCGCGCGAGAAACCGCGCGAGCCGTGCAGGTTCGGCGAGTCCTGCGAATACAGCAGCCACTCGTCGGCGCGGAACGGCCGGTGCAGCCACAGCGCGTGATCGAGGCTCGCGCCCATGAAATCCGCCTCGAACAGCGAGCGGCCGTGCGGCGCGAGCGAGGTGTCGAGCAGCATCATATCGGAAGCGTAGGCCAGCACGCATTGATGCAGCGCCGGATCGTCCGGCAGCCGGCCGGCGGCGCGCATCCAGACATTGACGCGGTCGCGCTTGTCGTCCTTGCCGAGATAACGCTCCAGCTCGACCGGGCGCAGCTCGATCGGCCGCTCACGCTGGTAAAAGCGCCGCACCGTCTCCGGCATCTTCGCCAGCAGCGCGTCGCGGGCCTGCGGATTGTCGAACACGGCATCCGGCGGCGGCACGTCCGGCATCGGCGCCTGATGGTCGAGGCCGTCCTCGTCGGCATGGAAGGACACCAGCATCGAGAAGATCGGGTGACCGTGCTGGCGCGCGGTGACGTTGCGGGTCGTGAAGCTGCGGCCGTCGCGAATGCGGTCGACGTCGTAGATGATCGGCACCTTGGGATCGCCGGGCAGCAGGAAATAGGCGTGCATCGAATGCGGCGGCCGGCGGTCGACGGTGCGGATCGCGGCGGCGAGCGCCTGCGCGATCACCTGCCCGCCGAACACCCGGTTCCAGGTGATCTTCGGTGACACGCCGCGGAACAAATTGAGGTCGAGCTGCTCGAGATCGAGGATCGAGACGAGTTCCTTGACGGCTTCCGACATGAGGCTTTCCGAACCGGCGCGCAGCAGACGACATATGTCTTGCCGGCTCAACCTGCTATGCTGCGGTGCAATTGACAAGAAATTCAGGACTGGAATTCGCAACCCCATGGCCGGACCGGATCCCATCCGCGCAGACGTGCTGATCGCCGGCGGCGGCTTTGCCGGACTGGCGCTCGCCGTCGCGCTGCGGCAGGCCCTGGGCCGGCGTTTCGCCGTCACCGTGGCCGATCCGGCGCTGGCGGCAATCCCGTCGCGGGATCCGCGCGCGTCCGCGATCGCGGCGGCGGCGCGCCGGCTGTTCGAGGCGATCGGCGTCTGGGACGCGGTGGCGGGCGAAGCCCAGCCGATGCTCGACATGGTCGTCACCGACTCCCGGCTCGACGACGCGGTGCGGCCGACCTTCCTGACCTTCGGCGGCGAGGTCGAGCCGGGCGAGGCTTTCGCCCACATGGTCGAGAACCGGCATTTGATCGACGCGCTGGTGGCGAAGGCGCGGGACGAGGGCGTCGATCTGCGCGCGGCGGCGGTGACGGATTTCGAGACCGGGCCGCAACGGGTGACGGCGCGGCTCTCCGACGGCGGCGAATTGTCGGTGCGGCTTCTGGTCGGCGCCGACGGCGCGCGCTCGGCGGTGCGCGAGCGCGCCGGCATCGCGACGCATGGCTGGAACTACGATCAGTCGGCGCTGGTGATGACGGTCGAGCACGAGCGCGATCACAACGGCCGCGCCGAGGAGCATTTCCTGCCCGCCGGCCCGTTCGCCATTCTGCCGCTGACCGGCCGGCGCTCGTCGATCGTCTGGACGGAAGCGACGAAGGAAGCCGAGCGGCTGCTCGCGCTTCCCGACGAGGACTTTCACGCCGAGCTGGAAAAGCGGTTCGGCCTGCAGCTCGGCGATATCAAGGTGGCGGGGCCGAAACGTGCTTTCCCGCTCGGGCTGCACACCGCGCGCTCGTTCATCGGCGAGCGGCTGGCGCTGATCGGCGACGCCGCGCATGTCATCCATCCGATCGCGGGGCAGGGGCTCAACATGGGCCTGCGCGACGCGGCGGCGCTGGCCGAGGTCGTCGCCGACGCGGCGCGGCTCGGGCTCGATCCGGGCGATGCCGAGACGCTCGAGCGCTATCAGCGCTGGCGGCGCTTCGACACCATGGCGATGGGCGTGGCGACCGACGGCCTCAACCGGCTGTTCTCCAACAAGTCCGACGTGCTCCGCCTCGCGCGCGATATCGGGCTCGGGCTCGTCGAGCGGATGCCGGCCTTGAAGCGGGTGTTCATCCGCGAGGCGGCGGGCTTCACCGGCGAGGTGCCGAAGCTGCTGCGCGGCGAGGCGATTTAGCGGACTGTCATTCCGGACGCCGCGAAGCGGCGATCCGGAATCCAGACATTTTTCAAAAGCGTTCAGTCGGGCTGGATTCCGGGTTCGCGCTTTCAGCGCGCCCCGGAATGACGGCAGAACATCGGCCTGATATCCGCACTCAACTCAGCGGCACGCTGCCGACGTGATCCTTGAACGCCTTGCGCGACGAGATCGCGGCGTACCAGCGGTCGAGGTTCGGCGTCTTCGGCCGCTCCGGCACCAGCTGCACGAAGCGGTAGCACATGATGCCGACCGGGATGTCGCCGTAGGAGAACGCATCGCCGGCGACGAATGGCGTCTTGCCGAGCTGGCGTTCGAGCATCGCGAAGTTCTCGATGCTCTTATCCTTCGAAGCCTTCACCGCCGCCATGTCGCGCTTCTCCGGCGGCGTGCGGATCAGTTGCCAGAACGCCGGGACGATGCCGGGGCCGCAGACCGACAATTGCCAGTCCATCCACTGGCTCGCCAGCGCGCGGATATGCGGGTCCTTCGGCTCCAGCACGCCGGCCTTGTCGAACTTCCCGGCGAGATAGCGCACGATCGAATTGGATTCCCAGAGCAGGAAGCCGTCGTCTTCTTCCAGCGTCGGCACCAGGCCGTTCGGGTTCATCGCGAGATAGGGCGCGTCCCGGTTCTTGCCGAAGGCGCCGCCGACGTCGATGCGTTCGGCCTCGAGTCCGAGCTCGCCGAGCGCCCACATGACCTTCTGCACGTTGGCCGAGGTGTTGCGGCCCCAGATTTTCATCATCGCGGTGTCTCCGGTTTAGTCCGGCAGCGGTTTTATCCGGCGCGGCCGCAAATGTCTGCCGCGCGAGCGTTGAAATTCCGGGATCGAGGGATGCAGTTTTCTATTCGACCGGCCGCGCCTCGTCCGCCAGCATGATCGGAATGCCGTCGCGGATCGGATAGGCGAGTTTTGCGCGCCGTGAAATCAGTTCCTGTTTCGCGGCGTCGTATTCCAGCGGGCCCTTGGTGACCGGGCACACCAGGATCTCCAGCAGCTTGGGGTCGACGCCGCCGGCGGGACGTTCGGGTTCGGAGGTCATGTCCGGGCTCATTTCCGGATTCATTTCCGGATTCATGGGGGTTGTCGATAGCGCGGCGCGCGGCGCTACTGCAGCGGCGGGTCGCCGTCGCTCCTTTGCTTGGCGAGCTCGATCTCGGTGACGGCGACGAGGATCTCGGCGCGGGTCTTGAGGTCGGGCGCCTCCAGCAGCGCCTGCTTTTCCGCGCTGCCATAGGGCGACATCATCGCCAGCGCGTTGACCAGCGCCTCGTTCGGCGCGTTCTCGATGCCGTCCCAGTCGGCTTTCAGATTGTTGGCTTTCAGGAAATCGCGCAGCGCGTTGACGACGGCGTCACGATCGACCGCCTGCTCTCCCTTGCGCGCGACGAAATCGTCGGCGAACGGCGCGAAGGTGACGCGGCATTGCCGGTAGGGCGTCAGCACCTTCAGCTCTTCCTCGATGCGGAACCGCGCGACGCCGGTCAGCTCGAGCAGATAGCGGCCGTCGCCGCTCTCGGCGAGTTGGGTGATGCGGCCGACGCAGCCGATCTTGAACAAAGCGGGATGGGTGTCGGAGCCGCCATGGCTGTGCGCGGGGTCGGGCTGGATCATGCCGATCAGCCGGTGGCCGTCGCGCAACGCGTCGTCGACCATCGCCAGATAGCGCGGCTCGAAAATGTTGAGCGGCATCTGCCCGCGCGGCAGCAGCAGCGCGCCCGGCAGCGGAAACACCGGGATGACGGCCGGCAGGTCGACCGGGCCGCGATACTGCGCATTCATCGGCATGTACGAAACTCCTTCGTACGTCTTGTCGCCTCATCCTGAGGAGCGGGCGCAGCCCGCGTCTCGAAGGATGAGGCCTCGTCCTTCGAGACGGGCGCGTTCCGCGCCCTCCTCAGGACGAGGAGGAAAAGTCACGAAAACAAAATCGACGACAGCTTCTTGCGGCCCTCGACGGTCGCCTCGTCGGCGCCGCCCCAGGCCTCGAAGAACTGCACGAGCTGCTTGCGAGCGCCGTCGTCGTTCCACTTGCGGTCGCGCCGCACGATCTGGAGCAGATGATCGGTCGCCTCGGCGCGCTTGCCCGCGGCGTTGAGCGCGACCGCGAGATCGAACCGCGCCTGATGATCGAGCGGATCGGCGGCGACCTTGGCCTCGAGCTCGGTCAGCGGCCCGATCGATTTCGCCTGCTCGGCGAGCTCGATCGCGGCGCGCGCGGCGGCGACCGCGCTGTCGTTCTGCTTCGCCGCCGGCACCGTGGCGAGCGTGTTCTTCGCCTGCTCGAGATTGCCGGCTTCGACATGCGCCCGCGCGAGACCGGCGAGCGCGGCGACGTTGTCGCTGTCGCCGGCGAGCACCTGCGCGTAGATGTCGGCGGCGCCGGCGGCATCGCCCGCGGCGAGCGCGGCGTCGGCCGCCTTCAGCAAATCCTTTTCCTCGCCGCCGATCTCGCTCTTGGTCAGCCGCTCGATGAAGGAGACGACCTGGCCTTCCGGCAGCGCGCCCATGAAGCCGTCGACCGGCTGGCCGTTGACGAAGGCGATGACGGCGGGGATCGACTGGATGCCGAGCTGCTGCGCCACGGCGGGATGCTCGTCGATATTCATCTTGACGAGCTTCGCCTTGCCCTTGGCGCCGCGCACCGCCTTCTCGATGACCGGGGTGAGCTGCTTGCACGGGCCGCACCACGGGGCCCAGAAGTCGACCAGCACCGGCTGGCGCTTGGACTCCTCGATGACGTCCTTGACGAAGGTCTGCGTGGTGGTGTCGCGGACCGTATCGTCGGACGCCGCCGCCGCGGCCGTTCCCCCATTCTGCAGCATGAAACCTCGCCTC
>Ga0182749_1002705_pt1 | contig 12791 bp, 12 predicted proteins | sample eDN3rd37CKraftMG_FD_128875 | JGI IMG/M metagenome (GOLD analysis project Ga0182749, IMG submission 128875) | Enriched Miracle-Growth compost microbial communities from Emeryville, California, USA - eDNA 3rd pass 37_C Kraft MG (version 2) (version 2) ...
ACATCAATGGCTTCTACAACACCCGCCGCCGCCATTCATATTTAGGCGGCATCAGCCCACTCGCGTTCGAAGCCAAGGTGGCAAAATGAGATAGGTGAGCGGCACAAAACCGTTACAAGTCCATAGAGCTTCTTCTTCTTCTTCTCCCTTAAGCGCGAGCGCATCCGGCGCCGGACCTACAAAACACGCGAGGAAGCCCGGAAAGATGTGTTCGATTACATCGAGATGTTCTACAACCCGGTGCGCAAGTTGGTCAGGAACGGGATGCTGTCACCTGCCCAGTTCGAGCAGCAGAAGGTTTTGAAAGCAGAAGGCGTCTAAAAAACTAAGGGCTACTCACTGCGAAGGTCACCGGATGGGCCCACAAGCCCGCGTCGAGTCAATGCAAGATTCACCTCTGTGAGACCCGATACAGCACGACCAAGCTTCGGCTCGGCCAGTGCGGACAGATCCATAAAACCCCCGAGAGATCACACCGCCCAGCTCTGCAATTACAGATCCTGAGCCTAAAGATCGGTTTCGCCTCGATTGCACTTGGGCCGCTTTCCGCTTAAGCTTGCATTTTATGGTGACCTAATCGGCATGGTAAACAGCGTTTCGCCCAAGAATGAGGGTTTGGAGAGCCGGTCTGATACCCACAAAAGTGCTCGCAAGCGGGCCAGCGCCCGAGAAAAGATACTCAGCGCCGGACGCGCGATCTGTGCAGACGGTCGCTACCTCCGCGTGACGATTGAGGAACTTGCGGACACTGCCGGTATAAGTCGCGCAAGCTTCTATAAGAATTTCTCGAGCAAGGAGGAACTGCTTCGTCAACTCGCTGAGGATCAAGTGGAATGGTATGTTCGGCAATTCCGCACCATAACCTCGTCGGAAGCTCGCACGACGACAGATCTTATCACATGGTTCCGACACTTCATCGAGCGCTACAAGGAGGTGAATGAGTTGATGGCGCACTTCCGGTTCGCGATTTCGATCAAGGAAGCTTATGCGCAAAATCAGGCTGCGCGCCGCCGGGTGATCGAAACACTTGGCCATCGCTTCCCTGAGCTACGCTTATTCCTTGCTGACGGATCATTGGATGTGCAACGCGAAGTGGAGGTGCTGCTGTGGGTTTATCAGCTCGAGCAGGTGTGTCTTAACGTAGCGTTCGCGCCGCAGACCTTTCCTGTCGGCCCCGCTTTGTTTGCGCTCGCTCGGCACTTCATCGACCTCTTGGACTCAAGTAACGCAGAGCCGGTTGTTGATACAATCAAGATTAAATCATGAAAGATGATTGTCGAGCACTGGCCAACAAGGCCAGCGCGGGGTTCTCAAGGCGATAGACAAAGCGACCGCGCTTTTCGAGCGTCATTGCCCTCCGGAGAATGACGGCCCCATCGCCGGGCTGATCCATATCGGCGCTATCGGCTTCGACGCAGTCAAGCAGATCGTGCTGGCGCGCATCGAGCGCCGTAAGCGGGGTTTGCCGGCCTGCACCCCGGGATCGTCGAAAAGGAGGTGTGGGACGCGGCCCAGCGGCAACTGCGCGAGAATGGCCGGGGAACGCGATCGAGCCCCCGCGTCCGACATCCCAGCATCCTTGCCGGCAAGCTGTTCGATGACCGGGGAGAACCGCTGATCGCGGTCCATGGCAAGGTCCGCTATCGCTACTATGTCAGCCGGTCGCTCCACCACAAGGGCGATGCCCGGAAGACCGGTGGCATGCGCTTGCCCGCTCGCGAGATCGAGACGCTGGTAATCGATCAATTATACCGCACAATCAATGATCCCATCGCTTTGGTGGATTCATCTCCGTCATCCCCCGACGAACAGGACATTCCGGTGCTGGTCGAGAAAGCCCGAGGTTTGGCATCACGCCTGCGCGAGGTCGAAGCGGTTTGGTCCAGACGCTGGTCGGCGACATTGTCGATCGTATCGACATCGGATTTTCCGGGGTGCGCATCAAACTGGATACCACCGCCCTCGGCCGTCATCTCGGAATGGTGATCGATGCGCGCTACTGATCATCGCGCCAGCCACGCTGAGGCGATCCGGGCTGGCCATGCGGATGGTCCTTGAGACCGGCGAAGCGGCGACCAACCGCGAGCCGGACGCCCGGCTGATCGGTGCCATCGCCAAGGCACATCGCTAGTGGGGACGGCTCCTTGAAGAACCGACGCTCACCATCACCGACCTTGCACGTTCCGAAGGTGTCACCTCATCCTACATGACCCGGGTCATCCGGCTCGCCTTCCTCGATCCGGCGATCGTCACCCGGATCGTCGAGGGCAAGGCGCCCGCCGACATCGACACCAAGCGCCTTACGCAAGCGGATGCGATCCCGCTCAGTTGGAATGAACAGCAGCAAAATCTTGGTTTTTCGGCTCGCCGCTAAGCTCGGCGATCCGCTTGCGATCACTCCCCCACCGACACCACCAATCCCGTACCACGCAAAGGCGCCGCTGAGAATGGGCGCCGCACAGCGCGGAAATCGCTGGGAAAGCGTGGCTCTCTTGGTGACGGGAATGCCCAAATGGTCCGCCTTTGCGGGCGAAATCACCGGATATTATCCTGCAATATCAATATATTGATTGTATATGGCGGAGCGGGAGGGATTCGAACCCTCGATACGCTTTTGACGTATACTCACTTTCCAGGCGAGCGCCTTCGACCACTCGGCCACCGCTCCGCATGCGCTGAAAGGCGCTCCCTATCGCGGAGCGTCAAAAGAGGCAAGGGCATCGACCTGACTTTATTCCAATCTGACGTTGGGTAAAAAAAGGGACGGCGGCGCGATCGGCGCATGCCCGCGAGTGTGACCGGAAACCACCGGAAAATGACAGCCATATTCAGCTGACCGCGGGTCGGCAGCAGGGAGTAAAACGGCACGCCCATTTCCGCCGCCTGGTCCAGGAAGTACCGCGGCGTTTTCTAGGTCGCGGCGCGGGCATCGATTTTGTAATGACCGGCAGGCGCTAGCTTGGTCGAGCTTCGCCATGCGGACAACCCGGTCATTTCAAAATGCGGACATCTAACCGCTTGCGCGGCAGCCCCGTGCCGCCGATGACCTTGCCGCCATGAAAGATGTCATAGTCGACGGCCATCCGCTGCTCCCGGCGATCTGCGCATCGTGGCGCTGGGCCGGGAGCGATAATCCAATAGAATAAAATCAGTGTGCGATGCTTAAGAGGCATCAGTCAGGCGGTCCGCCGTGCCCGAGCAGGGCAAGCGCGGTCGGCCTGCGGAAGTTACACTTGTCTATCCCTGGTCAGAACGGCACTTCATCGTCCAGATCATTGTCGAAATTCGGCCCGCCCGCGCTGCCGCGCCCGCTGCCCTGCGACGAGCGCCCCGCGCCGCCGCCGAAGTTTCCGCCGCCGCCGAAATCGTCATAGTCGCCGCCGCCAAAGCCGCTCGACCCGCCCGACCAGTCGCCGCCGGCCTGCGAGCGGCCACCGCCACCGCCCTGGCCGCCACCGCCCGGTGCGCCGTCCAGCATGGTCAGCACCGCACCCGGGCCTTGCAACACGACTTCCGTGGTGTAGCGGTCATTGCCCGATTGGTCCTGCCATTTGCGGGTGCGAAGCTGTCCCTCGACATAGATCTTCGATCCCTTGCGGAGGTAGCGTTCGGCCACGCCTGCCAGCCCTTCCGAAAAGATCGCCACATTATGCCATTCGGTGCGTTCCTTGCGCTCGCCCGAATTGCGGTCCTTCCAGCTTTCGGACGTGGCGATGCGGATGTTGCACACCTTGCCGCCATTCTGGAAGCTGCGGACTTCCGGGTCCGCGCCCAGATTGCCGACCAGAATGACCTTGTTCACCGAGCCCGCCATGATCCCTCCAAAGCGTCCAAAGCCCGTCCTTATAGAGCGCGGCGCGGCGGGGTAAAGCGCTCTATGACAGCCCGATGGCCGTTGCCGTCCAATATGTCGCCCCCGCCGCCAGATAGGCCAGCACGAACAGATATCCGACCATGAACAACGGCCATTTCCATCCGTTGGTTTCCCGCCGCGTCACCGCTATGGTCGAAATGCATTGCGGCGCGAAAATGAACCACGCCAGGAAGGCGAGCGCGGTCGGCAGCGGCCACCTATCCTTGAGCCGGTCGCCCAGGCTCTGCTCCAGTTTCGCTTCATCGTCGCCTGCGTCGATGGAATAGACCGTGGCCAGCGCGGATACCGCCACCTCCCGTGCCGCCATCGCCGGGATCAGCGCCAGGCTGATGTCGCGGTTGAAGCCTACCGGTTCCAGCACGACGTTGAGGCCTCCCGCGATCCGTCCGGCGATGCTGTGATCCACCTGGCTGGCGGGGCTGTCCTCCGGCACGCGGGGGAAGCTGAGCAGCACCCACAGGATGACGGTGGAGGCGAAAATGATCGTCCCCGCACGCTTCAGGAAGATGACGGCGCGCTGCCACAGGCCCAGCACTATGTCCCGCGGACGCGGCCACTGATATTTCGGCATCTCCATCAGGAATCCGCCGCTCTGCCCCTTGGTGACGGTGAGGCGCAGCACCAGAGCCACCAGCATCGCCCCCACGATCCCCGCGACATAAAGCAGGAACAGCACCAACCCCTGCAAGCCGATGCCCAGACCCACGTCCCGCGCCGGAATGAAAGCGCCGATGATGACGGCATAGACCGGCAGCCGCGCGGAACAGGTCATCAGCGGCGCGATGAGGATGGTCGTCAGCCGGTCCTTGGGATCGGAGATGGTCCGCGTCGCCATGATCCCGGGCACCGCGCAGGCAAAGGAGGAGAGGAGCGGGATGAAGGCCCGCCCCGACAACCCGACCTTCGCCATCAGCCCGTCCATCAGGAACGCGGCGCGGACCATATAGCCCGTCGCCTCCAGCATCAGGATGAAGAAGAAAAGGATCAGAATCTGCGGCAGGAACACCACCACCGACCCGACGCCGTTGATGACGCCATCCACCAGGAAGGATCGGACTATGCCGCCCGGCAAGGCGTCGGTCGCGGCATTGCTCGCGGCTTCCGCCCATCCCTCGATCATGGCGATCGGCGCTTCCGACCAGGCATAGACCGCCTGGAACATGACGAAGAGCAGGCCCAGCAGCAGCAGCAGCCCGAATACGGGATGCAGCGCTACCCGGTCCACCGCCGCCGTCAGCCGCCGCGACGGCGTTTCCCGCACGATGGCCGCCTGCGCGATCCGGCGCGCTTCGCTCCGCAGCGTGTCGAAATCGCGCCCTGCCGGAGAGGGACGCGCCTTCGGCGCCGCGTCGTCGATCAGCCCTTCCAGCGCGGTCCGTAGAGGCTCCAGCCCGCGCTTGCGCACCGCGACCGTGGGGATGACCGGCACGCCCAGTTCCCGCGACAGCACCTCCGCATCCAACTCCAGCCCATCGCGCGTCGCCAGGTCCACCATGTTGAGCGCCACCACGGTCGGCAGGCCCAGCGCAATCAGTTCCAGCGCGAACCGCAGATGATTGTCGAGATTGGAGGCGTCGACCACCACGACCAGCGCGTCGGGCCGCTTTTCGCTCCGCTGCTTGCCCAGCACCACGTCGCGCGTCACCTGCTCGTCGGGACTGGCGGGGGAAAGGCTGTAGGTGCCGGGCAGGTCGACCAGTTCCACCGGCCGCCCGTCGGACAGCGACAGCCGCCCGGCCTTGCGCTCCACGGTGACGCCCGGATAGTTGCCCAGCTTCTGCCGCGCCCCGGTCAGGGCGTTGAACAGAGCGCTTTTCCCGGCATTGGGATTGCCGACCAGCGCCACCAGCGGCAGCATGCTCATGCCGTCTCTCCTTCGGCGCCGGTGCGGACCGTGACGGCTTCGGCATGGTTGCGGCGCATCGCGATGGTCATGCGCCCGACCTTGCAGGCGATGGGCCCGCGCCCGAACAGACCGCCGCGGTGCAGCGCTTCCACGCTCGCGCCTTCGCACAGTCCGAATTCGCGCAGGCGCTGTCCCTCGGTCGCTGAAAGGGCATTCCAGTCAATCACATCCACATAGGCAGGCTGTCGCAGCGGCAGGTCGGTCAGGCGCAAGGGAAAGCTACTCGTCACAAGGTTTTGCGAGTGACTATCAATTACGATTGAAAAAGGCCAGCCCGAATCAGATCGCGGGATAACGCAGCCGCCCGATGAAGCGCGAAAGGCTCAACCTTTCGCCGCCGCCCACGCCCTTGAACCGGGCCTTGGTGCGTTCGAAGCGCATCACATCCTCTATGCGCCGGGCCAGGAAGGCGCGGCTTTCCGCATGGCCGTCGCTCTCGTCGTCAAGGAACACCAGCAGGGTCGCGGCATAGACCCCAGCCAGCGTCATGCGCTTGCTGTAATGGCTCAAGTCAGCGGCTTCGTCGCCCGCCGCGCGCCACATCATGTCGGCGGCGCGCCAGCCCAGCTTCGCGGCGCGGGGGCTGTTCCGCGGCATCGCCATGATCGCGACCGCGCGGCGCAGCGCCTCGCGATCGGGAGCCAGCAGGGCAAGGCGCGTTTCCACCAGAGCCGTGATCCGCGCGCGAATCGACATGGCGGCGAGCGAGGAGGACGGCAGCGCCTCCATCATCCGCGCGTCGATGCTGGCGAACCATGCGTCGATCATGTCCATCGGTCCATCGGCGAAGGCTAATCCGGCGATGTCCGCATCCACGCCCTTTTCGGCGGCGGCCATAGCGACCGCTTCGGGTTTCCAGCCGTCGAAGGCCGCATGGTGCGGCAGCAACGGGGCGAGCGCGCAGCGCACTTCGTCCAGGGTCATGTCTTGCGTGGTCATGCCGCCATATTAGAGCATCGGCGGGTCTTCCGCTAGGCGGCCCGTTTCGCGCCCCAGGGCAACCGCACGAGGATCAGCGCCACGGCGACCGCCGTCATGGCCAGCATGTCGGCCGCGCTCATCCCCTCGTTGAAGAGCAGCTTTCCGAAAATCGCGGACACGGCCGGCTGTATCATGAGGCTCAGCCCCAGAACCAGTGGGGAGAACCAGCCGATCGCATAGGTGAGCAGCCCCTGGCCGATCAGCTGGCTCGACAGGGCAAGGGCGATCAACGGCGTCCAGTCCGTCGGCATGATCCGTTCCCCCATCGCCAGCGCCGCGATCAGGAGCGCCCCCGCGCCCGTGAGACTGGAGACGGCGAGGATGGACCAGCTATCCAGCCGCTTCCGCACATCCTGCACGCTCACCAGATAGCCTGTATAAAGCAGCCCCGCCAAAAGGCAGAGCAGGTCCCCCCGCAGATAGCGGGGCGAAAGCTCGTAGCTGCCGCCCATCAAGACGCCGCCGCCCGCTATCGCCAGCAGCAGGGCGAAGAGTTGCGGCCGATGCAGCGGCAGCCGCAGCACGAGCAGGCCCCACAAGGGCAGCGCCAGCGCGCTCACATTGCCGAACAGCGTGGCGTTGGCCACCTTCGTAAAATGTATGCCCAGGTGCCAGACGGCAAGATCGGCGGCGAAGAACAGGCCCGCCACGATCATCAGGCTCCACTGCCTCCCGTCGAGCGCCGCGCCGCGCAGGCGCGGAAAGGCCAGCAGGAAGAGGAAAGGCACGGCCAGCGCCAGCCGCCAGAAGGCGGCCGCGACCGGCCCCACATCGCTCAGCCGGACCAGCACCGGCCCCATCGCCAGAAAGACATTTGCAAGGATCAGCGCGGGAAAGGCGAAAGCGGGCATAGGCTTTTGGAGAGGAGGGATGGAACTTGCCATGATGGCTCCCTAACCGTCCTGCACACCCATGTCCCGTTTCGAAACGGCCATTTTCTGACATTTGCGTCCACCGTCACCCTGAAACAAGTGCAGCATGACGACCGGTCATGGCGCAATCCGCCAAACCCTGCCTCAGGATTTGGGTGTGCAAACTTCATGACCGCCAGTCGAATCGGGCGGCGGCGTCATTTTTCGCAAGAATAGCGTTCGTTGAGCGCGACGCTGACAAGGACGGAGGCGGGGGCCTTGCGCTGGTCGGGATAGCGTTCCAGATAGGTGACGACGAGGCGGCGCACCTCTTCGCCCTTCATCTGGGCGGGCCAGCAATTGGGGCGGGCGCGGCCGAGGAACACGTCCTTCTTGATGCCGTCCACCGCGCCGACGATGTAGGCGGTGCAGGCCAGCGCATATTCAGGGGCCTTGTTCCGGCACTTGGCGAGCAGGGTGGCGCCGGTTTCGAACATGAACGCCTGTCCGGGCGCGGCATCGGGCGCCGCGAAGGCAGGCATCGCCGCCGCGCTGCACAGGGCGGCCGGGATCATCATCCACTGTCGGAACATGTGGCGAACATTATACTGTTACGCGTTGCTGTCCAGCCGGATCGGCGATGGACGGCAACGGTTCGTCGCAGGAATATTCTTGGTAAACGACTGATAAACAATGATTATAGGGAAAGGCGCCAGTCCCAGCGGAGCGGATCGCCGTCCATCACCTCCACGCCGCGCGCGATCAGGGCGTCGCGGATCTGGTCGGACAGGGCGAAGTCCTTGTCCTGGCGGGCGCTCTGGCGGCGGTCGAGGTCCGCTTCGATCTGGCCGGGCGCGATCTGTGCGGCCTTGGGCTGGAGGCGCAGGTCGGCGCGGGTCAGGCCGAGCAGGTCGAGGCCGAGCGCGGTGTCGAAGGCCGCGATCAGGCAGAGCTTTTCGTCGGCAGGCACCTTCTTCATCGCTATGGCTTCCTCCAGCAGGGGAAGGGCGCGGGGCGTCATCAGATCGTCGCTGAGCGCGGCGTCGAACTGTTCGAGCAGGGGGATCAGCCCGGGATGTAGGTTCGCGCGCAGGAAATCGAGGCGCGGGGACTGCCATGTGACGCCCTCCGCGCGCGATTTCAGGCTCTCCACGCCCATGACGAGGCGCTTCAAGCGCGTGAGGGCCGCGCCGACGCCCTCCGCGCTGAATTCCAGCTCGCTGCGGTAATGCGCGCCAAGGCAGAGCAGGCGATAGGCGAGCGGATGCACGCCCGCGTCGATCAGGGAAAAGAGCGTGGTGAAGCCGCCCTTCGACTTGCTCATCTTGCCCTGGCGGTCGACGAGGAAGTTGTTGTGCATCCACCAGCGGGCGCCGGTGAAGCCCGCTGTCACGGCGTCGCCGCAGCAGGCCGAACGGAACGCCTGATTCTGGGCGATCTCGTTGGGGTGGTGGATTTCGCGATGGTCGATGCCGCCGGTGTGGATGTCGAACGGCTGGCCAAGCCGCGCCTGGCTCATGACCGAGCATTCCAGGTGCCAGCCCGGCGCGCCCTTGCCCCAGGGGGAGTCCCATTCCATCTGGCGCTGCTCGCCGGGCGGGGACTTGCGCCAGATGGCGAAGTCGGACGGGTTGCGCTTGCCCGCGACGGGATCGATGCGGGCGTGGGCGGCGTCATCGCGGCCGCCGGCCAGCGCGCCATAATCGGGGACCGTGCTGCTGTCGAAATAGAGGCCGGTTTCCAGTTCGTAGCAGTGATGCGGGGCGATCTTCTGCGCGAAGGCGATCATCTGCGGGACGTAATCGGTCGCGACCGTCCATTCGGTCGGCTCCATGATGTTGAGCGCGGCGATATTGGATTTGAAGGCGTCGGTATAATGGGCCGCGATGTCCCATATGCTCTTTGCCTGGGCGCGGGCGGCGGCCTCCATCTTGTCGTCGCCTGCGTCCGCGTCGCTGGTCAGGTGGCCGACATCGGTGATGTTGATGATGTGCGTGACGGCAAGGCCCTTCCACAGCAGCGTGCGGCGCAGCGTGTCGGTGAAGACATAAGCGCGCAGGTTGCCGAGATGGGCATAGTTATAGACCGTGGGGCCGCAGCTATAGACGCGGGCATGGCCCGGCTCGATCGGCGCGAACGGCTCGACCGTGCGGGTGATGCTGTTGAACAGGCGCAGCGGCGCGGCGATATGCTGGTCTTGGGACATGACGAAGAGCCATGCGGCCAAGCGCGGCGGGCGTCAACGGGGGATCGGCAAGGCCGGCCGTTCGGGCGGCTGGCGGACGATGCAGAGGCCCCTCTGGCATGACGGATATGGGATGGCGAAAAATGGCCGGAAGCGGGCGGGCAGGCATTCTCCTTTGTAACAAAGTGTTGCTTGCTGGAGCGCCCCTTGCGCTTCCCGCTTCGGTTCCCGATATGGCCTGTGCGGGCCGGGCCCCTCTGGCGGTTGGACATGTCCAACCGTGATGTCGGACCGCATCGAGTGTGCTCGGTGCAGGTTTGGGGATTGCGATCCCCCCTCCAATCCACCGAAGACCGCGCGCCGGGCCGCTCGATCCTGTAGAGACCTGAAGGATGGAGTTTTAACGCCGTGAACAATCCCGTTCGTATGCCGGGCTATGGCGCCAGCCAGACGGCGCAGACCGACGCCGGGCTGCGCGCGCATATGCTGGGCGTTTTCCGCAATATGGGTATCGGGCTGGTCGTCACCGGCCTCGTCGCCGCCTTTGTCGGCAACACGCCCGCGCTCGCCGCCGCGATCTTCGGCACGCCGCTCAAATGGGTGGCGATCTTCGCGCCGCTGGCCTTCGTGTTCTTTTTCAGCTTCCGCATCGACAGGATGACAACCGCGGGCGCGCGCATGGCGTTCTGGGCCTTTTCCGCCGTGATGGGCGTGTCGCTGGCAAGCGTCTTCCTGATCTTCACGGGCGGCAGCATCGCGCAAGCCTTTTTCTCCGCCGCCGTGATGTTCCTCGCCATGGCGCTGTGGGGCTATACGACGCAGCGCGACCTGACGAAGGTCGGCTCGTTCCTCATCATGGGCCTGATCGGCATCCTGGTCGCGAGCCTCATCAACCTGTTCATCGGGTCGTCGGCGATGGCGATGGTGATTTCGATCCTGGGCGTGGTGATCTTCACGGGCCTGACCGCCTGGGACACGCAGCGCATCAAGTCGGAATATTTCCATTATGCGGGACATGAGGTCGCCGAGAAGATGCAGGTCATGGGCGCGCTGTCGCTGTACCTGAACTTCGTCAACCTGTTCCAGATGCTGCTCCACCTGACCGGCGAGCGGGAATAAGCGAATGCGCGACGCACAGGCCGTGTCGGCCATGCTCTGCCCGGTCTGCCATGTCGGATTGGCGATGACGGACCGGCAGGGGGTGGAAATCGACTATTGCCCGCAATGCCGGGGCGTGTGGCTGGACCGGGGCGAACTGGACAAGATCATCGAGCGGTCGGGGCGGGAGACGGCCGCGCCCGCCGCGCTAAGCCAGCCGAGCTATCGCCCGGACCGGGACTATCGGGACGACGGGCGATATTATCAGAAGAAGCGGAAGAAGAGCTTTCTGGAAGAGCTGTTCGATTGATGGGGAAGGCCGGTTGTGACGACCGGCCTTTTCTTTTGCGCTGCGCCCTGCCGCTGCTCCTTCCATTGACGGTTAGGTAGCGGATTTTTCCGTTACAGTTGCTTCTTCCAGCGCATCGTCAATGCGCCGCGCCCCAGCTTGGTCCCGTGCCGATTTCGACGCCCAGCGGGACGGAGAGCTTCACCAACGGTTCGGCGGCGGTTTCCATGACGCGGCGAATGATGGGGCTGGCGCGCTCCACATCGGTTTCGGGGAGTTCGAAGACCAGTTCGTCGTGGACTTGCAGCAGCATCTTCACCTGATCCAGACCCTCGGCGGCGAGGGCGGGGCCGATGCGGGCCATGGCGCGCTTGATGATGTCGGCGCTGGTGCCCTGGATCGGGGCGTTGATCGCCGCCCTTTCCGCGCCCTGCCGTTCGTGCTGGATGGGCGCCCGGATGCGGGGGAACCATGTCTTCCGGCCGAAAAGGGTTTCGGTGTAGCCGCGTTCCCGCGCCTTCTCGATCGTCTCGTTGATGTAGATGCTGATGCCGGGGAAGCGTTCATAATAGCGGACGATCATGTCCTGCGCCTCGTCCGCCGTGATCTCCAGACGGGAAGCGAGGCCCCAGCGGGAAATGCCGTAGAGGATCGCGAAGTTGATCGTCTTGGCGCGGGCGCGGGTGTCGCGGTTGACCTCTCCGAACAATTGCTGCGCGGTGGCGGCGTGGATGTCCTCGCCGTTCGCGAAAGCCTGCTTGAGCGCGGGCACGTCCGCCATATGCGCGGCGAGGCGCAGTTCGATCTGGCTATAGTCCGCCGCGAGGATGACATTGCCCGGTTCCGCGACGAAGGCATGGCGGATCTGGCGGCCGACCTCGGTGCGGATCGGGATGTTCTGGAGGTTGGGATCGGTCGAGGACAGGCGGCCGGTCTGCGCGCCCGACAGCGAATAGCTGGTGTGGACGCGGGTTGAATCCCGATTGATCTGCGCCTGGAGCGCGTCGGTATAGGTGGATTTGAGCTTGGAAAGCTGCCGCCAGTCGAGCACCTTGCCCGCGATTTCCGCGCCCTGCGCCTTGAGCTGTTCGAGGATGGTGACGTCGGTGGAATAGGCGCCGGACTTGCCCTTGCGCCCGCCCTTGTAACCCAGCTTGTCGAACAGGATCGCGCCAAGCTGCTGCGTCGAGCCGATGGCGAAGGGCTGGCCCGCGAGCGCGTGGATTTCCGCCTCCAGCGCCGCGATCCCGGCGGTGAATTCGGCGGACAGGCGGGAGAGCGCCTCGCGGTCCACCTTGATGCCTTCATGCTCCATCTTCGCGATGACGGCGACGAGCGGGCGGTCGACCAGTTCGTAGATGCGGGTCGCGCCCTCGTTCGCGATGCGGGTCTTGAAGAGTTTCCAGAGGCGCAGGGTGACGTCCGCGTCCTCGGCGGAATATTCGGTTGCCTTGTCGAGCGGCACTTCGGCGAAGCTGATCTGCTTCTTGCCCGTGCCGGCTACGTCCTTGAAGCTGATGCAGGTGTGACCCAGGTGGACCTTCGCCGCTTCGTCCATGCCATGCCCGGCGAGGCTCTGGCCCGCGTCGAGGTCGAAGCTCATGACG
>Ga0182749_1002707_pt1 | contig 12780 bp, 11 predicted proteins | sample eDN3rd37CKraftMG_FD_128875 | JGI IMG/M metagenome (GOLD analysis project Ga0182749, IMG submission 128875) | Enriched Miracle-Growth compost microbial communities from Emeryville, California, USA - eDNA 3rd pass 37_C Kraft MG (version 2) (version 2) ...
CTCACGCTTGAGAGGGCGGCTGCGGCGGACGCGGGCGAGCGACGACTAAGGCAGCGGCGGCGGCACCTCGAACACGTAGACCGCCACCGTCCCGGTCGCCGTGCCGCCGTGTCCGTCGGACACGGTGTACTCGAAGTAATCCTGTCCGAACATGCCGTGCACCGATTCGTAGTGCACACTGCCGTCGGGGTTGATCGAGACGATGTTGATCGTCAGCGGACCGGTGTGGTCGACGGCGATGACGGTCAGCGGGTCGCCGTCCGGGTCGGATGCGGCCTGCAGCACTGGAATGTTGATCGAGCTGCCCTTCTGCACGCGCACCGACAGCGGTCCGGCGACGGGCGGCTGGTTCGGCGCGCCGACGGTGACGTGCACCGTCGCGGTCGCGCTGCCGCCGCGGCCGTCGACGATCGTGTAGGTGAAACTGTCCTCGCCGCGGAAGTCCGCCGCCGGCGTGTAGGTGACGTTCGCTCCCACGACAGCGGCGCTGCCGTGCGCGGGCACCGACACCGACGCGATCGTCAGCGGATCGCCGTCCGCATCGCTGTCGTTGGCGAGCACGTCGACCGGATTGTCGGTCGAGCCTTCGAGCACGCTCACCGTGTCGTCGACCGCCACGGGCTGATGCTGCTTCGGACCGACCGTCGTCGTGCTCGTCGCCTTCTCGAAGCGGTAGACGTCGACCGTGCGCTTGTGCTCGGCCGGATTGCGCAACGCTCGCTCGATCCACGCGGGTGGAGCGGCGACCGGCTCCCGGACCCATTCGACGATCGTCTTTTCCGGCGGCGCCGCAGGCGTCGCCGGCGACATCGTTTCCTCGATGGTGAGGAATTCGATGTCCACGCGGCGGTTCTTGCGCCGGTTCTCGCGCGAGTCGTTCGGGTATTCCGGATTCAGCTCGCCTTCGCCGCGCGCCTCGATCTCGTCCGCCGCGACGCCGTGCGCTTCGAGGTACGACTTGACCGCCGCGGCACGCCGCTCCGACAGCTGCTGGTTGTACGCCTCGGTGCCGATGTCGCAGGTGTGGCCGACCACGCTGACGCGGCTGACGCGCCCGGCGGAACCGAGCTTCGCGATCAGCGCGTCGAGCGCCGCGACCGCGTCCGGCCTGAGATCCGCATGATCGAAATCGAAGAACGCGTCGCCGTCGAGGCGCACGTCGTTGCGGATCACCTGCGGCGCCGGCAGCGGTGCCGACGTGTCGGGCACCCGCTTTTCGACCTGGACCATCCGGTAGGGCTCGCGTGCACGGAAAGTCTGGTCGAAGTCGTAGCGGAGCAGCAGCCAGCCACGCGTGTCGTTCTCGTCCGTCTCGAAATCGCCGTTCTTGCGCAGCGCTTCGCCTTGCAGCGAAAGGCTGAAGCCGGTGTTCGCAAAATACTTGTCGAGGCCGAGCGAGAGCGTGAGCTGATCCGAGCCGTAGCGGCCGCGCTCGTAGTCGAGGCCGCCGCGCAGGCGCAGCAGCGGATCGTCGAAGTACCTGCCGAGGCGCACGCCGACGCCGTTCTCGTACGGATGCTCGTAGAAGCGCGTCAGCGTGTCGATCGTCTCGGTCTGCGTGTAAGGACCGGCGTCGTCGACGCCGCCGATGTCGTTGACGATGGTGCTCGTCGCGGTGCCGGTGAGCCGCGAGCCTGAGACCGCCCGGCTGTAGTAGCCGTCGATCGAGAAATCCTGTCGTTCCCAGCCGAGGCCGAGCGTCAGCTTGCGGTCCTTCCACGCGTTCTGGTCGCCGGCTCCGAACACTTTCCAGATGTGCGCATCGTCCGCGTCCGCGGATGCGCCGGAGCCGCGCAGCCAGTGATAGTCGACCTGCACGCCGCCCGCACCGCCATGGCCGAGCCAGAGCTGGCCGAGCCAGATATGTTCGTCGGTCTTGCCGAGCACGCCCAGGATTTCGCCGAGCACGTCGCCTTCATCGTCGATGCCGAGCGAGACGCGCAGGTTCGGGCCGACGTAGGTGACGGGAATCGAAGCATCGGGCGGCGGCGGTTGCGCGGGATCGGCGGACGGCGTGTCTTGCGCGGATGCGGCGTGCGATAGCGCGAAGGCGACCGCGAGCGGCAGCAACTTGCGGGTCATCTGCTCGTCTCCCCTGGCTGGCACACTGTCAGTGAGGCGCCGGCGAGGACGTTCCCTTTGTCTCGCCGGAGCTTGGAAACGCGTACCCCCGCCGCCAAGTATCGCCGAACGGCCCCGTGCCGACCAAACCCTCCAGGCGCGCGCAGTATCATGCGCGCCCCCGACGCTGGAACCCGCCATGCTCTCGCCCGCTACCCGTGCCCGCATCGACGAACTGCTCACCGCGAACCGCGTCGTGCTTTTCATGAAAGGCACGCGCGAGGCGCCGCAATGCGGCTTTTCCGCTGCGGCGACCGACCGGCTGAACGCGCTGCTCGAGGATTACGCCACCGTCGACGTGCTCGCCGACGAGGAAATCCGCCAGGGCATCAAGGAATACGGCAACTGGCCGACGATTCCACAGCTTTACGTCGACGGGGAGCTCGTCGGCGGCGCCGACATCGTGCAGTCAATGTTCGATTCCGGCGAGCTGCACCGCGTGCTCGGCGTACCCGAGCCCGATCGCACACCGCCCGAGATCACGATTTCGGACGCGGCCGTGGCCGCGATCCGGCAGGCGCTATCGGACGCGGAAGGTCTCAAGCTGTTCCTCGTCATCGACGGTCGCTTCCAGCCGCAGTTCCAGCTGCGCGAGGCAAGCGGCCACGAGATTTCGGTGATCGCGAACGGCCTCGAAATCTGCTTCGATCTCGCCAGCGCGCAGCGCGCGCGCGGCGCGAGCATCGACTGGACAAAGACGCCGCACGGAGAAGGCCTCGCCATCCACCTGCCCGAGGCCCCCGCCGCTGTGAAATCGCTGGACGTGCACGCGTTGAGGCGCCGCCTCGACGCCGGCGACATCACCGTCATCGACGTGCGCCCGCCGCAGGATCGCGCGCTCGCGCCGTTCGCGCATGCGGAAATTCTCGACTCGACGACGCACGCGCGGCTCGCCGCGCTGCCGAAGGACACGCCGCTCGCGTTCCTGTGCCACCACGGTCATTCCAGCCGCCACGCCGCGGAGCATTTCCGCGAGCACGGATTCCGCGACGTGTACAACGTCGAAGGCGGCATCGACGCGTGGTCGCGCGAGATCGATCCCGCCGTGCCGCGCTATTGACGCTCGCGCGTCCGCGACTCACTCCGCATCGAAATCGTCCTCGAACCTGAGGTGCTTCACGCTGCGCCCGCGGCGCCGCACGAGCTTGAGCGCTTCGATGCCGATGCGGATGTGCGTCTCCACGAAGTTCGCCGTGACCAGGCGGTCGCTGAGCTCGGTCTTGACGCCTTCCGGAATCATCGGCTGGTCCGACACGAGCAGCAGCGCGCCGGACGGGATGTGATTGGCGAAGCCGGCGGCGAAGATCGTCGCGGTTTCCATGTCGACGGCCATGCAGCGTGTCCTGCGCAGGTAGTCCTTGAACGCGACATCGTGCTCCCAGACGCGGCGGTTCGTCGTGTACACGGTGCCGGTCCAGTAGTCGCGGCCGTGATCGCGGATCATCGTCGAGACTGCGCGCTGGAGCTGAAACGCGGGCAGGGCCGGCACTTCCGGCAGCAGGTAGTCGTTCGACGTGCCCTCGCCGCGGATCGCCGCGATCGGCAGCACGAGATCACCCAGCCGGTTCTTCTTCTTGAGCCCGCCGCACTTGCCGAGGAACAGCACGGCTTTCGGCGAGATCGCCGACAGGAGGTCCATCGCCGTCGCCGCGTTCGGGCTGCCCATGCCGAAGTCGATCATCGTGATGCCGTCCGCGGTCGCGTTCGGCATGACCTTCTCCCGGCCGAGCACCGGCACGCCGTGCCATTGGGCGAACCGCTCGACGTAGTGGCCGAAGTTCGTCAGTAGGACGTACTGGCCGAAGGCGTCGAGCGGCGCGCCGGTGTAGCGCGGCAGCCAGTTGCCGACGATCTCTTTCTTGTCCTTCATGCGGTGCCGATCGTGGCAGGGATCCCGAGTCTAGCGGTGTGCCGACCGCCCCGGCTTGCCATCCGGCTCCACGAACTCGACGACGGCGAGCGGCGCGGGAAACTCGCCGGTGACGAGGGACGGCGCATCCTGCTTCGGCGGTGTCCAGTGTTCCGCCCTGGCGTATGCGTCGATCGAAGCGTACGCGCCTAGCGGGCGCCAGGCTTCCAGTGCGTACGGCAGGCCTTCGGCGGCGAGCAGCAGCGGCGCGTCGGCCAGATGGAAATGCAGATGAGGTCCGGTCGATTCGCCCGTGTAGCCGAGCTCGGCGATGGTCTCGCCGCGCCGGACTTTCGCGCCCTGCCTGACCCGGAGGCTGCCGGGCCTGAGGTGCTCGTAGAAGGCGTAGCGGCCATCGGCCAGCTTCAATGCGACGTAGTTGCCGCTCGCATCGCCGATCGGCACGTGGCGGGCTCCGTCGACGACATCGGCGGGCTCGGGCACGTCATCGCGGAGCGCAGCCACCGTTGCATCGGCCACCGCCAGTACCTCTGCACCGTAACCGTACCAGTCCGCGGTACGCCGGCCGTCGCCGGCGAACGAGCGGCCTTCCGCGTCCAGCTGGATCCAGTCGATGGCGAAACGTCCGGGAATGCGCGCCGCTCCGTCGACCGCGTACAGCACGCGCCGATGGCCCCGCTCCCATTCCGCGCCATAGATCGCGACCCAGGGTCCGCCGCGCAGCGGAGGCCCGAGCCGGAGCGTTGCCGCTGGCTGTGGCACCGTGCGGCCGCCTTCGACACGGCCCGCCGTGCCCGCTGTTTCGGGCTCGAAGTCGATGCGATGACGCAGCACGGTCGCCTTCGATGTGTCGAACGGGATATCGAGATAGGCCATGGCGCGGAGGCCCGGCGCCACGACCTGCTTGTCGCCGCCCCCGGCGAGGCCCGGACGCCCGAGCAGCGCGGTCAGCGTGTCGCCGCGAAACTCGGCCAGCGGCGTCGAATCGGCACCCAGCACGGCAAGACGCACGAGCCGCAGCGGCTCCCTGGCGAAACTCGTCAGATGCAGCTCATAGACGAGCCGCTCCTGCCCGCCCACCTTCACCGGCGTCGGCGCGAACGGCACATCGAGCGCGAACGACTGACGCGCGTCGCGCTGCGCCCATGCGATGGACGCCATCAGCAGCAGCACGCCGAGGACGCCCGCGCGCGCGAAGCCGGACCGGCTCCATCGAAATCCAAGCGCCGCCTCGTGCATGGCAGTCGACTTCATTCGTGGCTCAGGCTTCATTCGTGGTCACGATAAACCGCGCTCATGCGCGCGACGCGAGAGGATACAACCGGCATAATTCCGTGAACCGCACGGAGGACGCGCCATGATCTGGATCGCCGTCGTCGCCAGCCTGTTCGTCTTCGTCGTGCTCGTGTTCCGCGGACTCGGATTTCTCGCCTGGGTGGCGGGCGTCGGCGTGTTCCTGCTCGGCTGGCGCCTCGCCGGCGTCGCGCATCCGCATCTGTTCGCCGCCTGCACGATCGCCGCGCTGGTGCTCGCGATCGTGTTCGGCGTGCCGCTCCTGCGCCGGCACCTCGTGTCGCGCTTCATCATGCCCGCGTTCGCGAAAGTGCTGCCGCGCCTCGGCGAAACCGAGCGCATCGCGCTCGAAGCCGGCACGGTGTGGTGGGACGGCGATCTCTTCGGCGGCATGCCTGACTGGCAGAAGCTGCTCGATTTCGACACGCCTGCGCTGAGCGCCGAGGAGCAGGCGTTTCTCGACGGCCCGGTCGAGGAGCTCTGCCGCCGGCTCGACGACTGGGACATCTATCAGCGCCGCGATCTGCCGCCGGAAATCTGGGATTTCCTCAAACGCGAGCGTTTCTTCGGCATGATCATTCCGAAGGAGTTCGGCGGGCTCGGCTTCGGCGCGCTGGCGCACTCGCGCGTGGTGACGCGGCTTTCCAGCCGCTCGATCACCGCTGCCGTCACGGTCATGGTGCCGAACTCGCTCGGTCCGGGCGAGCTCCTCATCCACTACGGCACGGACGAGCAGAAGAAGCGCTATCTGCCGCGGCTTGCGACAGGCGAGGAAATTCCGTGCTTCGCGCTGACCGGTCCCGAAGCGGGATCGGACGCGGCCGCGACCCAATCCGAAGGCATCGTCGAGAAGCGCACGATCGACGGCGTCGCGGTGATCGGCCTGCGCTTCAACTGGAAGAAGCGCTACATCACGCTGGCGCCGGTCGCGACGCTGATCGGTCTGGCCTTCCGTCTCAAGGATCCGGACGGCATCCTCGGCGGCGCCGAAGACCGCGGCATCACCTGTGCGCTGATTCCGCGCGCCACGCCGGGCATCGAGATCGGGCTGCGCCACGATCCGATGGGCGTGCCGTTCCAGAACGGTCCGATCGTCGGCACCGACGTGTTCGCACCGCTCGACGAAGTCGTGATCGGCGGCCGCGACGGCATCGGCAAGGGCTGGCGCATGCTGATGGAATCGCTCGCGGCCGGGCGTTCGATCTCGCTGCCCGCGCTCAGCGTCGGCGCTGCGCAGATGGCGACGCGCATCTGCGGCGCCTACGCGACGGTGCGCGAGCAGTTCGACACGCCGATCGGACGCTTCGAAGGCATCGAGGAGCCGCTCGCGCGCATAGCCGGCCTCACCTATCTCATGACCGCGACGCGCACGCTGACCTGCGGCGCGCTCGACGCCGGCGAAAAACCCGCCGTGCCCGGCAACATCTGCAAGGCCTACCTCACCGAGGCGATGCGCCAGGTGGTCGCCGACGCGATGGACATCCGCGCCGGCAGCGCGATCCAGCGCGGCCCGCGCAACACGCTGGCGCGCGCGTGGGACGCCGTGCCGATCGGCATCACGGTCGAAGGCGCGAACATCCTGACGCGCTCGATGATCATCTACGGCCAGGGCGCGATCCGCTGCCATCCGTTCGTGCAGAAGGAGATCGCGGCCGTCGCCGCGAACGATCTCGCCGCGTTCGACCGGGCGATCTTCGGCCACGTCAACCTGTTCGTGACGCGCAGCGTGCGCGCCAAGCTGCTCGCGTGGAGCGGCTCGCGCTTCGCCGGCGTGCCCGATGTGCAGGACACGCGCCGCTATTACCAGCACCTGTCGCGCTTCTCGGCCGCGTACTCGATCACCTCCGACGTCGCGATGGGCACGCTCGGCGGATCGCTGAAACGCCGCGAGAAACTGTCGGGGCGGCTCGCCGACGCGCTGGCCTATCTTTATCTGGCCAGCGCGGCGCTGAAGCGCTATCACGACGAGCCGAAGACCGCGCCGAACTTCGCGCTCGTGCGCTGGAGCGTCGAGCTATGCCTGTACCGCGTGCAGGAAGCGCTGGTAGGCGTGCTGGACAACCTGCCGGTGCGCTGGATCGCCGCACTGATGAAACTCGCGATCTTTCCGCTCGGCGCGCGCTTCCGGCCGCCGTCGGACCGGCTCGGCGCCGAAGTCGCGCGCGCCATCCTCGAAGATCGCGAGGCAAGAAAGACACTGACGCGCGACGTCTTCGTGCCGCCGCCGGGCGAGCCCGGCCTCGGCGCGCTCGAAGCCGCGCTGGACAAGGCGGTGCGCGCGATCCCGGTCGAGACCAAGCTGCGCGATGCGGTGCGGGCCGGCACGCTCGATCGCGCGCCGGGCCACATGCTCGACGATCTCGGCCTCGCGGCCGGCGTGATCTCCAAGGCGGAATACGACCTGCTCAACGAGGCGCGGGACGCACGCGACGAAGTGATCGCGGTGGATGCGTTTCCGCCCGACGTGTACCGCACCTTGCATTGAAAGCCGCGGGGCAGCAGCGCTCGCTGCGCTGCCGCCTCGTCGTGCCGGCCCTAGCCTTCGCGGAAGACGTACCGCGCCGCGCCGATCTGGATCACGTCCTCATGGCGCAGCAGCCGCTCCTGGATCGGCTCGGCGTTGACCAGCGTGCCGAGCTTGCTGCCGAGGTCCACCAGCGTGTAGCCCTTCGCGTTGATATTGATCTCGGCGTGCCGCGGCTCGACGCCTGGACCGCCGACCTGGATCTCGGCGGTGCCGTCGTTGCCCAGCGTGACCGGGCGCGGCGGCAGCGGAATCGCCGCGCGCCCGGCTTCGGCGTTCTGCGGCACGAGACGAGCGGTGCGCAGGAACATGGTCGCGGCGGCGGCGGACGTGCCGGCGGGAGGCGGCGTCGCCTTCGTGCCGGGCGGCGGCTTCGGCGGCTCCGGCAGGTCGAGAACCGGCAGGACCCGTGTCGCCGCCGGCTCGATCGCGGCGGCGGCGCGCGCCGCTTCGACGACCGGGCGCAGGCGCTCGGGCGACGGCCGCGGCGACGGCGTGGCCCTGTCGAGCTCGGCTTCGTCCGGAAAGACTTCGAGGAAACGCGCGCGCAACGCCTGCGCCCGCTCGTGCGCGGCCCGGCTTTCGGCGAGCAGCGTCTCGATCGCCGCGGCGCGGCGGTCACGCTCGGCGGCGTCGAACTCGCCGAGCTTGTGGCGCAGGTCGATCTCCTGGCGGTCGAGCCTGACGGCCTCGTGTGCCGCCTCGATCTCGCGCATCGCGTTGCGCAGGCCCGCGTAGGCGGCCAGCGCCTGCTGGCGCAGCGGCTCGGACTTGCGCTCGATCGCCTCGAGCTGACGTGCGTAGTCGGCGTCGACGCGCCGGTACACGGCCTCGGCGAACTCCGCCTTGAGCGCCTCCATCGAGGCGCGCCGGCTTCTCAGGAGATCCGCTTCGTGCTTGAGCGCCTTCAGTGCGTCGATCGGCGCCAGATCGACTGCGGCCAGAAGCTCGGCCTTGCCGCGAGCGTCGCCCATATCCTTTCCCCCCGGTAGCTGGCACATCGCCTGACTCCGATCCTGTCGTCCCCTCGGAAGAATCGCGTGCGACAATGTGTCGCGGCATTATGCCGAGCGCCTGCCGCGGCCGACAACGCGCAGGCCGCTGCAGGTAGCGGAGCGCCGACGGACGGCAGCCTCGCGCGCAGCGCTGCCGGTTTGCGGCTGCAAACAGGCGGCTGATATAATTTTTGGGCTTTGCAGTCAGGATCGCCCGGGCAGCTCGACCCCGGGGTCCGGCGCCTTCCGAACGGGACTTTCCGCCTACGCAAACCCCTTGCCGCGACGGCAAGGAGCAAGCCGGATCGTCCCTGCGGGGCAGACGCCCCCACGCTTGCCATGCTACGGCATGGGACCGCGATGCGGAATTCGCCGGGCCGGAAGCGCCGAAGGCGGAACGTCGTCGCGACGCGACGCCGGCGGCAGGACATCCTCCTTCGGGCACGGTTTGGTGAATGCGATGGACCGGTTGCATCCACGCGGCCGATCGACGGCCTCGGCCCTCGTGGGCGCGCAGGCGATCGTCGCTACGATCGCCGCGCTGGTCACGTGGGCGGGCTGGGGCCGCGCGGCGGCGCTGTCCGCACTGTTCGGCGGAGCCGCGGTGCTGTTGCCGACGCTCTACTTCGCCGCGAAGGTCCGCCTGCGCGCGGGCGGAGCGACGGCAGCCGAAGTGCTCGGCGCGTTCTACCGGGCCGAAGTGGGAAAGCTGATCCTGACGGCGCTCATGTTCTGGATCGGGGCCGTGCTGTTCGGCCAGCATTTCGCGCCGCTGATCATCACTGCGATCGCCTGCCTTCTGGCGAACTGGGTGATGGTGGCGGTCACGAGGAACTGGTAGTCACTCACTGGACGAAATTGGAATAACAGGGCTATGGCATCCGAAGGCGGTCACGACAGCAGCGGCTACATCCTGCACCATCTGACCAATCTCAAGCTGGATCTCGGCACGATGTCGATTGATCCGGAAGCGACCGGCTTCTGGGTGCTGCACCTCGATTCCGTCTTCTTCTCGCTGCTGCTTGCGGCGATCTTCGTCTGGATGTTCCGCGCCGCCGCGCGCAAGGCGACCAGCGGCGTGCCCGGCAGGTGGCAGAACTTCATCGAGCTCGCCATCGAATTCACGGACAGTCAGGTCAAGGACGCGTTCCACCACCAGTCGAAGTTCGTGGCGCCGATGGCGCTCCTCGTCGGCTTCTGGGTGTTCCTGATGAATTTCATGGACATGCTGCCGGTGGATCTCCTGCCGAACGTCGCCGGTGGCATCGGCGTCGATCACCTGCGCACGGTGCCGTCCACCGACCCGAACGTCGCGCTCGGCATGTCGCTGACGGTGTTCCTGATCGCGTTCACGTACAGCTTCGTCAAGAAGGGATTCGGCGGCGTCGGCGCCGAGTTCCTGTTCCATCCCTTCGAATCGCGCAACATCATCGCGAAGATCGTGCTGATGCCGGTCAACTTTCTCCTCAAGACCGTGGAGGAGCTGGCCAAGCCGCTCAGTCTCGGCCTTCGACTGTTCGGCAACATGTACGCGGGCGAGATGATCTTCATCCTGCTCGCCTGCTTCACGCTCAACTACTCCTTCGCGAGCATCGGCGACAACGTCGGCTTTCTCGTGCAGGTGCTGCTCGCGACGGCGTGGACGATCTTCCACATCCTGATCATCTCGCTGCAGGCGTACATCTTCATGGTCCTCACCGTCGTCTACATGGCGATGGCCGCGGACCACCACTGATTCACCGTCACACCACCACTGAAACACTCGGAGACAACGATGGATATCGGCGCACTCGCAAACGTTGAAGGCCTGACCGCCCTCGCGGCGGCCTTCATGCTCGGCCTCGGCGGCATCGGCGCGGCGATCGGCATGGGCCTCATGGGCGGCAAGTTCCTCGAAGGCGCGTCGCGCCAGCCGGAGCTGGTCCCGATGCTGCAGGGCAAGATGTTCCTGCTGGTCGGCCTGATCGACGCGATTCCGATCATCGGCGTGGGCATCGCGATGTACTTCACGTTCGTCGACCCGTTCGCGGCGAAGGTCGTTGCACAGGCCGCCGGCGCGGCGCACTGAAGAGACAACGCCATACTGAGTCGAGGGTTCGACCCGTGACCATCAACGCAACACTCGTCGCCCAGATGATCGTCTTCCTGATCCTCATCTGGTTCACGATGAAATTCATCTGGCCGCCGCTGACGAAGGCGATGGACGATCGCGCGCAACGCATCTCCGAGGGTCTTTCGGCCGCGGAGAAGGCGCGCAAGGACCTCGCCGACGCGGACGCCCGCGTCGCCGAGGAGATCAGGAAGGCGCGCGCCGAGGCGGCGACGATCATCGACCGCGCTCACCAGCAGGCCAACCAGATCATCGAGAAGGCCCGCCAGGACGCCATCGTCGAAGCGACGCGGCAGAAAGCCACCGCCGCGGCCGACATCGAGAACATGGCGCACCGCGCGCGCGAGGCGCTGCGGAGCCAGGTCGCCGCGCTCGCGGTCTCGGGCGCCGAGAAGATCCTGCAGCGCGAGATCGACGCGAACGCCCACAAGGCGCTGCTCGATCAGCTCGTAGCCGAGATGGGATGACATGTCGCAGCCGCTGACTCTCGCACGCCCGTACGCACGCGCGGCCTTCGAGCTCGCCTCGGCCGGGCACACGCTCGGCGAGTGGGCATCCAAGCTCGCGTTCGCGGCGCAGGTCGCCGCCGATCCCGCCGTGCGTGCGCTGTTCGGCAATCCGCGCGTGACGCCGGGCGAGCTCGCCTCGCTGTTCCTGCCGGACGGCGAACCTGGCGACTCGCCGTTCGCGAGCTTCGTCAAGCTGCTCGCGGACAACCATCGCCTCGAGGCGCTGCCGGAAATCGCCGCGCTGTTCGAGCAGCAGAAGCGCGAAGCCGAGAAGACGCTGCAGGTGCGCGTGCGCACCGCGGCGCCGATCGGGCCGGACGAGGCCGCGCGGCTCAAGGACGCGCTGAAGCGACGCTTCGGCCGCGACATCGAGCTGGAGCAGACGGTAGATCCCGGCGTGCTCGGCGGCGCGATCATCGACGCCGGCGACGTGGTGATCGACGGATCGGTGCGCGGCAGGCTGCACCAGCTCGAGGCGGCGTTGACGCATTGAAGAGCCGGGAGTCGGGATTGGGGATTCGTAGAGCGGCGCTCGCGAATCCGAATCCCGAATCCCAACCAAGAGAATCCCGTGCGGCGCGAAGCGACGCACACCGAAGGAAACAGCCATGGCAACCACACTCAACCCATCCGAAATCTCCGAGCTCATCAAGAGCCGCATCGAGAAGTTCAAGCTGGCTGCCGAAGCGCGCAACGAAGGCACGCTGACGAGCGTGTCGGACGGCATCGTGCGCATCCACGGCCTCAACGACGTGATGTCGGGCGAGATGGTGGAGCTGCCGGGCAACACCTTCGCGCTGGCGCTCAACCTCGAGCGCGATTCGGTCGGCGCGGTCGTGCTCGGCGACTACGAGCACCTGCGCGAAGGCGACACGGCCAAGACGACGGGCCGCATTCTTGAAGTGCCGGTCGGCCCGGAGCTGCTGGGCCGCGTCGTCAACGCGCTCGGCGCGCCGATCGACGGCAAGGGACCGATCAACACGAAGCTGACCTCGCCGGTCGAGAAGGTCGCGCCGGGCGTGATCTGGCGCAAATCAGTGTCGCAGCCGGTGCAGACCGGCTACAAGTCGATCGACTCGATGATCCCCATCGGCCGCGGCCAGCGCGAGCTGATCATCGGCGACCGCCAGACCGGCAAGACCGCCGTCGCGGTCGACACGATCATCAACCAGAAAGGCTCGGGCGTTAAGTGCATCTACGTCGCGATCGGCCAGAAGCAGTCGTCGATCGCCAACGTGGTGCGCAAGCTCGAGGAGAACGGCGCGCTCGACCACACCATCATCGTCGCCGCCGCCGCCGCCGACTCGGCCGCGATGCAGTACATCGCCCCGTACGCCGGCTGCGCGATGGGTGAGTAC
>Ga0182749_1002708_pt1 | contig 12779 bp, 13 predicted proteins | sample eDN3rd37CKraftMG_FD_128875 | JGI IMG/M metagenome (GOLD analysis project Ga0182749, IMG submission 128875) | Enriched Miracle-Growth compost microbial communities from Emeryville, California, USA - eDNA 3rd pass 37_C Kraft MG (version 2) (version 2) ...
CCGTCGGATCGGGGACCTCCTGCCGGAGATAGCGCGGGTCCATCTTCGAGACCGGCACGGCCGGGATCTCGTAGCCGCTGTCGACCATGGCGGCGTACATCTCCGAGTTGGAGCGCGGCTCGAAGGACGGGCCGACGGGGCGGAAGGATACGATCGGCGGTCCGGAGGGCACGTTCACGCACCCCGTGAGGGATGCGGCGCCCACCAGACTGGCTGTCAGGAAGGCGCGGCGGGAGATCGTGCGGGTTGTTTCGTCAGTTGAGGACATGATTTTTGATCTCGGGAGGATACGAGCAATCGGTGCGGGAGGAGGCGGAATTATGTGCGTCGGCTAATACTCGGATAACCGGGGAATTCATGGGCGTGCACATCCAACCTTGTGGCTTCCGAAGCAAGCTGGAAACGTGATTCGGGCCATATTGTTCGCCGCCTATTGCAATTCTGCAACGCACTTGCCGGTCACGAATCGTCATCGGTCCATCAGCAGGCCCTTAAGCGAGGGCAGGATGAGCTGCGGAGGATGTTCGAGATATTCATCCGGCTGATCGCTGCGGTTGATCCAGACGGTGCGGAACCCGAAATTGCCGGCGCCCGCCACGTCCCACCGGTTCGAGGACTGGAAGGAGACCGCGTCGGGATAGACCCTGAGCGCCGTGGTGACGAGTTCGTAGACCGCCGGGTGCGTCTTGAACCTGCCCACCTTATCGGCGGAGAAGACGTCATCCACGATCGTGTCGAGCGCGGAGGAGCGCAGCGCCGCCTCCAGCATCGCCGGCGAGCCGTTCGAGAGGATGGAAAGCCGCGCGCCGGCCGATTTCAGCGCGGACAGCACGGCGGGGACCTCCGGATAGCAGTCGAGATGCCAATAGGCCTCGAGAAGCTTCGGCTTCAGCGCCGGATCCGCGGACGGCACCTTCCTGAAGGCAAAGTCGAGCGCGCGCTGCGTCAGCACCCAGAAGTCGGCGTAGTCCTCCATGAGCGTGCCGACCCAGGAATATTCGAGCTGCTTGGCGCGCCAGATTTCCGACAGGGTCTGGCCGGCGGGCCCAATCTCCCCCGCATAGCGGCGAACGGCCGAGTGCACGTCGAAAAGCGTGCCGTAGGCATCAAAGACGAAGGCTGAAAATCGCATTTTGCTATCCTGAGCCGCGCGTCACCCACGCGCCGGCATCATGCAGACTTCCGGGAAAATGCTTTCCAAAGCCTGAAGCCTAACCGGCGCGCCGCAGACAAAGAGGATTTGGGCCGCCGGAAGGGATCGTCAAGCGGCAGCCGGATGAGTGGCCAAGGGGAGCGCGATGGTCTAAGCAGGGCCGGGTTCGTTTCGACGCCGGTCCCGCCACCTGTTAAGAGATCGTCAGGGAACGGTTGCCAAAACACGCTGCCCACCCCATCTGCGATTCGTGGATTTCAACCACCTTTTGAGGGAGACGAACATGGCCTTTGAACTGCCGGACCTGCCGTACGACTACGAGGCGTTGCAGCCCTACATGTCGAAGGAGACGCTGGAATTCCACCACGACAAGCACCACAAGGCCTATGTGGACACAGGCAACAAGCTGGCGGCGGAAGCCGGGCTCGACAACCTCTCGCTGGAAGAGATCGTCAAGCAGTCCTATGGCAAGAACCAGCCCCTCTTCAACAATGCCGGCCAGCATTACAACCACATCCATTTCTGGAAATGGATGAAGAAGGGCGGCGGCGGCAAGAGCCTGCCGGGCGCGCTTCAGAAGGCGATCGACAGCGACCTCGGCGGCTATGACAAGTTCCGCGCCGATTTCGTCAACGCCGGCATGACGCAGTTCGGCTCCGGCTGGGCCTGGATTGCCGTCAAGAACGGCAAGCTCGAGATCATGAAGACGCCGAACGGCGAAAACCCGCTCGTCCACGGCGGCACGCCGATCCTCGGCGTGGATGTGTGGGAGCACTCCTATTACATCGACTACCGCAACGCGCGGCCGAAATACCTGGAAGCCTTCGTCGACAACCTCATCAACTGGGACTATGTCCTCGAGCTTTACGAGAAGGCGCGCGGCTAAGCAGCCGAAAAGATTCGAAAAGAGAGCCCGGCTTTCAGCCGGGTTTTCTTTTAGGGGAGTAAGGGAATAGGGCATTAAGGCAGTAGGGGCAGCGGGGTCGATGACCCTAATCTTGACTGCCGGCGAAGCGTCGTCGTTCAGGCATGGATCCTCGGGTCAAGCCCGAGGATGACGAAGGCACAGGTGCTTCCGTCAATCGCCAACGCCGGAGATTTGTGGAGGCCTCCCCACCTCTCGTCATCCTCGGGCTTGACCCGAGGATCCATGCCTGAACATTGACGCGCCGCCAGCCATCGAGGGAAGGGCAGGAGGAGAACTGGCACAGTCGGCCCGGATAGCCTACTGCCGTATTGCCTTACTGCCCTATTCCCCTAGCCTCCCACCGCCTTCAACATGAACGCATAGCTGAGCGCGGTCTCTTCCAGGCGGGAAAAGCGGCCCGAGGCGCCGGCATGGCCGGCCTCCATGTTGACGCGAAGGAGGCTCGGATTGTCGCCCGTGCTGTGTTCGCGCAGCCGCGCGACCCACTTCGCCGGCTCCCAATAGGTCACGCGAGGATCCGTCAGCCCGGCAAGCGCCAGGATGGCCGGGTAGGGCTGCGCGCGGACGTTGTCGTAGGGCGAATAGGCGGCGATCGTCTCGTAATCCTTGACGCTGGTGATCGGATTGCCCCATTCCGGCCATTCGGGCGGGGTGAGCGGCAACGTCTCGTCCAGCATCGTGTTGAGGACGTCCACGAAGGGGACCGCGGCCACGAGGGCGCGGAAATCCTGCGGCGCCATGTTGGCGACCGCGCCGATCAGCATGCCGCCGGCGGACCCGCCTTCCGCCACGAGCCGGTCATGGCTGGTATAGCCCGAGGCGACCAGGTGCCGGGCGCAGGCGATGAAGTCCGTGAAGGTGTTCATCTTCCTGTCCCGCTTGCCGTCCTCGTACCAGGCAAAGCCCTTGTCCTTGCCGCCGCGGATATGGGCGATGGCATAGACGAAGCCGCGGTCGACCAGCGACAGCGGGTTGGTGCGGAAGGAGGCGCTGATCGTGATGCCGTAGGCTCCGTAGCCATAGAGGAGGCACGGCGCGGAGCCGTCGAGCTTGAGGCCGCGGCGGTGGACGAGCGAGATCGGCACCTCCTCGCCATCGGGCGCCGTCGCCATCAGCCGGCGCGTCACATAATCCTCGGGATTGTGGCCCGAGGGCACTTCCTGGCTCTTGAGGAGGGTGCGCTCGCGCGTGCGCATGTTGTACTCGAATTCCTGCGCGGGCGTGGTCATCGAGGAATAGGAGAAGCGGAAAAAATCCGTGTCGTATTCATAGGAGCCGTAAAGGCCCAGGGAATAGGTCTCCTCTTCGAAGGCGATCACATGCTCTTCGCCCGTTTCGCGCTCGCGCACCACGATGCGCGGCAGGCCATCCTTGCGCTCCAGCCGGACGAGGAAGTCCTTGAAGGCGAGGAAGGACATGATGAGCCGGCCGGGCTCGTGCGGCACCAGTTCGCGCCAATTGGCGGGCGAGGGGTTGCCCGCCGGGGCGGTCATGATCTTGAAATCCTTGGCGCCGTCGCGATTGGTGAGAATGAAGAATTCTTCGCCTGCCGGTTCGATGTCGTAGCGGATGCCAGGCTCGCGCGGCGCGACGATGCGCGGCTCGGCGCTCGGGTCGTTGGCGGGCAGGATGCGGTATTCGCTGGTCTCGTGGTCGTGGATCGAGATGAAGATGAAGTCGTCGAGCCGGCTGCCGAAGACATTCATGAAGAAGCCGGGATCGGCCTCCTCATAGATCACCCGGTCCTTGGCGGAAGCGCCGCCGATGGCATGGTAGAGCACCTTGGAGGGCCGGTGATTGTCGTCGAGCCGCGTATAGTAGAAGCCGCGCGCGTCGGCGGTGAAGGTCCCCGAGCCGTTGGTGCCCTCCACATGGTCCGCGAGGTCTTGTCTGGTCGAAAGATCGCGGACATGCAAGGTGAAATATTCCGAGCCCTTGTCGTCGATGCTCCAGAGGAGATAGCGGTGGTCCGGAGAATGGCCGACGCCGCCGATGTGGAAATAACCCTTGCCCTTAGCTTCCGCGTCGCCGTCGAGGAGCAGCTCCTCCGGTCCACCTTCGCGCGGCGTGCGGAAGAAGCGCGGATGCTCGCCGCCAAGCCTGTAGGCGCTGCCATAGGCAAACGGGCCGTCCCTCATCGGCACGGAGCTTTCGTCTTCCTTGATGCGGCCCTTCATCTCGGCGAAGAGAAGCTTCTGGAGCTCCTTCGTATCCGCCATCATGGCTTCGTGATAGGCGTTCTCAGCTTCAAGATGCGCGCGGATATCGTCTGAAAGAGCGACAGGATTCCTCAAGACTTCCTGCCAATTCTCCGCCCGCAGCCAGCCATATTCGTCCGTCCGGGTGAAGCCGTGCCGGGTAATGGTGACGGGGCGCTTTTCGGCCCTGGGCGCAGGCAGGGAAGGGAATGCGGGGCGGGGAGACATGGATGAAAAACTCCTGAATATGCTGAAATGGAAGTGGTCTTGAAGCTGACGCGGTTCTAGAGCTTGGCATGAATCGTGACTAGCCGCGGGCGACAACGCCCTTTCGCGCCCCCCTCTGTCCTGCCGGACATCTCCCCCACAAGGGGGGAGATCGGCTGTCGTCAGCGTTTTCGCCAATCGCGAACATCGCAGAAGAGGCGGCGAGCAAGCGGCCGGCTGATCTCCCCCCTTGTGGGGGAGATGTCCGGCAGGACAGAGGGGGGCGCGAAAGGGCGCGAACCTTTCCAGTTGGCATCGAACACCTCTGACCGCTACTTCTCCTCGAATTTCAATGCAGTGCCGTTCATGCAGTAGCGCAGGCCCGTCGGCGCCGGCCCATCGTTGAAGACATGCCCGAGATGGGAATCGCAGTCCGCGCAGCGCACCTCGACCCGCGTCATGAAGAGCGACCTGTCCTCGTGGAGGCTGACGGCGTCCTTGTCCGCCGGCGCGTAGAAGCTGGGCCATCCGGTGCCGGAATCGTACTTCGTCTCCGAGGAGAAGAGCGGCTTGCCGCAGGCCACGCACCGGTAGAGCCCCTCGCGCTTGTTGTCCCAGTAGGGACCGGTGAAGGCGCGCTCGGTCCCGTGCTCGCGGGTCACATGGTATTGCTCCGGCGTAAGCTCGCTGCGCCACTCCTCATCGGACTTCTGGATTTTCGGGCCTGTCTCGCCAGTCATGTCAAACTCCGTTTCGTTCGCTCCCTATGTAGGAAAGATTGCCTTCTTTTTGCAGCCTGTCCTTTAGGACCGCTGCAACCCGTGAATATCCTGGCCGATTGCCGCGCTCGCCTTGCCCGCGTGGATGCGAACGTCTATGTGACGACCAGTCGAGGATGCGGCGACGCGTTCCGCGGTTGAGGGGCATAAAGGAGACGAAGGGGAACCGATGGCAGCAGACGGGCAGTGGCTGACCTTCCTTGCTCTCATCCTGCCGTTCCTGGGCGCCGCCGCAGCTCCCGTCCTTGTCCGCGTGCTCGGGCACAACGCCGCGTGGGTGCTGGCGCTGGTCCCCGCCTTTCTCTTCTACCATTTCGCGGGCTTGCTCGGAACGGTGGCGCAGGGCCAGGCGGTCGCCGGCGGCTATCCGTGGATCGAGAGCCTGGGCGTGGATTTCTCCTGGTATCTCGACGGCCTGTCGCTCACCTTCGTTCTTCTCATCTCCGGCATCGGCACCTTGATCGTGCTCTATTCCGGCGGCTACCTGAACGGCCACCCGCATCAGGGGCGCTTCTTCTCCTTCATCCTCCTGTTCATGGGGGCGATGCAGGGGCTGGTGGCGGCGGATTCCTTCCTGATGCTCTTCGTCTTCTGGGAACTGACGTCGATCACCTCCTTCCTGCTGATCGGTTTCGACCACGGGCGCGAGGCGGCGCGCCGCGCGGCGCTCCAGGCGCTGGTCGTCACCGGGGCGGGCGGGCTGGCCCTGCTCGCCGGGCTGCTGGTCATCGCCCAGGCGACCGGCGCGAATTCCCTTTCCGAATTGCTCGAGACGGGGGACATGCTCCGGCAAGCGCCGCTCTATCTCGTGGCGCTGCTTCTCGTGCTCGGCGGCGCCTTCACCAAATCGGCGCAGTTTCCCCTGCATTTCTGGCTTCCCAATGCGATGGAGGCGCCGACGCCGGTCTCGGCCTACCTGCACTCGGCCACCATGGTGAAGGCGGGCGTCTACCTCCTGATGCGGCTCAATCCGGTGATGGGCGAAACCGCCCTCTGGCAGACCATCCTGCCCGTCTTCGGCGGGACGACCTTGATCGTCGGCAGCCTGCTTGCGCTGCGCCAGACCGACCTCAAGCTGATGCTCGCCTACACGACCGTCGCCTCGCTCGGGCTCCTCGTGATGCTGACGGGCTTCGGCTCCGAGCTCGCGGTGGAAGCGGCGGTGCTCTACCTGGTGGCCCACGCCATGTTCAAGGGCGCGCTCTTCATGGTGGCCGGCATCATCGACCATGAGACCGGCACGCGCGACATCACGCGGCTCGGCGGCATCGGGCGGGCGATGCCCGTCACCTTCGGCGCGGCCGTTCTCGCCGCGCTCTCGATGGGCGGCCTCGGCCCCTTCTTCGGCTTCCTCGCCAAGGAGGAGATCTATGCCGGCCTGGGCTTTGCCAGCGGCTGGAGCATGCTCATCACGCTGGTGGCGCTCACCGGCAACGCGCTGATGTTCGCCATCGGCTTTGCCGTCGCGCTGAAGCCGTTTCTGGGGCGCGCGGTCGAGACGCCCCGGCATCCGCACGAGGGGTCCGTCCTTCTCTGGTTCGGTCCCGCGTTTCTGGCGATCGACGGTCTTCTGACGGCGGTCTTCTCGGATTTCAGCCACCGCTTCGTCTCGAGCCCGATGGCGAGCGCGGTGGCGGGCGAGCGCGTGACGGTGTCGATCTCGGTCGTCCCGCATATCGGACTGCCGCTCCTGCTCTCGCTGGTGACCGTCGCGCTCGGAATCGTCTTCTATCTGATGATCGACAGGGGCCGCGCCGCCATGGCGGGGCTACTGGCGGCGATCGGTTGGGGGCCCGACCGGGGCTTCGACCAGTTCGTCCGCGGCCTCGTTCGGGCCTCGGCCTTCGTCACGGGAATCGTGCAGAACGGTCGCCTCGATTTCTACATGACCGCGACGTTCATCGCGCTCGCGGTCGCCCTTCTGGCGCCGATGATCGGCTTTGACGAGCTGCCGGCTGTGCCGGCCTTCGCCCCTCTTCATTTCTACGAGTGGACGGTGCTGGCGATCGCGCTCATCGGCCTTGCCGCGGTGGTCTACGCGCGCGACCGGCTGACGGCGATCGTCTCGCTGGGCATCCAGGGCTTCGCGGTGGCGCTTCTCTTCATGCTGCTCGGCGCGCCGGACCTTTCCTTCACCCAGTTCATGGTGGAGACCCTGTCGGTCGTCATCCTCGCGCTCGTCATGACGCGGCTGCGGCTCTCGCCCGCCGACCACCGGCCGCTCGGGCAGAAGACGCTGGATTGCTCGGTCGCCGTGCTCTGCGGCGCCGCTTTGGGCCTGCTTCTCCTGCGCGTGACGCAAATGCCCTTCGACATGGTGCTGAGCGATTTCTTCGCCACGAATTCCCGCGTCATCGCCCATGGCCGCAACATCGTGAACGTCATCATCGTCGATTTCCGCGGCCTCGATACGCTGGGCGAGATCGCGGTGGTGATGATAACGGGCCTCGCCATCCTCGCGCTCGTGCGCATCCGCGCAGCCCGGCCGGCCAAGGAGGGGTAGGGCGGATGGAGCAGACCGCGCACTGGACCCCCCTCTGGCCTGCCGGCCATCTCCCCCTCAAGGGGGGAGATCAGCCGTCGCAAACGGTTTCGCCATTCACCGGCATCGCCAATGGGGCCGCGGAGCAAGCGGCCAGCATGATCTCCCCCCTTGAGGGGGAGATGGCCGGCAGGCCAGAGGGGGGTGGAGGTAGCGCAGGCCGCCCCGTTTGGCTGGGAACACCAACTTCAACGCTCTGGTATCTGTCGACATGCGCACGCTGATCTTCCGCACCACTGCGCCCTACCTTGCGAGCCTGATGGTGCTTTTCTCCATCTTCGTGCTTTTGCGTGGGCACAACGAGCCGGGCGGCGGCTTCATCGGCGGGCTGATCGCGGCGTCCGCCTTCGCCATCTACGGCATCGCCTGCGGCGTGCCGTCGGTGCGGCGCGCGCTTTACTTCCACCCGATGGCGGTCTCCGGCTTCGGCCTCTTCCTGTCGGCCAGCTCGGGCATCCTCTCCTTCTTTTACGGCGTCCCGTTCCTGACGGGCATCTGGACCACGATCGACGTGCTGGGCCTGCCGGTCGACGTCTCCACCGTGATGGCCTTCGACGTGGGCGTCTATCTGGTCGTCGTCGGCTCGATCACATCCATTGCGCTCGCGCTCGAGGAAAGGGAGAACGCCTGATGGAAGCCGTCCTCGCGCTGACTGTTGCGATCTTCTTCGCGGTCGCGATCTATCTGATGCTTTCCAAGCACATCATCCGCATTCTCCTGGGCGTGACGATTTTCGGCAATGCGGTGAACCTGACCATCTTCACCAGCGGCCGGGTGGTGCGGGAGGTCCCGCCCATCATCCCCGAGGGAATGGACGTGCCCGCAAGCCTTACCGCCAATCCGCTGCCGCAGGCGCTGATCCTGACGGCCATCGTCATTTCATTTTCCTTCTTCGCCTTCCTGCTCGTCCTGGCCTTCCGCACCTACCAGGAGCTCGGCACGGACGATACGGACGGCATGCGCGTCGCCGAACCCAAAGGCGAAGAGCTGCCACCGCTGGGATATTGATCCGTATGGCCGTTCCAGGAAGCGAAGCTCTCGACCTCTCGCGCGCCATGGTGCTGGCCGCCGCCGGCCCGGCCGACTGGCTCGTCATCGCGCCGGTGGCGATCCCCATTGTCTTCGGCGCGCTGCTCCTCATCTTCCGCCATGAGACGAAGATCCAGGCTGGGGCCGCCATCGCCGGGCTCATCCTGGCGCTGATCGCGAATGTGTTCCTGCTTTCGCGTGTACTGGATCAGGGCCCCGTGGTGATGACCATGGGGCGCTGGCTGCCGCCCTTCGGCATCTCGTTCACCGCCGACGTGCTCGGCGCCTCCTTCGCGCTGACCGCCACGCTCGTGGCGCTCGTCTGTGCCGTCTACTCGACATCGGACATCGGCACGATCGGGCGGCGCTACGGCTTCTATCCGTTCCTCATGCTCATGATGGCGGGGGTGAGCGGCTCCTTCCTTACCGGCGATATCTTCAATCTCTACGTCTGGTTCGAGGTCTTCCTCATTTCGTCCTTCGGGCTCCTGGTCCTCGGCTCCGAGCACAGGCAGCTCGACGGCGCCACGAAATACGCCATCCTCAATTTGATCGGCACCACCTTCTTCCTGACGGCGACGGCGCTGCTTTACGGCGCGTTCGGCACGCTCAACATGGCCGACATCGCGCGCAAGGCCGATCATGTCAGGGAAGCAGCGCCCCTGATGACGCTCGCGGTCTTCTTCCTGCTCGCCTTCGGCATGAAGGCGGCGGCCTTCCCCGTGAACTTCTGGCTTCCGGCTTCCTATCACACGCCGCGCATCGTCACGGCGGCGCTTTTCGGCGGCGTGCTGACGAAAGTGGGCGTCTATGCCCTGCTGCGCGTGCTGGTGATGCTCTTTCCGCCGGAGCGCACCATTTTGTCCGGCGTGATCGCCTGGGTGGCCGCCGCGACAATGGTCCTCGGCGTGCTGGGCGCGCTGGCGCAGACGGATGTCAGGCGGGTGCTGGGATTCGTCGTCATCTCCGGCGTCGGCATCATGCTGGCGGGGCTTGCCCTTGGTACGGACGAGGGCCTTGCCGGCACTATTCTTTATGCGTTCCACTCCATGATCGTCATGGCGGCCCTTTATCTGCTCGCGGGCACGATGAACGGGCTCGGCGGCAGCTATTCGCTGCGGACGCTCTCCGGGCTCTACGCCGCCCATCCGCTGATCGCCGCGCTGGCGCTGCTCCTGATGCTCGCCGCGGCGGGCCTGCCGCCGGCATCGGGGCTCTGGCCGAAGGTGATGCTGGTGCGGGCATCCCTCGACGCGGGCCAGGGGTGGCTTGCCCTGGCCGTCCTGGCCACCGGCTTTCTCACGACCCTGGCGCTCGGCCGGGTGTTCATCCTCACCATCTGGCGGCAGCGCGAAGCGGCGGGGCCCGTGGAGAACGCCTCGCCCATGCTCGGTTACGTCACCATGGGCGCCTTTGCGCTGGCCGTTTTGTTCATGGGGCTTTACCCTCAACCGGTGATCGACATCGCAGAGCGCGCCGCCGGAGGCATCCTCGACTCCGCGCCCTATATCGGGGCGGTCTTTCCGGAGGGCGTGAGGCCATGAAGCTCTACCTCATCAACATCCTCCTGGCGCTCGTATGGACCGCCGTCAGCGGGTCCTTCTCGCTGGCGAATATGATATTCGGCTTCGTGCTGGGCTCATTCGCGCTCTACCTGATCCGCGAGCAGGTGGGCTCCCTCGGCTATTTCCGGCGCACTGCCAAGCTCATCTCCCTGGCCTGGCTGTTTCTCTACGAGCTGGTTCTTTCGGCCTGGAAGGTGGCGAGGCTGGTCCTCACGCCGCGAATGGACCTGAAGCCCGGCATCTTCGCCTATCCGCTCACCGTCGACCGCGATTTCGAGATCACCCTTCTCGCCAATCTGATCACGCTGACGCCGGGCACGCTTTCGGTCGATGTGTCGGAGGACCGCAGGACGCTTTATGTCCACGCCCTGGATTGCTCCGATGTGGAGCAGCTGCGGCACGACATCGCCAAGGGTTTTGAACGCAAGATCATGGAGGCGTTCCGATGATAACGGGTGAAGCCTATCTGGCTTTCGCGGAGCTCGCTGCTCTGGCTATTTTAAGCCTCTCGTTCCTGCTGACGGTGGTGCGCGTCCTGCGCGGGCCGGCGCTGCCGGACCGGGTGGTCGGGCTCGATATGCTGGTGGCGATCGCCATCGGTTTCATCGCGGTCATCGGCATCGACACCGGCTACACGCTCTATCTGGATATCGCGATCGCGCTCGGCCTCGTCGGCTTCCTGGCGACGGTGGCCTTCGCCCGTTTCGTCATGAGCCGCCGGTACGAGGAGGAATTCATCTCGCGCGATGAGCTGGGCATCTACAGGGAGAGGGCGGAATGATCGAGCTTGTCCAGAACCTCCTGGTGGGGACGCTTATCCTGATCGGCGCGTTCTTCGCGCTGGCCGCTTCGATCGGCCTCTTGCGTCTGCCCGACCTTTATACGCGCATGCACGCGGCCTCGAAGGCGGGAACATTGGGATCGGGCGTGATGCTGATCGCGCTTGCCATTTACGCCAACGACCATGCGACCGCGACCCGGGCGCTTGCGGCCGTGATCTTCTTCCTCCTGACGGCGCCGATCTCGGCCCATCTGCTCGCGAAGGCGGCCTATGCGGCCGGCTACCGCCTTTGGAGCGGGTCGGTCCATGACGATATGAAGGAAACGAAGGTTTCCGAAGGGACCAGATAGGCCGGAAACATGGTCCGGATTAGCTTTTTCGTGAAATGAATTCGCTTTTTCACACTTATGGCGTAATCCACAGCCAGCGAAACTTTTATTACCTTAGCTTTTTACAACCAAGTGCAAAGGTCGTGCATTTTGCCTATTGAAAACGTTATTATTGCCGCTTATTTGCTGTGACGGCGATTTGTGCGCAAGGATGTTCGATTCACTGGAAAGCAAGTAAAAAGGGCATAAAAAAGACCGTTTCTTGAAAAAGTTTGTGAGTTGACGTTCTTTCGCAGGTGGTGGATATGGCGATCCGCCAAGGTAGTAGTGAAAGTTTGATTTGAGTGACTGATGTCCAAGGGGGGGTGAATGTACAGGAATGGGGGAGGGGCACCGTTTATGCTGGGGAAAGATATGGAAATGGATGAGCAGAATACAAAGAACGACGATGTGCTGATGGAACTGACGGCCGATGTCGTCGCCGCCTATGTCAGCAACAACCCGGTGCCGGTCTCCGAACTTTCCAATCTGATCGCCGACGTGCACGCGGCCTTGGGAAGGGTGACGCGCACGACCGAGCAGGTCACGACAGAAAAGCAGAAGCCCGCCGTCAATCCCAAGCGTTCGGTGCACGATGATTACATCGTTTGCCTGGAAGACGGCAAGAAGTTCAAGTCGCTCAAGCGACATCTCATGACACATTATAGCCTGACGCCCGAGCAGTATCGTGAGAAGTGGGGGCTCGATCCGAGCTATCCGATGGTCGCTCCGAACTACGCCGTCGCGCGGTCTCAACTTGCCAAGAAGATGGGCCTTGGGCGCAAGCGCAAGGGCAAGTAAGTCTTTCCGTGCCTGTCGAGATTACAGCCCCATGCGTCTCGTTAGGACGCACCGGGATGCTGTAAGTTGTTGAATCCGTGCATCGCGTTTTCCGGAAACCGACTTCGGTTTTCTTCGGGCCGGTGCGGCGAGCGGCGCCAATCAGGCGCCGCTTTTATTTTGGCTAGAGCGCGATGCGTTCCGATTGAATCAGAACGCGCTCTAACGATTTGATTTAGCTGCATGATCTTGTCCGAAAAGTCTGCAACTTTTCGCTTCGCGGTCCTTCGGTTCGGGATCATGCTCTAATGCTTTGCTGTGGATTCCCTCCGGCGCCGGGCATCCGCCGCCTGCGCGGCTGGCGCGGGGGACGTGGCTTCAGATCCTCCTCGCGCGGCGGCTTCAGGCAATCGTAGGCCTGCTTCAGGGCGATGTGCCGGTTGAGGTCG
>Ga0182749_1002712_pt1 | contig 12769 bp, 14 predicted proteins | sample eDN3rd37CKraftMG_FD_128875 | JGI IMG/M metagenome (GOLD analysis project Ga0182749, IMG submission 128875) | Enriched Miracle-Growth compost microbial communities from Emeryville, California, USA - eDNA 3rd pass 37_C Kraft MG (version 2) (version 2) ...
GCCCGCTGGTGCGGGGCGGGCCGATGCTCGATGCGTGATTGAAAATCCTGGCCGATGAACACCAATGTGCTGACGCGGGCCTATCTGGTCCTTGGGGGTCTGGGGGCGATCTCGTTGATCGCTTACGGCGTTTACAAGACCTATCTGCCGGCGGACACGGCCCCCGCCGCAGCGCCGGTCGCGCAGCCCGCACCCGTCGACGTGAAGGTGTTCGGCGTCATGACCGCGGCGCGGTTCATCGCCCGTGGGCAGGTCATCGCGCGCGAGGACGTCGCCACGACCTCGATCGCCGGGGTCGTGCCGCGCGGCGCTCGCACGGCGATCGGCGACGTGGTCGGCAAGGTGGCGACGGCCGACATCATGCCGAGCCAGCTGCTGCTCGACTCCATGATTTCCGCCGACCCGGCCAAGGCCGGGCTCGCGGCTCTCGTTCCGACCGGCTATCGCGCGATCAGCATCCTGACCAATGACGAGATCGCGGTCGGCCAGTTCGTCCGGCCGGGAGACCGGGTCGACATCCAGCTGGTTCTGCCCGACGGCGTCCTGGACAAGCAGAACGTGCTGCAGCGGCCCGAAGCCGGCCAGGGCGGCAATCTGAGCGAGGCGCGCACCGTCCTGCAGGACGTGCTCGTCCTCACCGTCGGGTCGACGCTCGGGGACCCGAGCCTGGTCCAGGCGGCGGAACAGGCCTCCGCTGCCGCCGGGCGCCGGGGCGAGCCGTCGCGGACCATCAGCCTGGCCATGACGCCGGAGCAGATCGCCAAATTCGCGCTCGCCCGCAGCCTCGGTTCCTTCTACCTGTCCCTGCGCAATCCCGACGACCTGCAGCTGATCGGGGACAACACCGCCAAGCTCCCGGACATCCGCGGCCCGGCGCCGCCGCCGGCGGCGCCCCTGCCGCCCCAGAAGAAACCGATCGAGCTGATCGTCGGCGACAAGACCCAGCTGATCTATCCCAAGACGTCCGGAGAGCCGCGATGACGCCCGTGGTCCGTGTGCTGTGCATCGTGGTCCTCGCTCTTTTCGCCCAAGCCGCGGGGGCCGAGGAGCTGCAGCTCGGCGTCGGGGCCCAGCGCGTGCTCAACCTGCCGGCGCCGATCACCCGCATCGTCGTCGGCCAGGGCGGCATCATCGACGCGACCGCGCTGAACGAGGACCAGCTGCAGATCACCGGCCTGCAATCCGGCAAGACCACGCTCAGCATCTTCACGGCCCAGTCGGACCAGGGCGTCTCCTACGACGTCACCGTCGGCGGCGCCCCCACCGTCGCCCTGCCGACCATTCCCAGCCGGGGCGACCCGGCGCGCCAGATCCGCAACCAGCCGGGGCTGCAGGGGGTCAGGGTCAGCCGCGACGGCGACACGACGGTGCTGTCCGGCACGGTGCCGGACCTCGACGCCCATGCCCGGGCGTCGGGCATCGCCCGCGCCTATGGCGGCAACGTGGTCGACCTGACCCGGGTCACCGGCAACCAGATGGTCGCGGTCGACATCCAGTTCGCGGCGGTGTCGGCGACGACGCTGCGGGCCCTGGGCTTCAACTTCGCGGCGCTCGGCGGCAGCGACTTCCAGGGCGCGATCGTCGGGCCGAACACGCTGCAGAGCTTCCAGGCCAACCCGAGGCTGTCCCTCGAAGCCTCGGCCCCGTTGGCCAGCGCCTTCAACCTGTTCCTCGGCGATCCGCGCAACGGCATCCTCGGCATCCTCAGCGCCCTGTCGCAGGCCGGGCTGACCCAGCTGCTGGCCCAGCCGACGCTGCTGGTCCGCTCCGGCGACCAGGCCGAGTTCCTGGCCGGTGGCGAGGTGCCGATCCCGGTGCCCCAGGGCGGCGCGTCGCTCGGCACGGTGACGATCGAGTACCACGAATACGGCGTGAAGCTGGAGATCGCGCCGGTGGTGATGTCGGACAAGCGCATCGTGCTGAAGGTCGCGCCCGAGGTCAGCGAGCTGGACTTCGCCAATGCGCTCGAATTCCAGGGCTTCCAGGTGCCGGCCTTCCGCCGCCGCTCGACCTCGACCACGGTCGAGCTGGGCAACGGCCAGAGCTTCGTCCTGGCCGGGCTGATGTACAGCAACAGCCAGATCAACGAGAGCAAGTTCCCCTGGCTCGGCGACATTCCGATCATCGGCGCCCTGTTCAAGAGCACCAACAACCAGCAGGAGCGGCAGGAGCTGATCATCGTCGCGACGCCGCGGCTGGTCACCCCGCTGTCGCCCGGCAAGATCCCGCCGCTGCCCGGCGTGGACACGCGCAAATACAATCCGACCGTCGGCGACATGATCCTGAACGTCGATCAGGTTCAGGACCATCTCGCGCCCTACGGGCTGATGAAGTAGGCCGCCAATGCTCCGGGTCGTCGCCGCCACCTCCGACACAACCCTCGCCGCGGGCCTGATCGCCGCCCTGGAAGGGACGGCCGCGGTCATCCGTGCGGCGCCGGAGACGGCATCGCTGGCGGAGCTGTGCGGCAGGGCGAAGCCGGACCTGATCCTGCTCGACGCCGATCCGGTCGAAGGCTTCGGCACCGTCCTGTCCGAGGCGATCCGGGCCCTGGCCGGCGCCGACCCGGACGCGCCGGTCATCGTGCTCGGCGACGAGGGGGATGCCCGCTCGGTGCTGCGGGCGATCCGCGCCGGGGCCGCGGATGTCATCGACCGCGGCGGCGACCGGGAGACCCTGCGCGGCCAGCTGGGCCCGCATCTCGCCGGCGCGCCGCGCGGCGATGCCGGCGGCAGCGGCGCGCTGACCCTGGTGCTCAGCGGCCAGCCGGGCGGCGAGGGGCTGTTCGCGGTCAATCTCGCGGTGCTGCGGGCGAAGGCCGCGGGCGGGGCGTTGCTGGTCGACGGCGCGCTGCCGTCCAGCGAAGCCGGCGCCGCGCTCAACGTGCCGCTCAACTACACCATCCGCGACGCGGTCCAGGACCTGTCGCGGCTGGACCGCACGCTGCTGTCCTCGGCGCTCGGCCACCACGTCGCCTCCGGGCTGCATATCCTGCCCCTGGCCGTGGCGGGGGAGGAGGTGCACGACATCGCGCCCGACGCGATCGTCTCGATGCTGCTGGTGCTGCGCGCGCTGTTCGGCGAGGTGGTGCTGAACGCCGGCGGCATCCGCCATCCGGGCCTGCTCGACGAGTTCGTCCGGGCCGCCGGCCGCATCTATCTCGTGGCGCCGCAGAAATTCACCGCGGTCAAGGCCTGCCGCGACCTCCTGATGCAGATCGGCCCGAGCGCCCAGATGCTCGACCGCGTCACGCTCGTGGTCGAGGACCATATGCCCGGGATCGGCCTGACCGAGGAGCAGATGCGCGACGCGCTGGGCGTGCGCCGGTCGGTGCGGCTGCCGGCGGCCCGGGTCGAGCTGATCAACGCGCTCAATGCCGGCCGCCCGCTGGTGCTGGAACAGCCGCGCGCGCCCTACAGCCGGGCGCTGGAGAAGCTCGCGGCCGAGGGCATGTCGGCTCCCGGCCCGGCCGTCCGTCCGGCCTCGCGCGGCATCGGCCTGTTCGGCCGGCTGCGGACATCGTGAGGGGATAGGCGATGGCGGGGCTGATCAACAGCGTCGGCAGGAGGGCTGCGGCGGATCCCGAGCTGGCCGCCGCCGAACTGCGGATCACCGACGGCTATCAGCGGACGAAGTTCGCGATCTTCAACTTGGTGCTGGAGCAGCTCGAGGCGCTCGGCATCACTGCCGAGACCGCCAGCGCGGCGATGATCCGCGACGGCATCGAGCAGGCCATCACCCGCTTCGCCGCCAAGGAAGGCCTGGCCCTGAACGCCGCCGAGCGGGCGCTGCTGGCGGCCGAGGTGCTGAACGAGGTGGTCGGCCTCGGCCCGATCGAGCCGCTGCTGAAGGACCCGACGATCGACGACGTGATCGTCAACGGGCCGTTCCGGATCTATGTCGAGCGCGGCGGCAAGCTTTCGGCGGTGCCGATCCGGTTCCGCGACAATGCGCATCTGATGAACATCATCCAGCGCATCGTCAGCCCGATCGGCCGCCGGGTGGACGAGGCGACGCCCTATGTCGACGCCCGGCTGCCGGACGGGTCGCGCGTCAACATCGTGATCCCGCCGGTCGCGCTGGACGGGCCGATGGTGTCGATCCGCAAGTTCCGGGTCCAGGCCCTGGGCGCGCAGGATTATGTCCGGCTCGGCTCGATGAGCCCGGAGATGCTGGGCTTCCTGGCCGCCGCCGTGCGCTCGCGCCTCAACATCCTGATCTGCGGCGGCACCGGCTCGGGCAAGACCACGCTGCTCAACATGCTCAGCGGCTACATCGACGAGAAGGAGCGGCTGATCACCATCGAGGATGCGGCCGAGCTGCAATTGCGGCAGAGCCATGTGGTGCGGCTGGAGACGCGGCCGGCCAATCTCGACGGCAGCCGCGAGGTGACCGCCCGCGACCTGGTGCGCAACGCCCTGCGGATGCGGCCCGACCGCATCATCCTGGGCGAGGTGCGCGGCGCCGAGGCCGTCGAGATGCTGCAGGCGATGAGCACCGGCCATGACGGCTCGATGGCGACGATGCACGCCAATTCCAGCCGCGACGCCTTCGGCCGGCTGGAGATGCTGCTGGGCTTCGGCGGCCTGACCGGCGACCCGAAGACCCTGCGGCGCTACATCGCCAACAGCGTCCAGATCATCGTCCAGGTCAACCGCATGGCCAACGGCAAGCGGCGGGTCACGTCCGTGTCCGAGCTGACCGGGCTGGAAGGGGACAGTTACAGCCTGAACCAGCTTTTCACCTTCGAGGAGCAGCCGCCGCTGAGCGGGCTCGGCGAGTTCCGGGTCCATTCCGCGCGCCCGTTCTACGCCCACCGGCTGGCCGGGGCGCCCGACCTCCGGGCCGCCATGGGGGTGTCGCCATGACCGGCTTCGGCTTCCTGCTGCTCGGCATATTGGCGCTGTTCGTCATGGCCGGGTTGAGCCTGCTGTCCGGCCGCGCCCAGCGCCGCCGGCAGCAGCAGGTGCAGGCGCGGCTGCAGGCGCTGCGGGATAGCATGCCGAAGGCGACGGGCGCGGCCAGATCGACGGTCTCGGCACTGCCGGTCCCCCATTTTCTGCGCCTGTGGCTGACCCGGGCCGATATCAGCCCGTCGCCCCGCTCCCTGGTGATCGCGGCTCTGGCGATGGTCGCGATCGCAGTCGCAATGGACTGGCTGGCTGGGCCCCTGGCCGCTGCGGCGAGCTTGGTGGTGTTCGTGCTCGCCGCTCTCTACGGCCTCTGGCGCATGTCCTGCCGTCGCCTGGACGCTTTCGTCGAAGCGCTGCCCTTTTTTCTGGACGCACTGCGTCAGCTGCTGGTGGTGGGGAACTCCGTCCAGCAGGGGCTGCTCAAAGCTGCGGAGAACACGTCCCCGGCGATGCAGCGCTATCTGCAGCCGATGATCCGCCGGATCAATAACGGGGCGCCGATTCCGGAAAGCATTGAATGGCTGGCGCAGCGGCTGGAGCTGGCGGAGCTATATATGCTGGCTACGGCGATCGAGACCAATTTCCGCTATGGCGGCCGGATCTCAACGGTTCTGGCGAATCTGATCCAGATTCTCCGCGACCGGGCTCGGGTGGAGAGAGAGCTGAAGGCGGTCACAGCCGAGATCAGATTCAGTGCCATCGTCCTTGGATTGATGCCGGTGATATCGGCGGCGCTGATATTTTTGATCAAGCCAAATTACATGATGTTCTTTGTAGAAGCTGAGCAAGGACATCGGCTGGCGGCTATTGCAGTTGGCCTGCAGGTGATCGGGCTTGTGATCATGCGTCGCATCATGCGGCTGGAGTTCTAGGGCATGTTGACGAACCCTCTGGAGCTCGCCGCTATCCTCATCACCGCCTGCTCGAGCCTCGGCTTCCTGCTGCTCGGCCTGCGAGGCACGGTGACGGAATTCCGGCTGAAGCGCCGCCTGACCGCTATTGCCGACAGGTCCGACAGCGCTGACGTCGGAGGCATCGCTTGGCTCCTGCCCTTCGAACGGATTCTGGTCGGCGGCGGCAAGGACCGCGAGGAGATCTCGCAGGCGCTGCGAGCAGCAGGGCACTATGGAGCTGAAGCGGTGCTGGTCTTTGGCGGCCTGCGTTTCGCCGCCACGATCCTGGCCATCGTCGGAACCGCTTTGGCGCTTTGGCTGACCGGTCACTGGGCAGGAATGCTCCGGTTCCTGCCGCTGGCGGCAGGAGGAGTGACCTATGTCGGTGCCAAGTTCGCGCTACAGTGGCGGGCATCGGTCCGGCAGCGCCGGGTGGGGGCCGAGCTGCCTTTCGTTCTCGACCTGATGCTGCTGATGCTGGAAAGCGGTGTCAGCCTCGATCAGTGCTTCCGTTCGATGACACAGGCGAACGGCGGAGCGATTCCGCTGGTTCAGCAGTCGATCCGGCTGTTGGTCGAGGATATCCAACGCGGCATGCCGTACGACCAGGTCTTCGACCGCTGGGCAGATCGTCTAGGTGTGGGCGGCGCGCGCGAACTGGCGGCGATGTTTAAGCAGACCATGCTCCATGGCACGGAACTCGGCCTCGCCTTACGCGAATTCGTCCGCGAATTCGCCGACAAGCGCGTGTCGTCGGTGCGGGAGAGCATCGGCCGCAAGACCACGCAGATGACCGTGGTAATGATAGCCTTTCTCATGCCGGCTCTCTTTATCGTCCTCTGCAGCCCGGCGGTGGTCACGATCTTTCGCACTTTGACGAGGGAAGGTCCGTAAGGATGCGGCCGTCATTCCGCCTAGCACCGCTGCTCCTTCTGTCCTGGCTGACGGCCTGCTCCAGCCTGTTCGGCGGCGACAGCACGCCAAAGCGCGCCCCGTCGCCGGCCGATCAGCTGCCGCAAGCGCAACCGCTCGATGCCGAGAATTCGCGCGACCTCTATCTCGGCATCGTCGACAAGCTGCGGCAGGGCGGCAAGTCCCGGGCCGCGCTGGCCTATCTCGACGATTACGACAACCGCCATCCGGGCGATCTCCGGGCGCAGGTGCTGCGCGCCGATGCCTTCCTCGACATCCCGGACTATGACCGGGCGGAGGCGATCTACCGCGAACTCGTGAACGGCGACCAGGCGGCCGCCGCCTATGACGGGCTCGGCCGCGTCGCCGCCGGGCGCGGCGACTGGGCCAAGGCCCGGGCGCAGTTCCACGAGGCGGTGCGGCGCGAGCCGATCAACGTGAAGTACCTGAACGACCTCGGCTTCGCCGAGATGCGCATCGCCTCCTACGAGGAGGCGCTGTTCACCCTGCGCCAGGCCAGCGAGCTGGCGCCCGAGAACGCCCAGGTCCGCAACAACCTGATCCTCTGCCTCGACGTCGCCGGCCAGGGCGACGCGGCGAAGGCCATGATCGGCCGCATCGCCGACGCCAAGGAGCGGCGGGCGGTCGAGCAGATGATCAAGACCGCCCGCGGCCAGATCCGGGCGCCGGCCACCGCCGGCACCGGCCCCGCGGGCACCCCGCGGCGCCTGGCGCAGGCTCCGGAGACCCAGCCATGACGACCCGAGCGGCCCCGATGAGAGCCTGCCTGCCGGCGCTGTGCGCCGTCTTTCTGCTCCTGCCGGCCGCCACGGCGGGGGCGCAGCAGGCGCTGGTTCCGGCCCGGCCGGCCCAGCCCGACTGGTTCGAATCCAACCGCGCCCTCGATGTCCTCCGGGCACAGCAGCAGGCGAGGCCGGTTCCGGGTGGGCAGGGAGGCCTCGGTGCCGGCGAGGCGGAGCAGATCTACCGCAATTACATGCAGCAGATCGGCAGGCCGCTGCAGGACAACTCCCCGATGTCGGGCTACCCGTCGGGCGGCTTCGGCTCCGGCAACGGATTGTCCGGCTTCAGGTTGCCGCAATGAGACGCGACTGCCGCCTTGCTGGATGGCTCAGCGAGCGGGGCGCGATCGCCCCCTTTGCGGCGATCATCCTTGTCTTCGTGCTAGGCGTGGCGGCGCTCGCGACCGATGTCGGCGCCTGGTATGGGCAGCGGCGCCAACTGCAGGCGGCGGCGGATGCCGCAGCCCTGTCGGCCGTGAACGCCCCCGATCGGGCGCAGGCGATCGCCAGCGACATCGTTGCCCGCAATGGGTCTGGCAACGCTACGGTCTCGGCCGTCAGCACCGGCGTCTATTGCCCCAATGCCGAGTTGGCGCCTTCGGCGCGCTACAAGCCCATGATCACCGCTTGTCCCAATGCCAGCTTCGTTCCGACCGCACCGAATGCGGTCCGGGTGACGGCCACGTCCAGCGTTCCGACCGGCCTGTCCCGCGCGCTGATATCGGATGATGTCTATCGGGTCTCCGCGAGCGCCACGGCGGCGCGGATCGACGAGGCCGGGCTCCAGGCGGGCTCCGGTCTGCTCCGGATCGACACGACCCAGAGCGCGCTGCTGAACCTGGTGCTGGGGAATCTGCTGGGGACCAGCCTCAATCTGAGCGCGGTCCAGTATGACGGGCTGGCCCATGCCGATCTGAAGGCGCTGTCCTTCCTCAACCAGCTGGCCATCCAGCTCGACCTCACGGCCGGAACCTATGACCAGCTGCTGCAGACGCAGACGAAGCTGACCGATCTGGTCCAGGCCGCGATCGACGTGCTGCAGACTCAGGGCCAGGTTGCCCAGGTGGCGATCGACGGGCTGCTGACGCTGCAGGGCAAGATCACCGGCAACCCGACGATCCAATTGGGCGATCTGGTCGATCTCGGCGTCTGGCGCAACCAGCCGATCGGCAGCGGGGATGCCGCGCCCAGCGCCCTCGATGCTGGGCTGAACGTGCTGCAACTGCTGACCGTCGCTCTGCAGGCGGCCAACGGCCAGAACGCCGTGGCTCTGCCGGGAGTGTCGCTGGGGTTGCCGGGCGTCGCCTCGCTGCAGCTCACGGCGACGGTGATCGAGCCGCCGCAATCACCGCCTTTCGCCTTCGGGCCGGTTGGGATGACCGTGCACACGGCTCAGGTCCGGGTGCAGCTTAAACTGCAACTGCTCGACCTGTTCGGGCTTCTGGGCCAGGGCATTCAGCTCCCGCTCTATGTCGAAGTGGCTGCCGGCGAGGCCACCCTGACCGGCATCGACTGCGGCGACGAGCCCGACACCGATGCAACCGTGACGGTTCTGGCCCGGAGCGGTCTCGCGCGGGTCTATATCGGCGAGCTGCCGTCCGGGCTGATGAGGAATTTCGACAAGGCGGTCAGCGACAACGATGTCCAGACCGCCACGTTGGTCGGTATCGGTGTCGGACCGCTGGGGCTTGTGCGGATCGATGGAAAGGCCGTTGCGAGGCTCGACGGCAAGTCCAGGTCACTGACCTTTACCCAGACCCAGATCAAGAATCGGGAGGTCCAGTCGGTCAACGCGGATCCGTCCGCCATCCTCAGCAGCCTCACCAGCGATCTCTCTGCAACGCTGGATCTGCGCGCTTGCGTTGTAAGTGTGTTCGGGACGTGCCTGATCAACTTGGATCTCGGCAACGTCCTGCTGCGCCCGACGCTCGCGGCGCTCCATCAACTTCTTGATCCGGTGATCAGCAATGTGCTGGGTCCGCTTCTCGACAACCTGTTGCTCGCCCTGGGCATCCGGATCGGCAACCTGGATGTAGTCGTCACGGGCGTGCGCTGCGGGGTGCCGGTCCTAGTCAATTGATCATAAAGACACCCGTCGGTGCGCCGGGGCGCCGGCGGGGCAAGTAGGATCCCGGGTATACTGGAGGATAGTGTCATGTTGCGGACTATCGTTTCGATGTTTCTGGCCCGTGCCATTCGAGATGAAGATGGAATAACGGCTGTTGAGTACGCAGTCCTGGCTGGACTGATTGTTGCGGCTTTGGCTACAGTTATTACTGGTTTCTCGACAGACCTTACGACAGCGTTCAACAACATCATCAAGTAGCATAGCGGACTACTTCTATGTTCAGGGAACGTCTTCGTCCAATCTACGCTGGACGCGAGGCGTCATCTCGAGCGAAGTCCGGGTCGAGGTCGGCGGATCGGGTGTCCGCCGACCCATCCGGCGAGGCGGGGATGGCGGCGGTCGAGTTCGCCCTGATCGCCCCTGCCTTCCTGGCGATCGTTTTCGGAATCGTGATCTACGGTTTCTATTTCGGAACCTGGATAGCGATTTCGCAGGCGGCGGCCGAGGGGGCGCGGGCATCAGTTGCGGGCATGTCCACGGTGGAACGGACGAGCCTGGCGCGGGCGGCTGCGGCGGCGGTGCTCCAGGACTACGGGCCGCTCCTTAAGTCCGAAAACTGGACGATCACGGCACAGCCCGGGACGGCTCCCCACACCTTCCAGGTCAGCGTCCGATACGACTTGTCCGGGAAGAAGTTCGCGGACGTGGCCAGCTCGATTTCTGTCTTGATTCCTGTGCCGACGGATACGCCGACGGCGACCGTGACCATCGGCTATGGCGGCTTCTGATGAGCGGCCCCGACTTCATCTTCCTCGGCCTCCTGGTCCTGCTGCTGCTGCCGATCGTGCTGATCGATCTGCGCGAGAGCCGGATTCCCAACATCTGCAACCTGGCGCTGGCCGCGGGCGGGCTGGCCCAGGCGCTGGTTCGCAGCCCGACGCTCAGGACCCTCGGCCTGTCGCTCGGCGTCGCCGTGCTCACCTTCCTCCTGCTCGCCGGCACCGCCTGGGTGATGCAGAAGATCGACCGGCATGCCCGGATCGGCTGGGGCGACCTGAAGTTCCTGACCGCCGCCAGCCTCTGGGTCGGGCTGCAGGGCAGCCTGATCGTGCTGATCGTTGCCAGCCTCGTGGCGCTGCTGGCCACCTTGGCCATGGCCCCCTGGCGCGGTGTCCGCTGGCGCGAGATGCGGCCCTTCGGCCCGGCGCTCGCGGTCGGCCTGCTCGCCGTCACCATCACGGTCTTCATCCGGGGCGCGTGACGCCGGAGTTCCGCTGCTTGTTTCACGGATCAGGTTTGTTGATCCGATCGAACCCCTTCATCCTGCGCGACAATGGTGCTTAGCTTCCGTCATCCGCAGATGGGAGCCGATCATGAGCACCGATGTGAATCGCCGGATCCTGCTGGCCGCGCGGCCGGTCGGAGAGCCGAAGGAGACGGATTTCCGGCTGGTCGAGGAGCCGGTGCCGGCGCCAGGGCCGGGGCAGCTGCTGGTCCGCACGCTGTGGCTGTCGCTCGACCCGTACATGCGCGGCCGCATGAGCGACGCGAAATCCTATGCCGCGCCGGTCGAGATCGGCCAGGTCATGGTCGGCGGCGCGGTCAGCCGCGTCGTCGCGTCGAATCACCCGGGCTTCGCTCCGGGCGACATCGTCGAGGGCCGCACCGGCTGGCAGGACTACGCCCTGTCCGACGGCACCGGGCTGCGCAAGGTCGACCCCTCGCTCGGGCCGATCTCGACCGCCGTCGGCGTCCTCGGCATGCCGGGAATGACCGCCTATACCGGCCTGCTCACCATCGGACGGCCGAAGCCGGGCGAGACCGTGGCGGTCTCCGCCGCCTCCGGCGCCGTCGGCTCGGTGGTCGGCCAGATCGCGAAGATCAAGGGCGCGCGGGTGGTCGGCATCGCCGGCGGCGAGCGCAAATGCGCCTATCTCCTCGACGAGCTCGGCTTCGACGCCGCGGTCGACCACCGGGCGCCGGATTTCGCCGAGCGGCTGCGCGCGGCCGCGCCCGACGGGATCGACGTCTATTTCGAGAATGTCGGCGGCGCGGTGCTGGAGGCGGTCTGGCCGCTCCTGAACAATTTCGCCCGGGTCCCGGTCTGCGGCCTGATCGCCCAGTACAACGCCACTGGGCTGCCGGCGGGGCCGAACCGCGTGCCGCAGATGATGCGCGAGATCCTGTCGAAGCGGCTGACCCTGCGCGGCTTCATCGTCGGCGACTTCGCCGACCAGCACGCCGCCTTCCTGCGCGACGTTTCCGGCTGGATCCGTGATGGAAAGCTGCGCTACCGCGAGGATGTCGCCGAGGGGCTGGAGACGGCGCCCCGGGCTTTCCTGCGGCTGTTCCGGGGCGAGAATTTCGGCAAGCTGCTGGTCAGGGTGGCGGAGTAGCGGCGGCTCCGACGGCTGCCGCGGGCGTCACAGGAGGAAGCGACAGGCGACGGCCGCGAGGGCGATGCGAGCCGCCGTTGTCTCGCGATTGACATCCAGCGGCAAGCCGAGGTCGTGGCGGGCGGCATCGTTCAGGGCCTCCAGCCGCAGTCGGTCGGGCCGCCGGCCGGGCCGTGCCAGCCCGCCGGAGAGCCGGCGCCAGATCCGGCCCAGCAGGCCGACGGGGCGTTCGCGCAGCGGCAGGCGCAGGACATGGGTGCTCATGACGATCTCCTGGAAGCCATCGGAACAGGGCAGGGGGCCGCCTTCGGCGCCGGCGCCGGGATCGTGTCGATGCCGTAGCGGCCGACGATCACCGGGCCATGGGCGTCCGACACCGTGACCACGGTCTCGGGCGCCGCGCCCGGCTTGGCCCGGTACAGCACCACCTCCGTCAGCACCGGCATCGGACCCTCCATCTCCGGCCCCGGCGGCACCGGGGCGATGGTGGGAGACTACGCCACCTCTCCTGACAACCTTCTGTCAGGAGAGATGCCGGGGCCGATGCATCGGGCGGCGACGGGAGCAGAATGAAGGTGAACGAGAATGCACGCCATCCGACAAAGTCGAGGAGGCTCTGTACATTCTTGTACTGGCTCGGATCGGCTTCGCCATCGCGTGATCAGCCCCGGCTGGCGATCAGCGCGGCGGACCCTGCCAGCATCGCGGCGGCGGAGCGGTTGACCAGGCGCAGGCGCCGCGGCGAGCGGAAGAAGCGGCGGGCGCGCGAGGCCCCGAGCAGATA
>Ga0182749_1002713_pt1 | contig 12763 bp, 9 predicted proteins | sample eDN3rd37CKraftMG_FD_128875 | JGI IMG/M metagenome (GOLD analysis project Ga0182749, IMG submission 128875) | Enriched Miracle-Growth compost microbial communities from Emeryville, California, USA - eDNA 3rd pass 37_C Kraft MG (version 2) (version 2) ...
CAGCAACATGCCGAGCGCCTGCAGCACGAACCCCTGGACCACGAACCGCGCCCCGCCCGCCGCGGTGTTGTTCATCGCCAGCATGGAAAGCATCATCACCGAGGGCAGCACGTTGAACTGGATGGTGGCGATCCAGAACCCGCCCATCAGCGAATCGAAGAGCACGAAACGCCGCTCCAGCTCCCTGGGCCGCGGCGAACGCGAAGTGATCCGGTAGGCCATCAGCGGCCACAGGTAGCAGAACCACAGCAGCAGCCCCCACAGCCAAGGCGAATGCCCCTTCCCCCAGAGCACGCCGGCGACACAGAAGAACCCCACGGCCAAACCCACCGCGCGCGGCAAAAGCACGCGCTGGGCATAGGAACGGCTGAACCTGGCGGACTCACTCGACTGCTTCACAGACCGCTCCCTTCCTCACCGAAAGCCTCCCTGGGCAGCGGGAGTATAGTCTGGCAAATGATGGCAGTTCGATAGCGCCCGAGCGGCAAGTACGGCGGCTTCGGAGCCAGAAAGCAAAAGGCCCCGCCGAAGCGGGGCCTTTGCCAGAGATGGTGCCGGTAAGAGGAATCGAACCCCCGACCTTCTCATTACGAATGAGCTGCTCTACCGACTGAGCTACACCGGCGGGCGGGGCAGTAAACTAGCACTCCAAAAAGGTCAAAGCAATCGTCCAGGCTGCATCGTCGGCCTAGCACCAGCGAGAGCACCATCACAGTTTCCTGCGAGTCTCTACGCCGCGTTTCCTCCGTCGGACAAAGTCCGACAGAATAGCGCGTCGATACCTTTAGGAAGTCGCAGATGAGCGCACTGGACCTGCTCCGCCAGAAAATCGCTGCCGGGGATTTCGTCGTAGCCATTTATGGGCTCGGCTACGTAGGCTTGCCATTGGCCCTGCGCTTCGCGGAAGTGGGCGTGCGGGTCATTGGCTTCGACATTGACGCTGAAAAGGTCAGGAAACTCAACGCGGGCCAGAGCTACATCGAACGATTGGGCGCCGAACAGATCGCCCGCGCACGCGAAGCCGGCTTTACCGCCACGGATGACTTCTCGCACAGCGGAGAGGCCGATGTCCTGATCATCTGCGTTCCAACCCCGCTGAATCGCCACCACGAACCGGACCTAAGCTACGTGGTGAACACGGTCGAAGCCATACTCCCCTACTTCAGGGCCGGCCAGTTACTGAGCCTGGAAAGCACGACCTGGCCCGGCACCACCGAAGAAATCCTCCTGCCCCGCCTTCGCGAACACGGCTTCAAGCCAGGCGTCGACTGCGCGCTGGCCTTCTCGCCGGAGCGGGAAGACCCGGGCAACCCCATCTATGCCACCCGAGATATCCCCAAGGTCATCGGCGGACAGACTCCGCTCTGCCTGGAACTGGGGCAAGCGGCCTACGCCCACGCCATCAAGAGCCTGGTACCGGTCAGCAGCCCTCGGGTGGCGGAGATGACCAAACTGCTGGAGAACATTCACCGCGCGGTGAACATCGGCCTGGTCAATGAGATGAAAATCGTCTGCGACAAGATGAACATCGATATCCATGAGGTCATCCGAGCCGCCGCGACCAAACCCTTCGGCTTCGTGCCCTATACGCCCGGCCCCGGCCTAGGCGGACACTGCATTCCGATCGACCCGTTCTACCTGACATGGAAGGCCAGGGAGTATGGGGTCAACACCCGCTTCATCGAACTGGCCGGCGAGATCAACCACTACATGCCACACTGGGTGGTGCAGAAAGTCACAGACACCCTGAACGACCGCGGCCGCGCCGTGAAGGGTAGCCGCATCCTGGTGCTGGGCCTGGCCTACAAGAAAAACATCGACGACACCCGTGAATCACCGGCGGTCGAGATCATGTCGCTGCTGGAGGGTCGAGGCGCCGAGGTTCAGTACTCCGACCCGCACGTGCCGAAGTTCCCGCGCAAGCGGGACTATGTTTTCGATCTCGACTCGGTGGATCTCACGCCCGAAAACCTGGCGAGCTACGATTGCGTGGTGCTGACCACCGACCATGACGGCTTCGACTATGAACTCCTTGCCAGGCATTGCAAGGTGCTGGTCGATACCCGGGGCCGCTTCGGCAAAACCCCAAACGTCGTCAATGCATAATCGACAAGGAGTGCGAAGCAGCGTATGCCACGTATTCTGATCATCACACGCAACCTGCCGCCCCTGATAGGTGGAATGGAGCGGCTCAATTGGCATTTGATTGACGAGTTGAGCCAATCGGATGAAGTACAGGTAATCGCTGCTACCGAAGCAGTTGAGTTGGCCCCTGAGAGGGCGCGCATATTGGGAGTGGCACTACACCCCACATGGTACTTCCTGCTGCACGCGACCTTGCAAGCACTACGAACAGCACGCCTGACTCGTCCCGCCGTGATCATTGCCGGAAGTGGACTGACAGCACCTATTGCCTGGCTTGCCGCGCTCGTTTCGGGAGCCAAGGCCGCCGTCTATCTCCACGGGCTGGACGTCACCACCAGGCACCCTGTTTATAGAGCACTCTGGCTCCCGGCCATTCGCCGCATCCCCCATGTGATAACCAATAGCCGCTCCACTACCGCCTTCGCTGTAGCAGCAGGGGTCAGCGAAAAGCGAATCTCGCTTATCCATCCCGGGGTGAAAACACCCGCTCCCGAATTTCCACAGACTCGCCTACTGCAGTTTCGGGATAAACACGATCTGGGAGACAACTCGCTGCTTATTTCAGTAGGGCGACTAACCTCTCGTAAGGGCATCCTGGAATTTGTGCAACAGGGCCTGCCACCGATCGTGCGGCAACGGCCCAACACCCTGTTGCTGGTAGTTGGCGACGCTCCAAACGACGCCTTACATGCCCATGCTCAGTCGCGTGAAAATATCTTGATTGCGGCCCGCAAACACGGCGTCGAAAATCACCTTCGTTTCCTGGGGCCCATTACCGATCAAGAAGAGCTCTGTGTCGCCTATCAGGCCGCCGGTGTACACGTGTTTCCGGTTCGCCAGATACCAGGAGACTCCGAAGGATTCGGTATGGTCGCAATAGAAGCGGCAGCCAACGGCCTGCCCACTGTCGCATTTGCCACAGGCGGCATCGTCGATGCAGTGGAAGATGGGATTTCAGGTTTCCTGGTGCCGCCACACGACTACCAGCGCCTGGCTCACGATGTCATTCGCGCCCTGGATGCACGGACAGAAATGCAGGCGGGCTGCCGTCTACACAGCCAACGATTCTCCTGGGAGCGCTTTGGCACAGCGATTCGCGATGCACTACTCCCATCTGCAGGAAATGCAACTGGAGCAGCACAACGCCTTCCCGAACAACGTACACCGTGAGAATCAGCACAAGTAGGTACAGGCCCGGCCGACTAGCCCGGGCGGCAGTAATCACCCTCTTCTGGCAAATGGTGCGAATAGGCGCGCTCGCCTTGTGGATGCTGGTCACCGCCCGCCTGCTTGGGCCAGCGGGCTACGGGGTGTACACAGGCCTTGCCAGCCTGGCTATCGCGGTGGGTGCACTTACAGGACTGGGTCTTGGATTCGTCATGTACCAGGGCACAATCCACAATCCGGAGAGATTCAGTGGATATTGGATGAACGCGCTAGCCGCCGCACTCGCAAGCGGCTGCATCCTCAGTGCGCTTTTCAGCGTTTTCGGCGAGGGGTTGATACCTGGAACAAGCCATACACTACTACTGGCCATAGGGACATCAGAGATACTCCTGTTCCCTCTGGTTACCGTGTCCGCATTTGCCTTTTCAGCCCATGAACGCCTGGGTTGGGCCACTATGCTACCAGCCATGGCCGCCACGCTCCGCCTGGGTGGCAATATGCTTTTCTACTGGCTGACACCAAGTTTCGACGTTGAGCACTACGTCTGGTATCACGCCATTGCCACTGGAATGTCGGCGTTGATATCTCTGACGCTGGTTGGGCGACTGCTCGCGCCAAGCAAGGCAAAAATCGCGATTAACCGCAAAGACTTCACTGAAGGACTTGGGTTCGCCTGCGGCTGGGTGGGCAGTAACGCCCTGACCTCGCTGGACAAGACCTTCGCATTGAAATTTGGCAGCCCGGAAGTTGCAGGCATTTACAGCATCGCCTATCGCTTCGTGACCATTCTGGCTCAACCCATCGACGCCTTACTGGCCGCCGCCCTACCCCGCCTTTTTGTGCAGGGAGCAACCCCCGCGAAGCACCCTCAGCTGCTGGCACTACTCATCGGTTCGACTCTGGGATATGGGGCAGCTTCAGGCCTGCTGATCTGGCTGAGCGCCCCCTTCATTCCCCAACTGCTGGGAAATGCCTTCGAGCCAGCAGTGAAGATTATCCGCATACTGGCTATCGTCATCCCCCTGTATGGATTAAGGGTGGCCATTAGCCAGGCCCTGATAGGACGGCGGCAGAAAAAAGTGAAAAGCCTTATAGAATTGCTCGCAATCACTCTGCTACTAAGTCTCTCCGTACTGTTTGTACCAAAGCTCGGCGCCATCGGGGCAGCCTATGCCTGTCTTGGCAGCGAGGCGTTCCTGGCCCTTGGCGCAGCGCTAGCTGTTACTCGCACAGCAAAGAACCGACAAGAAACGCAACGTGACCAAGTAAACAACAAGGAAATGTAATGAATCCAGAGTTCTTGTGTCATCTGCGTCGCATATCCCAGAAATTCCCACTGGGCAAGAAGCAGCTGATCCTTCCCAGGATAATGCGAAGCATTTTCCACAAGTCAAAGTGTCAAGTTATCATTAGGGACTTCGATGGCGAATTTCGCATAGGCCTGGATTTGGCCGAGCACATGCAGAGGCGCATATTCTGGGTTGGTTACTACAATCGCGAGGTTGTGCATCTACTCAACACCCTGATCCGCCCCGGCATGGTGATATTCGACATAGGCGCAAATATTGGGGAGATCACATTGGTGGCCGCCCGGCGTACAACCAGCAGCGGAAAGATTGTAGCCTTCGAGCCGGTCAACTCCATAGCCAACCAACTCGATGAAAACGTGAGAAGCAATGCACTGACGTGGGTGTCAACACAAAGATTCGGCCTCTCCAACCGAGAGGGCAAGGCGACTATCTATGCACCAAACGACCGGCATAATAAATCCGAGCCCAATCACGGGCTCGGCAGCCTTTACCCCGGGAGCACCAACGATATACCGTTGCAATCCATTCAGTTAATGACACTGGATGGATACATACGCAACAACCCGATAGATCGCCTCGACATAATCAAGGTGGACATCGAAGGGGCTGAACTACCTTGCCTGGAAGGCGCCCGTTCGACACTGCAGCACTTCAAGCCGGCCATAATCATTGAGGTCCAACGTGATACGTCAATGGCCGCAGGGTATGAACAGTCGGCAATACTAGGATTCCTAGGAGACCTCGGCTATCAATTCCAAAGAATTAAATCTAACGGCCGTCTTGAAAGTATCGACCAACACACACTGGGCGCCTACCAAAATGTTCTTTGCGTCCATCGCGACGGGAAAAGTCCAGCTTGAAAGTCTGGATATTAGCTGGACACTTCCGCAAGGGAGGACTGGAGAGAGTACTCACAAAAATTATAGAAATACTGAGGCAGAACAGAATAGATTCCGAAGTAGTATCTCGCTCCTATGAAGCTCATCCGAGCACACCAACCGAAAAATACGTAGACTTTCAAAAACTACCAAGTAAAACACTCCTGGGCTTCATCCTTGATGTAATTCGAGGACTACATAACCAACGCCCAACCCACGTAATTACCAGCGCCAACGATATTGCATGCCTATTGATAGTTCTAAAGATCTTGCATTTCAGAACTACAAACATCATCGTGACACAGCATCTGACGATATCTCCCCCACTGGAGCAAAGCAGGGGAATCAAACGTCTGAAGCTGGTGATGATCAAATGGGCAATGCGCCACTTGTACCCTCGCGCAGACGGCTTGGTCGCCGTATCCAGGGGAGTTGCAGATGACATGGCAAAGAGCCTGGGCCTGAATCCCGCAACAATCACAACCATCTACAACCCGATCGTCGATGAACAAACCACTCGACTTCTCAAGGCCCCCCTGCCCACAAACTTTCCCTCACCGACCAGCGACGAATCATTGATCACCTTCGCGGGACGGCTCGAACCCGGAAAACGAGTGGACCTGCTACTGAAGGCATTTGCGAATGTACGTCAGCAGCATCGAGCTAGGCTGCTAATTCTGGGTACCGGTTCATTGCGGGAAACTCTCGAAGAGCAGGCAAGACAACTGAGCCTGGGGGAAGATGCGGTGTTCCTCGGACATCTGGATAACATTCTGCCAGTACTCAAATGCTCGACCGTGCTGGTGCTCGCCTCGGACTTCGAAGGTTTCGGCAATGTCCTGGTGGAGGCCATGGCCTGCGGGACCCAGGTTATTGCGTCGGACTGCCCCAGCGGCCCAGCCGAAATTCTCGATCAAGGTCGCTATGGTCAGCTGATTGCACCGAACTCAAGCAGGTCGCTGGAGGACGCACTACGGAAAACACTCAGTGGTGAGTTCCATGTCCCCGCAGCCCTACTAAGGGAGCGCGCAGAGTACTTTTCCGTCGAGCGTGCAAGGGACGCCTACCTGCAACTGCTGAACGGCCTGCAATGATGAAAGTACTGGTGATCTGCAAGCGTCAGTACACCGGCCGCGACCTGTTGGACGACAGTTATGGTCGCCTGTACGAAATTCCGGAAGCGCTGGCCCAAGCAGGGCATCAGGTTCGCGGCTTGACCTGCAGTTACCGGGCACGTCCGGAAGGTTACGTCAGGAGAGGGAACGTCCCATGGCAATCCCTCAATGCAGTCCCCATCGGACCGGGTGCTATCAAGTATCTGAAACGACTCTGGATGGAGGTCGAAGACTTTCGTCCCGATCTGGTCTGGGCCAGCTCGGACATGTGGCATGGCATCGCCTGCGGCTGGGTCTGTTCTCGGCTTGCCGTGCCCTACGTGATAGACCTCTATGACAACTACGAAAGCTTCCTGCTTTCCCGGCTCCCTGGCACACGCACGCTGTTCAGGCGCGCATGCCAGCACGCCACAGGTACCACGTCAGTCAGTGAGCGGCTATCACAGCATCTACAAGGCAGTTATGGCCTTCCAAACGAACAAATCCTGACGCTTGGTAATGCAACCACTCCCAGTCTGTTCTTCCCGATGGAACAATCCTGGGCGAGGGAGCAATTAGGCCTACCGCAAGATAGAATTCTCATCGGTACGGCCGGAGCCCTGGGGGCGAGCCGAGGCACAAAGGTGTTGCTGGAGGCCATTCCCCTGCTCAGGCAATACATTCCAGAGCTAGAGCTTGTACTGGCCGGGCCGCGGGAGCCGAGCCTGAAACTGCCAAACCACCCATACATTCGTTACCTGGGCGAACTGCCCCCCTCGCAAGTGTCCTGCGTATACAACGCACTGGACTTATCGATAATCTGCAATCGCGACTCGGCGTTCGGCGCCTATTGCTATCCGCAGAAACTCAACGAAATCCTGGCTTGCACTACACGCTTGCTGGCCGCAGACGTGGGCGAACTCGCCAACCTGCTGGGCCATGCACCAAAGCATCTGTTCAACGCTACGAGCGCTGCCAGCCTGACGGAAAAAGCCCGCGAACTGCTGCAGTCTCCCCGAAGCTCGCCGCTGCAACCGATTTACTGGCAACAGCGCGCAGCGGAAATTGCCTGCTTTTTCGAAAGCCGCCTTCAGGCCATTCGAGACAACGGTACGTTCCGCTAACTCCTTCCAGAGTCATCCTTGTACATTAGCGCGGTGATCTGCTCGGAGATCAACCCCATCAGAAACACCATGACCCCAGCCGAGTACAGCAACGCGCTCATGTTGGTGAACCTGCCGAAAGCCAAAAACGTATAGCTGTACCACAAGGTGGCGGCCAGGATCGCCAACATCGCGATAGGAGCAAACAACTTCAGCGGCGAGTAAAGCGTGCCGATCTTAAAAATGATCAGCAGGAAACGCAGCCCATCCTTCAACGGCTTGATATGACTGCTGCCGACACGCTTCGCAGCGTGAATTGGGACATAGGCTACCGAGTAGCCGGCACGGAAAAACGCCATGGTGCTGGTAGTCGGATATGAAAAGCCGTTGGGCAAAAGGTACAGAAATTCCCGAAACTTGTCGGCGCGTGCGGCACGGAAGCCTGAAGTCAGGTCTTCGACCTTGTGTCCTGTCATGTAAGTAGCGAGACGGTTGTAGAACCCATTCGCCACCCCACGCCCGAGGCTGGCTTGCGAGCCCTGCTGCCGTGCCCCGACCACCATATCGTGCCCTTCGTCCAGGGCGCTCAGCAGAAGCTGGAGATCCTGGGGCGAGTGTTGGCCATCGGCGTCCATGAAGACGATGACCTCACCGCTCGCTTCACGCGCACCGCTCTTGATAGCGGCGCCGTTTCCTCTGGAATAGAGATGGGTGACCACACGAGCACCAGCCGCTTCGGCTACCGCAGCAGTGTCGTCGGTAGAACCATCGTTCACCACAATGATTTCCGCCTTCGGGTAGAGACGTCGCAGCTCCGGCAGAAACAAAGCCAGGCCCTCCGCCTCATTCTTGGCTGGAAGGACAATGGACAAGGAACTACGCATCTCCACAAACGAACTCACCCTTTTTCTCCTGACTCGGCGTCGTCGATTTTCTTCATCGTATTCTGGCAGCGCTGCAGCAACGAACCGGCCAGAATCGGATTCCACGGCAGGTGCTGGCACATCCGGTCGCGAACGAACTCCCGGGCCACATCGTACTTCTGCTCTCGGAGCCAGTTGCCGACGAGTACCTCCCCGATGACCGGGTCGGGCTTCGCCTCCCAGGCCTTCTCCATGTACTCGCGCGCCTCCTGGTTTCGCCCTTCGGCGAAGGCCAGTTGTTGCAGATTGACCAGTACCGGCAAATAGTTCGAATTGATATCCCTTACCCCGAGCAACAACTTATTGAGTGCAACAAGCTGTGCATAACTCAAGTAGGTGCACTGTTTGTTATCGAGTTGGATCTGCAGTGCCGCCAGAGCCGAGGAAACACCTCTCGGGTCGCGGACTCCGGGCAGCAACTGTTCAGCACGTTCGAAGTAATCTTGCGTTTTCGTTTCATCCTTCGATACACAGGAAAGCAACATCGCCTGGATTACCGAAGTGGAGCAAGTCGGGCAGTTCTTCACCTGTGTTTCGGTGACCAAAAGCGCTTCGGGGAGCTTGCGTTCCTGAAGCAGCATCAGGGTGAGATGTTCCGAAGCGCGAACCGATCCAGGCTGAGAAGCGAACCATGCGATGGCGGCCTGCTTGGGGTTACCCCACTGACTGGTAACCAGCCCCAGGACTCCCAACAAAAGCAGCAAGTACGCTCCCGCAGCCAACATGGCCGCGCGTCGGTACTTGCCCGAGACGTTGCCGAGCATCCAGGCAACGGCCACGCAGGGGCCAAACATGGCAACGTAGTTCCGGTGCTCGAAGTACAACTCCAGGCGAATGACCGTCGACTCCAGCAGGTGTGCAGCAAGGAACCAGAACACCGCGAAGCAGAACATGGGGTAGCAACGGCCCCACACGACAGCCATGGCCATGACAAACAGCCACCCGACAATTGCCAGCACCGCACCTACCTGCAAACCCACGACTGGTGAATAGTTATCGTGGAAGGGGGTGAACGCAAAAGGCGTAGGCAAGAAAGCCAAGCGCAGGTATTCCCAGAGGATTTGCGGTTCGGTCATCAATCGCTGGGCGAGATTGAAATCCCTATCGGCATACCCCTCTGCCGATCTGAGCACCGTATAGCCTAGATAGCCGACCAGCAGCACCAAGGCAGCTCCGCTCAGTAAGACCCTTATCCGGCGCCAGCGTTCTATCGAGACGACCCCGCGCAGCGCCGTAACCTCCAGGACGAAAACGAAAACGGGCAACAAAGCCCCACTTTCCTTGGCCAGGATCGCGGGAATGGTCATGGCGAGGCCGGCGGCCTGCCAAACCACCCCGACGGCGAATCGCCGCTCCTGGACAAACAGGCCATGTAGGTACATCCAGACGCCGGCGAAAACGAATAGAGCCGACAGACTTGCCATACGCTGGACGGCGATCAGGGAGGTGGAAACATGCAACGGTAGGACAAGCCAGAAGGCCGCAGCAAAGACGGCCATCCAGACAGCCTTGCGCCTCTCTGCACCCAGCAGGCGTAGAAACACGTGAGCGGCACCCACGAAGAGCACACCGTTGACCAGGTGGATCAGGATATTGATTCGAAAGAAACCCGCCGGGTGATCAGGCCAATCGGACCTGTTCAGCAGGAAACTCAACATACTCAGCGGCCGGCCGAGCGGCCCAGAGCTGTCAGAGAAAATGTAATAAATGGCGGACTTGCTATCCGTAACAGAGGCTAGCGCCGAGAACGGCCGAAAATCATCGAAGTAGAAGGTGCCGTTTACGCCGAGGGCATAAACACCCCCAACCACAAGCAAGCAAATGACCAATGCGCCCCATGCATTGGCGCTCATACCCAATCCTTTCAAGCGCACCTCTTGACCTGCACATCAAAAAAAGAGACCGCCTAAGCGGTCTCTTTTATGAAGTTCGAGCTTAGTTCGCGCAAGACTTCGGAAGCAGAGTGGTATCGGTTACGCCAGTGGTCTGGCAGGACCACTCGCCCGATGCAGTACGCTTCCAGGTGATGACCGCGGATTTAACTTGGGACGGGGCGTTCTTGATCTTGCAAGTAATGGTACCGGCACCAGAGGCGGCAGTCGCCGCAAGGGTGCAGTTAGCGGTCGACGCAGTCAGGCCGATTGCGGCGGGCGTAGTGAAGTCCTCGCCTTCGTTTACTTTGCTTTCAAACGCAGTTTTACCAGCAGAAGCCTCAGCCAGACCAGCTGCCAGCTTGGCCTTGGCTTGGTAGTTGCTGTAGGCCGGAATGGCGATAGCTGCCAGGATACCAATGATCGCAACCACGATCATCAGTTCGATCAGGGTGAAACCTTTTTGAGCTTTCATTCAACTCTCCTTGGATTGGGTAGCGGTCCTATGACCTGACGTTCTCCAAGCATACGTCATGCCAATTTCCTACCTATACATTCCAGACTTCCCGCGCACATCAAGGCATTTTCCTGCGCCATCACAGGCAATAACTGACAAAAATCGGCACTCACCATGCTGACATTTGGCACTCGAGAGAGCGTGGGTTATAAGAGCCAGTGAATTCCTTGCCGGCCCCACATCCATGAACGATCAAGTCGTGCTCTCCGGCCTCGCCCGTCAACTGGTGATCGCCGAGCTTCTTGACGAGAAGAGCGCCCAGTTGGCGCAACAACAGGCGCAGCGCAACAAGCTGTCTTTGGTCACTTATCTTGTGCAGAACAAGTTGGTGAAAAGCCGCCCATTAACGGAACTGGCAGCTGACCAGTTCGGCATTGCCTTCTGCGATCTGGGAGCCATCGACAAGGACAGCCTCCCCAAGGAGCTGATCAGCGAGAAGCTGGTGCGCCAACACCGTGTCATCCCACTCTGGCGTAGAGGCAACAAGCTTTTTGTGGGGATCTCCGACCCTACCAACCACCAAGCCATTACCGACGTTCAGTTCAGTACTGGCCTGACCACCGAGGCCATTCTGGTCGAGGACGACAAGCTTGGGGATACCATCGAAAAGCTCTTCGAGAGCGCCACCGGTGGATTGGATGACCTGGGCGACGTCGACCTGGAAGGCCTGGACATCGAAAGTGGAGACGCCGAGCGCAAGGAAGAGACTATCGGCGGCGACGCCGACGACGCTCCAGTGGTTCGCTTCGTCAACAAGATGCTACTGGATGCCATCAAGGGAGGCTCGTCGGACTTGCACTTCGAGCCCTACGAAAAAACCTACCGGGTGCGCTTCCGTACCGACGGTATGCTGCATGAGGTGGCCAAACCGCCAATCCAGTTGGCCAGCCGGATTTCCGCGCGCCTCAAGGTAATGGCCGGTCTGGATATTTCCGAACGCCGCAAGCCCCAGGACGGCCGCATCAAGATGCGCGTATCCAAGACCAAGTCCATCGACTTCCGCGTCAACACCCTTCCGACGCTGTGGGGCGAGAAGATCGTGATGCGGATCCTAGACTCGGCCAGCGCGCAGATGGGCATCGATGCCCTCGGCTACGAAGATGCGCAGAAGCAGCTCTACCTGGAAGCCCTGAAACAACCACAGGGAATGATTCTGGTGACTGGCCCAACCGGTTCCGGCAAAACGGTATCCCTGTATACCGGCCTGAATATTCTCAATACCCCGGACATCAATATCTCTACCGCCGAGGATCCGGTAGAGATCAACCTCGAGGGCATCAACCAGGTCAACGTCAACCCTCGTCAGGGTATGGATTTCGCCCAGGCCCTACGCGCCTTCCTGCGCCAGGACCCGGACGTGATCATGGTCGGCGAAATCCGCGACCTGGAAACCGCCGAGATCGCCATCAAGGCGGCACAGACCGGGCATATGGTGATGTCCACGCTGCACACCAACAGCGCCGCGGAAACCTTGACGCGCCTGCTGAATATGGGCGTGGCCTCCTTCAACCTGGCCACCTCAACCAACCTGATCATTGCCCAACGCCTGGCGCGCAAGCTCTGCCCGCACTGCAAGAAGGAACACGACGTCCCCAACGAAACCCTGCTCCACGAAGGCTTCCCCGAGGACAGGATCGGCAGCTTCAAGCTGTACGCCCCCGTGGGGTGTGAAAATTGCAAGAACGGCTACAAGGGCCGCGTGGGTATTTATGAAGTGGTTAAAATCACGCCGGCGCTGCAGCGGATTATCATGGA
>Ga0182749_1002716_pt1 | contig 12755 bp, 13 predicted proteins | sample eDN3rd37CKraftMG_FD_128875 | JGI IMG/M metagenome (GOLD analysis project Ga0182749, IMG submission 128875) | Enriched Miracle-Growth compost microbial communities from Emeryville, California, USA - eDNA 3rd pass 37_C Kraft MG (version 2) (version 2) ...
GGATATCGCCAACATCGATGAGACCTTGAGCCTCAAGGGCGCCATCGAAAAGCAGGATTGGATCGGGCAGGCTCAGCGCCTTGTCGCCGAAATCGCCGCCGCCGAAGTTCCTGCCGAAGAGTCCAAGGAATAACGCGGACGGCATCGGCAACGGATCACCAAAACGCCGGACCTCGCGTCCGGCGTTTTGCATTTGAGCCCATGTTTAGCGACCGTCGCCAACGCAATAAAGAAAGCGGCAGCACGAGGCCGCCGCTTTGAACGATAATCCGTATTCGGCTTCCTACTGTACGACGATCTCGACTCGCCGGTTGAGGCGACGGCCTTCCGACGTGTGATTGTCTCCAATCGGCTTGTCCGGGCCGTAACCGACCGCTTTCAGCTTCGATGAGTCGACGCCGGCCGATGTCAGGAAGTCTGCCACCTTTTCTGCGCGAAGCTTCGAAAGCATCTTGTTGCTCGCCCTGCTGCCGACCGTGTCGGTGTAGCCTTGCACCTCGACCGTGGCACCGCCGCAATCCTGGAGGCTCTTGGCCAAGTTTTTGAGTGCGGCCTGCTGCTCTTGCGAAATGGCGGCGCTGTCTTCGCTGAAGTGCACTTTGATGTCCTTGGCGTCAGCCCTGATGGTGTCGATGCAGGCACCGCCCGTCGTCGATGCCGCGGACTCCGCGGCTGCGGGGGCCGCGGCGTTGTAATCCGGATTCATTTTCGCAGGCTCCGCCCACGCCGGATTGGTCTGGGATTCACCACCCCCAAAGAATTCCGTAGTCGCCTTGCCGCCCGTCGGTGGCGGCGCAGGTTCTTCGGCCGTCTCTGCTGCCGGAGCTTCGGTCGCTGCCGGCGCTGCGGATTGGTCCTTGGCGTAATCAGGATTCATTTCGGCCGGAGCGTCCCACGCCGGGGCTTGGGAAGGCGCTGTGTTGCCGTAGTATTCCGTAGTTGCCTTTCCGCCGGTCGCAGGTGGCGCCGCTTCTTCGGCCTTCTGTGGCTCCGTCGACGTTTTATCTTCAGCCGGAGCCGCAGACTGGTCCGAGGTGTAGTCCGGATTCATCTTGGCCGGCGCATTCCAGGCGTGATCACCAGAAGAAGCGTTGTCTCCGAAATATTCCGTCGTCGCTTTACCGCCGGTCGCAGGCGGAGCGTCATCGTCCGCGACTTCGACCGCCGCTTCACCGGTTTTATAATCGGGATTCATCGTCGCTTCGGCGGCCCATGCGGGCGTATCGTTGTCGGCGAGACGGATAAGTGCAGCAGCGTCATGTCGACCGGGCGCCTCGACCAGTGCCGCTGCATGCACTATATCGGTGCCTATAAGCGGAAACATCAGTCCAATGCTGAACACCCCTCCAAGCAAAGGGGCACGAAAATGGATCATCGCTTTCCTCCTGTGACCACGAACGCTCTTAGCAAAGGCGCCCTTTCGCACCGGGACATTTTGGCATTAAATTAGAATTTGAGCCATACGGGTCGCCAATTCGGAGCAACATGTCGAACGTTGAAGTAAACAGGGGCGCCAGCCGCGACGGTAAAATTCCGCTGTACGGTGCGGAGGCATTTGCTGCGATGCGCAATGCGGGCCGCCTTGCAGCTGAAGCCCTAGATATGCTCGTGCCGGTGGTCCAGCCCGGGGTCACGACGCGTGAAATCGACGACCTGGTCCTCGCTTTCGCGCTCGACCACGGAGCTCTGCCGGCGACCTTGAACTATCGAGGCTACCGCTATTCGACCTGCACGTCGGTCAATCATGTCGTCTGCCACGGGATGCCCAATGACAAACCGTTGCGCGCCGGCGACATCGTCAACATCGACGTCACTTTGATCGTCGACGGATGGCACGGCGACACAAGCCGGATGTATCCCGTCGGAGAGGTCTCGCGCCGCGCCGAACGTCTTATGGACGTTACATATGAATCCCTGATGCGCGGCATTGCCGCCGTAAAGCCCGGCGGCACAACCGGCGACATCGGAGCCGCCATCCAGAGATTTGCCGAGGCCGAACGCTGCAGCGTCGTGCGTGATTTCTGCGGTCACGGGCTCGGACGCGTCTTTCATGATAGGCCGAACGTTCTGCATTACGGAGAACCGGGAGAGGGCGTCGTGCTGGAGCCGGGAATGCTCTTCACCATCGAGCCGATGATCAACCTCGGCAAACCTCACGTGAAAATTCTCGCCGACGGATGGACCGCCGTGACGCGCGACCGCGAACTCTCTGCGCAATTCGAGCACACGATCGGCGTCACCGAGGACGGCTGCGAGATTTTCACGACCTCTCCCGCCGGATTGCACTACCCGCCTTATGATCTTCGCGCTGCTGCCTAGCCGAGACGGAACCGATGTCGCATTCCAAAGGGTCTGGCGGCGATAAGGTGAGTGCCGAAGAGCAGGGTGCGCTCTTCGGCGCAGCGGCGACAGTCAAGGCGAAGGTCGTTGCCGACGACAAGGCCGGACACCGCCAGCGCCTGCGCGAGCGCTTTTCGAACGGCGGCGCCGATGCGGTGCCGGACTACGAACTTCTCGAAATGATCCTGTTTCGCGCCTTCCCGCGCATTGACACCAAGCCGATCGCGAAGCGCTTGCTGGCCCGCTTCGGCTCATTCGCGGAAGTGGTTTCGGCGCCGCCCGAGCGACTCAAGGAAATCGAAGGCGTCGGCAACCGCGCGGTTGAAGAACTAAAATTGATCAAGACCGCAGCGGAACGCCTGACCAAAGGTCAAATTCAGGCACGCCCGGCAATGTCGTCGTGGAGCGGCGTCCTCGATTATCTCCGCCTCGCGCAAGGGTTTGACGCGCGCGAAGCCTTCCGCATCCTCTTCCTCGATAAAAAGAACCATTTGATCGCCGACGAGGTTCAAGGCAGGGGAACGGTCGATCACACGCCCGTCTACGTCCGCGAAGTCGTCAAGCGCGCGCTGGAACTCTCAGCGACAGCGATTATCCTCGTGCACAATCATCCATCTGGTGATCCGACGCCGTCGCGCGCCGACATCGACGTCACCAAGCAGATCATCGACGCCGCAAAGCCGCTGGGCGTTACCGTCCACGACCACATCATCGTCGGCCGCGACGGCCACGCCAGCCTCAAGGCGCTGAAGCTGATTTAATTTCTGTCCGTCACATCGATTGCGCCGCGCGTATCCCGCATCGTCGCATAGACGACGAGCGATACGGCAATGCAGCCTGTTACGTACCAGTAAAAGTCCGTTTCGCGGCCAGCCTGCTTCAGCCAAAGCGCGACGTATTCGGCGGTTCCCCCAAAGATCGCGACGGTCAAAGCATAGGGCAGGCCGACACCCAGCGCGCGCACCGACGTCGGAAAGAGTTCCGCCTTCACCACCGCGTTGATCGCCGTGTAGCACGACACGATCGCCAAGCCCGCAACGATCAATGCGAACGCCACAATTGGATCTTGCACAGCTTGCAACGTCGTCAGAAGTGGCACCGTGCACAAAACGCCGAGCACGCCAAACGCAATCAAAACCGGCCGCCGTCCGACGACGTCCGAGATTGCACCAACTACGGGCTGCAACAGCATGTAGACAAAGAGCGCCGATGCCGAGACCAGCGTCGCCGTCGCCTTCGAGAACCCGGACGTGTTGACCAGGAATTTCTGCATGTACGTCGTGTAGGTGTAGAACGCGATCGTGCCGCCGAGCGTCAGCCCGACGACGATGGCAACCTCGCGAGGGTGCGCGAAAAGCGCCGAAAGAGATCCTTCACGCCGCGTCGTTTGTCTGAACGCTTCCGTCTCGTAGAGATCGCGGCGCATGATGTAGGCAATAACGGAAAGAAACGCGCCGATTGCGAATGGAATGCGCCACCCCCATGCTTCCAGCTCGGCAGGCGTCAGAAAAAAATTCTGCAGCACGACGAGCACGAGCATCGCCGTCAGTTGCCCGCCGATCAGCGTCACGTACTGAAAGCTCGAATAGAACCCACGCCGGTCGGCTGTCGCCATTTCGGAAAGATAGGTCGCGCTCGTCCCATACTCGCCGCCGAGGCTTAGGCCTTGGATCATCCGCGCCACGAGCAGGATAACGGGCGCCGCGATGCCGATCGTCTCGTAAACCGGCGTAACCGCCACCAAAGCCGACCCGAAGCACATCAGCAGCACTGATGCCGTCAGTGCCACGCGCCGGCCGTTGCGGTCTGCCATGCGACCGAAGAACCACGCGCCGATGGGACGCATCAGGAAGCCAACTGCGAAGATGGCCGCCGTATTCAGGAGTTGTGCCGTCCGATCGCCTTCGGGAAAGAACGCCTTGGCGAAATAGAGAGAGAACGCCGCATAGACGTAAAAATCATACCATTCGACCAAATTGCCGGACGAGCCGATCAAAATGGCCTTTATGCGCTCCGGCATGCTGAGCGCGGCCGGTGTTTTCACGTCTCGCACGCGGATTGCCCCCCAATTCCAGCCCGGAAATGCCCGTATTGACGCGGGACAGCCCAGTCCACATTGACGTTGCGGCCCCTGCTCCCCTAATTATCTGCCCTTCCCGGAGCTTCGAATCATGACGAAAAAACCTCATTACGCCAAGGTGATCGTGCTTGGCTCTGGCCCCGCCGGTTATACCGCCGCGATCTACGCGGCCCGCGCCATGCTTTCGCCGACCCTGATCCAGGGCTCGCAGCCCGGCGGCCAGCTGACGATTACGACCGACGTCGAGAACTATCCTGGTTTCGCCGAGCCCATCCAAGGCCCATGGCTCATGGAGCAGATGCAGGCGCAGGCCGAGCACGTCGGCACGCACATCGTCATGGACCACATCAACAAGGTCGAGCTGCGCACCCGTCCCATTCGCCTCGAAGGCGACAGCGGCGATACCTACACGTGCGACGCGCTCATCATCGCGACCGGCGCCCAAGCCCGCTGGCTCGATCTTCCGTCCGAAACCCACTTCAAGGGCCACGGCGTTTCCGCCTGCGCGACTTGCGACGGCTTCTTCTATAAGGGCAAAGAGGTCGTTGTCGTCGGCGGCGGCAACACCGCCGTGGAAGAAGCGCTGTTTCTGACGAATTTCGCCAACAAGGTGACGCTCATCCATCGCCGCGACTTCCTGCGTGCCGAAAAAATCCTGCAGGAGCGCCTTTTCAAGAATCCCAAGATCAACGTCATCTGGGACAGCGTCGTCGAAGAGGTGATCGGCACACACGCGCCGAAATCGGTAACGGGCGTTGTCCTGAAAAATCTCAAGACCGGCATGGCCTCCGAGATCACGACCGATGGCTTTTTCGTCGCCATCGGCCACGCGCCCGCGACGGAGCTTTTCAAAGGCCAGCTCGACATGACGCCATCCGGCTATCTGATCACCGCGCCCGACTCGACCGCCACGACGATACCCGGCGTTTTTGCGGCAGGCGACGTTAAGGATGAAATTTTCCGTCAGGCCGTAACGGCCGCGGGCATGGGTTGCATGGCGGCGCTGGAGGCCGAACGCTATCTTGCCAAAATCGAAAACCAAGCCGACGCCGCTGAGTAGATCGTTCCTCTGATATCGCCGCATTGCAACGTAACCGGGTTTCGCTAGACTTCGGCGCCTTTTGAACCCGCGCCCGAACTTGCGCGGCACGCGCCAATCACCGAAAGCGCCGAATATGGACTGGGATAAACTTCGCATCTTCCACGCGGCAGCGGAGGCCGGCAGCTTCACCCACGCCGGCGAGCAGCTGCACATGAGCCAGTCGGCAGTGAGCCGGCAGATTTCCGCCCTTGAAGCCAATCTCAAGGTGACCCTCTTTCACCGTCACGCGCGTGGACTCGTACTGACCGAGCAAGGTGAGCTACTGAACCGCACGGTCGCAGAAGTCTTCACAAAGCTGCAGACGGCGGAGACGTTGCTCTCGGACTCGACGACGAAACCATCGGGCGACCTGCGCGTCACCGCGCCGATCGGCTTCGGCACGATCTGGCTGACCCCCCGGTTGCAGGAATTCAGCGAGCTTTATCCCGACATCCGCGTCGAGCTGATTCTCAATGATGATCAGGTCGACATCGGCATGCGCGCGGCGGACGCGGCGATCTGGACCCGCGAACCGGAGCAGGCCGATCTCATTCGCCGCTCCCTGTTCGAGAGCCGGGTGCGCGCCTTCGCCTCCGTTCAATATATTCGCAAGCACGGCACACCGCGCAGCCTTGCCGATCTCGATCAGCACCGGATCATCGCTTATTCCGGCATTCCGGCCCAACATCTCGACGCCATGTCGTGGATCGAAACGGCGGGACGCGACGGCAACGGATCGCGCCCTGCAGCGCTCCGCGTGAACAGCGTGGTCGCCATCAAGTATGCCATCCAGGCCGGCATCGGTATCGGCATGATCCCCGACTACATGAGTGACGCACAATCGGAACTCGTGCCCGTCTTGAGCGAAATCGAACAGCCGTCTCTGAACCTGGTCTTTGCCTATCCCGAAGAGCTGAAGTCGTCGAAGAAGGTCCAGCTTCTGCGGGACTTCCTCGTTTCCAAGATTTCGAGGTCAAGATAGGCTATCACGAAGCCTGCAATCGAGTCCGGACCGGCGCCCGGTCCGGTACGCCATTCCGAACGAATAGTTTTCGTTATAATGACTGCGACGACGGCTGATTTGCGAAAACGCCGGTCTAACGCTATCTAACGTGCTCACCAATTCGACGCCCGGCTAAGGCCTTTGGAATCCATGGCAAAAACGCTTTACGATAAAATTTTCGACGATCACATCGTGGAACAGTCGCCGGACGGGACGTGCCTCCTCTATATCGATCGACACCTCGTTCACGAAGTGACGAGCCCGCAGGCATTCGAAGGTCTGCGCATGGCGGGCCGCAAGGTGCGTGCCCCTGAGAAGACCCTCGCCGTCGTTGACCACAACGTCCCAACGACGGACCGGTCGAAAGGCATCGCCGACGAGCAAAGCCGCGTCCAGGTCGAGACGCTGGCGACCAACGCCCGCGACTTCGGCATCGAATACTTCAACGAGCTCGACAAGCGTCAGGGCATCGTCCACGTCGTCGGACCGGAGCAGGGCTTCACGCTGCCGGGCACGACGATCGTCTGCGGCGACAGCCACACCTCCACGCATGGCGCTTTTGGAGCCTTGGCGCACGGGATCGGCACGTCCGAGGTCGAGCACGTGCTCGCGACGCAAACGCTGATCCAGAAGAAAGCCAAGAACATGCGCGTCATCGTCGATGGCGTCGCACCGAAAGGCGTAGGCGCCAAGGACATCATTTTGGCGATCATCGGCGAGATCGGCACGGCAGGCGGCACGGGTTCGGTCATCGAGTATTCCGGCGATGCCATCCGCGCGCTGTCGATGGAAGGCCGCATGACGGTCTGCAACATGTCGATCGAGGGCGGCGCCCGCGCGGGTATGATCGCGCCCGACGCGACGACGTTCGCTTTCATCAAGGACCGGCCCAAGGCGCCGAAAGGCATGGCCTGGGATATGGCGATGAAATACTGGGAAACGCTGCATTCCGACGAAGGCGCGCACTTCGACCGCGAAGTCCGTCTCGACGCCGCGAAACTGCCGCCAATCGTCTCCTGGGGCACGAGCCCCGAGGACGTGACCGCAATCACCGGCGCCGTCCCTAACCCGGCCGACGTTCACGATGAGAACAAGCGGATCTCGATGCAGCGGGCGCTGGAATACATGGGCCTGACGCCAGGTACCAAGATGACCGACATTCCGCTGGATGTCGTCTGGATCGGCAGCTGCACCAACGGCCGCATCGAAGACCTCCGCGCCGTCGCCAAGATGGTCGACGGAAAGAAGATCTCCTCGCGCCTCGCCTACGCGATGATCGTTCCGGGCTCAGGCCTCGTCAAAGAACAGGCGGAAGCCGAAGGTTTGGACAAGATCTTCAAGGAAGCCGGCTTCGAATGGCGCGAGCCGGGTTGCTCAATGTGCCTCGGCATGAACCCGGATCAGCTGAAGCCGGGTCAGCGCTGCGCCTCGACCTCGAACCGCAATTTCGAAGGCCGCCAGGGCTACAGGGGCCGCACGCACCTCGTCTCGCCAATCATGGCCGCCGCCGCCGCGCTCGAAGGCCACTTCGTCGACGTCCGGAACTGGCAGGCGTAGGTTTTCCGCTGGTTTTTACACCATGGCCGGGGCTTGACCCGGCCATCCAGAGTCGAAACCGTAACGGTTGCGGCGGTGCCCCGGATGGCCCCCTCAAGGGCAGCCATGGAGGGAGTGGAAAAGGGCTTCAGACAGCGATCTTGCTTGGCTGAGGCAATGTGCCCCGGTTCAAAGCCGCCTTAATCGCATTCTTCATGCTGGCGATCTCATCCGGCGTGATTTTGAAAAAGCGGTTTTGCAGCCGTTGCCGCATCCGTGCCTGTTCGAGGCTACCGCCCAGGAGCGTGATCTTGAAATCGCCCGGCGGATAGAGCGCCGGCTCGCCGATCTGCTGGAAGCCAAGCATGTAGCGATAGAACCGCACCCACTCCGGCCGCGTCGCGACGAGCAGCATCGACACGCCAGCCGCAAGCGCAGCCGTAAGAGACGCGCGCACGAGAAAGGCATAGAGCGTCGTACGGTATGACATATTGTTGAGACCGGGTTCGATCGACAACCGCGAGATCTCGATGAGGCCATGTGGCTGCTGGCGGTGGATGTCGTTCAAAGCTGGATAGTAACCTGCGCACGGCAAGGTCGATAGCGACTGCTTGGGAGGCGCAAAGCACAGGCGCACACAACCGACGAGACGCTCCTGATCGTACGCGCCGAGCAATATCGTTGTCGGGAGCGCATCAAAATGGTCGGTATATTCGCCGTCAACTTGGTCGATGTCGTAGCCAATCGCCGTATAAGCGCGTCCGCGCAAACGCAACGCCTCGCGAATGTCGGCCTCGCCTTCAAGAATGGAAAGCTCAAAGGACTTACCATTGCCATGCCAGGAGCCTTCTTCCGTCGACAAGGAATCTTGCCGTGGACGGAACGCCAATGTCTGCGACATCTATCGAGTTCTCGACTAAGGGTTGGAGAGTGCCCGTTGAAGTGCGGCAAGAGATAAAGTTGCTTCGTTTGAGAACGATGCGGCATATCTTCTCGCCCCGGTTCAAGATCGCTCAGCGAGCCTCTGAGTACAAACGGAATTTTAGGAAACCATTAAGCACAAAAAAGCAGGTCGCGTGATAACCAATCCAACCTCTCTCGCGCAATCTCAGTTTGGTGTGGCTGCAGCGGATTACGCGACGTCCGATGTCCATGCCAAAGGCGAAAGCCTGGGGCGTATCATCGAACTTGCTGCGCCGCAACAATCCTGGCGCGCGCTCGATGTCGCGACGGGAGCCGGCCACATGGCGGCGGCGCTGGCCCCTCATGTCGCCAGCATCGTCGCGAGCGATATCACCGATCCGATGCTGGCCGAAGCAGCGAAGCTGGCTGCCGCACGCAACCTCGCCAATATGACGACAGCGAAAGCCGAAGCCGGGGCATTGCCGTTCGCCAATGAAAGCTTCGATCTCGTATGCTGCCGTTTGGCAGCTCATCACTTTCCCGATCTCAGACGCTTTGTTGGCGAGGTCCGCCGAGTTTTGAAAAACGGCGGCCGCTTTGCTCTCGTCGACAATGTAGCCCCCGATACACAGCAGCTGCCGAAAGCCTCTGCCGCTGAACGCGACGATGCGTCGTCGGCTTACAACGCCTTCGAAAAATTGCGCGACCCGAGCCATGGCTATGCGCCACCGCCGGAAACATGGATCGAATTGCTTGAGAAGGACGGCTTCACAATCGTTGCGCGCGAGCAGTTCGGCAAAGAGTTGGATTTCGACTCTTGGGTCACGCGCATGCGGTGCGCACCCGCAACCGTCACGGAACTCGAACGCATCCTGACTGAGGGTCCTCCGCACTTGCGGTCATTTCTTCAGCCGCGGCGCGACCACCAAGGCGCCTTGTATTTCACGCTGCAGGAACTGCTGATCGTTGCCGACAAGACGGCATGACGCCTTTCCATTTCCGCTGACCAATCCTATCTCATTCGTTCACGGCAACCCGAGGAGCGATGGCGGATGTTGAAGGATTGGAGCTACGCGACCTCTCCGACACTCGCCGATTTCGAGGCGTTGGCGGCGGCAGCTTGGACCAAACTGCCCCCTGAATTTCGCGCCATGGCCGACAATCTTTTGATCCGGGTCGAAGATTTCGCGACGGATGATGTCCTGGACGGGCTCGGCATAGAGGATCCGTTCGAGCTGACCGGCCTCTATCAAGGAGTAAGCCTCGATCGCCAGAGCATTACCGATGCGCCACGCGAGCCTGATATGGTTTTCCTGTACCGGCGTGCCATTCTCGATGAATGGGCCGATAGTCAGGAAGAACTAGGCCACCTGGTCACACATGTGCTTGTACATGAAATCGGACATCATTTCGGCTTCTCGGACGATGATATGGCGCATATTGAGGCCGAGGTGACAGCTTGACCACCGCTTGCAAGACACACCGGATTAACCTCTTAGATGTCACAAGTTCGCTATGGTTGAGCCATAAGGCGTTTCGCTTCATGTTGTAGTGACAGGTTGCGAAGCAGTTGGGGCAATTCTGGAAAACGGAAACGGGGATGGCACCACGACGATTGTTTCGTCGATTCGTCTTGTGCGCAGGGATGGGCGTTGCGCTCGTGCTTGCGCCCGGCGCCGGCGCACAGGATGCAAAAAACCTATCGGGCGATGGCATTCCGACACCACAGCAATACGTAACGTCGGTCGGAGGCGACGCCCACGTGCTCGCGCCCGGACAGTTCAAACTCGATGGCCGCAGGCAGCTCTGCGGCCAGCGCCCCACGGTCATCGACAACAAGCTCGATGACTATGGCGCGGCTTATCCCGGTTTCATCATCATGAATCCGAGATACCTCGACAAGGTCTCGACGCCCGTCAAACAATGGATCTACGCCCACGAATGCGGACATCAGTTCCGCGGACCGGACGAGGAAACCGCCGATTGCTTCGCCGTGCAACGCGGACGCCGTCAAGGCTGGCTCACTCCCGAAGGATTGAACGAGGTTTGCACATTCATTTCACCGGCGAAGGGCGACGCCATGCATTTCTCGGGCTCCTATCGTTGCGCCTACATGCGCAAATGCTACGACGACCCGACGATCAAGTAGCACACGCCCAAAACCGTCATCCCGGCGAAGGCTGGAATGACGTCATTTGCTGAAAATCTTATCCCCGCCGATTACAGTGGCCGTAAGCTTCCGGATCATCCGTCCGGAGTTCCGCATGCGGCTCGCCGCCTACATTCGACGCCTTTCCGCTTTTGCTCAGACAGTCCATCGCTGGCTGGCGCTTGCCGCTCGCCTGGACAGCCTGAGCAGCGAAAAAGTCGCGCTCTATACCGAGGAAATCGCCGCCACGCTGGCCCGGGCCGCGACTGCGCTCGAAACGTTGGAAATGGCGCCGGACGACCGCGCATCTGCTCTGACCGCCACGCGAGAACTCGGCCGCATTTCGGGCTATCTGGAAACCATCATGGCTGCGCTCGATGTTCATCTTGACGGACGCAAGCGGGCTGGCGTTAAACGGCGCCTTGAACATCTGAAGCCCTTCGATGTCGAAGCCGCTATCCTGGAGTTCGGCGCTTACCGTCACGCTCGGCGCCTGACCGCGGCAGAAGGCTATTTCCGGGCGTTGGCCGACACGCTGCGCGCCTGATCAACTCGTGGGACTGACTGGAGACGAAAGCATGGATAAGTTCACGGTACTGACCGGCGTCGCAGCTCCGCTGCCGATCCGCAACGTCGATACCGACATGATCATCCCGAAACAGTTCCTGAAAACGATCAAGCGCACCGGGCTTGGCAAGTCGCTGTTCTACGAGATGCGCTACGATCCGGCGACGGGCAAAGAGAACCCTGACTTCGTGCTTAACAAGCCCCAGTATCGCAAGGCGTCGATCCTCGTGGCAGGCGAGAACTTCGGCTGCGGCTCCTCGCGCGAGCATGCCCCCTGGGCACTGCTCGACTTCGGCATTCGCTGCGTCGTCGCGCCGGATTTCGCCGACATCTTCTACAACAACTGCTTCCAGAACGGCATTCTGCCGATCAAGCTGCCGCAGAGCGAAGTCGATAAGCTGATGGACGACGCGGAGCGCGGCGCCAACGCGACATTGACGGTCGATCTCGAAAAACAGGAAATTCACGGGCCTGATGGTGGCGTCATCAAGTTCGACATCGATCCCTTCCGCAAGCACTGTCTGCTGAACGGCCTCGACAACATCGGCCTGACGCTGGAGAAAGCCAACGCCATTTCATCTTTCGAGACATCAACATCCTCGTCGCGTCCGTGGCTCTAAATCGAGGACGCCACTAACAACACGTCATGGCCGGCTTGACCCGGCCATCCAGAGCCGCACGACGAGAGATCTGATTCTGTATTTCTGGATGGCCGCCTCAAGGGCGGCCATGGAGTAATGGAAGGAAACAGCCGATGGCCAAAGCGATCCACATGATGATCCGGGTGAGCGACGAAGCGCGCTCGGTGAAATTCTACGAAGACTGCTTCGGTCTTAAGGTCGCCGACCGTCGCGATTGGCCCGACTTCACCCTCATCTACATGAAGAATCCCGAAAACGATTTCGAACTCGAGCTGACGGTCAACAAGGGCCGCACCGAGCCCTACGATCTCGGCAACGGCTACGGCCATGTTGCGTTCGCCGTTGATGATCTCGAAGCGACACGCGCCAAGATCGCGGCCGCCGGCTATCAGCCGAAAGACATCAAGAACATGACACACGATGGCAAGCCGTTCGGTACGTTCTTCTTCATCGAC
>Ga0182749_1002717_pt1 | contig 12752 bp, 12 predicted proteins | sample eDN3rd37CKraftMG_FD_128875 | JGI IMG/M metagenome (GOLD analysis project Ga0182749, IMG submission 128875) | Enriched Miracle-Growth compost microbial communities from Emeryville, California, USA - eDNA 3rd pass 37_C Kraft MG (version 2) (version 2) ...
CGGGGTCGGCTCCGGCGCGCTCAGCCTCTGGCTGCTGCGCGGCATCGGGCCGGACGGCAGGCTGCACTCCTTCGAGCGCCGCCCCGAGTTCGCCGAGGTGGCCAGGGCGAACGTCGAGACCTTCCTCGGGTCCGCCCCGGCCAACTGGACCGTCACCGTGGGCGATCTGACGGATGCCCTGCCCTCAGCCGTCGCCGATGGCAGCGTCGATCGGGTCGTCCTCGACATGCTCGCGCCGTGGGAGTGCCTGGACGCGGTGGCCGACGCCCTGACGCCGGGCGGAGTGCTGCTGTGCTACATCGCGACGGTGACCCAGCTCTCCCGCGTGGCCGAGGCCATCCGCGCGACCGGCGCCTTCACCGATCCCGACTCCTCGGAGACCATGGTGCGCGGCTGGCACGTCGAGGGGCTCGCGGTCCGTCCGGACCACCGCATGGTCGCGCACACCGGCTTCCTCATCACCGCCAGGCGCCTGGCGCCCGGCACCGTCCTGCCCGCGCTCAAGCGGCGGGCGTCCAAGACCGACTTCAGCGACGAGGACGTCGAGGCCTGGACCCCCGGCGCCCTCGGCGAGCGCAGCACCAGCGACAAGCGGGCCAGGAAGGCCGCCCGCACCGCCCGCGGGGTCGCCGACCGGGCGGCGGCGGGCGCGGCGGACTCCCAGCCCTCCTGACCCTAGGATTGTCGTCGTCCGCCACGAAGCGTCGACGAGGACACGAAGCGTCGACAGGTAAGGAAGAGCCGTGCGTAAGACCCTCGCGTTCGTCGCCACCCTGGGCGTCCTCGCCGCCCTCACCGCGTGCTCGAGTGCGCCGGCCGGCGGCTGCTCGGCGGCCCTGCCATCCGGCGACGCCTCGTCGGTGGTGAGCGCGACCGGGAAGTTCGGCACGGAGCCGAAGATCGACATCCCGACCCCGCTGCACGCGAAGACCTCGCAGGCCTCGACCCTGATCAAGGGCACGGGCGAGAAGGTCGGGATCGGCCAGCCCATGGTCGTCGAGGTCACCATCCTCAACGGCACCGACGGCGCCGTGATCCAGCAGACCAGCTATTCGAGCACCGGAGGTACCCTGCTGACAGCGGGCGACAAGAACTTCCCGGCCATCGCCAACGGCCTGGTCTGCACCACCGTCGGCTCCCGCGTCGCCGTCGTCGGCTCGCCGAAGGACAGCCACGGCGAGCAGGCCGACCCGACCAACGGGATCGCGGCCGAGGACGCCTTCGTCTACGTCGTCGACGTCAAGAAGGCCTTCCCGGCCCGGGCCGACGGAGCGGACCAGGTTCCGCAGAACGGCCTGCCCGCGATCTCCCTCGCCGCCGACGGCACTCCCGGCCTCACCTTCTCCGCCGCGACCGCGCCCAAGAAGCTCACCACCGAGGTGACCAAGGCCGGCGACGGCGAGAAGGTGAAGAAGGACTCCTTCATCGTGGTCAAGTACTCGACCTTCTCCTGGGGGACGAGTCCCGCGATGACCGACTCCAACTGGAGCACCGGGTCCGCCTCCGTCTGGCAGATGGGCTCCGCCGACGTCGCCGCCCCGCTCAACACCGAGCTGGTCGGAAAGCGCGCCGGATCCCAGGTGCTGGTCGTCGCCCCCGGATCCGGCTCGTCCGATACCCCCACGGTCTACGTTGTCGATATCCTTGGAGTCGTTCAGTAACGAGTCGCCGCGTGCGACCCATCCCCGCGGACACAGGCCGAGTGTCTCCCTTCAGCCAAGGATCTCTCTCGTGTCAGCTACTCCTGCCAGAGTCCCCGTCGAGGAACGGCTGTTCAGCCTCGTCCTCGCGCTGCTCGCCACCGAGGCAGGACTGACCAAGAACGAGATCCTGTCCACGGTGCAGGGCTACCGGCAGCGCTACTCCGCCGGCGGCGACAACGCCAACCTCGAGCGCCAGTTCGAACGGGACAAGGACGACATCCGTGACCTCGGAGTCCCGCTGGAGACCATCGAGTCTCCCGGGCACGCCGGCAACAACCAGGTTCTGCGCTATCGCATCCCGCGCGGCGCATACGAGCTGCCGCAGGACGTGACCTTCTCCGCCGAGGAGACCGCGCTGCTGGGCCTGGCGGCGATGGTCTGGCGGGAGGGCTCGCTCTCCGCGGAGTCCCGCCGCGCCGTCCTCAAGCTGCGCGGGCTGGGACTCGTCGCCGAGGAGCCGGTGATCGACTACTCCCCGAGGCTGCGGGTGCGCGACGCCGCATTCGAGCCGCTGCGCCTCGCCCTGGAGAAGAACGCGGTGGTGCGCTTCGCCTACCTCAAGCCGGGCGAGGCAGAGGCCAGGATCCGCGTCGTCGCCCCGCTCGCCCTGGTGCAGCACCAGGGCCGGTGGCACCTGCACGCCCTCGAACCGGACACGGGAGACACCAAGACCTTCCTGCTGCGCCGCATCGTGAGCCCGGTGACCACCACCGGTGCCATCAGCCCGGCGCCCACCGGCGACCAGGCGGCGGCCGCGCTGGCCGAGCTCGACCGGGTGTGGAACTCGAACACCGCCGAGGTGGAGGTCGAGCCCGACTCGGACGCCGCGGTGCGGCTGGGCAAGCGCCGCGGCACCGAGGCGGCCCGGCCCGGCGTGCTCCGCCTGCACTACTCCGACCTCAACATCGTCGCGGACGAGCTGGCCGGCTACGGCCCCGAGGTGCTCGTGCTCGGCCCGCCGGAGCTGAGGAACGCGGTGATCGCCCGGCTCGGCACGATCGCGGAGGCGCACGGCGACCGGGAGGAGAACCGTGGCTGAACGACAGCCCCCCCTGCAGGCGCAGGACAAGCTCGCCTTCCTGCTGAGCCTGGTCCCCTTCCTGATCGACCACGAGCGGATCGGCGTGCAGGAGGCGGCCGACCACTTCGGGGTCCCGGCCCAGCAGGTGCGCGACGCGGTCGAACTGATCGCCGTCTCCGGCATCCCCGGCGAGACCGGCCAGTACCAGCACGGCGACCTCTTCGACCTGGCGTGGGACGACTTCGAGGAGAACGACCAGATCGTGCTCACCCATCTGGTCGCCATCGACGACGCTCCCCGCTTCTCGGGCAGGGAGGCGGCGGCGCTGATCGCCGGGCTGCAGTACCTCTCGGCCCTGCCCGAGATCGAGGACCGAGGCGCCATCGACTCGCTGGCGGCCAAGCTGGCGCGCGGGGCGTCGGCTCAGCCCAGCCAGGTGGGGGTGGAGGGGACGCAGTCCGATGAGACCCTCGCCATGGCCCGCCGGTCGGTCGCCGACGGCGTGCAGATGGAGTTCGACTACGTCACCTCGGCCGGCGGCAGCGAGCGCAGGCGGGTCGACCCGCTTCGCATCGAATCGGTGGATGCCGACTGGTATCTGAGGGCGTGGTGCCACCTCCGCGAGGCAGTGCGCACCTTCAGGCTCGACCGGATCAGCAACCCGATGGTGACCACCGAGCCGATCAGCTTCCACGCCGCCGACGTGCAGCTGCCGGAGACCCTCTTCGAGGGCTCGGACAGCGACCTGGCCGTCGAGATCGACATCGCCCCGGCGGCGATGCCCCTGATCGCGGACTACGTGGCGGAGGGTGCCGAGCCGGTCGAGGTCGGCGGGCTGCTGCGCACCACGATCCGCGTCTCGCACTATCACGGGCTCAAGCGCCTGGCCTCCCGGCTGCCAGGGGTGGTCACCGTGGTCGGCCCGCCCGAGGCCCGCCGCTCCGTCGCTGAGTGGGCTGAGGCCGCGGCGGCGAGGTACAGCTGATGCCGTGGTGGGCCTGGCTGATCATCTGGGGCGCCCTCGGGCTCGCCATGGTCGCGGTGCTCGCCGTGGCGGCCTGGCTGCTGCTGCGCACCCTGCTCGGGCTGCTCGGCGACCTGGGCGCACTGGCCGCGAAGGCCGAGCTGCTCGACCGCGCCGGCGAGGTGATGGACGAGCAGGCCACGGAGCTCGCCATCCTGCTGGGCACCGCGGAGACCCGGCGGCGGCGTGAGGCGGTCCGTCGCGCCGCCCTGCAGCGCCGTGACGCGCGCCGCCGCGCACGGCTCGACCGGGGCAGGGCGCTGCTGAGGGTCGATGCGGCATCCAGGGAGTGGTTCCCGGGGAACTGACAGCCGATCCGGCGACGCGGGCGTAAACTGGGCGTGATCTCATCACCAGACAGCTTCTTCTCCGTCAGAGACAGCTTCTCCATCAGCACCTACCGAAGGATGGCGCGACATGTTCCAAGGACTCACCGGCTGGCACGCGCTGATCCTGCTGGTCATCATCGTGCTCATCTTCGGTGCGACCAAGCTCCCGGCGCTGGCCAAGAGCGTCGGCCAGTCGATGAAGATCTTCAAGAACGAGGTGAAGTCGGAGGAGCCGGCGAGATCGGATGGGCCCAAGGCTTCCGACGGCACCGCGGATTCGACGGCCGAGAGCACGACCACAGACTCGAAGACCAAGTAGCCTTCCTCCCGAACGATCTCCATGGCGTCCCGCACCAGGAGAGGTGCGAATCGCGAGGGGCGCATGTCCCTCGGCCAGCACCTCGTCGAACTCCGCAACCGGCTGCTGATCAGCGCCGCAGCTGTACTGCTGTTCGCGATCGGCGGGTTCGTGGTCTCCAACTTCGTGATCGACCAGATCCAGGCGCCGCTCACCGCCGTCGCGAAGTCCACCGGCAGCACGGCCAACCTCAACTTCAGCGGCGTCGGCTCAGCCTTCGACGTGCGGCTCCAGATCGCGATCGTGATCGGCGTCATCGTCGCCAGCCCGATCTGGCTCTACCAGCTCTTCGCCTTCCTGGTCCCGGGCCTGACCAAGAAGGAGAAGCGCTACACCTTCGGCTTCTTCTTCAGCGCCGTGCCGCTCTTCCTCGCCGGGTGCGTGTGCGGATGGCTCGTCTTCCCGCACATCGTGCAGGTGCTCAACTCCTTCGTGCCGGAGGGGACGCTCAACCTGGTCGAGGCCAAGGAGTACCTGGGCTTCGTGCTCAAGCTGGTGCTCGCGATCGGGATCGCCTTCGTGCTGCCGGTCTTCCTGGTGCTGCTCAACTTCGTCGGCGTGCTCAGCGGCAGGAGCATCATCAGGAGCTGGCGCTGGGCGATCATCGCCATCTTCGTGTTCTGCGCCATCGCCACGCCCTCCGCCGACGTCGGCTCGATGTTCCTCCTCGCCGCCCCGATGGTCGTGCTCTACCTGCTCGCCGCCGGCATCTCGATCTGGCACGATCGGGTGGTCCGCCGTCGCACCGAGGCCCTCTCCGCCGATCTCGGCGGCGCGGCCGCGGCATGACCGGGCAGCTCTCGCCGGCGGAGCGGTTCGCGGCAGCATCGGCCCGCCGCAGCTCGCCGAGGACCGAGCGGTTCAGGTCGGCGCAGCGGTTCGACCTCGACCCGTTCCAGATCGCTGCCTGCACGGCGCTCGAGGGCGGGGACAGCGTGCTGGTCGCCGCACCCACCGGTGCCGGCAAGACCATCGTCGCCGAGTTCGCGGTCTACCTGGCGATGCAGGAGCCGAGGGCGAAGGTGTTCTACACCGCGCCGATGAAGGCGCTGAGCAATCAGAAGTTCCAGGAGCTGGTCGCCGAGTACGGCCCGGCCGAGGTGGGCCTGCTCACCGGGGACAGCAACGTCAACTCCGGGGCCCGCATCGTGGTGATGACCACCGAGGTGCTGCGCAACATGCTCTACGCGGAGTCGGAGCTGCTGCACGACCTGGCCTTCGTGGTGATGGACGAGGTGCACTACCTCGCCGACAGGTTCCGCGGCGCGGTCTGGGAGGAGGTCATCATCCACCTTCCCCAGGAGGTGCGGCTGGTCTCGCTGAGCGCGACGGTCTCCAACGCCGAGGAGTTCGGCGACTGGCTGCAGGCGGTCCGCGGCGAGACCGCGGTGATCGTCTCGGAGGAGCGCCCGGTGCCGCTGGATCAGCACGTGCTGGTGCGCTCCAAGTACGTCGACCTGTTCGACTCGTCGGGGGCGGCATCCACCAACCGGGTGAACCCCGAGCTCATGCAGCTGGTGCGCAGCGGCGGCGGTCGGAGCGCCTCCAGCGTGCGCCAGCGCGGCGGCCGGCAGCACGGCGGCCGCCAGGGCAGAGGGCCGCGCGACGAGGGCAAGGCGAGCCGCGCGGACATCGTGCAGCTGCTCGACGGCAGAAACCTGCTGCCGGCGATCTTCTTCATCTTCAGCCGGGTCGGCTGCGACGCGGCGGTCAGCCAGGTGCTGCGGGCCGGAGTCCGGCTCACCACCCAGGAGGAGCGGGACGAGATCCGCGCGATCGTGGAGGAGCGCTGCCGCACCATCCTCGACGAGGACCTGGCGGTGCTCGGATACTGGCAGTGGCTGGAAGGACTGCAGCGCGGCGTCGCCGCCCACCACGCCGGGATGCTGCCCGCCTTCAAGGAGGTGGTCGAGGAGCTGTTCCAGCTGCGCCTGGTGAAGGTCGTCTTCGCCACCGAGACGCTCGCCCTCGGCGTGAACATGCCTGCCCGCACCGTGGTGCTGGAGAAGCTGGAGAAGTTCAACGGCGAGGCGAGGGTGCCGATCACGCCGGGGGAGTACACCCAGCTCACCGGAAGAGCCGGGCGCCGCGGCATCGACACCGAGGGGCACTCGCTCATCCAGTGGAGCGAAGGGCTCGACCCGCAGGCCGTCGCCTCGCTCGCCTCCCGTCGCACCTATCCGCTCAATTCGAGCTTCAGCCCGACCTACAACATGGCGGTCAACCTGATCGAGCAGTTCGGCCGGGAGCGGGCCCGCGACATCCTCGAGTCCTCCTTCGCGCAGTTCCAGGCCGACCGCGCTGTGGTGGACCTGGCGCGCAAGGTGCGCGGCCAGCAGGAGTCGCTCGACGGCTACGAGAAGGCCATGCAGTGCCACCTCGGCGACTTCAGGGAGTACTACTCGATTCGCCGGGAGATCGCCGACCTCGAGCGCAAGGCCGCGATCCGCGCCGACGCGCAGAGCCGCGGCGAGCGGGACAGGCGGCAGAACCAGCTGGTCGCGCTGCGCAAGCGGATGAGGCAGCACCCGTGCCACAGCTGCAACGATCGGGAGGCCCATGCCCGGTGGGCCGAGCGCTGGTACCGGCTCAAGCGGGAGAACGATGAGCTGAGCCGGCAGATCCAGAGCCGCACCGGCGCCGTCGCCCGCATCTTCGACCGGGTCAGCGACGTGCTGCTCGAGCTCGGCTACCTCGCGCGGGACGAGTCCGGTGTGGTCACCGCCACCGAGCCGGGACGGATGCTGCGGCGCATCTACGGCGAGCGCGACCTGCTGGTGGCCGAATGCCTGCGCCGTGGCGTCTGGGACCGTCTCGACGCGCCGGCCCTCGCCGCCATGGCCGCCGCGATGGTCTACGAGCCGCGACGCGACGAGGGTCAGCTGGGGGAGCGGTACCTGCCGCGCGGCCCCTTCCGCGCGGCACTGGAGGCCACCACCGACCTCTGGAGCCGGCTCGACGACCTGGAGCACGACCACCGTCTGCCGGGCAGCCAGCCGGTCTCCGCCGGCCTCTCGCTGGCGATGAGCCGCTGGGCGAGCGGTTCGCCGCTCGACTCGGTGCTGCAGGACGCCGACCTCGCGGCAGGCGACTTCGTTCGGATGACCAAGCAGACGATCGACCTGCTCGACCAGCTCTCCGTGGTGGCCGACGCACCGGTCGGCCCGACGGCGCGCAAGGCCCTGGACGCGATCCGGCGCGGCATCGTCGCCTACAGCTCGGTCGCATGAGGGAAGGGCAGTCGTGAGGCACGCCGTGCACAAGCCCCGGTCGCTGCTGGTCGCCGTCGCCGCGGCCGCGGCGGGCGGCCTGCTCGACGCGACGGCCTTCCCGAGCCTCGGCTGGTGGCCGATGGCCTTCCTCGGCACGGCGCTGATCCTCTGGTCGCTGATCGGCCGGCGCGTCTGGAGCTCTCTGCTGGTCGGCCTGGTCGCCGGCTGCGCCTTCTGGGGCAGCACCATCTTCTGGCTGACTGTCTACCTGGGACCGGTCCCGTGGCTGGCGGCTGCCGGGCTCGAGGCGGTCTTCTTCGCCGCCGGCTGCGTGCTGATGGCGCTGGCCTGGAGGTGGGTGCCGCGGCTCTGGCCCGGTCGCGCCGGCCGGCTGATCGGCCTGCCCGTGGTGCTCGCGGGTCTGTGGACGCTGCGGGAGTCGATCTCCGCCGTCTGGCCGTACGGCGGGTTCTCCTGGGGACGGCTCGCCTTCTCCCAGTCGGACAGCCCCTTCGCCCCCCTGGTGGGCTGGCTCGGCGTCTCGGGACTCGGCTTCCTCATCGCCCTCATCGCCGCCGTCGTCGTGCAGGCCGTGCGCGAGACCCGGGTGCGCTGGCCGCTGCGCGGCATCCTCGCGACCGGGCTCGCCCTGCTGGCCGTGGCCTTCCCCGCCTGGCCCGACTTCTCCCAGGGGACGATCACGGTCGCGGCCGTGCAGGGCGACTCCGGCAGCGGGCTGTTCGCCCCGCAGAACCCCGGCGACAACCTCCAGGACCACCTCGACGCGACGACGCCGCTGTTCGGCACCCCGGTCGACGTGGTGGTCTGGCCGGAGAACGCCTCGGACCTCGATCCGCTCCGCAACCAGTACGCGGCCCAGGCACTCGACTACGTGTCGGCCGAGATGGACGCTCCGCTGGTCGTCGGCACCAGGACCAGGGACGCCGAGCAGCGCAACTTCAACAGCGTGCTGCTCTGGCAGGCGGGACGGGGCGCCCTCGACCAGTACGACAAGCTGCATCCGGTCCCCTTCGCCGAGTACCTGCCCGACCGGGACTTCTGGTATCCCTTCGCTCCCGCCTTCTTCGACCTGGTCCCGCAGGACGACTCCAAGGGCGAGCGCGACAACGTCTTCGACATCCGCGGTGTGATCGCCGGAATCGTCATCTGCTTCGACATCGTCGACGACTCCCTGATCCACCAGATGGTGGACAGCGGCGCCCAGGTGATCCTCGCCCCGACCAACAACGCCGACTTCGGCCACAGCGACGAGAGCGAGCAGCAGGTCGCCATCGCCCGGCTGCGGGCCATCGAATCGGGACGCAGCGTGGTCAACGCCTCGACCGTCGGCGTGAGCGCGATCTTCGCCCCCGACGGGCGGGTGATCGACCAGCTGCCCACCTTCGAGAAGGGCTCCATGGTCGACGAGGTCCCCCTGTCGAGCACGATCACCCCGGCGATGGCGATCGGCCGCCAGATCGAGTGGGCAGTCACCGGATTCGGCCTGGCCGCGCTGGTGGCGGCCGGCCTGCTGGCGCTCACCGCACGCCGGCTCACCCGGCCGCTCGCCACGAAGGACCCGCTCGCCACGAAGGACCCGCTCACGACGAAGCCCTCACGCCGGACGGATCCGGGGCGAGGGCTTCGGTAGAGTCCCGGGCCGGGGCCGGGGCTTGCGGTTCAGGCGCCGATCTTGTGCTGGCCCTTGCGGGCGCGCAGAAGGTCGAGACGCTCCTGAAGAAGCTCCTCGAGCTCCGCGCGGGTGCGACGCTCCAGCAGCATGTCCCAGTGGGTGCGGGCTATCTTCTCCTCCGCGACCTCCTGCTCCACCTGCTTGCCGTTGTCGCCGATCAGCCGGCCCTCGAGGCCGCTCTTCGGAGACTCCCAGGTGAGCGGGATCTCCGCGTCGGCCGAGAAGGTGACCTCGAAGGTCGATCCGTCCGCTGCCTGGTAGGTACTGGTCCGGCGCGGGGAGAAGGTGACGCCCTCCTCGCTCTGGAGGCTCTGGGATCCGAGCCTCATTCCGCGCAAACTGCGATCCGCCATTGTGTGGCTCCTCTCTCGCGATGCTGCACCAGTTATAAACCCCGAACCTGCGCAGAACCTTCCGCCCCTCGCCGCTCCCAGGCTCTTCGCAGGCGCTGACCCGTCGTCCGGCGGGCGCCGGCTCCCGGATCAGCCGGTCCGGTCACCGCGGAGTGTACGCCCCGCCAGCAGCGCCAGGCCGAGATCGGCCCGATCGGTCACGATCCCGTCGACGCCCCAGTCCAGCAGCCGCTCCATGTCCAGCGGATCGTTGACCGTCCAGACGTGGACCTCGACGCCCGCGGCGTGAAAGGCGTCGATCGTGCGCGGGGAGACCACCCTGATCCCGTTCATCCGCTCGGGGACCTGGACCGCGGCGAGACCGTCCAGTGCGGCGCGGGTGAGCGAGGGAAGCCGCAGACGCGCGCCGCCGAGCGCCCGCACGATCAGCGGCGACGAGGCGGAGCTGGCCACGCCGGGCAGAAGGTCCACCGCGGCACGGCGGCGCTTCTCGTCGAAGGAGGTCACCAGCACGCGCTCGACCGCATCCGCCTGCAGGATCGCCTCGGCGGCCGGCGCCGCCGCATCCATGGACTTGATGTCGATGTTGAACCGGGCGTCGGGGAAGGCGTCGAGGGCCTCTGCCAGGCTGGAGAAGCCCTGGCCATCACCGAGGTCGATGCGGTGCAGCTCGGCCATGGTGAGCTGCCCGACCCTGAGCTGCCGCCCGGCGACGCGACTGAGGTCGGGGTCGTGGCTGATCACCGCGACGCCGTCGAGGCTCGTGTGCACGTCGGTCTCGAGGTGGGTCGCGCCGACCGCGAGCGCCTTGAGGAAGGAGAGGAGGGTGTTCTCCGGTGCCTCGAGGGCGAGCCCGCGATGGGCGATGATGCGCGGGGGAGCGGGGGAGAGGTACCCCGCGTCCTCCTTACTCTGCCGGCGCCGCGGCACTCGGTCCGCCGAGGCCCGTGCTGCCTGCACCGCCCGTGCTGCCAGCACCGCCCGCGCCGGCAGCGGCGCCAGGGATGCCGGACATGCCTCCCAGGAAGCCGGAGCTGATCCCCTTGAGCGCCTCGGTGAGCTCGGAGGGGATGATCCACAGCTTGTTCGACTCGCCCTCGGCGATCTTCGGCAGCATCTGGAGGTACTGGTAGGCCAGCAGCTTGCTGTCCGGGTCGCCGGTGTGGATGGCGCTGAAGACGGTCTCGATCGCCTCGGCCTCGCCCTGAGCCCTCAGCACCTGGGCCTTCGCCGCGCCCTCCGCCTCGAGGATGCTCGCCTGACGGGAGCCCTCGGCCGAGAGGATGGCCGCCTGCTTGGTGCCCTCTGCGGTGAGGATCTGCGCCCGGCGGTCCCGCTCGGCCCGCATCTGCTTCTCCATCGAGTCCTGGATGGACAGCGGCGGGTCGATCGCCTTGAGCTCGACCCGGCCGACCCGGATGCCCCACTTGCCGGTCGACTCGTCGAGCACGACGCGCAGCTGGCCGTTGATGTTGTCCCGGGAGGTCAGCGCCTCCTCGAGGTTCAGCCCGCCGACCACGTTGCGGAGGGTGGTGGTGGTCAGCTGCTCGACGGCTCCGAGGTAGTTGGCGATCTCGTAGGTCGCCGCCCTGGCGTCGGTCACCTGGAAGAAGACGACGGTGTCGATGGAGACCACCAGGTTGTCCTCGGTGATCACCGGCTGCGGCGGAAAGGAGACCACCTGTTCGCGCATGTCGATCAGCGGGCGCACGCGGTCGATGAACGGGACCAGGATGTTCAGCCCCGGGTTGAGCGTCTTGTGGTATTTGCCCAGCCGTTCGACGATCCCCGCCCTGGCCTGCGGGATGATCCGGATCGAGCGGAACAGGATCACCAGCACGAAGATCGCGACGATGATGATCACGATCACGAGGATGATCTGGCCGAACAGTTCTCCTGAGGTCACGATGCGGTCCTTTCAGCGGGGACGACCACGGCGGTGGCCCCCTCGATCGCGGTGACCACGACGCCTTCGCCGCGGTCCACCGTGCGGTTCTCGGTGAACGAGGAGGAGAGGACGGCGGTCCAGGTCTCGCCGTTGGCGAGCTTCACCTGCCCTATGCCGCCGGCCGCGCCGTCGACGATGGGAATGATGACGGTCCCGCGTTGGCCGAGCAGGGCCTCCACGTTGGTCGGGGTCTGATCGCCGCCTCGATGCAGCAGGCGCTTCAGCGGTGGCCGGACGAAGAAGACCAGCACGAGCGCGAGCACGGCGGCGATCACGATCTGCACCCACCACGGAGCGCCGAACAGCCCGGCGACCAGCCCGCCGAGGCTCCCGACCGCCAGCATGAGGAAGGTGAAGTCGACGGTGGAGACCTCGATGATCACGAAGACGAGGATCAGCGCTAGCCAGAGCACCCAGGCATAGTCGGTGAAGAAACTGGCGTCCATGGCGGCACTCCTCGCACGTCGTGACCCCTTGAAGCTATCACCCCCGCCTGAGCGGGACGGGGTTTGGTATCGTCGGCACGTCCGTCAGCCGAACACTCCACCCGCCGACCACTCCACCCGCCGAACACACAGAGGAGCCCCTGTGACCGACAACCCCCTCGCCCCAGGATCGCTGGACGGACTGCGCGCCCTCGTCACCGGTTCCTCCCGCGGCATCGGCGCGGATACCGCCACCTACTTCGCCGAAGCCGGCGCCAGCGTGGTGATCAACTACCGCAACAAGGAGGCGCGGGCGCAGAAGCTGGTGGACAAGATCGTCGCGGACGGCGGATCGGCGTTCGCCGTCGGGGCGGACCTCACCGATCCCGAGTCGGTCGCCGCCATGTTCCAGACCGTCCAGGACAGGCTGGGCGGACTCGACATCCTGGTCCTGAACGCCTCGGGCGGGATGGAGTCCGGCATGGAGCCGGACTACGCCACCAAGCTCAATCGCGATGCCCAGGTTCAGCTGCTCAACGCGGCGCTCCCGCTGCTGCAGCCCGGGTCCCGCGTGGTCTTCGTCACCAGCCACCAGGCGCACTTCATCCACGGCACCCCGACGATGCCGGAGTACCTGCCCGTGGCGCTGAGCAAGCGGGCGGGCGAGGACGCGCTGCGCGAGCTCA
>Ga0182749_1002718_pt1 | contig 12748 bp, 12 predicted proteins | sample eDN3rd37CKraftMG_FD_128875 | JGI IMG/M metagenome (GOLD analysis project Ga0182749, IMG submission 128875) | Enriched Miracle-Growth compost microbial communities from Emeryville, California, USA - eDNA 3rd pass 37_C Kraft MG (version 2) (version 2) ...
CATCCCAGGCCAAAAACCCAGGCGATCGCACCAACGATCGTAGAGGCGCAGAAGCAACCCGGAAAACCCAAGCCACCGCCGCCGGTGACTGGCTTCTATGCATACCCCTCCCAACCGTCAACATCCCTTTTGCACTTTTGTTGCCCTTGGCAATAAACCCCTGAATTATCGACCATATATATCATTCCCTCCCACCAGGTGACGCACCGGAGCGCGGAAATCACACTCCGCCGGCGATTCGACGGCGGACGACTCGCCCGCTGTCCGCTCCGGAGCGCGAGCCGGATCAGGCCTGCTGGATATAGTCGCGCATCGCCTGGGCCTCGGTCTCGATCCGGTCGATCCGAGCCTTCACGAGGTCGCCGATCGAGACGATGCCGATCAGCTCGCCCGCATCGACCACCGGCAGGTGGCGGACGCGCCGGCGCGTCATCAGCGAGAGCGCGACGATGACGCCCAGATCGCTCCCGACGGTGATCGCGGGCGCGGTCATCACCTGCGATGCCGTCCATTGGAGGATCGCGGCGCCGTCGCTCGCCAGATGATAGAGGACGTCCCGCTCCGACAATATGCCGACGACCTTGCCGGCATCCAGCACGGGCACGGCGCCGATCCGCCGGTCCGCGAGCAGGCGTACCACGTCGGTGATGGGTGTCTGCGCGCTTATGCTGACAACCTCGCGGCCCTTCGCGCCGAGTATAGTCGCGATCGTCATCTCCGCTCTCCTTTCCGCACGGCTCCACAGGGCTCCGCGCGCCGCGTCGATGGCGGCTGTCGCGGCGGCCATGCTTGATGATCCCACGCACACGCGCCAAAGGAAAGCTATGACCGGCCCACCCCTTCCACTTTCCGACAGGGCCGGCCCGGGGGACGGCCTGGCCCGGCTGGTGCGCTGGGCGCGGCTGACGCGCCGGATGGTTCTCCTCGCGATCGTGGCGGCTTTGGTGGCGCTGGCCTATCTGTGGGGCGGCGGCGCGGCGCGGCGGGCCCACATCGTCATCGCGCTCGCGGCCGGCGTCGGCTTCGTCGCCCTGCTCGGCACCGGGTGGATGCTGGTCGCCCTCATCGGCATGCGGCGGGGACGGGACGGAAAGGCCGCCCGCACGGCGGACGGCGCCGGATTCGAATCACGAAAGGACAATGAATGAGCAAGCACGGCGAACCGGTCCTGCGGGTCGTGCCCCGCCCGTCGGACATCAACGCGAACGGGCACATCTTCGGCGGCTGGGTGCTGTCGCAGATGGACATCGCCGGCGGCATCGTCGCCGCCCGGGAGGCCGACGGCGCGGTCGCGACCGTCGCGATCGAGGCGATGGAGTTCATCTCGCCGATCCTGCTGCGCGACCTGATATCGGTCTATGCGCGTGTCGAGCGGCGGGGGCGCACCAGCGTCGCGATCCGCATCGAGGTGCTGGCGACGCGCGACCGCGAGCCGCGCGAGGTGAAGGTGACGGAAGGCGTCTACACCTTCGTCGCGCTCGACGAGAATCACCGCCCGCGCCCGCTGCCGCCAGCCATCGGCTGATCCCGGCGGCGCCTCAGCCGAAGCGGAAGGCCGAGACCGTCCAGCCGAACACCCGGTCGCGGAAGACATGGGCGGCGGGATCGTCCCCGCCCGCGCCCGCCGCCGCCATCAGCGGGATCAGATGCTCCTCGCGCGGATGGGCGAAGCGCGCGTAAGGAAGGCTGCTCCACGCCGCGAGCCGGTCCGCCCGGCGCACGGGATCGGGATCGGTCGCGGCCGCGGTCAAGGCCGCGTCGAACGCGTCGGCGCGCGATGTCACATGATCGCCGCGCTCGCGCAGATTGTGAAAGCTCATCCCCGATCCGACGATCAGCACGCCTTCGTCGCGCAAGGGCGCCAGCGCCCGGCCCGCCGCGACATGCTCCGCCGGATCGAGCCCGGCGTGGAGCGATAGCTGGGCGGTAGGGATGTCGGCGAGCGGCACCGCCACCTTCATCGGCACGAACACGCCATGATCCCGGCCGCGCTCATGCTCCGTCCCCGCCGCGATGCCCGCGCCGGCGAGGAGCGCCGCCGCGCGACGGGCCACCTGCGGCGCCCCCGGCGCATCCCAGCGCAGATGATAGGTGTGCTCGGGAAAGCCGTAATAATCGTAGAGCAGCCCCGGCCTCTCCCCGTCATGCGCGGTGAAGCGCGGCTCCTCCCAATGGCCCGAGACGATGAGCAGCGCTCGCGGCCGTTCGGGCAGGTCGGCGATGAAGCCGGCGAGGAAATGCTCCATCCGCCCCCAGATCGCGCGCGGATCGTCCATGAAGAAGCAGGGGCCGCCGCCATGCGGCACGAAGAAGGTCGGCAATGTCGCCACGGTGGTTCGATCCCGGATCATGATCGGGCGGGGGCCGCCCCCCGTCCTGCGTCACGAGATGGCGTGGCGGCGGCCATCGGCAAGGGGGCTCCCCCGGCGCCGGTTATCGCTTCCCATGCCGCGCGCTTCCGGCCTATCAGTGCGCGGGTCATGACACGCTTCACGGTCAACGGCCAGCCGGTCCATTATCGCATGGACCCCGAGACCCCCCTGCTCTGGGCGCTGCGCGACGCATCGAACCTGACAGGCACCAAATATGGCTGCGGCGCGGGGCTGTGCGGGGCGTGCACCGTCCATGTCGACGGGCGCGCGATGCGATCGTGCCAGGTGCCGATCGCGGCGATCGAGGGCAGCTTCGTCACCACGATCGAAGCCTTGTCGCGCGATCGCGGCCACCCCGTGCAGCAGGCGTGGGTGGCGGAGAACCTGCCCCAATGCGGCTATTGCCAGTCGGGCATGATCATGGCCGCCGCCGCCCTGATCGAGAAGAACCAGCACCCGACCGACGAGGAGATCGACGCGGCGATCACCAATATCTGCCGCTGCGGCACCTATCCGCGCATCCGCCGCGCGATCCGCCGCGCCGCGCGCGTCGCCGCCGGGGCGGAGACGATCGCCGCCGCCCCGCCCCCGGGCATCGATCCCCATGACGCGGCCAGGAGCGTGCCCGCGATCGACGCGAAATAAGGGGCGCTCCCGCCGTTCAGGCGTCCGCGCCGGGGGCGAAGGTGTCGCATTGCGCGGGATCGCCGGTATCGATGCCGCGCTTCAGCCATTCCATCCGCTGCGCCGAGCTGCCGTGGGTGAAGCTTTCGGGCACGGGGCGCTGGCCCGCCGCCTTCTGGAGCGTGTCGTCGCCGATCGCCTGCGCGGCCTTCATCCCCTCCTCGACGTCGCCGGGCTCCATCAGGTTGGTCTGCTTCGCCCATACGCCGGCCAGGCAATCGGCCTGAAGCTCGATCCGCACCTGGAGCGCGTTGCCCCGCGCCTCGCTCACCTGCCGCTGCTCGCGGTTGACCTTGCCCAATATGCCCAGCAGGTCCTGCACATGGTGGCCGACCTCGTGCGCGATGACATAGGCCTGCGCGAAATCGCCCGGCGCGCCGAAACGCTGCTTCAGCTCGTCGAAGAAATCGGTGTCGAGATACACCTTCTGGTCGGTCGGGCAGTAGAAGGGCCCCATCGCCGCCTGCGCCGCGCCGCAGCCCGAGACGCCGTTCTGCGAATAGAATACCAGCGTCGTGGGCCGATAGCTCTGCCCCCGCGCGTCGAAGAGCCTTCCCCAGGTCCGTTCCGTCGATCCCAGCACCTTGAGCGACCAGTGCTGGATCGGCGTGAGCTGCGCGGCGTCGTGCGAGGCGGGCGCGCCCTGCCGGGCCGGCCCCGGCCCGCTCTCCCCGCCGAGGAGCGAGAGCGGATTGCCCCCCAGCACCACCATGACCACCAGCACCACCGCGATCCCGGCGCAGCCGAAGCGGCTGCCGATGAGCGGCAGCAGGAAGCCCAGCAGGTTGCCGCCGCCGCCAAGGCCGCCGCCCCCGCCGGGGCCCTGCACCTCGAAATTGCCACTCTCCTGTTCGTCGTCGAGCCGCATCACCTGTCCCCTGCAAATCGGCGGCAGAATGCGTCGCGACCGGCGCCGCCGCAACCGGGCATGCGGCGCAAGATGCGCGGCCGGGCGCGCGCAGGAACCGCAAGGGCGCCGCCATGTCCTTCCCGTGGCGCGTTTGTAATGCGAAATCCCTCGCCCGAAACAGGACGGTGCGGTAGATGGTGCATCGCACAAAGGCACCAAGGGAGCATGCCTGCCATGGCCGATGTCGAACCGCCCCGCCGCCCCTGCCGCGACCGCCGCCGGGCCGCCCCGCTTCCCCTGCCCGACGAGGTGGCGCTGGTCCTCCAGGGCGGCGGCGCGCTCGGCGCCTATCAGGCGGGCATATACGAGGCGCTGGACGAGGCGGCGATCGAGGTGGACTGGGTGGCCGGCATCTCGATCGGCGCGGTCAACGCCGCGATCATCGCCGGCAACCCGCCCGAACAGCGCGTCATGCGCCTGCGGCAATTCTGGGAAGAGCTGGCCTCCTGGCTGCCGAGCTTCCCGATCTGGCAGAGCGACCGGAATCGCGAGCTGCTGCACGAATGGTCGGCGGGCTTCGTCGCGACCGTGGGCGTGCCGGGATTCTTCACGCCCCGCCCCGTCCCCCCGATGCTCGCCGCGCCCGGCACGATGGCGGCGCTCAGCTTCTACGATTCGGCGCCGCTCGCCGCCACGCTCGACAGGCTGGTCGACTGGGGCCTGCTGAACGACGGCCCGGTCCGCCTCTCCGTCGGCGCGGTGGAGATAGAGAGCGGCAATTTCCATTATTTCGACAATCGCCATGAACGAATCGACGCCCGCCACATCATGGCGTCGGGCGCGCTGCCCCCCGGCCTTCCCCCGATCGAAATCGACGGGAAGCTGTGGTGGGACGGCGGCCTCGTCTCGAACACGCCGCTCAGCCATGTCCTCGACAATCAGGACAGCGACCTGCTGGTCTTTCAGGTGGACCTCTTCCCGGCGGCGGCCGCCGCGCCGCCCAGGACGATCATGGACGTGATGGCGCGCGAGAAGGAGATCCGCTTTTCCAGCCGGACGCGGCAGGTGTCGAACCAGCTCGTGAAGCTCCGCAAGGAGCGCGAGGCGATCCGCGCCCTGCTCGCGAAGCTGCCGCCCGATCTGCGCGACGATCCCGACGCGGTGGCGCTGGCGGCTGCGGCGCGCGAATATTCGGTCAGCCTCGTCCAGCTCATCTACCGCGCTTATGCCTGGGAGAGCGGATCGCGCGATTACGAGTTCTCCGCGCGCGCCATGGCAGAGCATTGGGCAGCGGGGCAGGCCGCCGTCGCCGAGACGATGACGCGTTCGGAGCTGCTCGCGCGCAACATCCTCGACGGGCGGACCGCCGCCTTCGATCTCGTCCACCGCTGATTTCGGCCCCACGGCTTTCGAGAAGGAGTTCCCTCATGTTCCTCAAGGGCAAGACCGCGCTGATCACCGGATCGACATCGGGCATCGGCCTCGCCTACGCCCGCGCGCTCGCCGGCGAGGGGGCGAAGGTGATGATCAACGGCTTCGGCAAGCCCGAGGATATCGAGGCGGAGCGCGCCAATCTCGAAAAGCTGGGCGCGCCCGCCGCACGTTATTCGGCCGCCGACATGACGAAGCCCGACGAGATCGTGGCGATGGTGCGCGAATGCGCGGACGTGCTGGGCGGGCCCGACATCCTGATCAACAATGCCGGCATCCAGCATGTCGAGCCGGTCGACACCTTCCCGCCGGAAAAGTGGGACCAGATCATCGCGATCAACCTGTCCTCCGCCTTCCACACGATCCGCACGGCGCTTCCCGGCATGAAGGCGCGCAAATGGGGACGGATCATCAACACGGCGTCGGCCCATTCGCTCGTCGCCTCGCCGTTCAAGTCGGCCTATGTCACCGCCAAGCACGGGCTGGCCGGCCTCGCCAAGACGGTCGCGCTGGAAGTTGCCACCGACGGGATCACGGTGAACTGCATCAGCCCCGGCTACGTCTGGACCCCGCTGGTCGAGAACCAGATTCCCGATACGATGAAGGCGCGCGGCATGACGCGCGAGCAGGTGATGAACGAGGTCCTGCTCGCCGGCCAGCCGACCAGGCAGTTCGTCACCGCCGAGCAGGTCGCGGCGCTGGCCCTCTATCTGTGCGGCGACGCGGCGGCCCAGGTCACGGGCGCGAATCTTTCGATCGACGGCGGCTGGACGGCGCAGTGAACGCGCCATCCAGGCCGCCGCTCACACCGTGATGTCATACTGCTTGAGCAGGTCATAGAGCGTCGGGCGGCTGATCCCGAGCAGCTTGGCCGCGCCCGATATATTGCCCTCGGTGCGCGCGAGCGACTGGCGGATGGCGCGCCGGTCGGCGATCTCGCGCGCGGCCTTCAGGTTCACCAGCTCGCCGCCGTCATCGTCGCCGTTGAGGTCGAGGTCGGCCGCCGTCAGCAGCTTGCCGTCGGCCATGATGACCGCGCGCTTCATCCGGTTCTCCAGCTCGCGGACATTGCCGGGCCAGCCCCAATTGTTGAGCGCGGCCAGCGCGTCGGGGGTGAAGCCGCGCACCGACGGGTTCATCTCGCGCGCGAAGCGGGTCAGGAAATGCTTGGCGAGCAGCGTCGCGTCGCCATGCCGCTCGGCCAGCGTCGGGATGCGCACGATGATCTCGGCCAGGCGGTAATAGAGATCCTCGCGGAAGCTGCCCGCCGCGATCATCGCCTCCAGATTCTGGTGGGTGGCGCAGACGATCCGCGTATCGACGGCGATCGTCTTGCGGCTGCCGATCCGCTCGATCACGCGCTCCTGGAGGAAACGCAGCAGCTTGACCTGCAAGGGCAGCGGGATGTCGCCCACCTCGTCGAGGAACAGCGTCCCGCCCTCGGCCAGCTCGATCTTGCCCTGCGTGGTCTTGACCGCGCCGGTGAACGCGCCCTTCTCGTAGCCGAACAGCTCGGCCTCCAGCAGCGTGTCGGGGATCGCGGCGCAATTGATCGCGACGAAGGCGCCCCCGCCATCCCTGCCGCGCCGGCTGGCGTTGTGCACTCCCTGGGCGAGCAGCTCCTTGCCGGTGCCGCTGGCGCCCAGCAGCATCACCGAGACGTCGGCGTCGGCGACGCGCTCGATCGTGCGGGCGACCTTCAGCATCTCGGGCGCCGCGGTGATGAGGCCGCCCAGCACGGTGCTGCTGCCGCTGCTCGCCTCGGCCAGCCGGCGATTCTCCGCCTCGATCTCATGGAGGTGGAAGGCGCGGCCGACGATCAGGCCCAGCTCGTCTATGTCGACCGGCTTCTGGTAGAAATCATAGGCGCCCGCCGCGATCGCGCGCAGCGCGCTCTCGCGCGCGCCATGGCCGGAAGCGACGATGATCTTCGTATCGGGGCTGTGCGCCAGGATCGCGTCCAGCGTCGCGAAGCCCTCGCTCGTCCCGTCGGGATCGGGCGGCAGGCCGAGGTCCAGCGTCACCACCGCCGGCTGCGTGCCGCGCAGCGCCTCCAGCGCGCTCGCCCGGTCGCCCGCGACGATCACCTCATAATCCTCATAGGCCCAGCGCAGCTGGCGCTGGAGCCCCTCGTCATCCTCGACGATCAGCAGGCGGGGCTTCGCCTGCGCCGATCCGATCCGATCCAGTTTCACGCTCTTACCCTTTCGATCTGGCGCAGGGGCTGCGCCGGACGATCCGCGAGGGGAAGCGTCACCGTGAAGCGGCTCCCCTCCCCCTCGCGGCTCTCGACATCGAGCCGCCCTCCCATCGCGGCGATGAGCGAGCGCGCCTCATAGGCGCCGATCCCGAAGCCGCCTTCCTTCGACGACACGAACGGCTTGAACAGCCGCGTGCGCAAGAACTCTGCGGACATGCCGCAGCCATGGTCAATGATCTCGATCACAGCCTCCAGTCCGCGCCGGTCGACGCGCAGCAGGACGGGATCGCCCGGCGCGCTCGCGTCGATCGCATTCTGGACCAGATGGGTCAGCGCCTGTTCGAGCCGCGCGATATGCGCCTCCGCGACGATATCGGTGCGCCCGTCGAGCTGCACGGGATGCAGTGGCCGCTTCGCCGCCGCCACCGCGTCGAGCAGCGCGTGGAGCGCCACCGGCCGCGCCTCCTCCGCCCGGCCCTTGTTGTGCTGCGACAGGCGGGCGAGCAGGTCGTTCATCTTGTCGACCGAGCTTTTGAGCGTCGCCACCATGTCGGCGCGGAAATCGGGATTGTTCGCGTGCCGCTCGGCATTGCGCGCGAGCAGGCTGAGCTGCGACACCAGATTCTTGATGTCGTGCATGATGAAGGCGAAGCGGCGGTTGAACTCGTCGAACCGCTTGGCGTCGTTCAGCGCCTCCTGCCCGCGCGCCTCGGCGATGTAGCTCGCCACCTGGCGGCCGGCGATGCGCAGCAGGTCGAAATCCTCCCAGTCGAGATGACGGTCGAGCCAGGGCCGGGCGAGCAGGACGACGCCGACCAGCCGGTCGACATGCACCAGCGGCACCGCCGCCCAGACGGCGGGCGTCTCCCTGATCCATTGCGGGATCAGCGCCGCCTCGATCGCATGCGCCGTCTCGTCCGCGCGCAGCGGATCGAACTCGACGATGCGGCCGGTCTCCTCCAGATGGCGCACGAGCTGGGCGTCGCCCGCCTGCGATGGCGCGTCGAGCGAGGGCCAGTTCCAGCGCGCCGCCGCGCGCAGCGCGCCATTGTCGTCGGGCAGCAGCAGGAGCCCGCCGGGCGATTCGGTGATCTCCGCGATCGCCTGGACGACGCGCTCGTCGAGCGGCGCGGCATCCTCGCCGGGCCGGCCGAGCGTGTCGGTGAAGCGCATCCATTCGACGCGGTAGTCGTAGCGGTGCTGGAAGAAATGCTTGATGACCTTGACCTTCAGCCACGCCTTCACGCGCCGCGACGGCAGCAGCACCAGCGCCACCGCCGACATGCCGACCACCACCGTGATCTGGGCGAGCGGCGCATAGCCTCCGCCGACGAGCTGGAGGGTGCGCGCGATGATGACCATCGCGACCAGATAACAGCCGATCGCCATCAGCGAGAGCGACTGGAAGGTGAAGGTGCGCGATATCCGCATCTTCCAGCGCGCGTTGCGGCGGCTGGCGAGCGCGAACAGCGGCACCAGCAGCAGCATCAGCACGCCGCGCGCCGCGAACAGGCCGGTCGGCCAGGCATTGGTGAGATAGGCGATGGTGTAGAGATTGAGATCGTAGACCCACATTCCCGCCAGCGCGATCATCGGCAGGCGTATGCCCCAGCGCGCCTCGGGCGCCGCCGCGGTGTAGAGATTGTGGACCAGCACCAGCGCGCCGATCACCACGGTGATGCGCAGCAGCAGCAGGACGAAGAAGATCGCCTCGATAAGCTGGGGCGATCCCGGCACGCGCCACGGCACCAGATCCATCAGCATCTGCGCGACGATGATGCAGGCGACGACGGCATAAAGCGCGATGATCGAGGGCCGCCGCGCATCGCCCCGCCCGCGCTCGACCAGCGCCAGCATGAAGCCCAGCCAGGCGAGGTTGCGCAGCGATTCGGCGACGCGGCCCAGCACGCCTGCCGGCCCCGCCAGCAGCACCGCCAGCGCCCAGAGCGCGGTGAGCCCGAAGGCCAGCGCCAGCGTGCGCCGCTGCATGCCGCCGATCGGCCGGCGGACCTGCCATATGGCCAGCCCGGCGAACAGGATCGCCGCGGCCAGGTGACTGAAGAAGCCGATCAGCCCGATCATCGCGCCCCCTCCGGCCAGAGCAGCACCCGCACCGTCTGGAGCAGGATCAGCAGGTCGAGGAAGGGGGTATAGTTCTTCGCGTAATAAAGGTCATATTCCAACTTGTGGCGCGCGTCCTGGATGCTGGCGCCATAAGGATAGTTGACCTGCGCCCAGCCGGTGATGCCGGGCTTCACCATATGGCGCTCGGCATAATAAGGCAGGTCCCTCTCCAGCCCGGAGACGAACTCGGGCCGCTCGGGGCGGGGGCCGACGAAGCTCATCTGGCCCTTCAGCACGGTCCAGAGCTGCGGCAGCTCGTCGATCCTGAGCTTGCGGATGACGCGCCCGACGCGCGTGACGCGCGGATCGTCCTTCTCCGCCCAGACCGCCTGGCCCGCCGCCTCGGCGTCGGCGCGCATGGAGCGCAGCTTCACGATCCGGAAATTCTGGCCGTAGAGGCCCACCCGCTCCTGCCTGAAGAATATCGGGCCGGGCCCTTCCAGCTTCACCGCGATCGCGACGAGCGCCACCACGGGCAGGGCGAGGATCGACAGCAGCAGGCCCGCCGTAAGGTCGAACAGGCGCTTGGCGATGCTCGACAGGCGGCGGCCGGCGGAAAATCCGTCGGAGAAAATCAGCCAGCTCGGATTGACGCTGTCGAGATCGACGCGCCCCGTCTCGCGTTCGAGGAAGGTCGACAGCTCGTTCACATGCACGCCCGTCGTCCTGATCCGCAGCAGATCGGCCAGCGGCAACGCATTGCGTCGTTCATCCAGCGCCAGGACGACCTCGCCGGCGTTCAGGTTCACGACATGATCGGCAAGGCTCTCGATCGCATCGCGGTCGATCGCCCCGCTGATCCGCTTGCGCCCCTCGTTCATGGCTATGTAACCGACGATGAGGAAACTTGCTCCCGGCGCGCGGGAGAGGACGCGGATGCGCTCCGCCCGCGCGCCCGCGCCCAGCACCAGCACGCGTCGCTTGAACGCCTGCGAGCCGAGCACGCCGGCGAAGAGCACGCGCACGCCCATCAGCAGCACGAAGGCGAGCGCCATCGCATAGGCCGAGTTGGACCGCCACAGCGTCAGCTCGGGAAACAGGAAGAACATCAGCGAGATGAAGATCACGCCCAGCGAGATCGCGACCAGCAGCCGCGCCGCCGCGAAGCGCAGCGACTGGAGCGCCTCGCCGCGATAGGCGCCCACCGCGACCAGCGCGCATTCCAGCGCGACGGCGAAGCTCACGAGCTGCGGCAGCCGGGTCGTGACGGGCGCCACGCGGCTGCCGAGCTGCCAGATGCGCAGCGTCCAGCCGGCCTCGGCGGCGGCCAGCAGCAGCGCGAAATCGACGCAGCCGAGGAACAGCACCGCATAAGGCACATAATGCTTGAACAGCCTGATCACCGCGCCCGTCGTCCACCCGTAAAAAATACCGACATGCCCGAGTGTCGCTCAAATTGACAAATAATCTCTGAAACCATGTCCTCCGTCGGGATTTCAGGGGCGTGGATGAGGAAAAGCGATCCGGACTGGACCGATGCCGCCGCCCCGGTAAAAGGGCATGGGAGTTGCGATGTACGACAACGACGACAGGAAGATCATCCCCGTCATACTTTCGGGCGGCACGGGAACCCGGCTGTGGCCCCTTTCGCGCAGCGGCATGCCGAAGCAGCTCCTGCGCCTCACCCATGACCAGACCATGCTTCAGCTCACGGCGCGGCGCACGGCCGATCCGGCACGGTTCGCGCCGCCGCTGATCGTCGCCAACATCGCCCATGCCGACATGATCGAAAGCCAGCTCGCCGCCGCCGGCACCCCCGCCGCGCGGCTGATCCTGGAGCCGGTGGGCCGCAATACCGCGCCCGCCATCGCGCTCGCGGCGCTGTCGGTGCCGCCGGAGGCGATGCTGCTGGTGATGCCGAGCGACCATGTCATCGGCGACGTGCCGGCTTTCCTCGCGGCCGTCGAGGCCGCCCGCGCGGTGGTGGAGGACGGCTGGCTCGCCACCTTCGGCATCGCCCCCGACGGGCCGGAAACCGGCTACGGCTATATCTGCGGTGGCGATGTGATCGCGCCCGGCGTGCAGAAGGTGACGCGCTTCGTCGAGAAGCCCGACCTGCCGACCGCCGCGCGCTACGTCGCGGAGGGCTGCTATTCCTGGAACGGTGGCATCTTCCTGTTCCGCGCGGGCGCCTATCTCGCGGCGCTCGAGACGCACGCGCCCGCCATCGCGCACGCCGCGCGCGAGGCGGTGGCGCTGGGGCGCGGCGAGGGGCACCGGCTTTATCCGGACGCCGCCGCCTTCGCCGCCTCGCCCGCCGATTCGATCGACTATGCCGTGCTGGAAAAGGCCGATCGCGTCGCGGTCGCGCCGGTCGAAATGGGCTGGTCCGACGTCGGCAGCTGGGATGCGCTGCATGAACTCACCGCCGATCTCGACGGCAACGCGCATCATGGCGAGGTCGTCGCGATCGAGACCAGCGGCTGCCTGATCCGCAGCGACGGCCCGCTGGTCGCCGCCGTCGGGGTGAAGGACCTGATCGTCATCGCGACCGGCGATGCCGTCCTCATCCTGCCGCGCGGCAGCAGCCAGGAGGTGCGCAAAGCGGTCGCCGCCCTCAAGCGCGACGGCCATGTCACGCTGGACCGCCCGTTCCTTTCCGACGCCGTCGGAAGCTGATTCGCGCGCGGAGAAGCGGGACGACACGGCACAACGCAGATTCCCGCTTCCCCACCGCCCCGTCGCAGGGAGACATGACATGACCGCTTCGCGTCCAATCGGCACCACCGGCCTTTCCACGCCCCCGCTCGTGCTGGGCGGCAACGTCTTCGGATGGACGGCCGACCGGCGGGCGGGCTTCGCGGTGCTCGATGCCTTCGTCGCCGGCGGGGGCCGGATGGTCGACACGGCCGACGTCTATTCCGTGTGGATCGACGGCCATAAGGGCGGCGAATCGGAAAGCCTGATCGGCGAATGGCTGGCGGCGCGCGGCCGGCGCGACGACGTGCTGATCGCGACCAAGGTGGGCATGCTGCCGGGCGAGGGCGGCGAGGGGCTCGCCCCCGCGCGGATCGCCGCGGCGGTGGAGGCATCGCTCCAGCGGCTGCGCACCGACCATATCGATCTCTATTACGCCCACCGCGACGA
>Ga0182749_1002724_pt1 | contig 12735 bp, 10 predicted proteins | sample eDN3rd37CKraftMG_FD_128875 | JGI IMG/M metagenome (GOLD analysis project Ga0182749, IMG submission 128875) | Enriched Miracle-Growth compost microbial communities from Emeryville, California, USA - eDNA 3rd pass 37_C Kraft MG (version 2) (version 2) ...
CACCATACGCAACTTCTATGACCGCACCGAAAACTGGACGACGCTGCAGTTCGACCGCAAGATCATGAGCGGCCTGGAGCTGCAAAGCCGGTTCGACACGGGCCGCTTCTACGGCGGGCTGGCGGCGACATTGCGCCTGCGGCAAGACATGTGCGATGCGGACTACGCCGTGCAGCTTGATGCCATCCACGGGCGCTGGCCAAAGTGCGTCACCGCCGGTTTCGCGGGCACCATGGCCTTCTACAGTCTGCAACCCAAATACTCGATCAATCTCGACCTGGGCACACGTCTGCTGCAAAACAAGATGGACATAAATGTCCGCATGCGCTACCACAGCCGCGCCGAAAACAATAGACTGGAACGCATCGCAAGTCGAGGCGCCAACCAAGATATGTACCTTTGGTCTACACGCCCCTACTACTGGCACGATGTCATGCTGTTCGACCTGTCAGCCGAATACCGCATCAATCGCTACAGCAGTGTTCGGCTATCAGTAGACAACCTGACAGACCGGTATTACCTGGAGCCGTTGGCCAGGATAGCCCAGCCGGGCTCGGGCCGCACGGTCAACCTGGACCTCGCCTTGCGATATTGATGGTTGCTGGCTTGCCTGCAAGCCAGCGTTCTTTCTGTTGTCATGAGGTCGTAGCATGAAGAGGTTCATCATCACCACCACCGCGCTTGCCCTGGCTGGCGCATTTTCCCCTGCCGCCCACGCCGCCAATGTGCAGGGATCTTCTTCCAACAAAAACATTCTCGTCATCGGCAAGTCCGATTTCCCGCCCTTCGTCTACCCTCTGGGCAATGCGGGGATCAGCATGGTCGCGTCCAATGGCATACCGTCTGGCTTCATAGACCTTTTCGGCGGCCCGGTTACCCAAGTTCGCAACGAAGCCACAGCCAATGAGGCGGGTCCCTTCTTCGCCAAGTTCCCTCCGCTCCCGTTCTTCATTATTGCCCAGGTCTGGCGCAATGACCAGCATGCCACCGCCAACGTATACAGCCTGCGCCAGCTCATGCAACCGCCGTTTGATGTGTGGCCCAAGTTCGGCGGCCTGGTGGTAGGCCAGGTCAAGGGCACGGCGGCTGGCCAGGGGGTGTATTTTGGCGAATGGTCCAAGGCGGTCAGCGCCCCCATCCAGACCGACAGCACAAACCTGCATATGGCAGATGCCGGTCGCCTCGTATGGTACGCGGGCGATGATGCTGTCACCAGCATGCCCACCCTGGTCAATGCCCAGTACAAGGTAGTCGGTATCAACGGAACCGGCATAGGCGGCAACCTGCCGCATGCGCCAGCGCTGTATAGCGGTACGCTGACCGCCAACTACAGCGGCACCGGCGGCACACTGGCGGGTACCATCTCGCGCGGCAGCCACAGCGTTGACTTTGGTGACACCTATATCAAACACAACGGCACCTTCAACAAAGGCAACGCCATCGAAGGCCGCTTTTACAACGATGCAGCGGCGCTGGCCGGCATCTACACCGGCGAAACGGTAAGCGAGCACATCGCTTTCGGCGGCAGCCGCAGCAACTAAGCTCAACACCGTCGTGCCTGACATGACGTGAGCAGTGAGGCCGGTTCGCCGGCCTCACTTACGTTATAGAACCCGCATGCGTATTACGTACGCATTGCCGCCCCCCCATTCATCTTCCTTCTTTCCTCATCGGCCCAGCCGATATATGCCATGCCGACGTTCCACATACTGAAGCCTGCCACGCACACGCAGAGGTTTACCTTGCACGGTGCGAGCATTATTCTTGCCGCGCTACTTGCCTGCCTTGCCCCACCTGCCGCCAAAGGACATGACGACGACAAACGTTTTCTGATCGAACGCAATCGCTTTGCGATGGAACAGCAAATCGAAACCCCTTCCGCCCTGATCGCACCGCCGGGCATGATGTTTCATGACGGACGTTTGCATGAAGTCCGCAACCATGCGGGCGAGCTTGAAACCGCCATCTATAGCGCACTGAGCAGCGGACAATGGAACAAGCTGGCCGAGCTTACTGGACGTTATCGCCTGCTACGTGATCATCGCCCCGCACTGCTGAACATGGTCGCAGCGCTGCATGCCCGCCACCGTGGCGACTATCCCCTGGCTTTACGCCACATGCATAAGGCACACGCCGCCGAGCAACAGGACGTACGCATACAACTCGAGCTTGCGCGCCTGCTCTTTGAAGACTGGCAGGATGCCAGCGCGCGCAGGTATTTCGAGCAAGCCCGCTCCGGCGCCCTGCCCGGATACGCGCGCATGCTGGTCGGTCAATATCTGACGGCACTGGATGCGCGCTCGGGCTGGCGGGGCATTGCGGCACTGGGCATGAGCCACAACAGCAATATCAACCAAGCCAATGGCCATTACAGTTGTCTTGCCCGGTTCATGGATAGCTGCCTGTACGATCGACGCATGCCCAGACCCGCTGATGCCTATACGGCAAACTACGAGATGTCGCTGGCATATCGCATCAACCCGCGTGGCAACCATAACCTGCTCATACGCCCCATTCTCTATGGCAACCAGTATCGACGCGGCAAGATCCCTGACACTAGCCCCATCAGGGACTACAGCAGCCATACCTCGCTGCTTTACATGGGCTATCAGTATCGGGATGCGCGCAATGACATCAGCGCGCTTCCTTATCTGGAGCACTATTACCGCAATGGCCATACCAGCTATCTAGCCAGCGGCCTGCATACGGAATGGCGCCGTGGCGTGAGCAGACGCTGGCAACTCGGGGCACAGCTGGATGCAAAATATTATCGCCATCGCAGGCAGGCAAAGCGTTATGCCGACAACCATATGCAGTATCAGGGCAGCATGCTTGCAAGCTACGCTTTCAGCCCTTTTACCTCGATACATGGCAGTATCGATTTCACACGCAAATCATATGCGGTGCCGCAGGCCAGCAGCAAAGCACTTGCGCTGCGCACAGGCATGGCTCATGCATTCATGGGCGGGCGAAACGTGTACGTGAATGCGCAGGGCATATATCGCCTGAGCCGAAACGATGCGCATGATGGCTTTCTCGGGCGCCGCCGCGCCGATACGCAAAGAATCTATATGGCGGCTATCGGCGCACATGCCTGGAAAATCGCCGGCATGACGCCCGAGCTGCGCGTGCGGCACACGGTAAACAGCAGCAACCTCGATTGGGCCTTTGGCTACAAACAGACAGAAATCACCGTGCAGCTACGCAGGAGAATCTGACTGCAATGCCTGCGATACCGGGCTCGGAATGCGTCAGGGCTGTGCCTGCGCTTGCTCGCGCTGGGTAATAAAAACCTCACCCATCTCTCGCGCCGCTTGCCTCATGGGTTCAGTAAACTCAAGCAGCTCACGCAAGTTTTTCTCTGCCGTGGCGGCGTGGCAGGCAACCGCCGCCAGCACATCTCCATCTGCATCGACGACCGGTACGGCAATGGCGACCATGCCGCGCACAAACTCTTCATCGTCAATACCTATGCGCTGTGCGCGAATGCGGCGCAAGGCCTCGTCCAGCTTTTCCCGCTCGCATATCGTGCGGGGCGTCAGCTGTTCAAGTTCGATACGATCCAGCATCTGCTGACGCTGCATATCCGGCATGCAGGCAAGAAACAGCTTGCCACTGGCGGTGCAATGCAGGGGAACCTTTGCTCCGATTTCCATGTGCAACTGCAAGCGCATGGAGGCCGGGCTTTCCACCCGTGCGAGGTACTGGACCGCGTCCCCCGCTGACGCCGTCAGGTTGCATGCCTCTCCGGTAATACTCAGCAGCTTGCCAAGCACGTGCCGGCAGGCGCGCAGGAAATGCGGCGTACGTATCACGCATGCAGCGAGGTGATGGGCGCGCGGCCCAGGCACATAGCCCATATCGCCAGGGGTACGTGTGACATAGGCTGCTTTTTCCAGCGCTTGCACCATACGCATCAGGGTTGTCTTGGGCAGGCCGGTGCGTTGCGCAAGCTGCGCAAGCGTCTGCGGGTACATCGTATTCGACAGCTGTTCCATTACCCCCAGCACGCGAAGATGGCGCGATACGTCGTCATCCATGAATCTGTCTGCTCCCTCGATTGCCCGTCCAGAATGAAACGTTAATGATACTTTCCGTTCCATAATTGGGTTTTATAGTATTAACCCTATAGTTTGCCAATTTCAAACAGCTCACACTGGCCCCACTCGAAAACAAAGCAACACGCGCCTCGCAGCGAAAAAGGCCACATCGGGCCTGCGAAACCGGCGCGGAATCAACGCCCTGCATCACGGCACGGATAGCAAGGCAACAAAGAGGAAGACCGTGGAGCAAACAACAGAAACTGTGGACTATGTCATTATCGGAGCCGGCTCTGCCGGCTGCGTCCTGGCCAACCGGCTGAGCGAGAACGGCAAATATTCAGTTTGCCTGCTTGAAGCCGGACCTCCCGACCGGAACATGTGGATCCACATTCCCATAGGTTACGGCAAAACCATGTTCAACGAGAAACTGAACTGGGGGTTTTACACAGATCCCGATCCCAACATGCTGGACCGCAAGATCTACTGGCCGCGAGGCAAAACACTGGGCGGGTGCAGCTCCATCAATGGCCTGATCTATGTGCGCGGCCAGAAGCAGGATTACGATCACTGGGGCGCGCTGGGCAACAGAGGATGGAGCTGGGACGAGTGCCTGCCCTACTTTCGCAAACTGGAAAACAATGATCTGGGGCCAGGGCCGACCCGAGGCACATCGGGCCCGCTGCATGCGACCTCCATCAAGACGCGCCATGAGCTGGTCGAGGCTTTTATCGGATCGGCCGTCAACAATGGCATCAAGCGGGTTTCAGACTTCAATACCGGCGATCAGGAAGGCGCCGGCTACTACCAGCTGACCACGCACAACGGCAAGCGTTGCTCTACTGCCGTCGCTTATCTCAACCCGGCCCGCGGCCGGCCCAATCTGCGTATTGAAACAGAAGCCCAGGCCACCCGCATCCTGATGGAAGGACGGCGAGCCGTCGGCGTGGCGTTCCGCCAGAACGGAACGTCGCGCACGCTGCGCGCCAATCGAGAGGTCGTTCTGAGTGCGGGCGCACTGCAGTCGCCACAGCTGTTGCAGCTGTCAGGCATCGGCCCCTCGGCGCTGCTGCGGCAATTTGGCATCCCGGTGGTTCATGAGCTTGCCGGCGTGGGCGAGAACCTGCAGGACCATCTGCAGTTACGCCTCATTTATGAAGTGACCAAGCCCATCACCAACAACGATCAGCTCAGATCATTGTGGGGCAAAGCCAAGATGGGTCTGCAATGGGCGCTGTTCCGGGGCGGCCCGCTCGCCATCGGCATCAACCAGGGCGCTATTTTCTGCCGCGCGCTGCCCGACGAATCGCCCACGCCAGATATCCAGTTTCATTTCGGCACCCTGTCCGCGGATCTAGCAGGCGGCCAGGTACACGACTTTTCAGGCTGCACATATTCCGTCTGCCAGTTGCGGCCTGAATCACGCGGCTATGTGCGCATCAAATCGAAAGATCCCCTGGAAGCACCCAGCATGCAACCGAACTACCTGTCGACGGACCTTGATCGCCGCACAGCAATCGCCAGCGTCAGGTTCGCTCGCCGCATTGCGGACACCGAGCCCATGAAGAGCCTGATGAAGGCCGAGTTCCGCCCTGGCCGTGATGTCAACACCGACGACGAAATACTGCATTTCTGCCGGGAATATGGCGCCACGATCTTCCATCCCACCGGCACAGCCCGGATGGGCCAGGCCGGCGATCCCTTGGCCGTCGTGGATGAACGCTTGCGCGTTCACGGAGTACAAGGCTTGCGGGTAGTGGACGCATCCATCATGCCAACGCTGGTTTCGGGCAATACCAATGTTCCCATCGTCATGGTGGCTGAACGCGCGTCTGAATTCATTCTCGAAGAAGCAGTGAAAGAAAGCCCGCTTCAAGCCACGACACAAGACACAGCGGCGCTCCATAGCCGTCTTGCGGCCTGAGCAGGAATTTGCCGGCTGGCCATGAAAACGGGCCGGCCACCCCGCACGCACTGGGTGCGGGTTCTATCGCACCCGCAATCTGGCGATGGCCTTTTGCGCGGGCAAGAAACACCAAAAAGGGCAAACCCCATCCAACTTCTGGAGACACATTAATGACGGCTGATACCAATACAGTTAAACGGGTAGTCGTCGCGTCGGTGATCGGCGCGACCATCGAGTGGTACGACTTTTTTCTTTACGGGGTCGTCGCCGGCCTGGTGTTCAACCATCTTTATTTTCCGAGTGAAGACGCTTACGTCGGCACCCTTCTCGCGTATGCGACTTTCGCTGTCGGCTTTGTGGCACGTCCTCTCGGAGGCGTGATCTTCGGCCACTTCGGCGACAAGATAGGGCGCAAAAGCATGCTGGTGCTCACACTTACCATCATGGGGATTTCCACTGTTGCCATCGGCCTTATCCCTTCCTATGCCAGCATAGGCATATGGGCGCCCATACTGCTGCTGGTTTGTCGCATCCTTCAGGGCATAGGCCTGGGCGGCGAATGGGGCGGCGCTGTACTGATGGCTTACGAGTATGCGCCACCAGAGAGGCGTGGTTTCTTCGCCTCTTGGCCGCAAGTCGGCCTGGCGACAGGCCTTTGCCTGGCCTCCGGGGTCGTAGCGCTCTTGTCGGCATTGCTGTCTGACGAGCAGTTCCTGGCCTGGGGCTGGAGAATTGCCTTCATACTGTCCTCCCTGCTGGTGTTCGTCGGCATGTACATCCGTCTCACCATCAAGGAAAGCCCCGAATTCGAGCAGGTCAAGAAACGCAATGCCGAAAGCCGCATTCCCTTTGTCGACATGATGAAGCGTTACCCTGCGAACATCCTCAAGGGCATGGGCGCACGCTATATCGATGGGGTTTTCTTCAATGTGTTCGGGGTCTTTATCATCAGCTATCTGACCGACCACCTGCATCTTTCGCGCACTCAGGCGCTCACGGGCGTGATGGCCGCCGCTGTCGTCATGTGCTTCACCATCCCCTTCTTCGGCGCCCTGTCCGATCGCCTCGGACGCACACGGGTCTATTTCTGGGGGTCGCTGATCACAGGTGTATCCGCGCTTCCGGCTTTCTGGCTCATCAACACCCACAGCGACAACCTGATGCTGATCTGGCTTGCGATCATCATTCCCTTCGGCATTCTTTACGCATCCGTCTATGGCCCCGAAGCTGCGCTGTTCTGCGAGCTCTTTGATACGGAGGTGCGCTACACCGGCATCTCTTTTGTCTACCAGTTCTCCGGCATCTTTGCGTCCGGCATTACCCCCATGATCGCCACGGCCCTGCTCCATGCCAACGGCGGCTCGCCATGGCTGGTGGTGGCCTACACCATTATTGTCGGCATCATCTCCGCACTGAGTGCGGCGGCGATGGACAAGAAAGCGCAATACCGGAAACCTGAATTCCAGCCGGTGCAGGCGAAGTGAAGTCGCAGGCCATCATTCAACCGTGATTCAGCATGGTTACGGTTTGCGTCCGCGCCCCGGCCCGGAAACCCTCGGGCAGGCGCGTACAGCCTGATTTTTCAGCAAGGCGTCATGTTGCAGAAACTTACCATGACGATTCTGCCAGCAGCGCCTGCATGTGAACCAAAGCAAGACTGAATGCTCTGAGGTGGCAGAGCGGTCCTCTTTCTCCGCTCGGCCCGGATGCATAGGCATACGGGCACACTTCAGGAGCGCATCACATGAACAGTTCCTCACGCATCGCTATCGTTCTTTCCACAACGGCCCTGGCATTTGGCATTGGCCTCGCTCCCACCGCCAATGCGGCGCAAGCCGGCGGCGCTGCCCCGGCCTCTGCCAAGCATGCCTCGGCAGGGCATCACCATCATAAAAAATCGGACAAGACAGGAGCCAAGAAAGCGGCTGCATCGCCAGCAGCCAAAGCGAAGTAAGCCACGGGCTTCCAGTATCCACGCATAAGCATGGCGCCCCATCCAGAAAAACCGCGGCGCTGAAGCAGATTCAGCATTGCGGCATAGGCTGCGCGGACAGGGCCGCCATCATTTACCCCCCCAGAACCAGCCGGCTCACGCCGGCTTTTTCACTGGATTTCTTCTTCACTCCACTTTTCCGCGCTGGCGCCGGCAAGCGCGCGAACACGCTCCTCGTCCTGGCCAAATTCCGCTGCCGAGCCTTCATAGACAATGCTGCCGTCGTCCAGCACATAAGCCCGGTCTGCGATCTCGACTGCGGCCCTGACGTTCTGCTCGATCAGCAGCACCGAAGTACCCTCGTCCCGGGTTGCCTTGACCACCCGGAACACCTCCTGGACCACCAGGGGCGCAAGACCTTGCGAGGGCTCGTCCAGCAATAACAGCCTGGGGTTGAGCAGCAATGTGCGGGCAATCGCCAGCATTTCCTGCTCACCGCCCGACAGCTGCCGCCCCTTGTTGCCCTTGCGCTCGGCCAGGCGTGGGAACAGCTTGTATATCCGGGCGATATCCCATGGCCCCGGCCGCTCCACCGGCACCTTCAGATTCTCGTCCACGGTGAGGTTGGCGAATATCCGCCTGCCTTCGGGCACAAACCCGACACCCATGCCCGCGATGCGATAGGGGGGCCAGCGTGTCGTATCCTGGCCGAAAATATTCACACTGCCGCTTCGCGCGGGGGTCAGCCCGACGATGCTGCGCAGCGTCGTCGATTTGCCCGCGCCATTGCGGCCCAGCAATGTCACCAGCTCGCCTTCCTTCACATAGAGGCATACCCCATCGAGGATGTGGCTCTTGCCGTAATAGGTATGCAGGTCCTTGACTTCAAGTGCGTTCATCCAAGTTTCCTGTCTGTCATTGGCCGGGCTGGCCAACATGCTCATCAACAAAGGTGACGGAACGGGCTCGCGGCCCACACATAATGGAACAATGGCTATCCATCACGCGGCTTTGCCCAGATATGCCATCTGCACAGGCTCGCTGGCCGCTATGTCGTCCGGTGTCCCCTCGTCCAGCACCTGCCCTTCGGCCAGTACCGTGATCCGGTCGGCCAGGTTGAAGATGACTCGCATGTCGTGCTCGACCAGCACAATGGTGAGTTCCTGCTCCCGATGCAGGCGCCGAATCAGCATTGCCGTGCTGTAGGTTTCACGGCTGCCCATGCCCGCGGTCGGTTCATCCAGCAGCAACAGCCTCGGCTGCAGCGCCAGCGCCATCATGATCTCCGTGGCGCGCTGGTCGCCATGCGAAAGTTCCCCAGTCAGCCTGTCCGCATTGGCCGCCAGCCCGCCCAGCTCCAGCAGCTCCTGAACACGGGCGCGGGCGCGCGCATCGTCCGCACTGCTGACCCAGGGCCGCAGCCGCCAGCCCATCGCCAGCTCCACAGGGGTACGAAGGTTCTGCCTGACCGTCAGTTCCGGGAAGATCTCTGTGACCTGGAAGGTGCGCGCCATGCCCATGGCCACCCGTTCATGCGGCTTGGTCAGCGTAATGTCTTTCCCTTCCAGCAAGATATGTCCGGCCGTCGGTCGGAAAAAACCGCTGATCAGATTGAAGAAAGTTGTCTTGCCAGCGCCATTCGGGCCGATCAGGGCGCGCAGCTCGCCCTTTTCCACGGCCATCGACACATTGTTCACCGCCACCAGACTGCCGAATTTCTGGGTAACGCTTTTGACCTCAAGCATGCTCATGACTGCCTCCGCCGTATGATCCCCAGTACGCCGCGCGGGAAGAACAGCACGATCAGCACGAAGAAAATGCCTATGAAAAACATCCAGTTCTGTGTGTAGCTGGAGACGTAATCCTGCAGCACCACGAAAATCGCGGCGCCAATCAACGGCCCCCAGAACGAGCGCATGCCACCCACGACCGCCATGATTACGAAGTTGCCTGAAAGCGTCCAGTGCAGCGAGCGCGGATCGACAAAATTATTCAGCAATGCATAGAGCACACCGGCAAGGCTGGCAAACGCGGCCGATATGATGAAGGCGATCCAGATGTGCCGCTCCACAGGGATGCCCAGGAAGCGCGCCCGCCGTTCATTTTCGCGTATGGCCAGAAGCGTGCGGCCAAAAGGCGAGCGCAGAATCAGCGCCATGATGCCGACCGACACGGCAAACAGCGCAAGCACCATGTAGTAATAGATCTGGCCACTGGAGGCGATGTCGAGCTTGCCCAAGCCAAGATCTATGGGCATGCGGCGCCAGCCATTCAAGCCATCATCGCCACCCGTGACAGTGTTCCATCGGAATGCGATGAAATAAAACATCTGGCCAAATGCGATGGTCACCATGGCGAAATAGATGCCTCGGAGCTTGACGATCAGCGCGCCTACCACCGCGGCGCCGAGCGTGCCCACCAGCACGCCGACCAATATACCGAGCGGCGTGCTCGGCGCGATGTATTTCAGTATCATGCCCACGCCATATGCGCCCAAGCCGAAATACGCCGCATGGCCAAATGACAGCACCCCGGTGAACCCCAGCAGGAAGTTCACCGACATTGCCGCCAGGCCCAACACCAGCACGCGCGTTGCCAGGCCGGTATAGCCGCCTACGGCGTTCATCCAGTATGGCATGGTCAGCAGCACGATCCACAGAATGACATTCCAGACTAACTTGCTGTTGCGCTCACTCACAGGTTCATCCCCTCTTCACCCAGCAAGCCTCTAGGCCTGGCCAGCAAAACCACCGCCATCATCAGGTAGATGATGGCCTCCGATGCGGAAGGCACATATACCGTCGCCAGCCCCGCCGCGACACCGATCAGCAAGCCGCCCAGCAGCGTGCCCACCAGACTGCCCAGGCCACCAACGATAATGGCGACGAAGCTCGGCATAATCAGCGCGTCCCCCATGGTCGGCTGCAAGCCCAGCAACCCGGCAGCCAGTACGCCCGCGAGGCCCGCCAGATAAATTCCCAGGCCAAAATTGAGGTTGCGCAATATCCTCACGTTCACGCCCAGCACCGAGACTGTTTCCAGATCCAGGGTGCCCGCCCGTATGCGTATGCCCAGCCGCGTACGCGTCAGGATCAGGAATAGCCCGATCACAGCCACGGCCACAAGCACCACCATGAAGACGCGGTAACCCGTCAGGAAAAACAGATAGTTGCTCAGCGGACGCATCAGCCAGTCGGGCACTTTGAAAGGCAGGCTCTGGGCGCCCCAGATATAGCGCAGCCCATCCTCGAATACATAGGCCAGCCCAAAGGTCAGCAGCAGGCTGTACAAGGGATCCCGCCCATAGAGCCGGCGTATCATCAGCCGCTCAACCACAAGCCCCAGCACTGCCGTCAGCACTGGCGCAAGAATCAGGGCGCCCCAGAACCCCAGGTACGGCGCCAGCTCGTAGGCAATATAAGCCCCGAGGGCCAGGAATCCGCCATGCGCAAAATTGATGACGCTGGTGAGGTTGATGATGAGGGACAGGCCCAGCGCCATCAGTGCGTAGAAAGCGCCGACAATCAGCCCATTGAATACATTGAAAAGTATTAGCTCTGTCATGCAGTGTTCCGTGATGATGCGGACCCTCGGTCCGGTGCCGCCCGGTGGCGCGGCGTGTCATGCGCGACACGCCGCCCTCCTGGCAGACTGCGCTTGCCGGATCAGGCCTTGGGCCAGGTCATCTTGCAACCCGACTCCTCCACTGTGCCGGCAACGTCCTCGCCATGCACAATCGTATCGACATGGAACAGATCGTCTTCGCCAGCTTGGCCTTTGGCCTGCGCATGTCCCACGTAGAGCGAGCCGATCAGTTGGTTCTGCCCTTCACGATAGAACGGCGTATCGGGCATCAGGCCCACCTCGGGCGGCAGCTTCATGCCCTGAAGCGCGCGCGCCATTTTCTCCGCCTCCAGAGATTTGGCCCCATTGGCTGCCAGCGCACATGTCCAGGCGCCCACATAGCCAAACCATGTCCGGGCCGTAGGCACCCGTCCAGTCTTTTTCTTGATGGCGGCCACGAACTCGTCCACATGCGGGACGTTGGGCTGCACGTGATACCACTCAGCCACCCAATCGCCGATTCGCGCCTCGGGCGGCAGCCCTTCCAGCACTTCAAGCTCGGTATTGGCGCCCGCCAGGTGAATACGTTTGTCGAGCCCGAACTGCACTGCCTGCTTGAGCGCGTTCAGCAAATCGTCACCATTCATCAGAAACACAATGATGTCGGGGTTGGTCGCCTGCGCCTTGATTAAATAGGAAGAGAAATCGGTCGTGCCCAGCGGAATCAGATCTTCGCCCAGCTTGGTGCCGCCGTACTGCTTGAGATTCGCGTCATAGCCATCCTGCAGCGTATGCCCAAAGGCATAATCCGATGTCAGGAAATACATCTTCTTGCCGTATTTCTCCATCAGGGTCTTGGCTATCGCATTGGTCAGCATGCGGGTCGTGTTGCAGACCCGAAATACATTCCAGTGGCATGAGGTGCCGGTGACCGCATCGGTATGCCCGCCAGGCACGACATGCAGCACGCCCTTCTCGTAGCTGACCTCCGCCATGGCAAGAGACAGCGCGGAATTCACATTGCCCAACAGGAAATTGACCTTGTCGCGATCTATGAGCTTGCGGGCCTTCTGGACTGCCGTGCCCGCATCGCCGCTGGTAGAGTCTTCGATCAGCAATTCAGCCGGTCGACCAAGAATGCCGCCTTTGGCATTGATTTGCTCGACCGCCAGCTGGCAGCCACTCAGCTCGTTCTTGCCCGTTGCCGCGTAGGTGCCGGTAAGCGGGTTATCAAGTCCGAGCTTGACAGACTGTTCACCTCTGGCCTGAATCAGCAGCGGCGGGGCCAGCTG
>Ga0182749_1002726_pt1 | contig 12712 bp, 12 predicted proteins | sample eDN3rd37CKraftMG_FD_128875 | JGI IMG/M metagenome (GOLD analysis project Ga0182749, IMG submission 128875) | Enriched Miracle-Growth compost microbial communities from Emeryville, California, USA - eDNA 3rd pass 37_C Kraft MG (version 2) (version 2) ...
GGGCGACGTGTTCAGCCTGATCGGTCCGAAGCGCTTCGACGCACCGTGGAAGGAGATCGAGGCCCAGGGCTTCATCTCCCCCGCCTCCTGCTTCGAGGTGCGGGTCGACCTCCCCCAGGACGAGCGGATGGAGTACGCCGCTTCGGCGGACGACCAGCGCTACCGCCTGGCCGCGACCGCGCCCGCCAAGCTCGAGGTCGTCAAGGATCTGGTCAAGCGCCACGAGGGCGAGCGCATCCTGGTGATCGGCCAGTACCTCGACCAGATCGAGGAGCTCGCGGAGGCCCTGGATGCCCCGGCGCTCACCGGCTCCACCCCGATCGAGGAACGGGAACGGCTCTATCAGGCCTTCCGCGATGGCTCGCTCACGGTGCTCGTGGTCTCGAAGGTCGCCAACTTCTCGGTGGACCTGCCCGAGGCGACGGTGGCCATCCAGGTCTCCGGCTCCTTCGGCTCGCGGCAGGAGGAGGCCCAGCGCCTCGGCCGGCTACTGCGCCCCAAGGAGAGCGGCCTTCCCGCCAACTTCTACACTTTGGTCGCCCGCGACACGGTGGACCAGGACTTCGCCCAGAACCGCCAGCGCTTCCTCGCCGAGCAGGGCTACAGCTACACGATCATGGACAGCGCCGCCCTCGCCGCCTGACCCGTCCCGCCCCCCGCCCGAACGCGAACGCAAACGCGAGTCGGGACTCGTGGCGGTTTCGGCGGGTTCCGAACTCGCCACGACTCCCGACTCGGGGGACCGGCCCGGAGGACTACTCCTCGGAGTGGCTCTGCTTGGCGAGCAGCAGGCGCTTCTCGGCCAGCCAGTCCATGAAGGCGAAGCCGATGCCGGAGAGCAGGAAGACGATGTGCAGCGCGATCCGCCAGAACTGCTTGTCGGCCGAGAAGTCGGTTCCACCGGCCTCGGTGAAGTCCTGGAGCAGGCCGATCACCGAGATCGCGACGATCGAGCCGATCAGCTTCATCTTGAGGCCGGAGAAGTCGACATGCCCCATCCAGGTCGGCCGGTCCTCCGCATCGCGCGCCGACGCGATCTTGGAGACGAAGTTCTCGTAGCCGGCAAAGATCACGATGATGACCAGGTTCGCCAGGAGCGCCAGGTCGAGCAGCGCCAGCACGCCGAGCACCACCTCGTTGCCGTCGGCCTCGATGATGTGGACGACCAGATGCCACAGCTCCTGGAAGAACTTGATCGCGATCGCGACGAGCGCGACCACCATGCCGACGTAGAGCGGGGCGAGCAGCCAACGACTGGCGAACAGGAAGCGCTCGCTCGCGTGCTCCAGCCTGACGAGGGCCGAATGCTTCTGCTGGGGTTCTGACTCGGGCACTGAAGGATGTCCAATCGGAATGTGAGGATTCGATTGTAGGAGCGCCAGGCTGAAAAACGGCCTCCTGCGGACTACTCCCCTGAACGACCGCCCTCGGCGTGCAGCAGGTAGCGCAGCAGCAGCTCGTCGCCCGAGCGCAGCACGCCCGCGAGCCGGGCGCCTGCCGGCGCCGGCAGGACGCCGCGCGCGATGCGTCCGGCGTCCCCCGCCACGAGCACCGCGCCGAGCGTGAGCCTCAGCTCATCGACGGCGCTGGCCGCCAGCAGCGTGCCGAACAGGCTGGGGCCGCCCTCGGCCAGGATGCGGTCCAGCCCGAGCTCGCGCAGGGCGCCGAGCATCGCCGGGACCTCCAGCTCGTCGTCGCCGGCCACCACGACCCGGGCCAGCCCCTCGAAGGCGGAGCGGCGGGCCGATGAGCGCTCGGTCGTGACCAGCACGGGCGTCACCGGGGCCTCGGTGAAGATCCCCGAGGCCGGGTCGAGGTCGAGCGAGCCGGACACGATGACGAACACCGGATGCGGCGGCAGGCCGTGCGCGCGGCGCCAGGCCGCAGACTCGTCGCTCACCCGCATCGCGCCGTAGCCCTCCGCCCGCACGGTGCCCGCCCCGACCAGCACGGCATCCGCCGCACGTCGGAGCAGCTCGAACACCCGCTTGTCCGCCGCGCCGGACAGGCCGCCGGAGAGCCCGTCCACCGTCGCCGCGCCGTCCAGGCTCGAGACGAAGTTGACGGTGAGCCACGGGCTGGCCGGCCGCGCGACCAGCTCGTCGTCCGCGACATCGGACGCGGCGTCGGGCCAGAGCCTGTCGATCGCGGTCATCGTTCTCCGTAGTTGTGACGCAGGTATGCCGGCTCGCGCATGCCGAGCACGGCCTCGGTCATCCTGGCGGCCGCGACGGCCGCGGCCACGTCGTGCATGCGCACGATGCGCGCCCCCTTCATCATGCAGATCACCGCGGCCGCGATCGAGCCTTCGAGCCGTTCCGGCTTGTCGCGGTCGAGGGTCTCGCCGATGAAGTCCTTGTTGGACACCGCGGCCAGGGTCGGCAGCCCGATCGCGACCACCTCGTCCAGGCGCCGGGTGAGCTCCAGCGAGTGGAGGGTGTTCTTGTTGAGATCGTGACCCGGATCCACGATCAGCCGATCCCGGCGCATCCCGGCGGCCTCAGCCGTGGCCACCCGCTCGCGCAGGAAGGCGACGACCTCGGCCGTGACATCCGCGTACTCCGGCCTCGGCGGCTCGCTCCGCGGCGGTGCGAGGCTGTGGGTGAGCACGAGCCAGGCGTCCGAGCCAGCCACCGTCTCCGCCATCAGCGGGTCGAAGAGCCCGCTGGTGTCGTTGATCACGCCGGCGCCGGCCGCGATGCTCTGCCTGGCGACCTCCGCGCTGAAGGTGTCCACCGAGATCACCACGTCGGACGCCGCGTGGATGGCCTCGACGAGCGGGATCACCCGGTCGAGCTCCTCCTCCAGGCCCACCGCCGGCCCCCGGCCGAAGGGCACCCCGCCCACGTCGACGAGGTCGGCGCCGGCCTCCGCCGCGGCGAGCGCCGCCTCCACCGCCCGGTCCAGCGCGAAGGTCGCCCCACGGTCGTAGAAGGAGTCCGGTGTGCGGTTGACGATGCCCATCACCGCGATCCGGCGCTCGAAGTCGATGCCGCGGTCCCCGATCCGTCGCTCCACGTTCAGAGGCTCGACAGCTCGACGTCACCGTCGCGGAGCCGGTCGAGATCGACCGGCCTGCCGTCGCGGATGAGCGCCTGGATCTGCTCGTTCACGTCCCAGACGTTCACGTTCATCCCGGCGACCACGCGCCGCCGGTCGTCCACCCAGAAGGCGATGAACTCGCCCGATTCGCGCTCGCCGCGGTAGACGATCTCCGCCGACGCCGCGAGCGCGCCGAACCCGGAGTACTCCATCCCGAAGTCGAACTGGTCGGTGAAGAAATAGGGAATGGCGTCGAACACCGCCCTTTCACCGAGCATCGACCGCGCGGCGACTGCCCCCTGATCGGAGGCGTTCGACCAGTGCTCGGTGCGCAGACGTCCCCCGAGCACGGGGTGGTACGCGTTGGCGATGTCACCGGCGGCGAAGACGTCGGCCGCGCTCGTCGCCAGCGACTCGTCGGTGAGCACCCCGTCGTCCAGGTCGAGACCGGCCGCGGCCGCGAGCTCCAGCTCGGGCTCGGCGCCGGCCGCGACCACCACGACATCGGCGGGAAGGCTCTGCGCCCCCTGCAGGGCGACGCCGGTCGCCCGTCCCCCGCCCTCGATGCCGGCGACGCCGGTCTCCATCCGCAGCACGACCCCGTTGCGTTCGTGGAGCCGCCGCAGGTAGCCGCCGAGCTCATCGCCGATCGCCGCGGCGAGGGGCACGGCGCCCCGGCCGACCACCGTCACCTCGTTGCCGAGCGCGCGGGCGGATGCCGCGATCTCCATCCCGATCCAGCCGGCGCCGATGATCACGACGCTGCGCCCGCCGGCCACCAGCGCCTCGCGCAGCGCGACCGCGTCGTCGATGGTGCGGAGGCCGTGCACGCCGGCCTGCCTCTCACCGGGGAGGCCGAGCATCCGCGCCCTGGCGCCGGTGGCGAGCAGCAGCCGGTCGTAGCCGAGCTGCTCGCCGGTGGACAGGGTCAGGCGATGCGCGCTCACGTCCAGGGCATCCGCGCTGACGCCGGTCACGAGCCCGATCTGGCGCTCCTCGTACCAGTCCCGGGGATGGAGGTAGACGTCATCGAGCTCGTCGTTCCCGATCAGGTAGCCCTTCGACAGCGGCGGGTGGTCGTATGGCGGGTGGGCCTCGGCCGCGATCAGTCGGATGCCTCCGGAGAATCCGCGTGCGCGCAGCTCCTCCGCGGCGAAGACCGACGCGCGACCGCCGCCGACGATGACGAACTGCTCAGTGCTCATGCTGGTTCCTCACGGTTGCCTTCTCCTGGCTGCTTCCCCACGATCTCACGGTCTCACGGGCGCCGGTCGGCGTGCTCGCGCATCGGCCCGACCTCGCCGAGGTCGTCACGGTACGCCGAGAGGAGAGCGCGGGAGACCTCAGAGCGATCGGGAAGCCCCGGAATACCGGACTTCCCGGCCTCATCCATTCTCAGGAATAATCCAGAGGACTCGCAGATAATTGCGTCATGAGTGACGGCCCGAAGATCCTGATCGTCGATGACGAACCCAACATCCGCGACCTGCTGACCACCAGCCTCCGCTTCGCCGGCTTCGCCGTGCGCGCGGTCGGCAACGGGGCCCAGGCCATCTCTGCGGTCCTCGAAGAGGAGCCGGATCTGATCATCCTCGACGTCATGCTGCCGGACATGAACGGCTTCGGCGTGACCAAGCGACTGCGATCCAGCGGCTACACCTCCCCCATCCTCTTCCTCACCGCGAAGGACGACACCGAGGACAAGATCACCGGGCTCACGGTGGGCGGCGACGACTACGTCACCAAGCCGTTCAGCCTCGACGAGATCGTCGCCAGGATCAAGGCGATCCTCCGCCGCACCATGCAGGACGAGGAGGACGCCATCATCCGCGCCGGCGAGCTGACCATGGACCAGGACACGCACGAGGTCACCATCGGCAGCGAGCAGATCGAGCTCAGCCCCACCGAGTTCAAGCTGCTGCGCTACCTGATGCTCAACCCCAACCGCGTCCTCTCCAAGGCCCAGATCCTCGACCACGTGTGGGAGTACGACTTCAACGGCGACGCCGGCATCGTGGAGAGCTACATCTCCTACCTGCGCCGCAAGCTGGATCAGTTCTCGCAGGAGCCGGTCATCCAGACCAAGCGCGGTTTCGGCTACATGCTCAAAGCCGCCAAGGTCTGACCGGTACGGCGCGCCCGGCTTCGCGCCGTAATCTGGCCTTCTGATGCAGGACAACAGCACGGACTGGTGGGGCTCCATCTCGCTCCGCTCCAAGATCACCGGGGTGACGGTGCTGCTGCTGACGGTCGGACTGCTCGTGGCCGGCTTCGGCACGATGACCTCTTTGCGCACCTACATGCTCGACGAGGCGGACAAGAAGATCTCGGAGGAGGCACGCACGGTCGCGCTGGACGCGGCGACCTGCGAGCAGAACGGCGGCCCGAACAGCTACTTCTACGCCATCCTCGACGCCGACGGTGACCTCGTCTGCAGCAACGAGCAGGAGGATGACGCGCCCCGCCTCACCGGGCTGACCCTCGGTTCCGTGATCGCCATGGACAACCGGCCGATGACGGCGTGGGACGGAGCGCACCTGAACCAGTGGCGACTCGTCGCCGTGCCGGCCGCGGCGACCAACTCCCCGACGCTGAGCTCCATCGTGGTCGGGGTGAACCTCGAGGAGATCAACAAGACCATCACCAGGTTCGTCGGGATCTTCCTCGCCTTCGGCCTGTCGATCGTGATCCTCGGGGCGGCCCTGACCCGGTTCCTGGTCACCTCCACCTTCGCCCCGCTGCGCGAGGTGGAGGCCACTGCCGCCGCGATCGCCGACGGCGACTTCAGCCAGCGCCTGCCCGGCGCGACTCCGAACACCGAGGTCGGCCGGCTCAACCGCTCCCTCAACACCATGCTCGGCAGGATCGACCGCGCCTTCGCGGACCGGGCGCGCACGATCGCGCAGATGCGCCGCTTCGTCGGCGACGCCAGCCACGAGCTGCGCACCCCGCTGGTCTCGGTGCGCGGCTACGCCGAGCTGTACCGGATGGGCGCCCTGCAGAAGCCGGAGGAGGTGGCCCAGGCGATGGAGCGCATCGAGAAGGAGGCGATCCGGATGGGGCTCCTCGTCGAGGACCTGCTGGAGCTCGCCCGCCTCGACGAGGACAAGCCGCTGCGACTGACTCCGGTCGATCTGGTGCCGCTGGCCAATGACGCTGCGCTGGACGCCATGGCCTCCCAGCCGGCACGCACCGTGACGGTGGTCCTGCTCGATCCGGTGGCCGAGCAGCCGGCCGAGCCGGAGGTCCAGGAGAAGCCGCCATCGACGGTCACCGGCCCGATCGCCTTCGCGGGAGCCCAGCTCGCCCGGCTGCGCCGCCGCCCGGCCAAGCAGGCGGTGAGCGAGGAGGAGCCGACGCCGAGCTCAGCGGTCGTCGCTCCGGCGGACTTCGGGGCGATCGTGCTGGCGGAGGAGAACAAGATCCGCCAGGTGGTCACCAACCTCATGGGCAACGCGATGCGGTTCACCCCCGATGACAGCCCGATCGAGCTGGCGGTGCGCGTGAACCGGCAGGAGGGACTGGTCACCCTCGACGTCGTGGATCACGGGGAGGGCATCCCTCCGCAAATCCGGGAGCGCATCTTCGAGCGCTTCTGGAGGGCCGACACCTCGCGCACCCGGGAGACCGGTGGCAGCGGCCTCGGCCTCGCGATCGTGGCCGGCATCGTCGCCTCGCACAAGGGCAGGGTCGACGTGCTCGAGACGCCGGGCGGCGGCGCGACCTTCAGGGTCACCCTGCCTCTCCTCCCCGACGACTACAACGCCTCCGAGCCCACCAGACCGATTCCGGTGGTCCCCGCGGACTGAACCTCATCCCTAGTCTCCAGGCAGCGGACATCCGGTCCGCATGAGGAGGCAGCATGACGCGTTATCAGGTCGACAGCGAGGCGGTGCTCGCCGCCACCGGCTCGGTCCGTGGTTCGATCGCCCGCATCCAGTCCGAGGTCGCAGCGCTGCACGCGCAGCTCACCGAGCTCCAGGGGTCGTGGACCGGCGAGGCGGCCACAGCCTTCCAGACGGTGGTGACGGAGTGGAGATCGACACAGCAGCGGGTGGAGGAGAACCTGGGCGCGATCAGTCAGGCGCTCACCAGGGCCGCGCAGCAGTATGCCGAGATCGAGTCGGTCAACGCCCGGTTGTTCGCTCACTGATCGGGCCGAGCCCGCGCTCGGCGCGCCGCTCCTGCGCCTCGTCCCGCCCCGCCCCGCCCCTGCGTCCCACCCCGCTCCACCGCCTCGCCCGCTGGCGCGGAGGGTCATCGTCGCGCGGAGGGCCATCGTCCGGAGACGAGAAGAGCGGCCGGCCCCGAGGGGCCGACCGCTGTTCTGCTGCGACTTCTTAGAAGTCCATGCCGCCGGTCGGGTCACCAGCCATCTGCGGCTGGGCCTTCTCCGGCTTGTCGGCCACGACGGCCTCGGTGGTGAGGAAGAGTCCGGCGATCGACGCCGCGTTGAGCAGCGCGGACCGGGTCACCTTCACCGGGTCGTTGATGCCGGCGGCCAGCATGTCGACGTACTCGCCGGTCGCGGCGTTGAGGCCCTGACCGGTCGGGAGGTTGCGCACCTTGTCCGCGACGACGCCCGGCTCGAGTCCGGCGTTGAGCGCGATCTGCTTGAGCGGCGCGTCGATCGCGACCCGGACGATGTTCGCTCCGGTCGCCTCGTCTCCGACCAGGCCCTTCACGGCCTTGCCGCCGAAGGCGACCTCGCCGGCCTGGATGAGCGCGACGCCACCACCGGCGACGATGCCCTCCTCGACGGCGGCCTTGGCGTTGCGCACCGCGTCCTCGATGCGGTGCTTGCGCTCCTTGAGCTCCACCTCGGTCGCGGCACCGGCCTTGATGACGGCGACGCCGCCGGCCAGCTTGGCCAGGCGCTCCTGCAGCTTCTCACGGTCGTAGTCGGAGTCGGTGTTCTCGATCTCGGCACGGATCTGCTTGACCCGGCCGGCGATCAGGTCGGGCTCGCCGGCCCCCTCGACGATCGTGGTCTCATCCTTGGTGACGATGACCTTGCGAGCCTGGCCGAGCAGGTCGAGGGTGGCGTTCTCCAGCTTGAGACCGACCTCCTCGGAGATGACCTGGCCGCCGGTCAGGATGGCGATGTCCTGCAGCTGGGCCTTGCGGCGGTCGCCGAAGCCGGGCGCCTTGACCGCGACCGACTTGAAGATGCCGCGGATCTTGTTGACGACCAGGGTCGCGAGGGCCTCGCCCTCGACGTCCTCGGCGATGATCAGCAGCTGCTTGCCGGACTGGATGACCTTGTCGACGATCGGCAGCAGGTCCTTGATGCTGGAGACCTTGCTGTTGACGATGAGGATGTACGGGTCCTCGAAGACCGCCTCCTGGCGCTCCTGGTCCGTCACGAAGTACGGGTTGAGGAAGCCCTTGTCGAAGCGCATGCCCTCGGTGAGCTCGAGCGTGGTGCCGAAGGTGTTCGACTCCTCGACGGTGACGACGCCCTCCTTGCCGACCTTGTCGATGGCCTCGGCGATCAGCTCGCCGATCTCGGTGTCGGCGGCGGAGATGCTCGCGGTCGCGGCGATCTCCTCCTTGGTCTCGATCTCCTTGGCCGCGGCGATGAGCGCCTCGACCACCGCGCCGACCGCCTTCTCGATCCCGCGCTTGAGGCTGATCGGGTCGGCTCCGGCCGCGACGTTGCGCAGGCCCTCGCGCACCAGCGCCTGGGCGAGCACCACCGAGGTGGTCGTGCCGTCGCCGGCGACGTCGTCGGTCTTCTTGGCGACCTCCTTGACCAGCTCGGCGCCGATCTTCTCGTACGGGTCGTCGAGCTCGATCTCCTTGGCGATCGACACACCATCGTTCGTGATGGTCGGGGCGCCCCACTTCTTCTCCAGCACGACGTTGCGGCCACGCGGGCCGAGGGTCACCTTGACCGCGTCGGCCAGGATGTTCAGGCCGCGCTCGAGGCCACGGCGGGCCTCCTCGTCGAAAGCAATGATCTTTGCCATGTGTGTTTTTCGTCCTTCCGGGACGTCGTAAAGCCAATAGCTTGTTGGCACTCGCACATCGTGAGTGCTAAACGATTCTGGCACTCTCGGTTGGGGAGTGCAAGCGCACTGACGCGGCGAGGTCGCCGGCCGCCGTTCGCGTCACCGAGACCGGGCCCCGTCGCGTCGACGATTCGGCCGCCAACGAGTGCCGCCATGACGGCTCGGCGGGATGGCGGCGCTCAGGCCGGCCCGACGAAGGCGACGGAACCGCTGGTCGGCACCAGCTCGATCCAGGTGTTCCCCGCCGCGAGACGGATGCTGAACCCGCGGTCGTCGACCAGGCGGATCGGGTCGGCGGCGGCGCCCTTGCTCCAGGTCGCATGGACTGTCGCGCCGCCGCTGGAGACCCAGGCTTCGCCGCTGCCGCCCAGCACCGTCTTCGGAACGCCGCCGTCGTTCACCACGCCGACGCGGATGACGACCACGTTCGTCGCCGACAGCTGGGCGCCCGAGGCATCGAGATCCGGCCCCCTGCCCTGCTCGCGAAGGAAGGCGAGCTTCGCGGGGTCCCAGGTCCAGCTCCCCCTCATCGCCGCGGAGAATACGTAGTCGATCCTCGCCGTCGGGCTGCCCTCCTTGGCGGCCGTCGACGACTGCGCGTCGAGGGCGTAGGCGAACTGCTGCTGCGGCGCCGCGATGTCCCCGTGCTCGACCAGAAGCTCCTTCGCCTTGACCAGCACATTGTGCGGCGCGGCGCGGTCCGGGGTGCGGAAGAAGGTGGCGGCGGTGTCGGACTGGCCGTGGACGGCGTTGTAGACCGGCGTGCTGCGCATCAGCGCGACGAAGCGCTGCTGGCCGCCCGAGTAGCAGACGATGCCGCCGAGGGGCGAGATGATGTCGGGATCCATCGGCCGGATCGACCTGACCGGGCCGAGCAGGTCGGGGATGTCGGACTGCCACACGCCGACGTACCGGGTCAGTCCGCCCTCCACCAGCTCCTCGAACAGCAGGTCGGTGCGCTCCAGACCGACCTGGGGACGAGCATCCGGGTGGTTGTCGATCTTCGCAGAGACCGCCGAATGATCGAGCGATCCGGCGGGGATCGTCGTCCCGCGCAACGGGGCGACGCCGGTCGGAGCCGGGGTCTCGTAGCCGGAGCTGAACCCGGGGGTCGGGCTCGGGCCGGAACCGCCGGCCTCGCAGCCGGTGAGGACCAGCGAGCAGCCGAGGACGATGGCCGCGAACGCCGCATGTCCCCGGGAAGCCACCACGAGCACACCCTAATGTCGGCGGGGGCCACCGGAGGCCTCAGCCGATGGCGTGGCCGGGATCGCCTATGAGGCCAGCCTCACCGACTCGGCCTGGGGGCCCTTGCTCCCCGTGCCGACCTCGAAGGTCACCTGCTGCCCCTCCTCGAGCACCTTGTAGCCCGCCATGTCGATGGCGGAGTAGTGGACGAAGACGTCCTGCCCTCCACCCTCGACCGTGATGAAGCCGTAGCCCTTCTCAGCGTTGAACCACTTGACGGTTCCATTCGCCATTGACAACTCCTTGCTGTGTATCCGCGGCGCAGCGAACGTGCCGGGCACCGACTGAACCCCGATCCTAATGACCGGAAACGCCGCAGAATAAGGGGGAAAAGCGTTGGAAACACCGTAGGGAAGAAAGACGCGCAGATTAAACCTCGGCGTAACACTCCGGTTACGTTGCGCCGGATTCCGCCTCCCTGAGGCGCGCCGCGTCCCTCTGCTCGGCGCAGCCCGCTGAGCTCCTAGCCGGCCGGGACGTAGTCCGAGCCGAGCACGACGGTCAGCGGCGAGGTCGTGTAGACGTCGGAGAGCTTGATCTCACCGACCTTGAGCGAGAGCACCAGCGCTCGCGCCGCACCCTCGTTGGCCGGATCGCTGTAGTACACGACGGTCTTCTCGAGATCGCGCTGCGCGGCGTTGGCCCGGCTTCCGATCTCGGACGACGCGCCGTTCCACCCCTGGGCGACGAGGAGGTCGCCCACCTGATTGGCCAGGCCCTGGGTCTGCGTCCCGTTGAGGATCGTGATCGGGATGTCGGGGTCGAGCACCGGATCGGCGGTGGGGTCGGAGCTCGGAGCGGGACTGGCGCTCTCCTGGCCCGCACTGAAGGGGAGGGTGAAGGTTCCGTTCACGACGGAGAGGGCGAACAGCCCCGCGGCCACGAGCACACCCGTCGCGAGCGCGGCCCAGGCGAAGGCGATCCAGCCCCGCCCCTTCCTGGCGGGTGCCCGGTGGGCACCGGTACGCAGCAGATCGTCGGGCACGCTGTCGAAGCGGTCTTTCTGGTACGTCGCCATGGCTCTTCCGGTCGAGATTCAGTGGGACATGGGGTTGTCGGGGTCTCCGAAGATACGGGCCGACCGCGCTCCGGTGCGCGCATCCCTGATCCGCTGAAGCCGCTTGACGAGCATCGGGTCGAAGACCAGCGCGCCCGGCAGGTCGAGCACAGCGTTCAGCACCTGATAGTAGCGGGCGGTGCTGAGCCCGAACTCCGCGCGGATCGCGTCCTCCTTGGCCCCCGCGTGCTTCCACCACTGACGCTCGAAGACGAGGATGCGCCGGTCGAAGTCGGAGAGAGCGGATGCCTCGGCCGAGGCCGTGCTCCGCTCCGGTTCCGCTGCCACCGCGACCGTCTCCCGTCTCTCGAACGGATTCAGCCTAGGCCGGGCCCGGTCGCGAGCCCCGAAGCGCCGCGGCCAGGCGCGCATCCGCCTTAATAGGTTAGGGTTACCTAAGTTCGATCCGAGGAACCCATGACCCGACTCCCCCGCGCCGGCGCCGCCCTGGCCGCGCTGCTGACCGTCGGCCTGCTCGCCGGCTGCGCCTCCGGCTCGCCGCAGGCGAGCTCCGAGCCGACCACCGCCGGCGCCCGGGTTCCGCTCTCCGAGCTCCAGCTCGCCCCCGACCCGCGCGACCTCCACGGTGAGTCCACCGCGCTGCTCGGCACCGCCGAGATCACACCCCTGCCGGGAACGCCCGCGCAGGAGCTTCCGGTGACCGTCGCCTCGCACGACCGCGGCGGGGACACCCGGGTGACCGTGAAGTCCACCAAGCGACTGCTCGGGATCGACATCTCCGGCACGATCGCCGCGACCATCGCCGGCCTCGGCTTCGCCGACTCGCTGGTCGGGCGGGACGTCTCGACCACCTTCCCGGCCGCGGCAAAGCTCCCGCTGGTGACCAGCAGCGGGCACAGCGTGAACGCCGAGGGGGTCCTCGCCCTCAAGCCGACCCTCATCGTGACCGACGGGACCGTCGGCCCGGCCGATGTGCTGCTGCAGCTGCGGGATGCCGGCATCCCGGTGGTCTTCGTCGCCCGCGAGCCGGGGCTCGCCGACTCGGCCGATCTCGCCCGTCAGGTGGGAGCGGCCCTCGGCGCTCCGGAGGCCGGCGAGCGGCTCGCCACCCGGCTCCAGCAGGAGATCGACCACAAGGTCGCCGAGATCGCGGCCATCGCGCCCACGACCCCTGGGGACAGGGTGCGCATGCTGTTCCTCTATATCCGCGGCAACTCTGGCATCTACTATCTGTTCGGCGAGGAGTCCGGCGCCGACGAGCTGATCACCGGCCTCGGCGGCGTGGACGTCGCGGGCGAGATCGGCTGGAGCGGCATGAAGCCGATGACCGACGAGGCCATGATCGCCGCGAACCCGGACCTCATCCTGGTGATGACCGACGGACTCAAGA
>Ga0182749_1002728_pt1 | contig 12710 bp, 13 predicted proteins | sample eDN3rd37CKraftMG_FD_128875 | JGI IMG/M metagenome (GOLD analysis project Ga0182749, IMG submission 128875) | Enriched Miracle-Growth compost microbial communities from Emeryville, California, USA - eDNA 3rd pass 37_C Kraft MG (version 2) (version 2) ...
AGCCGCGGATGCGCACCTGCAGCATGACCGGCGTGTTGGACGCTTCCGAAAGCTCGAAACCGTGCTCGACCGACGAGACGATGGAGGGCAGGTTCGGGCGCGGATCGAGCAGCCAGACCTGGCTTTTCATCGCGAAGGCATGGCTGCGCTCCTGCATGATCGAGGAGCCTTCGCCATAATCCTCGCCGACGATGATGAGCGCGCCGCCCGTCACGCCGCCGGAGGCCAAATTGGCCAGCGCGTCCGATGCCACGTTGGTGCCGACCGTGGACTTGAAGGTGACCGCCCCCCGGATCGGATAATGCACCGAAGCGGCGAGCATGGCCGTGGCAGTCGCCTCCGAGGCGCTCGCCTCGAAATGCACGCCGAGTTCGCCCAGGATCTCCTGAGCGTCGGCCAGCACATCCATGAGATGACTGATCGGCGCACCCTGGTAGCCGCCCACATAGCCGACACCGCACTGCAGGAGCGCCTTGGTGATGGCGAGGATCCCCTCGCCGGCGAATTCCTGCCCTTCACCGAGCTTGAGCTTCTGCACCTCCTTCGCGAACGATCGTTCCGCCATCGGATTTCTCCTCAGAAGTCGTGCTTCCGGAAATTGACGAGGATCCTCTGCAGCGTGCGCACGAACGCCGCGTGTTCCGCCGCATCGATGCCGGCAAACATGCGCTCGTAGCTTCGCTGCATGGTCGGCCACAGTTTCTCGAAGGCGAGCCTTCCCTCGTCCGTGATGCTGACGCGCGTCGCGCGGCTATCCTGCGGATCGGGGATGCGGCGCACGAGGCCCTCGGCTTCCAGCGAGTCGAGGGCGCGGCTCAGCGTGGACTGCTCCACCACTGCATAGACCGCGAGACGGCTGATGACCAGATTGTCGATCACCGAAAGAATCGCCAGCGTGCGCATCTTGGGCGTCGTCAGGCCCATCTTGGCGAGATCCGCCCGCAGCGAAGCATTATAGCGCCCCATGATGCGGTTCATCAGGTAGGGCGCAAATTGCTGCAGACCGATCTCTCCGAGCGTTTGGCTTTCCTTGCCGTCGCTGATGATGACGCGGTCGTTCATCCGGACTCCTACGCTTTCGGTACGAGCGCCAGCGCGCGCACGGGGCTGCCGGTGCCTTTTACGATCTTGAGCGGCGCTGCAATGAGGATGGCGCCCTTCGGCGGCAGCTTGTCGAGATTGCAGAGGCTGGCGAGCCCGTACCTGTTCGCCTTGTGCATAAGGTTGTGAGCCGGGAAAGGCGGCTCCATGCCGCCGGCCGCGCCCGCATCCGTGCCGATGCACTGCGTGCCCCAGCCGATCGCCCCACGCTCCAGCACATACTCGATGCAGTCAACCGTCGGTCCAGGCGAATGCGGACCGTTCTCATCCGCATTGAGGAACGCTTCCTCCGAGCCGTTCCGCTTGTCCCAATCGGTGCGCATCACCACCCACTCGCCTTTGCCGATGGGGCCATGCTTGGCCTCCCAGGCGCGCACGCCATCGGCCGTGAGGAGGAAATCGGGATTTTCCGTCGCTTCGGCAGAGCAGTCGATCACGTTCACCGGCGCGACATAGTTCTTCACCGGGATCGTGTCGGTGTAGCCGTCGGCATACTCCTTGCCCGTGATCCAGTGATGTGGAGCATCGAAATGCGTCCCCGAATGCTCGCCGATCTTGAGCCAGTTCCAGGCCCAGAACGGGCCTTTGTCGTCATATTCGGAGATCGTGTGGATCTCGATTTTCGGCGTGTCCACCGCCAGTTCCGGCGGCAGCTTCAACAGCGGCGTATCCGGCCCCAGGGGTGCGGTCAGGTCGACGACCTCAATTCCCCCGCTTAAGAGCAGTTCGGTCACTTTCCCCAGGGTGGCTGCTGCGGACATGGCTGTACCTCCGTTTTCGCCCCGCCGGCCCCTGCCGGCAGGTTTCTTGTGTGTTGTTCCCGCAGAAGAGACTAGACGGATTTATTTGCATCTGCAAATTTAGTTTCGAGGAGGAAGATCAAAAAGCGAGCGAGTTCGATGCCGCCGCGAAACCGACTGAATGCCGGGTCTCCTGTAACACGCTCCCGCGGCACGCCGCTTGGCGCGCACGGGGGTGCCGTTCACGCGAGACGGCAGCAGAAAGCATGCATATGCATGTATGTCGACAGCGTGCTGGCGGAGGAATGTTATTGATCAGTGCTCAAACTCGTGATCATTTGAGCACAAGGGGCGCTGCGAAAGCGACCACACACAATGAGGGAACCCGCCACGCACGAGCAATCTGCGGGCCTGACTAAAGGAGGACTGGTATGAAACTCGGCACATCTATCCTGGGCATCGCTACCGCGATCGCCCTCTCCTTCGCGGCCCCTGCCGCTGCGCAGGAGAAGATCGTCGTTGGCGCTTATCCCGCCAATCCGCCATGGGAATACAAGACCGAAAGCGGCGCCTTCGAAGGTTTCGAGGTGGAAGTAGCCACCGAAGTCGGAAAGCGGCTCGGCAGGGAGGTGGAATTCCAGGACATGGGTTTCCAGGCGCTTTTCGCTGCCACAAGCTCCGGCCGCATCGATTTCGCCATCTCGTCGATCTCCGTGACGAACGAGCGCCTCCAGAACCAGTCCTTCACGCAGCCATACTACGACAGTGACGGAACGGTTGTGGGCCGCGAGGATTCAACCGTCGCCTCGCTCGAGGACCTGAAGGGCAAGGTCATCGGCGTCGTAGCCGGCACCACCGGGGAGAAATGGGCCAACGAGAACAAGGACAAGCTCGGGATCACAGAGATCCGCAGCTACAACGCCCAGCAGGACCTGCTGCTCGACGTTCGCAACGGACGCGTCGAAGGGGGCGCGGGCGAACTCGCCGGTTTCCAGTATGCGATGACTCAGACGCCGGGCCTGAAGATACTCGTTCGTATTCCCACGGGCGAGCGCTTCGCAATGATGTCCCGCAAGGATCATCCGCTCGTCGCGGAGGCGAACGATGCCATCTCGGCCATGAAGGAGGACGGCACGCTTGCCGCGATTCACAAGAAGTGGTTCGGCGTCGACCCCGATCCCGGCACCAGCACCGTCACGGTGATGCCGCTTCCCACGGCCCAGTAGCGGTCCTCCCGGCGTGGCGCACGCACATTAGGCGCCGGCCGGGCTTCTTCCACCTTCTGGATCGGCGCAATGGATCTGATCAGCACATTTTTCAATTGGGAAATCCTCACCCGCTCTTTCCCAATGCTCATGCGCGGGGTCGGCAATACATTGCTCCTCGGCTGCGCGAGCATTGTCTTCGGCGGCATTGCCGGACTGATCGTCTGCCTGATGCGGCTCTATGGTTCAAAGGCGGTGCGCCTCTTCGCGATCGGCTATATCGACATGCTGCGGGCAATGCCGATCCTGGTGCTGCTGATCCTCATCTACTACGCCCTGCCTTTCATCGGTATCCGGTTTTCATCCTTCACCTCGGCGACGCTCGCCTTGTCGCTTGTTCTTTCAGCCTTCACGGCCGAGGTATGCCGCGCCGGTATCGAAAGCATCCCGCGCGGGCAATTCGAGGCCGCCTCGGCGCTGGGGCTCACCTTCTGGACCACCATGCGCAAGGTGATCCTGCCCCAGGCGTTGCGCGTCGTGATCCCGCCCCTCACCAGCAATTGCGTCTCGATCTACAAGGACACGGCGCTCGCCTCGGTCGTGGCAATGCCGGACCTCCTCAAACAGGCCACCGACGCCCAGGCGTTGATGGCAAATCCAACCCCTCTCATCGGCGCCGCCGCCATCTATCTCGCATTTCTCTGGCCGCTGGTGCGGTTGGTCAACCATCTCGAGGAACGCGGCAAGCAGCAAATGTTGGCGCGCTGACTGCTCGACGTCGAAGAAGAAGGAAATCATGACCATGACCCCACCGGATGGCTCCGCCTATTTCCTTTATCATTCGATCGGCATGTATCCGGGCAAGGCCCAGGACATGGCGCAGGCCTTCTCCGAATTTGCCGCAAGCTGGGGAGCGTTCGATGATGGGCAGTGGATGCGGGCGCTTTCGGTGAGGCAGGAGTTCATCGACCTCTGGTGCAGCCTGATCGGGGCGCCGAAGGGAACGCTGACTTCTGCCGAAAACGTCACGACGGCTCTTTATAGCCTCGTCGGCGCCCTTCCTCCTCAGCATCTTGAAGGGCGAAAGATACTCGTGGCCGGCGACTGTTTCCCAAGCCTCCATTTCCTGCTGGCTGGCCTTGCGCCGCGCCTTGGCTTTACGCTGGAAACCGTACCGTTGCGTACCGGCGAAAACTGGGTGCGCGATGAAGACATGATCGCCGCTTGGGATCAAAGCGTTGGGGTTGCGCTCATCACCTTCGTCACCTCGACCGCGTCGCACCGCCCGCACCTCGGCGCGCTGGTGGAGCATGGCCGGCGCATGGGCAGTCTGGTCGGCGTGGATATCACGCAAGGCGTCGGGCTTCTGCCGTTCCGGGTGGACCCGCCCGCGGTGGATTTCACCGTGTCCACGACGCTGAAATGGCTTTGCGGGACACCGGGTGCCGGCATCCTTCAGGTGGCGGAACCGCTCCTGAAGACCTGCCGGCCGGAGCTGCGCGGCTGGTTCAGCCAGGAGAACATCTTTTCCTGGGACCTTGATGCGTTCGCCTATGCCCCGGATGCGCGCCGCTTCGACCATGGCACGCCTTCCGTGCTCGCTTGCGCCGGTTCCATACCGGCACTGAAATGGCATGCCACGCAGGACCACGCGGCTTTGCTTGCGCATAACAGAAGGCTTGGCGGGATGATCATCGAAGAGGCCCGGCATTTGGGCCTCGCATTGGCTAGCCCGCGAGAGGAAGAACGCCGTGGGGGCAGCATCATGCTGCGCCTGCCCGAACACGCCGACCCAGCGGCGGTGATCGGCACGCTGAGGGATAAAGGCGTCTTTGCCGACTGCCGAGGCCGTATCCTGCGCCTTTCGCCCGGCATCATCACGTCGGAAGAAGGTGTGGAGCGCCTCTTCGCAGCCCTTCGCGGCCTTCTGGCAACGGAATGACTCGGTCCGGCTAGTCTAGGCAGCCTCGCCGCGGCACAGTTCGCGCAGCAACATTTGTGTGCCTGTTATGTCGGCGATCATATGGTCGCGCGCCGCGTCGCGGTCGCGTCGTCGCAATGCGGCGACGATCTCGTGATGGTGGTTTGCGAAGGGCTCGTGCAGGCCCGTGCCCAGCCGCGGCGCGATGTAGGACGAGAGCATGCGCATATAGGGTCCGTAGCGCAGCCATAGGGAATCGATGAGCTGCACAAGCACGTCCGAACGCGACGCGCGGTAGATGGCGAAGTGGAAGTCCCGGTTCTTGAGCAGCATGTCGTAGACGTTGCCGCTGGCGCTTGTTGCCTCGTGCTCCGCCATATGCTCTTCGATCGCCTTGATCTCCGCTGGACGGACCGTGCCTGCTGCAATCTCTGTCGCCAGCCCCTCAAGGGCGACCCGTGCGCGGCAGATGTCATCGAGGCGCTCTACCGAAACCGTCGGTACATGGGCCGAACCGTTGGAAGCGATTTCCAAGGCGTTCTCCGCGCCGAGGCGCCGCAGCGCCTCACGAACGGGCATGTGGCTGGTCTGGAAGGATTTTGCCAGCGCCGCAATGGTGAGGATCTGGCCAGGATCGAACCGCCCCGTGATCAGCGCGTTCCGCAGCTGGAAATAGACACCGTCACTGATGGTGATGCGCGAGGAGACGGGTTCTAGTGAATCGTCAAGCATTGCCCCCTCGTGTCTTCCTGTTCATCGAGTCCACTGCCCGTTTAAAGCCGATGGCCCGCTCGCGCCAGCGATCGGCCGTTTTTCCTCACAGCGAATTAAAGAACCTGCTGAGCCTGTCCATAGCCTCTTCGAGGCGTTCGTAGCTCTGAGAACCGAAGCAGATCCGCAGGTGGTTCTCGCCCAGGGCCCCGTAAAAGCTGCCTGCCTCCACGACCACATCGACGTTTTCAAGGATAGCGTCGGCTGCCTCCTGCGCCTTGAGGCCTGTGCCGCTGATATCGGGAAAGGCATAGATCGTGCCCTCGGGCCGCGGGCAGAGCACGCCCGGCATCTGGTTGAGACGGCTGACGACAAGGTCGCGCTTGCGCCGGTCGTCATCCACCATCTCTTCAAGAACCGAGGCAGGGCCGGAAACGGCCGCCAGCGCGCCATGCTGGATGAAGGTGTTGACGTGGGTGACTTCCGTTGTCGTGATCTTCATCAGCGCCGGCATCATCGCCTTGTCGGCCGCGAGATATCCCAGCCGCCAACCGTCCATGGCATAGGCCTTGGTGAAGGCGAACATGCTGACCGTGCGTTCCTTCATCCCGGGCAAGGACGCGATGCTGACATGTTCTCCGCCGTCGAAGACGATCTGCTCATAGACCTCGTCCGAGATCACCGCGAGATCGTGTTCGATGGCGAGATCGGCGAGGATCTGGAGTTCCTCGCGCGAATAGACCCTTCCCGTGGGGTTGGACGGATTGACGAGCACGATCACCCGCGTGCGAGGCGTGATGAGCGGCGCAATCAGCTCCCTGCGGATGCGGAAACCTGCCGCCTTGTCGAGGGGTGCCATCACCGGCCTGGCGCCCGCCATCTCCACCTTGCCCACATGCTGCGGATAGTAGGGCTCAAGGAGGATCGCCTCCTCTCCCTCGTCGAGGAGCGCCATGAACGCCGCGAAGGAGGCCTGCGTCAGGCCATTGGTCACGAGGATTTCCGAGGCGGAAACCCCGATGCGGTTGTACTCGCGCACCTTCGCGGCAAGCGCCTCGCGCAGCTGCGGAATGCCCTGTAGATCGCTATAATGGACTTCGCCTGCCTGAAGGGCGCGAATGGCCACCTGCTTGATGTGCTCCGGCGTATCATGCACCGGCTGTCCCAGCTCCAGGTGAATAAGATCGCGACCGTCCTTCGCCATGGCCGCTGCCTTGGCAAACATGCCGTAGCTTTTCTTGGAAGTTTGGGTGATGCGTCGCGCGAATTTCGGCATTGAGTATCCAGTTGTTATGAGCTTGCTAGAAGAGGTGCAGCACCGCCATTGAGGAGCGTGCATGGGCCTGCCTTGCCCGCACGCCTGCCGGCTTTTAGGGTCGCCGTGGCATAACGCGATGGAACAGGGGACGGTAAATGTCCGGCAGAGAGATGGACCGTGAATTTTCGCTCGATGATGTGAGCGATCTCGACGCGATCTTTGCCCGCCGCGCGGCTGCGGCGAAGGAGGCTCTCTCCGCCTTTGACGTCGAAAGGGGCATCGCTTACGGCGAAGCCCCCGGACACCGGCTCAACATCTTCCCTGCAAGGGACAAGGGCCGTGCGGCTCCCGTGCAGATTTTCATCCACGGCGGCTTCTGGCGCTCGCTCGATGCGGATCTCTTCAGCTTCCTCGCGCCGGGCTTCGTGCCATTCGGCTCGATGCTCGTGGTCATCGACTATCCGCTCATGCCTGCGGCGCGCATGGCCGAGGTCGTGAAGGCCTGTCGCATGGCCGTCCGCTGGACCTATGATAACTGCAAGCGCTACGGAGGCGATCCGGACCGGATCTTCATCTCCGGCAATTCGGCCGGCGGACATCTGGTGGCCGAGCTGATGGACCGCGCCTGGCTCGGCGATGCGGGACTGCCGCAAGACGTCATCAAGGGTGGCGCGGCCATCAGCGGAATCTTTGACCTGGAGCCGATAACACGCTCCTTCCAGAACGACGAGATTGCGCTTACGGAGGCGGAGGTTCGCAACTTCAGCCCGCTTTGCCGGCAGCTCGATTTGGCCGCTCCCCTGATCGTGGCGGTCGGAGGTGACGAAACACAGGAATTTCTGCGGCAATCGACGGCTTTCGCGCAGCATGCTGAACGCTGCGGCGCTACCGTTCTCCATATGCCCGTACCTCATATGAACCATATAACCGTCGTCCTCGATGCGCTCGCCTCTCCCGATCAGCCCTTGAACCGGGTGGTGCGCGCGCAAATGGCTCTTTAGCCTGCCTGGGGCACCGGCGATCCGCCGACCGCCAGTGCCGTGTTCACTCCTCACCCGTCGAGCTCGGCGATCGCCGCCGAAACGCGCTGGTTGTCCCATTTGTCGAGCGTGACGAGTTCCGCGTCTTTCACGCCCCAGATCAGATACGGACCTGTGACGTCGCCATTCTCGTCAAACTCCAGCGGTCCCGTCGCGCCCACATAGCGGATCGGCTTGCCCTCGGCGATCAGCTGCTTGGCCTTCTTGAACCCTTCCACGCCGGGATGGATGACCTCGCCATCGCCGCTGGTAACCTTGCGGATATTGTCCCGGATCGCCGTCCCGCTCGCCTCGCCCGCCTGCTCCATGGCAAGAAGCGCCACGGCTGCGGCGTCGTACATGGTGTGGAGGCCGGGGCCGTTCGGGGCGCTTCCGAAAGCGGCCTCCCAATCGGCGTTGAAGGCGTTGACGGATTCGCCCTCGACCTGTGCGTTGTCGATGCCGAACGCGTCAACCAGATATTCGGCCCCTACCGCTTCGACGAACTCGTCGGCACGTAGAGCATTGCTGAAGATGAATTTCTGCGGCCCCCCGAAGGAGATCCACTCGCGCGTCACCGTCGCACCATCGGCCGGGAAGGCGACCAGGAACAGCGCTTCCGGCTCACCCTGCAGCGCGGCATTCACCTCCGCTCGATAGGAGGCCTGCTCCTGATTGTAGGCGACCATGTTGGTCACCGTTGCGCCAAGCTTCTCGATATCCTGCTTGAACCGGCCCGCAAGGCTCACGCCGTAATCTGAATTCACATGGATGATGGCGATCTTCTTGTAACCGCGCTCGGCAGCGATCTTTGCCAGCACCGCGGCCTGCGGCCGGTCTGTCGGCAGCGTGCGGAACCAGTAGCCCTGCGTGCCCCCCTCGGCGGCAAGCGCCGTGAAGGAAGGAGCGCTGGAGCAGCAGGAGATCTGCGTCACCTTTGCCGGTACCGTCACCGAGGTCAGAATCGGCAGAGAAACACCGGACTGGATTGCGCCGAGCAGCACCGGCACCTTCTCGATCTCCACCAGCGTCTTGGCCGCATCGACACCCACATTGGGCGAACCCTGGTCATCGCGCAGGATGTATTTCACGGTGCAATCGTTGACGCCGCCCGCTTCGTTGAACTGGTCTACGGCCAGCTTCCCGGCATCGCCTATCGCCGAACCGATCGCGGCCATGGAACCGGTGATGGAAAGAACCGAACCCACCGCGATCTCGCAGGATTGGGCATTCGCCATGCCGGCGGAGCCGATGAGAAGGCCGACGCCCACGGCGCCGGATGCAAACAAGCGTTTCATGGATTTTCCCCTTTCAAGGTTGGAGTGTTCAGCGCCTTTGCGGCTGTTCTTCTTGTTGTTCGCCAGTCGTCCCACAGGCCTTTGAGCAGGACGAGCGAAGGAGCTGCGCGGGCAGCCCTGCGGAACGGTATCGGGGCCGGTTCGGAAACAGGCACCGGCAGTTCATCGAGCGCAGTCCCCTTAACTGCGTCCGCCAGAACCTCGCCGAGCATGGTCGTCATCGCGATCCCGCGGCCGTTGCAGCCGGTAGCGCCCAGGAATCCCGGCCCGAACCGGTAGATATGCGGCAGGAAATCCGTCGTGACCGCCGCCGTGCCACGCCAGACATGGGCGACCCGTGGCACCTCCGGCAGGTGAAGCTCCCTCGCCAGCCGGCGCGCTATGCGTTTGCCCATACGGCGTTCGGCAGCCAGCGGCACGATGGCCATGCCACCGGAAATCAGGCGATTGTCGGCGTCGAGCCGAAATGTGAAGATGTTCGCGCGCGTGTCGGAAACCGGCTCGCGGAGCGGCGAGAAGCGAGCGGTCATTTCGCTTGGAAGCGGCTCCGTCGCGATCTGATAAACGTTGAGCGGGATCACCTGCCGCGCCAGCCTGGCCGCCGCCCCTTCGGTCTCGGCATTGGTGCAGAGCAGAACCTTTCTGGCCCGCACAACGGTTTCCCCGGTCTCGACCTGCCAATCGGATCCTGCCTCCTTCACGTCGGCGACGGCTGCACCCTCGACAATACGCACCCCGGCAGCCACAGCCAGGCGCGCGAGCGCCCGGGCATAGGCAAGCGGATTGATCATGCCGCCGGACGAATCCGACAGCGCTCCGTGATAGATGTCCATGCCCGTCCGCTCCGCGGTGGCCGCGGCATCGAGCCAGCGAACGGGTCGGCCGAGATCCTGCCAGTCCTGAACACGTTTGCGGAGCGTATCCGCCATCGCCGCCGAATGAGCTGGCTGCAGCCAGCCATTCTGTTCAGCCTGGCGCCCAAGCTCCCCTTCCAGCGCGATTTCGAACACGCGGTTTCCGCCCCGCCCGACCAGATCGAGCAGCTGCCTGCCCTTCTCTCGTCCAAGCCGTGCCATCACCGTGGCGGGATCTGCCTTGGAGAAATTCGGAACCACGAAGCCCGCATTGCGCCCGCTGGCGCCCCACCCGATTTCGCGCGCTTCGAGAAGCAATACGTCGATCCCCCGCCGCGCCAGATGAAGCGCCGCGCTCAACCCGGTGAAGCCGCCGCCGATCACGACCACCTCCGCCTCGGCGTTCTGCTCCAAGCGGCCGAAGCCCGGCTTCGGCCCTGCCGTCGCACGCCATAGGGTATCTGGAGCACGGCGATCCATCTCTATCTCGTGTGCCTGGAAACGGCTTCCGTCTCGCCGATCAGGCCGCGCGGGCGGAAAATCAGCGTCAGCACGATCAACAGCCCGATCAGAATGACCTGGATCGCGCCACCCTGTGATTGGTAGGCGACCGGCAGGAGGCGGCTGATCCCCAGCCCGCTCATGGTCCAGAGCGCCCAGACGCCAACCGCCCCGACGATCGCGCCCAGATTGTTGCCGCTGCCGCCGACGATCAGCATGGCCCAGATCTGGAATGTGAGGATCGGCAGGAAATCGAGCGGGCTGACATAGCCGATGAAGCCCACATAAAGCCCGCCCGCAAGCCCCATCAGCGTGCAGCCGAGCACGAACACCTGCAGCCGGATCGCCGCCGGGTTCTTGCCGAGCGAGCGGGCCGCGGTCTCGTCCTCCCGCACCGCCTTGAGCATGCGCCCCCAGGGAGAGCGAACCGCCACTTCGAGCGCGAAGTATACGAGGGCCGCGATCCCCGCGACGACGCAGAGATAGAAGATATTGTAGGCGCCGGGCGATCCAAAAAGCGCGAAAAGCGGCCGTGGAAGCCCGACGAGACCCTGAGCCCCACCCGTCAGCGCCTCGAAATTGAGCGCGACGAGTTGGATGCTGATGGCGATGCCGAAGGTCGCGATCGCCAGATATTCCTCGCGCAGCCGCAAGGTGGCGAGCCCGACGATCAGGGCGGCCATGGCGGCGAGCGCCATCCCGCCCAAGACCGCCAGCGGAAACGGCAAGCCGAAACCGCCGATGAGCTGCGCGCGGTCGGGTCCGGCCAGCACCGCGGTGCCATAGGCGCCGATGGCGAAGAAACCCACCACGCCGGCGTTGAAGAGGCCGGTGTAACCCCATTGCAGGTTGAGGCCCATGGTCACGATCGAATAGGTGAGCGCGACGATGAGGAAGAAGACGAGGTAGGCGGCAAATCCGCTCATTTCACGCCTCCGACGCTTCCGGCGAAAATGCCCGTGGGCCGCAGGTAGAGCACCGCCAGCAGGATGATGAACGGCACCGCCATCTTGTAGCCCGCCGGCACGAGGAGCACCGCAAAGGATTCGGCAAGACCGACGATCAGCCCGCCGATCACCGCGCCGAAGACATTGCCGACCCCGCCCAGGATCACCGCTGCGAAGAGCGGCAGGATCAGGTGAAAGCCGATTTCCGGGCGCAGCTGCACCGTCAGGCCGTAAAGCACGCCCGCGGCCGTGGCGAGCGAAGCGCCGATCACCCATGTCCAGCGCACCACCGCCCGCGTGTCGAGGCCGTTGACCCTGGCAAGTTCCGGATTCTCCGCGAGCGCCCGCATGGCCAGCCCAAGCCGGGTCTTTTGCAGGAAGAAATGCAGGCCCACCACGATGATTGCCGTGATGCCCAGCGTGAAAAGCTGGTCGGGCAGGATGCGCATGCCCGGCGCCACCGGAATGGCGATCTGCAGCGCCCGCGAATAATACTGCGCCGCGCCGCCGAAGATCAGCAGGATGACCATGCGCACGAGGAGCGAGACGCCGAAGGAGCCGAACACAAGCGTCAGATGATCGGTTTGCCGCCGCAGGGGACGATAGACCAGCCAGTCGATGGCGAGTGCCAGCAGCGACGTAAGACCCGCCGCGACAAGTGTGGCGAAGATAAGCGGAATCCCGAAGGAAAACGGCGGAATCGGCCCGAGGAACGCGCCGGTGAACCAGAGCACCGCGAGCGCCATGTAGGCGCCCCAGGTGACCAGCTCCGCATGGGCGAAATTCGCGAAACGCAGGATTCCCATGGTCAGGGTCAGCCCGATGGCACCGAGCGCAATGATCGAACCGCTGAGGATTCCGTCGGCAAGAGCTTGCAGCATCAGCGTTTACGCCCCCCAGCGCCAAGATAGATGGATGCCACCTCCGGATCCTCGGCGATGGACCGTGAGGGTCCGTCGATCCGGTTACGGCCTTCCGCGAAGACATAGGTGCGGTGCGAGATGGCGAGCGCGGCTTTGGCGTTCTGCTCGACCATGAGGATCGCGACGCCCGTCTCCACCAGCGCCCTCAGCCGCTGGAACACCTCGGACACCATCAGCGGCGAGAGGCCCGCGCTCGGCTCGTCGAGCATGAGAAGCCGAGGCTCCGTGAGGA
>Ga0182749_1002729_pt1 | contig 12709 bp, 16 predicted proteins | sample eDN3rd37CKraftMG_FD_128875 | JGI IMG/M metagenome (GOLD analysis project Ga0182749, IMG submission 128875) | Enriched Miracle-Growth compost microbial communities from Emeryville, California, USA - eDNA 3rd pass 37_C Kraft MG (version 2) (version 2) ...
CGTGGAGGATGCTCAGCCCATCGGCTGAATTGCGCGCGGTGTCGGGATTGAGGTCAGGCGGCGCAACACTCACCAAGCCCGGGATCGGCGGAAGCGCCGTGAGGATGACGGTGCCGGGGTCGGCCTCCGGCGCCCAGAAGACTGTAGTTTCGGTGGCGTTGAGCTTTGGGGGGACTTCGAAATTGCAACCCCCATCGAGCACGTACGACATCCCTGTAACGCTGGGGGTCGACCGCTCCGCGTTCGATGTTGGCAAAGTCCCGCTGGTAATCGGCATTGCGCCGCAGCCATTCCCACGCGAGATCCGCAGCTGCGAGACCGTCGACGAAATCGTAGGTCGATGAAGAGCGCCACTGGGATGTGTCGAGGGTCATCCGCATCCTCCTGATCGCACGTCGCGTGCATGCGCGGGCGGACACGATTCCCGGTTGAGTGTGCTGCGTGAAGTACGGCCGACGGCAACGGGTGATGCCGGGGCGGCACCACCACACCGTCAGTGCCGGCTTTCGCGGACGAGGTGTCGGTAGCCGTGTTCCGTCATCCAGCGCGCGCGGGCGAGATGGGTGCGGTGAACGCGCTGGGCGCGTTCCGGCTCGCGGTTCGGGTCGATGCCGAACAGCACGGAGACGGCCTCCCGCCAGTCCGCGCCATTGGTCTCAGCGTCGAGCAGGCGCAGGTAAAGCTTCATGTGCGCGCGGTCGTAGCTGGTCAGCGCAGGGCTCTGGGGCGGCTCGTCGAGAAATTGTTCGTGAGTCATCATGATCCCCCGGCAGCCGCTGTGGCCGCCTCTGAATCAATTGTTAACCATACTCGTTTTGCGACGATGTGCGAGGGGGGCGGGGCGGCATCGCGTGATGTGCGGGCGGCATCGCCGCCGAAGCGTGCGGTTGGACTAGGAAGCCGGAGAGGTGATTTTGGCTCGGACAAGCATGACTCCTTCGCCCTGGTCGGACGTCAGGAAGACGATGCCGTTTCGCTCAAGCGCCCGTCGGACTTGGTCGCGCGTGCTCTCATACACCTCGAGCCCATTCAGGGATTCGAGGCGCTTCAGCGCGGTCAGCGAGACCTGGGCCTTGTCAGCGAGCGTCTCCTGCGTCCATCCCAGCAGCGCGCGAGCGGCCCGCGATTGTCGGGCGGTGATCATGCATGATCACCTCCCACCGGGCCGATCGAGCGTGCCAGAACTACGACTTCTCTATTCGGATCAGGCCGCTAGCACGGCCCAACCCGCGTTTCCAAGTGTCGTTTACATACTATAGTTGATAAACTCAAAGTATGTAAATCACGATCCTCCTGCGCATGGATATGCGCAAACTGGTCGGCCGGAACTTCGCCCGCCTGCGTCGGGAGAAGGGCCTGACCCAGGAGGAGGTCGAAGCGCGTTCCGGATTTAGTCAACAGTATCTCAGCAGCCTCGAACGCGGCCGGAGGAATCCGACCGTGATCACGCTCTATGAACTGGCTCAGGCCCTTGGTGTCAGTCACGTGGACCTGGTGAAGCCAGAGCACGAGGCCTGAGCGGCACTCCCGCGAGGATCATGCTTCTCTTCGTGGTCGGCACGAGGGCCGCCACAGGATGGGATCAGAGGAGCCGACGGAGCAATCTAAAATGCGGCTTCGCGTTGGGCATGCCGACGCGGCCAAGTCGTATTTGCGAACTCGCCGTCCCTCGTCCCCTCGCGGGGAGACGCCTCGGCCGAACTTTACGTCTGGCCGAACTTATGCGGACTGAGCCGCGGCCTCTGGCCGCTTGCCCCAGTCGAACTCTGTTCCGTCTATCCACATGCGATGCAGAATGACACCAATGCGGCGAGCGAGCGCGACGATCGCCTTCTTATGGCCACGGCGCCGAGACACTTGCGCGGCCCAAGCCTTGAGCGCTGACCATCGCTTCACACGGGTCAGCAGGACCTGTGCTGCCTCGTAGAGGGCGCTGCGCATCATGGCGTCGCCCCAGCGCGAGATGCGACCGGTGCGATCGACCTCTCCGGATTGCTGCTTGCGTGGCGTCAGACCAAAATGAGCACCGACGGTTCGGGATCGCGTGAACCGAGCTGGCACGTCGACGGTTGCCCGGAACGTCAAAGCCACGAGCGGCCCGACACCAGGTACGGTCATGAAGCGGCGCGAGATCTCATCCTCGCGCGCCAATCGGACGAGTAGATCATCCAAGCGGCCGAACTGCTCTCGCAGCGATCGTCTGGCCAATAGAAGCGCATCAGCGACAACATGCAGATCGCTCTCGGCGATCAGCTCACGAACGCGAGGCTCGAAGTCTCGTGCGGTCACCTTGCCGAGGTGATAGCCGAAGTTGCGGATGAGTCCGCGGATTTCGTTCTCGACATCCTGGAGCTTGTTCCGCAGCAGTTGCCGCGCTGTGAGGACGGTGCGGAGACGCTGGCTCGTTGGTGTTTTAACGTGGACTGGCTTGAACAGACCAACCCGCATCATCTGAGCGATGCCACGCGCGTCGTGGCGGTCAGTCTTGTTGAGTTGGGCCGACAGGGCCGCCTTCATATGGCGGGTCTCGACGCAAATGACGGGTAGTCCTGCTGCCGCCAGTCCCGCGTAGAGATGCTGCGAGAGCATTCCCGCCTCAAGTCCGATCCGGGCGAACCTCACTTCAAGGCTGACAAGGTGCGCGGATATTGCCTCGGGTTCGATGCCAAGCTTTCGCTCGTGCGTAACACGACCGTCCTCGTCGACCACGCACAGGTTCACAGATCGGGCGGATACATCCAGTCCTGCATAGTATATTTCTGTCATCACCGGAATCCCTTCAGTTGAATGTCCGGTGACTCCCTTACCTGTTATCGCGCGGCTTTTGGCAACTACGACTATAACAGTCGTTCTGGACATTCAGCGCTGCTGCACGTCCCGGTTGCCTCTTTGGCGGCTAAGTCAGTTAGGGGAGCGGAGACACGAGGGATGCTTGTCAGAACACAATATGTCGATTAGTCTCGACATATGGAATCAGAACAAGCCATTTCCGTCTTCGCGGCACTCGCCCAGCCAACGCGCCTCGATGTGTTCAGGCTGCTGATGGAGCACGAACCCGACGGCTTGCCTGCGGGCGAGGTCGCTCGACAGATGGATGTGCCGCACAACACGATGTCGACGCACCTGGCGATCTTGACCCGGGCCGGATTGATTGAGGCCGAACGCCAGAGCCGATCGATCATTTATCGAGCGAGGCTGGACGCCGTTCGCGCGCTCGCCGGCTTCCTGGTCAAGGATTGCTGCGGCGGTCGTCCGGAGATCTGCGCGCCACTGATCGCCGAGCTTTCTCCATGCTGCCCACCACAAAAGATCGCCGCCAAGGAGGCCGCCCATGACTGATCGCATCTACAATGTCCTTTTTCTCTGCACCGGGAATTCGGCTCGCTCGATCCTGGCCGAGAGCATTCTTGCCAAGGATGGCGCCGGTCGCTTCCGTGCCTTCTCGGCCGGCAGCCAGCCGAAGGGCGCCGTCAACCCGTTCGCCTTGAAGGTGCTGCGGAGCTTCGATTATCCGGCTGAGGGCTTCCGGTCGAAGAGCTGGGAGGAGTTCGCCAAGCCCGACGCGCCCGTCCTGGATTTCGTCTTCACCGTTTGCGACAACGCTGCCGGGGAAGCCTGCCCGGTATGGCCGGGGCAGCCGATGACGGCGCATTGGGGGATCGAAGACCCGGCCGCGGTCGAAGGCCCCGACATCGAGAAGGAAAAGGCGTTCGTTGCGGCCTTCCGCTATCTGCGGAATCGCATTTCGGTTTTCGCAGCACTGCCAATGGAGAGCCTCGACAAGGCGGCTCTTGGCACGAAGCTTCGCGAGATCGGCAGCATCGAGGGGGCCACGTCGCCGCGGCCGAGCGCAGCATGAGGCCGGCCATGGACGTCATCATCTACCACAACCCCGACTGTGGCACCTCGCGTAATACGCTGGCGATGATCCGCAACGCGGGCATCGAGCCCCATGTTACCGAATACCTCAAAACGCCGCCGAGCCGTTCAATGCTCGAGCAACTCATCGCGCGCATGGGCATCACCATCCGCGCGCTGCTACGTGAGAAGGGTACGCCATATGCCGAGCTCGGCCTCGGTGATCCTAGCCTGACGGATGACCAGCTTCTCGACGCGATGCTGGCGCATCCGATCCTGATCAACCGGCCGATCGTGGTCAGCCCGAAGGGTGTGCGGCTCTGCCGGCCATCGGAGGAAGTGCTCGATCTCCTCCCGCGTCAGCAGGGCGAGTTCATCAAGGAAGACGGCGAACGCGTGGTGGACGAGTACGGCCGCCGCATCGCGACGGCATAGGGAAGCAAAATGTCCACCTTCGAACGTTATCTCACCCTCTGGGTCGCACTCTGCATCGTGGCCGGCGTCGCGCTTGGCCATTTCATGCCCGGCGTGTTCCACGCGATCGGCGCCGCCGAGATCGCCAAGGTCAACCTGCCGGTCGCGGCGCTGATCTGGCTCATGATCGTGCCAATGCTGGTCAAGATCGACTTCGCCGCGCTCGGCCAGGTCAAGGAGCACTGGCGCGGTATCGGCGTCACGCTGTTCGTCAACTGGGCCGTGAAGCCGTTCTCGATGGCCGCACTCGGCTGGCTGTTCATCGGCTATCTGTTCCGGCCTTACCTGCCGGCCGGCCAGATCGACAGCTACATCGCCGGCCTCATCATTCTCGCGGCTGCGCCCTGCACGGCGATGGTCTTCGTCTGGTCGAACCTGACCAAAGGCGAGCCGCATTTCACGCTGTCGCAGGTCGCGCTCAACGACACGATCATGGTGTTCGCCTTCGCGCCGATCGTCGGCCTGCTGCTCAGCCTCTCGGCCATCACCGTGCCGTGGGATACGCTTGTCCTGTCCGTCGCCCTCTATATCATCGTGCCGGTGATCGCCGCCCAGCTTCTCCGGCGTCGCCTGCTGGCGACCGGCGGCGATCTGGCCCTGAAGCGCTTCCTTGACCGGCTTCAGCCGCTTTCGCTGGTGGCGCTGCTTGCGACGCTCGTCCTTTTGTTCGGCTTTCAGGGAGAGCAAATCCTGGCGCAGCCGCTCGTGATCGCGCTGCTCGCCGTGCCGATTCTTATCCAGGTCTACTTCAACTCCGGGCTCGCCTATCTGCTCAACCGCCTCACCGGCGAACAACATTGCGTGGCCGGTCCCTCGGCGCTGATCGGCGCGTCCAACTTCTTCGAACTGGCGGTCGCCGCAGCGATCAGCCTGTTCGGCTTCCAGTCGGGTGCGGCGCTCGCCACCGTGGTCGGCGTGCTGATCGAGGTGCCGGTAATGCTTTCCGTCGTCTGGATCGTGAACCGCTCCAAAGGCTGGTACGAGAATGGACGCGTGGCGGCGCGTTTGGCGGAAGAAGGCAAGGGCGGCCGGTAATTTCGACAATCATGGAAATAGCTGTTGACATCCACTTTTGGAGGTGTAGCTTATTTCCATGAATCTCGAAGAAGCAGCAAAGCAGCTTGAGGCGCTGGGCAACGCGACCCGGCTACAGGTCTATCGATCGCTGGTCCGCGCTGGCGACGGCGGTCTCCCTGTCGGACGTTTGCAGGAGAAGCTCGGTATTCCAGCTTCAACACTGTCGCATCATCTCCAGCGGCTGATCACGACGGGACTGGTGACGCAGGAACGGCAAGCCACCACGTTGATCTGCAGAGCTAACTACCCCGCCATGAGCAGCCTGGTCGGGTTCCTGGTGGACGAGTGCTGCGCCGATGCGGGTTGCACCACGGATGAAGAGGAGGCCGCCGCCTGACGGCCTCTCTTTTTTGTCCCATATTTCCATAATCCCGGAAGGACCGAATATGTCAGATCCGCGTTTTGAATCTCTCCCAATAGCCGTGATCGGTGGCGGCCCCGTGGGCCTCGCAGCCGCGGCCCATCTCGTTGCCCGGAATCTTCCGGTAAAGCTCTATGAAGCCGGCGCTGCCATTGCCTCCAATATGCGCGACTGGGGCCATGTCCGGGTTTTTACGCCGTGGCGCTATTGCGTGGATGGTGCGTCGGCCGCGTTGCTCGAACGCCGGGGATGGACCATGCCGTCGGCTGATGTCTTCCCGACTGGAGGCGAGATCGTTCGGGATTATCTCGAACCGCTTGCCGCAACGCCCGAGCTTGCTGGCGTCATCGAGATGGGCGCGCGCGTCACAGCGGTTTCGCGCCTCGGCCTGGACAAGGTCGTCAGCCGTGGCCGCGCCGAGCGTCCTTTTGTTCTGTCGATCAAGACGGCTAACGGCACGCGCCGCGATCTCGTTCGCGCGGTGATCGATGCCTCGGGAACATGGGCCACGCCGAACCCACTTGGCTCAAGCGGCCTTCCGGCCGAAGGCGAGAGGGAATTCGCTGAGCGTATCGCCTACGGCATTCCCGATGTCCTCGGCCGGCATCGGGATGTCTATGCGGGCCGCACGACATTGGTGGTCGGTGCAGGGCATTCAGCCGCCAATGTTTTGCTCGATCTCGACAGGTTGGCGAGGAGCGAGCCAGAGACGGCGGCAATCTGGGCAACGCGCGGCACCAATCTCGCGCGCATCTTCAGCGGCGGCGATGCCGACCAGTTGCCAGCACGCGGTGAACTCGGGGCCGAAACTCGCAGCCTGGTAGAGAGCGGACGTACTCCGCTTGTCGCCGGCTTCGCGATCCTCGCGCTCCGTCAGGAGAATGGCCGGATCATGGTGGACGGCGAGACGGCCGAGGGTCCGCGCACCATCGGACCGGTCGACCGGATCGTTGCTGCAACCGGCCAGCGGCCCGACCTATCGATGACCCGCGAGCTCCGTCTTGATCTTGATCCGTGGCTGGAGAGCACCAAGGCGCTGGGGCCGCTCATCGATCCCAACGAGCATTCCTGCGGCTCTGTCCCACCGCATGGCCACCGCGAGCTCGCCCATCTTGAGCCAGGTATCTACACCGTTGGCATCAAGAGCTACGGGCGCGCGCCGACCTTCCTTCTCCTGACGGGCTATGAGCAGGTCCGCTCCGTCGTGGCAGCGCTCGCCGGTGACCTGGCGGCCGCCGACAACGTCCAGCTTGTGCTCCCCGAGACCGGGGTCTGCACCACGACGTTTTCGGTGGAGGGCAGCAGCGGAGCAGGATGCTGCGGTGGTCCTGAGCCAGCGAGAGCCGATGCTTGCTGCGTGGCCGACGCGGTCGCGAAGGACCAAGGCAAAAAGGGATGTGGTTGCGGGGTCGCCGCGTGACCCTCGGCGCTGCTACCCACCCCACGTCGATGGAGGATCTACCGCGCCTGCGATCGATAATCCCGGTCCTGGGCGTCACTCAGATTCTCGCCTGGGGCTCGTCCTACTATCTGCTGGCCGTGCTCGCGCAGCCCATTGCGGGCGATACGGGTTGGCCTTTGGCCTGGGTGGTTGGCGGCCTTTCGCTGGGTCTGCTCGTGGCGGGCATTGTCTCGCCGCGCGTCGGTGACAGCATCCAGCGCCTGGGCGGCCGGCTTGTGCTCGCAACGAGCGCCGTCTTCCTTGCATTCGGCCTGATTGGGCTCGCTCTTTCTCCGAACCTGCCCATCTACGTTCTTTCGTGGCTTGTGCTTGGCGTCGGTATGGGAGCCGGCCTTTATGATGCGGCATTCGCGACGCTCGGCCGTATCTACGGTCAGCGCGCCCGCACGGCGATCACGACCTTAACCCTGTTCGGCGGCTTCGCGAGCACGGTTTGTTGGCCCCTGTCGGCCATGCTGGTTTCGCAGTTCGGCTGGCGGAATGCTTGCCTGATTTATGCGGCGATCCATTTGCTGGTTCTGTTGCCGCTCTACGTCTTCGCGTTGCCGAAGGAGCAGAAGCGAAGCACCGACCGTAGCGCGCATCTGGCAAGCGATAGCGCGCCGGCCGACGCGGCTCCGAGGGGCTCGAGGCTGCTGTTTGTCCTAATCGCGCTCGTGATCACCATCAGTTCGATGATCTCCGCCCTGTTGTCCGTCCATATGCTGACGATCCTTCAGGCCCGTGACATCGCTCTCGGCGCCGCCGTTGCGCTTGGAGCCATCGTTGGGCCCGCTCAGGTTGGCGCCCGCGCCATCGAGATGGCGATCAGCCGGTTTCATCATCCCATATGGACGAAGCTGGCATCGACGCTGTTTGTCGCCACCGGCGTCGGACTCCTCTGGGCGGGTTTCCCGATCATAGCTGCCGCGCTGATTTTCTATGGAGCTGGGATTGGCATCGAGTCGATTGCCCGAGGCACGCTACCACTCGCGGTCTTTGGCGAGCATCGCTATCCCTCAATCATGGGACGCATCGCGATGCCGAGCCTCATCATGCAAGCCGCATCGCCATCAATCGGTGCAATATTGATCGAGAGGATGGGAGCAAATGGCGCGTTGGCCGTTCTCTTCGCTGTCGCGCTCGTAAATGTTGGACTGGTGATTGTTTTGTTCGGGGTGATGCAGAAACAAAGAGCTGCGCAATTCTGCTGAGAGTCTGCAGACCTCGCACGCCGAATACCCCATCTATAATAGTCGTTCTAAGCTGTCAGAGCCAGCGTTTAGGGCCTAGTGTAGCCAAGCAAAGTGGGTACAGGGCGACGGACTGATTCGGTCGCCCTCCGATCAAGCCGAAGGCCCCGCCCGGACCATCCGGGCGGGGCCTGGCGGCCCTCAGTCGCCATTGCGGCGACTGGGCCGGGACCAGATCAGGCTGTAGCCGTCGCCGTCCTCGTCGTCGAAGAGGTTGGCGAAGATCGGGGCGTTGAAGCTCGGGTCATCGAGCTTGAGGCCCAGATAATCGCGGCCCTCGTTCGAGCGCTTAGCCCAGGCGGCGCCGATCTCGGCCCGGCCGACGAAGACGCGGTGGCTGGGAGCGTTCTCGCTGGAGCGGCCGGTTTCGGGAACGATGCGGACGTTCTTGGCCTGGACCGAGAGAGTGACGATCTCGCCGGTGTACTCGTTGTTGCCGGACTTCTTGAAGGTGCCGATGGTCGCCATGGTAGTTCTCCTTGAACTCTGTTCCGAGCCCGCACCATTGCGGCCTCGATGGCGATCGGCAGGGCGGAGGCGATCGACGCGGCATCGCTTGCGACCGCAGCGTTAGCGGAGGATGGCAGCCAGGCGACTTTCTTGTCTCGCGAGGAATGGCGGCGCAGCCGGCAGGGGAAGAAAGTCGATCGGCGCCATTGCGGCATAGGCGATCGAGGCGCAGCCGGCCTTCGGCCAGATCAGCCCTTGAAGAGGCCGTTTTGGAGCGGTTATCCGACAGGGCTCGTCAAGGAGAATGTTGCGAGCGTCGGCCGCCGTCAGCGAACCGGCAATACGTCACGGGCGCTTCCACATGGGGCGTTGCAGGCTGACCCGCATCCCGATTCCAACGCCGCTACAGCGATGAAGAACCTACACATCCGACAAATCGCTGGTCCGATCGGACAGTGCGGCGCTGATCCAGTACGCCGGGCGGGTGAGGACCTGAGGTCGGCCGAGCCATGCATGCCGCGCCGATTGTCGGTGACCTGCATGATGAGGGCGGCATTGCGGAGGGTAGCTGTTGGTCGTGCCTCATATCAATGGGCATCAGGCGCGCGCCATTCCCTGTCCAGATGGCGCGGGCGTGGCCATAGCCGCTACCCGCACGAACGCCGTGACGCCCACTGCGATTGCGCCAACCACCGAAAAGATGATCTGCCATGTGTCGGAGGGCATGGTGTGCTTCACGATGCCATGGGTGGCGTGATAGCCGGCGAGCGCCGCGGGCGCGACGAAGACCAACGCAATCGCGAGGCGCAGCCATACCGGCCGTACGAACGCGAGCAGGAATTGGCCGATGCCGAGCGTAAGCGCAGCCGCGACAAGACCGATGATAATGCTGCCCGGCCAGCCGGCGCCAATTTGATACGCCAAAGCGCCGGCGGTCGCTCCCGCGAAGAGTGGCAATGCGAAGACGGCAAGCGTGAACAGCAGCCAGCAGAGGACGCCGATGGCTGCGATGCTGAAGAGGATGCCGATGAACATCATGGTGGCAGTCTCCGTGAGAAAAGGTCCGACGGTCGCGCCTTCCACCACCACCACGGCGCTGATTGAGCATAGCTCAAGGTGAGCGAGAGTTGGAGCGGAAAACCGGCAAGGTCTCCGCCGGCGCGAGCGAGACGCTCGCCCCGGTCACGGGGCGAAGGGATCGATTTCATGGACGATGTCGGCGGCGTCGCCGTCGTATTCGGCGGCGGGAACGACCGAGAGGCTGCCGTCGCCGGCCTGGAAGATGACGATGGCGACCATCAGGGTCGCGGCCAAGCTGAAGGCGAAGGCGTGAGCGTCGTTGAAGGACATTGTTCCGGCTCCTGTCTTGGAGGCGGGGGGCCATCCCCCGCGTGACAGGCGCCCGATGAGTCCGGCCGCGGGCCGCAATCACCGCGCAGGCGTAGCCGGAGCGGCGGCATGCTCGCATAGCCGACCCTTTACGGGTTGATGGCGTCAGGCCTGCGACCGGACCAAGGATCAGCGCCAAGGAAGCGGGGTGGTGCTGCGCCTCTCGCAGGTGGTAGGGGACAATTTCGTTGGACAGCGCTGCCGCTCAGGACATTGAGCCGAGATCCGGCCCGCCTCGCGCAGCGGGGCGAGAATGAGAATGGCGGTGCAGAGTGGCTGACGGATTTCACATACCGGACGGCAATGAGGCGTTGCGGGACGACATCCCGGCGGTCGTCGAGCTGATCGAGCGAACGGCGCGATGGGTGCATCCGGAGACCTTTCGGGCCTTGCCGGTATGGGCGCCGCATACTGCTCGCGGACGGCCACTTTACGATGCGGGATGGGCCCGTCGATACACGAACACGCGAAAGGCGACCGGCGTCACCGCTGAGAAGTTTGAAGGCAATGTCGCTGCGCTCAACGCACTCGTGGCCGCGCTTGATGTGGCGTCGCCGAAGCCGAAGAATTGGACCGTCTGCCACATCTGGGGATATGACGATCCCTCCTTCGCGCAACAGAGCAGCGTCGTTCAGGATCCCCGCTACTTCTCCTGCGTCGCCAACATGGTGTGGTTGCCGACGCCGCTGAAGGGCTTCACCGACACACTGCCCGAGATCAAATCCATGCTGCGCGTGTGCGCGTTCCACCTATACGGATGGGCCTGCGAGCATCCTTCGGTTGCCGAGCAGGCGGCCAAGGTGAAGTCCGGCTGGATCCCGGATGGATATCCGAAGAGCTGGCCGAACTCCGATCGGCCAGGTGTTCTGCCACCGGGGACGGCCCCTTTCACCGCGCGCGTCGAACGCGAAATCGCCAAGCGCAAGCGAAGGATCAAGGCCGACCTCGAGGACGCGACTTTCCTCCACTATCCGAAGGACGAGGTCTTCGAGGTGCTGAGATTCTGGAAGATTGAGCTGAGCTAGGCGGCGCTTACGCGCCGCCGTTGCCGAATTTCCAAACCGGGATGCCGAGCTTGCGGGCCTTGTCGGCGAGATTGTCCTGAATGCCCGTGCCAGGGAAGTGCATGACGCCGATCGGCAGCACCTGAAGCATCTCATCGTTTCGCTTGAACGGCGCGGCCTTGGCGTGCTTCGCCCAGTCGGGCTTGAAAGCCACCTGTGGGACCTTGCGGTGGTCGGCCCAGCGCGATGCGATGCGTTCGGCGCCTTTGGGGCTTCCGCCGTGCAGCAGCACCATGTCGGGATGCTTGGCGTGAACCTGGTCGAGCTTCGCCCAGATCAGCGGGTGATCGTTGAAATCGAGTCCACCCGTGAGGGCGATTCTCGAGCCGCTGGGAAGGAGCACCTCAGTCTCGGCGCGTTTCTTCGCGGCGAGGAAATCGCGGCTGTCGATCATCGCGGAAGTCAGATTGCGGTGGTTGACCATCGATCCGTTGCGCGGCCGCCAGGGCGAGCCGGTGTGCCGCTCGAAGTGCTCGGCAGCCTGGTCGCGCATCAACTCGAAGGCGTCTCGGCGTTCGATCAGCGTCCGTCCCTCGGCGATGAGAGTCTCCAGCTCGACCGACTTCACCTCGCTGCCGTCCTGTTCACGCTGAGCGCGACGCTGCGCCTGCTCGTTATCGTCGAGCTCGCGTTCGATCCGGTCAGTGGCGCGATGGAAGAGGTTGACCGCCGACCACAGGAGATCGTCGAGATCGGGTTCGAGGCGAGTATCTTCGAGCGTAGTGATCAGGGCGTCGAAGATGTCGGCGACGGCGCCGGCGACCATACGGCCTTCGGGAAGCGGCCGGGGATCGGGTTCGTCCTGGAAAGGGCGATATCCGTAGAGCTGGAGTTCGGTGAGGACGTGGTCAGTGGGCGATGAGCTGTGGTGCGGCTCGTAGTTGTCGTCATGATCGCTCGTCATCGGTTGCTCCCTCGTCGGTCTGACCGCGACCCTCGCGGCCTTCATGGCGACGAAAGCCGTCGGGCGGCCCGGACCTGCACCCGGAGCGGAGCGAGAGGGCCGGAGCGTCAGCGGAGGATGGCGGAGGCCGGCTATTTTGCTTCGCGATGGAAAGCGCTTCCTCGGGAGCGCGCCGGAAAATAGCCGGCCGCAGCCATTGCCGGTCCGGGTTGCCTGACGGCCGATCGCCCTCTCGAAGGCCGGTTCGCGGCTCTCGCCGGCGCGATGGGAACCCGTGCGGCGCAAGACGGTGATGCCGCCGCTGCCCCGCACTCACGCTGTTAGGCTGCTTCCGGGCTCATGAAGCGGGCGACGTCCTCCGGTGCGAGCTGAGGCCGAACCTGCGCCCGAAGTGCGATGAGGCCCAAGGTGCGGAGATCCTCGTTGAAGTCCCCGAGC
>Ga0182749_1002730_pt1 | contig 12707 bp, 16 predicted proteins | sample eDN3rd37CKraftMG_FD_128875 | JGI IMG/M metagenome (GOLD analysis project Ga0182749, IMG submission 128875) | Enriched Miracle-Growth compost microbial communities from Emeryville, California, USA - eDNA 3rd pass 37_C Kraft MG (version 2) (version 2) ...
CAGGATGGTGGCGGCCTGGCCGACCACGGCGACCCAGCGGATCTTGATCAGGGTGATCTGGCTGATCCGCGCCCGCATGCGCCGGCTGGGCACCGCGCTCAGCGTCTCCGGCTGCGGCCGCCGGACAGCGGCCGGCCCGGCTTCCGCCACGGGATCGGCGCCGGCCCCCTGGTCATTCTCCGTGCTTCCGTCCATTCTCGCTCCATGCTCTCCGACGGCGTCATCATAGCGGAGCGCCTGACCAAGCGCTTCCATCCCGGCGGCGCGCCCGCGGTCGACGGCATCTCCTTCGCGGTCCCGCGCGGCGCCACCGTCGCCCTGCTGGGCGGCAACGGCGCCGGCAAGACCACCACGATCTCGATGCTGCTCGGCCTGCTGCTGCCCTCCGGCGGCCGCATCACCGTGCTCGGCCACGACATGGCCCGCGATCGCTGGGCCGTCCTGCCACGGATGAACTTCTCCAGCCCCTATGTCGATCTGCCGCACCGGCTGACCGTGCGCGAGAATCTGGCGGTCTATGCCCGGCTCTACGGCGTGCGCGGCCGCCGCCAGCGGATTGCCGAGCTGGCGGAGATGCTGGACCTGACCGGATTCCTCGACCGGCCGTCCGGTAAATTATCGGCCGGACAGAAGATCCGGGTGGCGCTGGCCAAGGCGCTGGTCAACGCGCCGGAGCTGCTGCTGCTGGACGAGCCGACCGCCTCGCTCGACCCCGATACCGGCGACTGGGTGAGGGGGATGCTGGAGCGCTACCGGGCCGAGCGCGGGGCCACCATCCTGCTGGCCAGCCACAACATGGACGAGGTCGAGCGGCTGAGCGACCATGTGCTGATGCTGAAGGCGGGAAAGATCGTCGACCAGGGCTCGCCCGACCATCTGATCGCCAAATACGGCCGCACCGACCTGGAGGAGGTGTTCCTCGACATCGCCCGCAGCCGCGGCGCGCTGGGCCAGGCGGCGCAGTGAGGCCGGCGCGATGAGCGGCACCCTCGCCACCCCGGCCGTCCTGCGCGGCTCCGCCGTCGGCCGGATCGGCGCGGTGATGCTGCGCCACCTCTACATCCTGCGCGGCTCGATGCCCCGGCTGATCGAGCTGATGTACTGGCCGACCGTGCAGATGGTGGTCTGGGGCCTGATCAGCGAAAGCCTGGCGCCGTCGATGAACTGGCAGGCCCAGGCCGCCGGCGTGCTGATCTCGGCGGTGCTGCTGTGGGACCTCCTGTTCCGGGCCCAGCTCGGCATGTCGATCTCCTTCCTCGAGGAGATGTGGAGCCGCAATCTCGGCCATCTCTTCGTCAGCCCGCTCAGGCCCTGGGAATGGGTGGCGTCGCTGATGGCGATGAGCCTGATCCGCACCCTGCTCGGGGTGGTGCCGGCCGCCCTGCTGGCGATCCTGCTCTACCGCTGGAACATCTTCTCGCTCGGCCTGCCGCTGCTCGCCTTCTTCGTCAACCTGATCGTCACCGGCTGGGCCATCGCGCTGGTGGTGCTGGCGCTGATCCTGCGCTACGGCATGGGGGCGGAAGGGCTGGCCTGGGCGATCGTCTTCGCCATCTCGCCGATCAGCGCGATCTACTACCCGGTCTCGGTGCTGCCCTCCTGGCTGCAATGGGTGGCGCTGGCCCTTCCGCCGGCCCATGTGTTCGAGGGCATGCGCGGCCTGCTGCACGGCCAGGGCTTCGCCATGGGCCATTTCCTCGCCGCCATCGGACTCAACCTGTTCTGGCTCGGCCTCGGCAGCGCCACCTTCATCTGGGGCTTCCACATCGCCCGCGACCGTGGCTCGCTGCTGCAGCAGGGGGAGTAGGCATCTACGCCCGGCCGGGCCGGAAACACCATTGCCCGAATGGGGCAGAACGGCGGGCGCTACAGAAAGCCCTGCACCCAGCCCAGCCCGCTCATCGCCTGCCAGACCGCGCCGGCGGCGATGACGAGCAGCAGGACCGAGATTGCCAGGGCGGCGCAGAGCAGGATTCCGTCCTCCTCCAGATACGCGATGGCGAGCAGAACGATTGTCAGGGCCGGCGGGACGTTGCTCAACGGAATCGGGGCCAGCAGCAGGACGCCGAGCAACAGCACCACCAGGCCGACCGCTCGCTTCGTTGCTTCGAACGGCATCGGCCAGCGGGGATGGATGAAGCCCTCGACGGCGCGCAGCAGCGGCACCGCCCGGCCGAGGGTCCGCGCCAGCGCCCGGGTCGGCACGCTGCGCTGGCTGACACGCCGGGGAAAGACCGGGCCGCCGTGACCCAGCATCATCTGCACGGCCAGGATCGCGAGCAGGGGGGCGACGATGGCGGATGCGCCCGGCATCGCCCCCAGCAGCGCCAGCAGCAGCATGACCAGGCCAAAGGAGCGGTCGCCCAGCCCGTCGATCAGCCAAGCCAGGGTCACGCGCTCGGCACCTGCCTCGCGAAGCAGACCGTCGAGGAGCGCGGAGGTCGGGATTCGGTCCGTCATCTCGCCGGCAGGATAGCCGAAGGTATTTCCGACGGGCGATAACCGAGGTCTGCAGGCTATTCCTGGCCCGGGCGGGGGTGACGCAGGCATCAGGGGTGATCGGCGGCAGCAAGTGCCGCCGTCAGCCGCGCCGCCAAGCCGCGGGCCCTTGCCATGCGGCCGGGGCTGAGCCGGCCGGCCAGGGCCCGGCATCCGGCCTCGGCAGCGGCGCGCTGAACGCCGGTCAAGCGCGCCGCTGCCACCAGGAACCAGGCGCAGGCCCGCACCTGGTCGCCCGAAGCCAGCGGGCTTTCGGCATAGAGCGCGGCCAGCCGCAGCTGGGCGCGCGGCAAGCCGTTGCCGGCGGCCAGTCGAAGCCAGCGCAGCGCTTCGGCCCGATCACCGGGGACCGCATAGCCGTTGTCGTCCACGCGGCTGTCGCTGAGCACGCCCAGATTGAATTGAGCCGCCGGATCGCCGGCTTCCGCGGCACGCCGGAGCGCTTTCGCGTCGGATGGCGCCGAAACCGGGCGGGGCGGCATGATCCTGTCGGCCGGCGCGGTCACGTGGCCAGCCCCAGCCCGGCCCGTGCCATCCGGCAGGCATCGTCGCCCGGCGAACAGTCGCGGCAGACCGCCGGCCGGTCGGCGTAGATGACGCAGCGGGTGGAGTGGCCGACCTCGCCCTCCAGGGCGATGCAGCGGTCCCCGTCGCAGCGCATCCGCGGCGCCGCGCCATCGCGATAATGGCGGGGAATGCGTTCGATCTCGGCCGCGCTCTCGGTCCAGAACCTCGGCCAGTCACGGGAAAAGGCGCAGCAGGCGCCGCAGGTCCGGCAATCGAACGCCGCGGCTCCGGCGGGACTGGGTCCGCCCATCTCGGTCCGGGCCGCTGCGGTCAAGCGCTGGGCCGCTTGCGCGGGGCGCGTTCGGGGACGTCGATGCCGCGTGGTACATCGGAGAGGTCGGCCTCCGGCACCATGCGCTCCTCTGTCCTAAGCACGCTGCGGACCCGGTAGAGCCGGCCGCCGGAATCGCTCGGGTAGTGCGCCACCACGGTATAGGCGCCAGAGAGCGCGGTGCTGGGGCTGAGCCGGCGCCAGATGTAGACGGTGCTGCCGACGGCATATCGATTGTCGATCATGTCCTGCGTTTCTGCGTCCAAGAGCGCTCTGCCGGCTCCGGCAATCCGCTCCGCGACGGCGGCCTGGTCTCGATCCAGGGGATGCGGTCGATGGCAGGCGCCGCTGGCGCTCTGCGAAGCCGGTCTCAATAATCCAAAGAAAAGACAGCATAGGACGAATTTCAAATCCTGTCTCCAAAAATCCTCTGGGTGAAAGCCTGTCCGTAAATCCGAGGATGTCGTCCGGGTGGTGGCGACATTTAATTTTCCGACCGGCCTGGAAATTCGATGGTGATATGACCACAGCCGGCCGCCTCGAAATATTATCTGGCCAAGATCGAGGCGGCAGGGCCATTCTATCGGTTGAATCAATGAGGACATCGACATGACGGCAGGCGAAGACCGCCTCACGGCTCTGGGCAAGGACGCAGGCTCGGCGAAGGCGGCGGAACGGCAGGCCCGGGAGGCGCGCCAGGATGCGGAGCGCTATGCGCGGCGCGGCAACATGACCATGCACGCGATCTCGCTGCAGGCGGCCCAGGATCTCGAAGCGGCCGCGGCCAGCCATCGGGGAGAGGCGCCGAAGGGCCGCCGCTGACCGGGATAGAGGACCAGCCCGGCCGATGGGACACGGATCATGGTCTCCGAGCCGTGATCCCGGTCGCCGGACGATGGGCCGCGCCGGTCCCGTCCCTATCCCTCCGCCAGCACCCGCCGGGCCACGGGCAGGTCGATATTGCCGCCGGTCAGGACCAGGCCGACACGCTTGCCCCGCATCCGCTCGCGCTCCTGCAGCAGCGCCGCCAGCCCCGCCGCGCCGGCGCCCTCGGCCAGGTTGTGGGTGTCGGTCCAGATGGCGCGCAAGGCCGCGGCGACCTCGTCGTCGGACACCCGGACGATCCGCTCGGCGCCGGCGCGGATGACGGCGAAGGCCTCCGGGTCCGGCACCCGGCAGGCGATGCCGTCGGCGAAGGTGCGGGCGGTCTCGGTCGTCACCACCCGGCCGGCCTCGAAAGACAGCGCCATCGCCGGCGCCTCGGTCGAGACCACGCCGACGATCCGGGTCCCGAGGCCCAGCAGGTCGCGGGTGCGGATCAGGCCGCAGATGCCCGATCCCATGCCGATCGGCACATAGACGGTGTCGAGGTCGGGCCGTGCCCGGAACAGCTCCAGCGCATAGGTGGCGGCGCCGCGCGCCAGGTCCGGATGGAAGGCCGGCGCCATCTCCAGCCCGCGCGCTTCGGCCAGATGCCGGGCATGGGCGTAGGCTTCGTCGAAGTCGCGCCCGTGCTCCACCAGCTCCGCCCCGAAGGCGCGCATGGCGGCGTTCTTCTCCACCGAATTGCCCTGCGGCACCACCACGGTCACGGCCAGGCCGCTGCCGCGCGCGGCGAAGGGCAGGCTCTGGCCGTGATTGCCGCGCGTCGCGGTGACGATGCCGCGCACCTCCGGCCGGCGGCGCCGCAGCGCGTCGATGAAGACGATGCCGTTGCGCGCCTTGTAGGCGCCGGTCGGCGTGTGGTTCTCATGCTTCACCCAGACCTCGCAGCCGGCGCGCGCGGCCAGCAGCGGCCAGGCGATCTGCGGCGTCGGCGGCATGGTCGCGTGCACCAGGCGGGCGGCGTCCTCGAGGGCGGTCAGGTCGAACATGATGGGGATCCGGTCGGCGGCGACAGGATGTCAGCATCGGATCCGCCGATTGTCCCGGTCAACTGCGACATTGTCGGGAGACAAGCGATACGCCGGCCTCAGAACGGCAGCAGCGAGTCCCTCAGCGTGTCGCGCAGCGAGAACACCGTGCCGTCGTCGCTGTAGGGGATCTGCCGGCCGGCGCTCAGGAACACGCCGTTGATCCGCCATTTCAGCTCGCCGCGGCGGCCGATCGTCGCCAGCTGGTCGACCAGGCCGAGGCCGGAGCCGCGCAGCGGCATCCGCACCTCCTGCTCGCCATGGGCGGGCAGCAGGAAGGGCTGGTCGCTGCGGCCGCGGCCGAACTCCCGCCCGTTCATCTCGACGGCTGCGGTCATGGCGTCGACCTGCATCCCGGTGCCGGCCTGTTCTTCGACCCGCAGCAGCGCCTCCCAGCGCTGCTCGAACACCGTGGCGTCCACGGGGCGCAGGTCGACGATGCGGATCCGCGGCGGGGGCGGCCCGAACGGCCCGGCGCAGGCGGCGAGAGCGCCCGCGGGCAGCAGGGCGAGGAGGAAGCGGCGCCCGGTCGTTCGTTGGATGGATCGGCTCATGGTCCCCCGGGGATCGGCTGCGACTCTGTCAGCGACATGGCGTCGGCTGTGCCGCTCGGCTAGCCTCGCCGGCCACGACGCCGCCCGGAGGAGACCCATGACCGACCGCCCGTCCTGCATCGCCCACTGGACCGAGATCGAAGGACAGGACGACCGGCGCTACAAGGGCGACGATGAGCTGATGGCCATCGGCGCGCCCTTCGGCCGGCATTTCGGCCTGACCCGCATCGGCATCCATCACGAGCGGCTGCCGCCCGGCCGCCGCACCTCCTACCCCCATGCCGAGAGCCATGAGGAGGAGTTCGTCTACGTCATCGAGGGCACGCCGGACGCCTGGCTCGACGGGGTGCTGCACCGGCTGCGGCCGGGCGACGCGGTCGGCTTCCCGGCCGGCACCGGCCAGTGCCACAGCTTCATCAACAACACCGACTCCGAGGTGCGGCTGCTGGTGGTGGGCGAAACGCCGAAGCCGGAGAACCGCATCTATTACCCGCGCAACCCGGAGCGGAAGCCGATGCGGACCGACTGGTGGGACGACGTCCCGCAGCGCCCGATGGGCGACCATGACGGCCTGCCGGACCAGGTCCGCGCCCGGCGGGCAGGGAAGGTGTAGAGGGCCGGTCATCCGCCCAGCGGCGGCTGCTCCCGCACTTCGATCGCGCCCATCGCCGCCATCGGCGATTGCGTGGCGATCTCGACTGCCTCCGCCATGTCGCGGGCCTCGATCAGGACGAAGCCGCCGAGATGCTCCTTGGTCTCGGCATAGGGGCCGTCGGTGACCGAGGTCTTGCCGTCGCGGCGCCGCACGATCCGGGCGGTCTCCGGCTCGGCCACCGGGCCGCAGGCGACGAGGTGGCCGCTGCGGCGCAGCTCGTCGTCGGCCTCCATGCAGCGGCGGGTGAGGTCGCGACCCTCCTCGGGCGACAGCCGCCCGATCAGGTCGCGGTCGACATGGACGATCAGCAGATAGCGCATTGTGGACCTCCGTTGCTTCCATCCCCTGGTCGTCCGGTCGGCGCCGGATTCGACATCAGCCGAGCTCCCCGACCCAGGGATGGCGATGCTCGGCATAAATCGCCTGGGTCGGCGCCGGGAAGCCCGGATCGGCGAAAGCGCCCACGGCGACGGCCACCACATCCGGCCTGCGGCGCGGCTCCCAGAACACGGTCGAGCCGCAGCTGGGACAGAAATGGAAGCATACCGGGGAGCCGCTGTCGGACGGGCGCTCATAGCTCTGGCTCGGCCCCTCCATCTGGACATCATTGCGCCGGAAGATGGCGGTCACGCCGTAGGGGCTGCCGGTCCGCCTCTGGCAGGCCAGGCAGTGGCACACCGACACCAGGACCGGCTCGGCCGCGCAGGTCACGCGCAGCCCGCCGCAGGTACAGCTCGCCGTTCTTGCCATGGTCCGCTCCTCCTCCGGCTATTCGCACGCCCCGCCTTTTGCGTGACCTCTCCCGCCAGACGTTGGAGAGGCAACGCGTTTTCCCTGATCCTCGATGGTTTGAGACTGCGTCGCCAGCCGGCCGCGCCGCGCAGTCTCAGTCCTTGTCGCTGACCCCGGCCTGGGCGAAGGTGGCCATCCCCTCGTGGCAGGCCAGGGCGCCTCGCACGAGGCCGATCGCCAAAGCGGCGCCGGAGCCCTCGCCGAGGCGCATCCCGAGATCCAGCAGCGCGGTCCGGCCGAGCTTCTCCAGCAACCGGCGGTGCCCCGGCTCGGCCGAGACATGGGCGACTTGGCAATGGTCCAGCGCGTGGCGGTCGGCGGCCCACAGCACCGCGGCGGCGGCGGTGCAGGTGTAGCCGTCCAGCAGCACCGGGATGCGCGCCATCCGCGCCGCCAGCACCGCGCCGGTGATCGCCGCCAGCTCCAGCCCGCCGAGATGGCGCAGCACCTCGAACGGATCGGTCATCGCGGCGCGGTGGGCGGCGACGCCCCTGGCCACCACCTCGGCCTTGCGCCGCACGCCGGCGGCGTCGACGCCGGTGCCGGGGCCGACCCAGTCGGCCGCCTCGCCGCCGAACAGCGCCGTCGCCAGCGCCGCGCCGGAGGTGGTGTTGCCGATCCCCATCTCGCCCAGGCACAAGAGGTCGATGCCCGGCTCCACCGCCATCATGCCGTAGGCCATGGCGCGGACGCATTCGGCCTCGGTCATCGCCGGGGCGATGGTGAAATCGGCGGTCGGGTGCTCCAGGTCCAGCTCGTAGACCCGCAGGTCGCTGTCGGCGGCCTGGCACAGCTGGTTCACCGCGGCGCCGCCGGCGACGAAGTTCTTCACCATCTGCGCCGTCACCGCGACCGGATAGGCCGAGACGCCCTGGGCCACGGCGACGCCGTGATTGCCGGCGAAGACCGCGACCCGCGGCCGGCGCAGCTGCGGCGGGTGCCGGCCCTGCCACACCGCCATCCATTCCGCCAGATCCTCCAGCCGGCCGAGCGAGCCGGGCGGCTTGGTCAGCTGGCGGTCGCGCTCGCGCACCGCCGTGCCGGCCTCCAGGTCGGGGCCCGGCAGGTGGCGCAGCAGGGCGCGGATCTCGTCAAGGGTGTCGGGCAGGGGCGTCTGGGTCTGGGACATGGCAGGGGCGTCCGGTTGCGGAAGCGCGGACCCTGCCACCAAAGCGCGGCGGCGTCAAAACCGGCGGGACATCGTCATAGACGCGACCATAGTGGTACTATCCGCGACTCGTGTTCATTATCTGTTCCATGGGTGAGGCGCAGACCGCCGCCGCTCACTCCGCCGCCTGGCGCGCCTCCAGCCGCTCGACGAAGGCGGCGACCAGGTCGCGCAGACCGGGATCCTCCAGCAGGTCCAGCGCCTCCGCCGGGGCGAGCCACCGGATCTCACGCTGGCCGCTCTCGGGCCACGTCTTGGATTGCCGCTCGACCTTCAGGGGGAAGACGCTGACCTGGCAGGGCACGCTCATGCCCTCCTCCAGCTTCTTCTCGTAGATGAAGCTGCCGATCGCCTTCGACCCGATGGCGCCGCGCACCCCCGCTTCCTCATAGGCCTCGCGCGCGGCCGATTTGGACGGCTTCAGCCCCTTGATCGGCCAGCCCTTGGGGATGATCCAGCGCCGCGTCCCGCGGGTGGTGAGGAGCAGGATCTCCGGCGCACCGCCCGGCCGGAACCGATAGGGCAGGGCCCCGTGCTGCACGCGGACGGCCTTGGTCTTTTCCGGCATCCCTGTCTCCGACCCTCCATGCGCCTTGATCCGCCCGGCCAGATGGGGAACCATCCGCAAGCTCCCGTCGTTCCGATCATCCGGCCGCGGCACGGCCCGTCGATCCAAGCCTATGTGAAGACCCGCACGGAGGCGACCCGGTTTCGCGGCCCCAGGATGGTCCGAGAATGAGCTTCCCCGTCACCCTGATCGACCTGGCCGGCTTCATCGCCCTGCTGCTCTGGGGCACGCATATGGTGCAGACGGGGATCCAGCGCACCTTCGGGCCGAAGCTGCGCGCCGTCCTGGGCAGCGCGCTGAAGAACCGGTTCAGGGCCTTTCTCGCCGGCATCGGCGTCACCGCGGTGCTGCAGAGCAGCACGGCCACCGGGCTGATGGTGGCGGGATTCGCCGCCGGCGGCCTGGTCGAGCTGGTGCCGGCGCTGGCGGTGATGCTGGGCGCCAATGTCGGCACCACCCTGATCGTGCAGGTGCTGTCCTTCGACGTCGCCGCCGCGGCGCCGGCCCTGATCCTGATCGGCTTCCTGCTGTTCCGCCGCGATTCCAGCACCCAGACGCACGACCTGGGCCGGGTCTTCATCGGGCTCGGCCTGATGCTGATGGCGCTGCACGAGCTGCTGCAGCTGATGGCGCCCTATGAGGACGCACCCAGCCTGCGCATGCTGATGGGCGCGATTTCGACCCAGCCGGTGCTGGACGTGCTGCTGGCCGCCGGCTTCACCTGGGCGGTCCACTCCAGCGTCGCCGTCGTGCTGCTGGTCATGTCGCTCGCGGCCAACGGGGTGGTGCCGCCGGAAGCGGCCTTCGCCCTGGTGCTGGGCGCCAATCTCGGCACCGCGATCAACCCGGTGATCGAGGGCGTCTCCAGCGACGATCCCGCCGCGAAGCGGCTGCCGGTCGGCAACCTGGCCAATCGGGTGCTCGGTGTGATCGTGGCGCTGGCCGCGCTCGGCCCGCTCGGCCGGCTGATGGTGACGGTCGAGCCCGACAATGCCCGCGCCGTCGCCGATTTCCACTCGCTGTTCAACCTGGCGCTGGCGGCCGTCTTCTTCCCGCTGCTCGGGCCCTATGCCCGGCTGCTGCAGCGCCTGCTGCCGCGCCGCGTCGATCCGGCCGACCCGTCGCGGCCGCTCTATCTCGACGCCGCGGCGCGGGAGACGCCGATCGTCGCCCTGGGCGGCGCCGCGCGCGAGGCGCTGCGCCTGGCCGATGTGCTGGAGATGATGCTGCACGGCGCCCGCGACGCGCTGCACAAGGGCGACCGCAAGCTGATCGCCGAGACCCGGCGGATGGACGACGTGCTCGACCGGCTGAACACCGCGATCAAGACCTATCTCACCTCGATCGACCCCGAGTCGCTCAGCGAGGCCGATCATCGCCGGCTGGCCGAGATCCTCAACTTCGCGATGAACATGGAGCAGGCGGGCGACGTGGTCGACCGCAACCTGCTGCCGCATGCGGCGAAGCGGCTGAAGCGCGGCCTGATGTTCTCGAAGGAGGGGGAGGCCGAGCTGCTGGCGATGATGGACCGGCTGGTGACCAACCTGCGGACCGCGGGGTCGCTGTTCATGACCGAGGACCGCCGTGCCGCGCGACTGCTGGTCGACGAGAAGGTGACGTTCCGCGACCTCGAGGCGGCGGCCACGCAGGCGCATTTCGAGCGGCTGCGCAGCGGCCGCCGCGACACGGCGGAGACCAGCGCCCTGCATCTCGACCTGCTGCGCGACATGAAGCTGATCAACGGCCACATCGTGGCCGCCGCCGCCTATCCGGTGCTGGAGCGCACCGGCGAGCTGCTGCCCAGCCGGATCGCCGAGGACAACGGCGACGAGTGACGGGGGCGACGAGTAGTGGATCGGCCGCGGCCGTGCCGGCGCCTACCCGTTCAGCAGGCCGAGCGCCATCGCCGTGGCGACCGCGCCGGTGCGGCTGGTCGCCTGCAGCTTCCGGATCACCGATTTGACGTGGCCCTCGACGGTGTGGATCGACAGGCCCAGCCGGCGCGCCGCCTCCTTGGTCGAGGCGCCGCGGGCGATCAGCAGCAGGCAATCCCGCTCGCGCCGGGTCAGCGTGGCCGGTTCCGGCGGCAGGGCGCCTGCAGCCCATTCGGCGGCGCCGTGGCCGAGGCGGCGCTCCACCACCAGGGCGCGGTCGAAATGCGGGGCGATCATGCCGAGGATCGCCGAGTGCCGCTCGGTCCAGCCGGTGCGACGCCGCGCCCGGCAGACGGTCAGGACGGGGGTCGAGCGGTAGGGGTCGAGGCCGAGCCGGTAGAGGCCGGTCGAAAGGCCGCGCGGCCGCAGCACCTCGCGGTAGAAGACGGCGCCGGCGCCGGCCTGGTCGGGCCCCGGGACGCCATTGATCGCGACCGATCCGATCGGCAGCCGGATCGGCGGCGGTCCCGGCGGCCTTCCCGAGGCCGGGGATCGGTCCGGATCGCCCGTCGAGGAGTGCCGGCGCGGCTGGAACCGGTGCAGCGTGATCGTCCGGCCGTCGAGAAGCTGGGATAGGCGGAGGAGCACCGCTTCCCAATCCTCGGTGCCGATGGCCGCCTCGTAAAACCGGCCGACCAGGTCGACAAGAATGGTCTCGGCGAACATCGCGGAGCAATTCGTCTTGGCTTGTCTGACGGAATGGCGGACAAGCTGATGGTCTTTATTATCGCTGCGTTTATGGTGGAACAAAGGCGGCGCCGTGATACGGCGCCGCCGAATATATCCGCGGGCGAGTCAGAAGAACGGGCGATCGGACTTCCCGTTCCCTGGCCGCCGGATTATCGCCGGCTACAGCATGAAGTCGGACGCGACCAGCGCGACGTTGCCGGTGAGGACGATGGAGAAATCGGCCGTGCCGTCGCCGTTGACGTCGCCGGAGATCACCGTGTCGGTCCCGGCGAAGCCGTAGTGCAGCTCGCCGGCATGGTGGGTGAACGCCGCGGTGCCGATGAAGCTGAACGCCTGGTCGCCGGTCACGGCGGTGTTGGCGTCGATCGCAGCCAGGTCGATGTGATCGGCCTGGGCATGGCTGAAGTCGGTGATCCGGTCGGGCGCGGCGAGGGTGCTCTGCCCGATGTTGCCGTAGACGAACCGGTCCGACCCGGCGCCGCCGGTCAGCGTGTCCTGGCCGCCGGCGCCGGCGAAGACGTCGTTGCCATTCAGGCCCTGCAGCACGTTGTCGGCGCTGGTGCCGACCAGGGCGTCGTTGTACTGGCTGCCGGTGAGGTTCTCGATGCCGGTCAGGACGTCGCCCGCGGCGAAGCCGCCGGAACTGGTGCCGGTGACCAGGTTGATCGCGACCCCGGCCGTGCTGTCATAGTAGCTGGCCGTGTCGTTGCCGTTGCCGCCGTTGAGCGCGTCGGCCCCGTCGCCGCCGGCGAGGAAGTCGCTGCCGTCGCCGCCGTTGAGCGTGTCGTTGCCGGCCAGGCCGTAGAGGGCGTCGCCGCCGCCATAGCCGGACAGGACGTTGGCGACGGCCGAGCCGACCAGAGTGTCGCCGTAGCCGCTGGTGCCCTGGACGTCCTCGATGTTGACCAGCCGGTCGCCGGCGGCCTCGCCATAATAGCCGTAGCCGGTGCTCAGATCGACCCAAACCCCGGCGGTGCCGTTGTAGTCGACGGTGTCGACGCCGGCGCCGCCGCCCAGCCAGTCGGCGCCGTTGCCGCCCTGGAGGAAGTCGTTGCCGTCCATGCCGTAGAGCGTGTCGTTGCCGTCGCGGCCGTAG
>Ga0182749_1002735_pt1 | contig 12698 bp, 16 predicted proteins | sample eDN3rd37CKraftMG_FD_128875 | JGI IMG/M metagenome (GOLD analysis project Ga0182749, IMG submission 128875) | Enriched Miracle-Growth compost microbial communities from Emeryville, California, USA - eDNA 3rd pass 37_C Kraft MG (version 2) (version 2) ...
CCGCCGTTCCCCCGCGTCGCCCGCCGCGTGCTACGTGCGAAGCCAGGCGCGAACCTCAGCCAGATGCACTATGCCCGCCGCGGTATCATCACGCCGGAGATGGAATATGTCGCGGAGAGGGAGAACCTCGGCCGCGCCCGCCTCGCCGAATATGCGCGCGAAGGGCAAGGCTGGGGCGCCGCGATCCCCGATTACGTGACGCCGGAATTCGTCCGCGACGAGGTGGCGCGCGGCCGGGCGATCATTCCCAGCAACGTCAACCATCCAGAGGCCGAGCCCATGGCGATCGGCCGCAACTTCCTGGTCAAGATCAACGCCAATATCGGCAACTCCGCCGTGGCCAGCGATGTCGCCAGCGAGGTGGACAAGATGGTCTGGGCGATCCGCTGGGGCGCGGACACCGTCATGGACCTCAGCACCGGCCGCAACATCCACGACACCCGCGAATGGATCATTCGCAACAGCCCCGTGCCGATCGGCACCGTGCCGATCTATCAGGCGCTGGAGAAGGTCGGCGGCATTGCCGAGGACCTGACGTGGGAGATCTTCCGCGACACCCTGATCGAGCAGGCCGAGCAAGGCGTGGATTACTTCACCATCCACGCCGGCGTGCGCCTGCCGTTCATCCCGATGACCGCGAAGCGCGTCACCGGCATCGTCAGCCGCGGCGGCAGCATCATGGCCAAGTGGTGCCTGGCGCACCACAAGGAGAGCTTCCTCTACGAACGGTTCGACGAGATCAGCGAGATCATGAAGGCCTATGACATCGCTTATTCACTGGGCGACGGCCTGCGCCCCGGCTCCATCGCCGACGCCAATGACGAAGCCCAGTTTTCGGAGCTTTACACCCTGGGCGAACTGACCAAGCGCGCCTGGGCGCAGGACGTGCAGGTGATGATCGAAGGCCCCGGCCACGTGCCGATGCACAAGATCAAGGAGAACATGGACAAGCAGCTCGAAAGCTGCGGCGAGGCTCCGTTCTACACCCTCGGGCCGCTCGTCACCGACATTGCCCCCGGCTACGACCACATCACCAGCGGCATTGGCGCGGCGATGATCGGCTGGTTCGGCACGGCGATGCTCTGCTACGTCACGCCGAAGGAACACCTCGGCCTGCCTGACCGGGACGATGTGAAAGTCGGCGTCGTCACCTACAAGCTCGCCGCCCACGCGGCGGACCTGGCGAAAGGCCACCCCGCCGCCAAGGTGCGCGACGACGCGCTGAGCAAGGCCCGCTTCGAATTCCGCTGGCGCGACCAGTTCAACCTATCGCTCGACCCCGATACGGCCGAGCAATACCACGACCAGACCTTGCCGGCGGAAGGCGCCAAGACGGCGCACTTCTGCAGCATGTGCGGGCCGAAGTTCTGCAGCATGAAGATCACGCAGGAAGTGCGGGAGTTCGCGGCAAAGCAGAATCAGGCGAGCGATGCGTTTATCGCCGCGGAGGAGGCGGAGGCCGGAATGCGCGAGATGAGCGCGGTGTTCAAGGAAACCGGCGGCGAACTCTACATGGGCGCCGGCGGGCGGGAGCACGATTGAGGTACCTGGTGAGGGGGCTGCAAGGGACGCGAGCGTATTGCATCGCCGAGCCGACCAGTCCCTTCGTCGACGATCCCAGCCTTACCGCTTCCGCACGAACTCCGCGCGTAGCACCAGGCCTTTGATGCCGTCGAACTTGCAGTCGATTTCCTGCGGATCGCCGGTCAGGCGGATCGATTTGATCAGCGTGCCGCGCTTCAGCGTCTGGCCCGCGCCCTTCACATCCAGGTCCTTGATCAGCGTCACCTGGTCGCCATCGGCCAACACATTGCCCACTGCATCGCGCACCTCGATCATGTCCGCCGCCGCGCGTTTCGCTGCAAGCTCGCTCGCCGGCATCCACTCGCCGCTTTCCTCATCGAACACATAATCGTCGTCGCTCACTGTGCGCGTGCCTTCCGGTTGATGGGTGCCCTTTTGTCGTGGCCATACGGCCGCAAGGGGTGCCATTGTCAACCGCGGTGGGCGACGGACTCAATGCCTCGCTGAAAGAGGGGCTGGTGAGGGGGACCTACGCCGCCGGCGTGGGCGCGACAGTCGCGTCCAGCGTGGCGTCGGGCAGGGCAGCCAGGTCGGCGGCGGTCATGGTGGTCTGCACGTCGATGTCGCCGCCGTTGCGGCGAGTGGTCAGGCCATCGATCGGGACCACGACATAGCGATCCGGCTTGCTGTGCTCGATCTCGACCAGCAGGCCGTTCACCGCGCCGTCCGCGCCCCGGCGGACTTGCTCGACATCGCCCAGGTCCTTGCCGTCGGTCCCGACCAGATCGGCATCGAGCAGTTGCGCCTCGCTCAGGCCCAGCGCGGCGACCGCGCTGCCCGCGGCGGCGGCGCTGGTTTCGGCTTGCTGCTCGATCCGGTCGGCGGCGGCGTCCGCCTGCTTTTCCGCCTGCGATTGGCAGGCGGCAAGCGCGCAGAGGAGGATCGGCAGGGCGGCGGCGCGGGCAAGAGTCATCGGTTGGCCTCCGGGGAAAACGGTCCTTCCTGAGCCAATCCGCCGGGGCGGCGATCGTTCCGGCGCGGTTGCCGAGCCGCGTCAGGCGGCTCTTTGTCCCACGAACTTCCGCACCAGTGTCCGCAGTTCGGCGGGCGTATCGCCTGGCCTGATCGTCTCGTACCCGATGCCGGCTTTCCGCAGTGCTTCCATCTTCACCGCGTCCCTGGCGACGGCGGTCTGGCCCAAGTGATGGCCCGTGCCTTGATATTCGATGGCGAAGAGAGGTCGGCATTCGGCATCGACGATCAGCAGGTCCACACGCTTCGAATTAACGGCGAAATAGGCCTTTTCATCCTTGCTCGCGATCATCTCGCCCAAGCTTACCTGGCCCATTGCCCTCCAACTCGGAGCCTCGTCCGCCAATACTCTGTCGAGGCAGGCGAGAACGCGGCGCTCCTTGGCGTTCAGCAACACGCGTGGGGTGAAATCCGCCTGCATCACCAGGCGTAATTGATGGGCGGCGAAGGCGGCCCCTTTGAGTCGGGACTGAATTGCGGGCTGGTTCGGCGTGTCGGTTGGGCGCGCCGTCCTGTCTCGGCGGTTCCGCCCGCGCCAGTAGGCGCGCCGCCGCCGCCGGTCGATGCTGTTGAACCCATTTTCGACGGCGATGCCTATCATGCCGCCGATTGCCATCACGATCAGCAGAACCAGCGGCTTGTCGAGCAGGGCGATGAGATCCTGCACCATTGTCGGGACCATCGCTGAGAACAGTGAGCATAGAGTTAAACGCGCGGGGGCTGTCGCGGCTGTCCTATTGCTTTCCTACAGCCCCGCACCTGTGCCTTATCCTGCCCAATGGACCCAAATCGCACGCCCCCTGCCGCCCCGCGTAACCACGCCGATTATCGCTGGACCTTGCCCAAGGCGCTCGCCTTCCTCGAAGCGCTGGCCGAATGCGGCATGGTGGCGGAAGCGGCGGGCGCGTGGGGATGAGCCGGCAATCGGCCTATCGCCTGCGCGCGCGGCTGGAAGGCGGGCCGCTCGGCGAAGGGTGGGACCTGGCGCGGCGCGCGGGCGTCGAGGCCCGGCGCCGCCGCCCGCCCTCGCGCTGAGAAGGGCCCGGCTTGGACAAGGTGACGGTTCATGGCCCAAAGTGACAGCTTTCGCCCCAAGGTGACACTTTCGCGCCCAAGGTGACACTTCCGGCCTTTTTCACCCTGGACCGTGTCAGATGTGTCAACACCTGTCATCTTGCCGGTGCGCGCTCAGGGAAGAGGAGAGCACGATGACTCGGGATGAAGCCATGGCCCGGCTCCAGGCGCTGGGTGGGGAGAAGGTTCGCACGCTGGCCATCCGCGCGGGGGCGGGGGACAACCAGTTCGGCGTCAAGCTCGGCGATATCCGCAAGCTGGCGGACGAGATCAAGGCGGACCACGCGCTGGCGCTGGAACTCTGGGCCACGGGCAATCTCGATGCCCGCCTGCTGGCCGTGCTGGTGATGAAGCCGCGTGCGCTTTCCGCCGAAGAGCTGGACGGCATGATCCGTGAAAACCGCGTGATGCAGCTTTCGGACTGGCTCGGCAGCTATGTCGTCAAGGCGCATCCGCAGAAGGAAGAACTGCGCCGGCGCTGGATGGAGGACGGCGATCCGATGGCCGCCCGCGCGGGGTGGAACCTCACGGCGGAACGCGTGGCGAAGAAGCCGGACGGGCTGGACCTTGAGACCTTGCTCGACCGGATCGAGGCCGAACTGGCCAGTGCCGCGCCGGAACCGCAATGGACGATGAACATGGCGCTGGCGATGATCGGCATCCATCATCCGCAGCATCGCACGCGCGCGCTCGCCATCGGCGAGGCGCTTGGCGTCTATCGCGATTATCCCACCTCGCCCGGCTGCACGTCGCCCTTCGCGCCGGAGTGGATCGGCGAGATGGCGCGGCGGCGCGAAGCGGCGGCGGGCCCAGCCTGACGAGGGACGTCCCGTGGCGGTGGCAAATTGACTTGCGCCGCGTGCGCTTTAACCATCCGCGCCGGCCGAAAGGGAACAGGCCATTGGGAACAGGGGGATAATCGGTGAACGAAGCCAGGGGCGGCAAAAGCACGGCCATCTTCCCGGCCGATCGGGCTTGGGATCGGGAAGGGCGCGGCAGCCCGCATGTCGGGGTGCTGGTCGGCGGGCCGGACGCGACGGCGCAGCATGTCGAATACCTCTCGCTGATCTTCGGCCTGCAAATGATCGGCTCGATCCTGGCGGTGTGGTGGATATTCACCCATCCCACGGGCTGGGTCGAATGGTCGGCCTTCGCCAGCGGCTATGTGATCATCAACTTCGGGCTTTCGGTGGGCTTCCACCGCTATTTCTCGAACCGCTCGTTCGAAACCGGCAAAGTCATGCGCACGATCCTGACGGTGACCGGGCAGATGGCCAGCATCGGATCGGTCATCAACTGGTCGGCCGATCACCGCCGCCACCACGCCTTCACCAATGTGCCGGGCGATCCCTACGCGCCGCGCGTCGATGGCCATGGCCGCCCGCTGAAGAAGGGGCCGTGGGGCTTCTTCATGGTCCACATCGGCTGGCTGCTCGACAACACGCACACCGATCTCAAGGTCTATGGCAAGGGGCTGGCCGACGATCCGATCCTCGTCTTCGTCCATCGCACGCGGTATTTCTGGGCGATCTTCTCGATCGTGCTGCTGCCGGCCGGCTGGGCGCTGCTGTTCGGCGGGCCGGAGCATGTGATCGGCACCGTGCTGATCGGCGGGTGCCTGCGGACCTTCATCTTCGCCAATGGCGTGGCCTTCACCAATAGCCTGGCGCACGATTACGGCTATCAGAACTTCCCCAACAAGGATGGCTCGGCCAACAACTGGTTCGTGGCGCTGCTCACCTTCGGCGATGGCTGGCACAACAACCACCACGATGCCCCGCGCGTCGCCTCGAACCACGTGCGCTGGTGGGAATTCGACATCAACGGCTGGACCATCCACGCGATGGAAAAGCTCGGCCTCGCCTGGAACGTGCAGCGTCGGGCGAAAGCGAAGCCGGTTCCCGTCGCCTGAGGCAAACCGCGCCGGTCTATCACGGCGCCTTCAGCCGTTCGGCCAGCGCCATCGCGGCGGCCGGGGCTCGTTCTTTCGCACCGTTGATCATGAAGGCGAAGACGTCTCCGCCCTGTCCTGCGCTCGCGGCGGGATCGGCGGCGTAGGGCAGGTCTCTTGGCGCCTCGCCCGCTGCCCAGGCGTGGCACAGGCCGGCGATCCGCGCGATGTCTTCGGGCGGGTAGCCGGCGGGCTCCTCGGAATGCAGGTTCTTGCATCGCAGATAGGCGAAATCCGCCGTGCGGTCGGCGATGCGGGCGCGGCCGTCCTGCTCCAGCCACACGATCGCCACGCCGGTCGCCCGCGCCAGGTCGACGAACTCGGGACAGGCGAAGCTCTCGTGCCCGGCTTCCACCGCATGGCGCAGCGGGCGGCCGGCCAGCTCGCGCGGCAGCAGGGCGAAGAACGCGGCCACATCCTGTGCGTCGAAGCGCTTGGTGCCCATGAACTGCCACAGGATCGGGCCGAGCCGATCGCCCAGCTCTTCCAGCCCCTGGGCGAAGAACTTCGCCAGCGAATCCCCGGCGGTCGCCAGCACCTTGCGATTGGTCACGTAGGACGATCCCTTGACCGCGAACACGAAGCCATCGGGCGTCTGCTCGCGCCATTTGCGGAAGCTCTCGGGCTTCTGCAGGCTATGATACGTGCCGTTGATCTCGATCGCCGCCAGCGCGCGGGAAGCGTGCTCCAGCTCGCGCCGCTGAACCAGGCCGGCGGGATAGAAAGTGCCGCCGCGCCAGTCGGGATAAGTCCATCCGCCAATGCCCGTGCGTATCATCGCCTCGTCTCCCGCGCCGGAACCGATCGCCCCCTTTCGCCATTGCTCTTGGCGGAAGACGGCAAGGAGCGTCTCATGGCCGTGGAGGCAATCTGGAACGATCGGGTCATCGCCCATAGTGACCGCACGATAGTGCTTGAGGGCAACCATTATTTCCCGCGCGAGGATGTCGATCCCACGGTGCTCGAGAAAAGCCCCCATACCAGCGAATGCCCGTGGAAGGGCACCGCGCATTATTATACGCTGGAGGTGGACGGCGAACGCAACGCCGATGCCGCCTGGTACTATCCCCAGCCGAAACCGGAGGCAGAGGCCATTCGCGACAGGATCGCCTTCTGGCACGGAGTGGAGATCGCCGAGGCGTGAACCCGGTCAAGGCGATCATCGAGGCCTTGCGCCTGGTGCCCCATCCCGAAGGCGGCTGGTATCGTGAGACATGGCGGGCCGAAGCGCCCGAGGGGGAGCGCGCCGGGGCGACGGCGATCCTGTTCCTGCTCGAAGCGCACCAGCGCTCGCACTGGCACCAGGTGGACGCGGCCGAAGTGTGGCTGTGGCACGCGGGCGATCCGCTGATGCTGTCGCTGGCGGCGGATGACGCGGGGCCGGTGCGGGAAGTGCGTATGGGCCCCGATGTCCTGATGGACGATTGCCCGCAATATATCGTCGCGCCGGGGGAATGGCAGGCCGCGGCGCCGCTTCCCGGCATCGCGGGCTACACGCTCGTCTCGTGCGTGGTGGCGCCGGCGTTCGAATTCGCGGGCTTCACGCTCGCCCCGCCGGACTGGCGGCCGGGCCAGTAAGCGGCCCCGCGCGGGGCGGCCGCCCCTAGGGCGCTCCGCCGGGCCCGGCTTCTTCGTCGGACGGCTTCTCGCCCTGCTTGGCCCATTGCTCCTCGCGCAGCTTGGCGAAGCGGGGGGAGGTGGAGGTGATATAGCCGCGCACCTGCACGTTCCCTTCGTGGCAGGCGTATTCGAAGAACTCGTAGTTGGAATTGCGTTTCCACGGCATGTCGATCTTGTAAGGCGCCGTCAGCATGACCGGATCTTCCACCCACGCTTCGTAACGCATCTGGTTCGGGCCGGTCGGGGTGATCCGCTCGGTCAGCTTCATCTGTGCGCTGTTGGGGGTGACGCCGTTGCTCATGCCCGGCGTGAAATTGGTCGTCTCGATCACCAACGTATCGCCGTCCCAGTGGCCGCGCGAATAGCCGAGGTACTGGGTCACATCCGCCGGTGGCGGATCGCGCCCGTCGAGGTAGATGAAGCGGGTTTCGTGGACCATCTCGATCGCGATCACCACCAGCCCCGGGCTCTGCATTACCCGGATGCCCATGTTGTAGGCGCCGGGCAGCAGCGAGGCGGGCAGGCCGCGCGTCAGGCAGCGGTCCCAGTTGCCGAAGTCGCTGAGCGAATCGAATACCTCGGTGTTCCACGAATCATGCACCGCGGCCTTGGCCCGGCGGCCCTGCTCGGTCAGCGCGGGATAGCGGCCGTTGGCGGGCTCCGTCACCATCGAGGTCTGCCACAGCGGGAAGCCGTCCTCGCGCCAGTGGCCCATGCCCAGGATGCCGACCTTGTCCTGCGCCGCCTCGAGCCCGGCGCGCTGCTCCGCCTCGCCGAAGCGGGCCTTGTATTCCGCCTCGGTCCATTCGGTCCGGTTGCCGATTTCGGGCGGCCGCTCGCGCGGGGTCGCGGCGAGATAATCGACCGGCCACATGCCGCGCAGGTCCGGATCGCCCCAGGCGGTGCGCGCCACCTTCCAGCCGGCGGGCGGCGCGGGATAGTCCTTGGCGGACGGAACGGGATCGTCGGCCACGGCGGGCGCGGCGAACAGCAAAGGCAGCATGGCCGCCATCAGGCGCAGCTTCATTCCAGTCTCTCCCCTATGTTTTTGGGGAGACTATGCGCCAACGCGCGCCGGTTGCAACCTCGATGCTCCGCGCCCGGCCCAAGACGAACGCCCTAGCGCCGCTTCGCCACACTCAAGCGCTTGTTGATTGATTTCTCGACTGATGAAGTTGAGAAAGTGTGGGCCTGCCGAAAGGACAGGCCGCGGCCTTTGATCAAGCCAGCTTGCTCCGCGTCACCAACCGCTAAAGCGCACGGACTACGCGACAACGCGGGCTCGTGTTCCTCTCGAAAGGAGAAGCCGAATGCCCAGGTCTTTCAATCCGATTCCCCGCCGCCGGGCCGCCCTGCCGGTGCCGCGCCTGCCGCACCCTTCGTGGGGCCGCGACGGCGGCTACCTGTCGCGGCATCGCGCGGCGGTATCCGCCGCCGAGTTCTGGAACCGGCTCGGCCTCTAGCGAGGCCGCTTTCTATCGTGGAGCCAACGCAATGGCATACACTTCCCGCGCGGCCGACGCGCCGCTGATCCTCCTCGTGCCCGGCCTGAACGGCAGCGGCCCCGATCACTGGCAGAGCCATTGGGAACGCGAACTCGACCCCTGCGCGCGAGTCGATCTCGGCGCGTGGGACGATCCGCATCGCAATTCCTGGGTCAATCGCCTGAACCTGGCGATCCACCGCGCCGGACGGCCGGTGATCCTCGTCGCCCATAGCCTGGGCTGCCATGTCGTGGCCTGGTGGAACGAATACGAACGGCCAACCGCCCATGGGCCGGTGCGCGGGGCGCTCCTGGTCGCGCCGCCTGACGTGGAGGGAAGCGAGGCGGACGGCAGGCTGGCCCGCTTCGCGCCGGTGATGCGCACGGCGATGCCGTTCCCTTCGATTGTCGCGGCCAGCCGTGATGATCCCTATATCGGCTTCGATCGGGCACGGCGGCTCGCGCGCATCTGGAAATCGCGGTTCGTCGATGCCGGCTGGCTGGGCCATATCAACGCCGATTCGGGAATCCACGGCTGGCCATTCGGCCGCTTCCTGCTGCGCCAGCTGACGGCGGCGGCCATACCGCCCGCCGCCCCGCTCATCGCCGGGGGAAACTACGAAACCGTGTTGCGGGCGCGGGGGACACCGCGCCCGGCGGCCGAGCGCTGAAAAGGGGGCCTCCCCGTGCCAGGGCAATCCTGGCGCGGGGAGGAACCGCTTACCTGGCCTTGCTGCCATCCAGCTTCGCGCGGGTCACCCAGGCGCCGTGAACCTGGCTGCGCAGGGGTAGGCCGGTCCGCACCTTGGCGATCGGGCCTTTCTCGACCGCGTCGGCCTCGATCACCCACAGTTCGGACAGGTAATCGTGCGGGGCGACCTGGCCCGGGGGCCCGTTGGGAACGTCGATCACGCTCAGCAGCCAGCCGCCGTGTTCCGGATCGCGCGAGGGAACGTGCACCGGCTCGCTGATCGCCGCGCCGGGCGGCACGCCCATCACCGTCAGCCGCCCGTTGCCCGGCTCGATCCGCATCAGCGCGTTGAAGTTCACCCCCACCGGCCCGCCGGGCATCGGCGGCCCGCCCTGGGGGTTCATCGAAAGATACCAGGCGCGGTTGTAAGGCCGCCCCTGATCGACATCGGCCAGGCGCGGCAGATCGCCGGGAGGGCCGAGCCGGCGTTCCTCGATCACCGGATCGGCCTTGCTCATGTCGATCGTCCAGCGGGTCAGCGCGCCCTGGATGTCCTGCTGATCGCGGTGGATGCCGCCGGCTTCGCGCATGAACCCGAAGGCATTGGTATCGGTCAGGCACAAGTCGATATGCACCAGGTCACCGTCGTCATAGGCGTTGACCTCGTGGAATACGGAGACGCCGGGCGGCCCCTTGATCCACTTCATCTCCTCCACCTTGCCATAGCGCGGCATGATCGCGATCCAGCTTTCCAGATCCTGCTGGTGCGCCCAGTGCGCGCCGCCGGCCTTGAGCCGGTCGAGATCGGCGGTGGTGGGGAAGATCGGCCACACCGCGTACTTTTCGGTGATCACGAAATCGTGGATCGTGGCGCAATAGGGCTGCTTGAACCATTGCTCGGAAACCAGGTTCCCCTGCGCATCGGCCACGCCATAGGCGATCTCCAGGCTGCACAGCCCGCCCGCCTCATAGCCGAAGAAGAACAGTTCCCCCGTCACCGGGTCCACGCGCGGGTGGGCAGTGAAGGTTTCCGATCGCAGGGCGCCGTAGAAATCCCACTTGCCGATCGTTTCCAGCGTGTGCGGATTGATCTCGTAAGCGCGCCCGTCCTCCTTGGTCATGAACAGGCGGCCGGCATGCCACACCGGGGTGGTGTTGGAGACCGTGCGATCGACCCCGGCCACGCTGGGATCGTCGGTGAAGGGATTGCGATAGCGGCCGAACAGCGCCCGGCGGGCCTTCTTTTCGGCCTGATAGCGCTCCGTCTCCACATAGCGGATATCGAAATCGACTGCGCCGTTTTCGATGTTGAAGCGAGCGATCATGCCATCGGCGTTGAGCGCGATATCATCCTCGAACATCGGCGCGTGGGCGTTGTCGGGCACCGCGCGGAAGAAGGCGCCTTCGATCTCGTCGGGGATCTCGCCTTCCACCTCCAGATCGCGCACGGAAATCTCCAGCCGACGCGGGGTGTTGCTGCCGATGAAATGGATGGTCTGCGGAAAGGCATTCATGGCGCCTGATTTCTCCCGGTGATTCCCGCCCGATTGGGCATGGGCGAAACGCTAACGAGTGTGATAATCGAATGAAAGGCCGGCGAGTTTGAGCGGCCTCAAAAAAGGGGAAGTAACAGGTGCCGACGCGCGCCAATGCGGCGATAAGCCCGCCACAAGATCAGGTTCAGGACCATGTTCATGGCCATACCCAGGGCGAAAAGGCCGTCCTGCTGCATGATCTGCTGAAGCTGACCAACCGGCTCATGGCTCCGTTCTCGACTTATCTGGAACACCGCTATCGCATAAGCCTGAACGAGTTCCGCCTGCTGATGACGATCGGCGCGCTGGGCGGTTCGGCCAGCCACGAGCTGGCCGAGATGACCGGCGTCAACGTGATGAGCGTGTCGCGCGCGGTGGCCACCTTGCAGCGAGAAGGCCGGATCGACGCCAGGCGGGATCCCACCAATCATCGCCGCAAATGCCTGACGCTGACCGAAGAGGGGCAACGGCTCTACGCCATCATGCGCCCGCAGACGGAAACCGTGGCGGATTACCTGTTCTCCGAGCTGTCGGATGGGGAGATCGACCAGCTGGGCACGTTCGTCTCACGGCTGATCGCCACGCTGGAGGCGCGGGACGAGGAAGGGCGCTCTCTGTTCCTGGAGCGCACCAAGCCCGGCGATACGGAATGACCGAGGACGAACGCCGCGCGATAGAGGCCGATTGCGAACGGCTGATCCGGCTCTACGTCAATCTCAACGATGCGCAGCAGTGGGAGCAATGCGCCGCGCTCTATACCGCCGACGCGCGAATGGGGCGCCCCAGCCAGCCGGGCACCTTCGTCGAAGGCCGAGACGCGATCCTGGCCGCTTTCAAGGCGCGGCCGCCCCGGGCGCAGCGGCATACGGTGTCGAACGTGGTGGTGGACGTGGAGGACGCCAGCCATGCGCGCGCGTTCAGCGTGATCGTGCTCTATCAGGGCGAACCCACGCCGGACGGCGGGCTTCCGGCGATGAGCGCCAATTCGCCGCTGATCGGCTGGTATCGGGACCGCCTGGTGCGGACCGCCGATGGCTGGCGCTTTGCCGAGCGTGCGGGCGGGCTGGACTTCAAGCCCTGAGCCGCTCGCCGGCAATCAGTCCGGCCGCAGCGGAAGGGTGAAGGACGCCAGCAGGGCGATCAGCTCGGACTACCGGCGCATCCCGGTCTTCTCGAAGATCCGGTGCAGATGGGTGCGAGCGGTGGCTTCCCCGATGTTCAGCCGGCGGGCGATCGCGGCCAGTTGAGATCCGTCGGCCAGGCCGGCCAGCACGCGCCGTTCCGTTGGGGTGAGGCCGAACAGGGCGCCAACCGTCTCGCAGGGATCGCGGTGCCGGCCGCGCGGGCCCACGAACACGGCCGCATTGGTCACTCGCCGACCCGCCACGGCAGCCAGCGGCATGACGTGCACCGTCAGCGGGCGGCCATCCTCCAGCTCCACCGGGGCGTCGAAACCGCCGATCCCGGCCGGCCCTTCCGTTTCACACAAGTGCGCCACCGCGCGGGCGAGCGCCTGGGCCAGGCTCGGCTTGCGGAGCGAGAGGCGATTGGCCTGGATCACCAGCACCGCGGTCGAATCCAGCAGGTCCTCGGCGGCCCGGTTCAGCCACAGCAGGCGGCAATCGCCGGCGACGATGAACACCGGCGTCGACAGGCGCTTCACCACCTCTTCGAAATGACCGGCCTTCACCTGCCGCAATTCCAGCAGGCGGCTGATCGTCACCGCGCGTTGCAGGTGCGGCACGAACAGCCGGGCGGCGTCTACTTCGACCTGCCCGATCGGGCCGG
>Ga0182749_1002737_pt1 | contig 12690 bp, 12 predicted proteins | sample eDN3rd37CKraftMG_FD_128875 | JGI IMG/M metagenome (GOLD analysis project Ga0182749, IMG submission 128875) | Enriched Miracle-Growth compost microbial communities from Emeryville, California, USA - eDNA 3rd pass 37_C Kraft MG (version 2) (version 2) ...
AGCGAGGAGGCGTCGGCCAGCGCCGGATAGGTCACGGCGGGGCGCAGGTTGGCATAGAGCCCGAGGTCCTTGCGCAGGCGCAGGAGCCCGGCCTCCGGCCGCACGTCGTAAGGCACCCTGTCCCATTTCGGCCCGCCGACCGCGCCGAAGATCACCGCATCCGCGGCGAGCGCCCGGGCCATGGTCTCGTCGGTGACGGCGACGCCGTGGGCGTCGTAGGCCGCGCCGCCGACCAGCCCTTCCTCCGTCTCGAACCGCGCGACGCCCCGCCTGTTCATCCAGCCGATCAGCTTTTTGACCTCGGCCATGACCTCGGGGCCGATGCCGTCGCCGGGCAGCAGGAGCAGGTTGATGGTCGCCATGGAAAGCCTCGCGTTGTTGTCGCCGGCTCGGGCGCGGCCGAAACGGCGGGAGGAGTGCTAAAGGGCGGCGGCGGACATGGCAAGCGCGCCGGACCGAACCGGACCGGACGCACGCCGCGAAACCCTCGTTTACGAACGTCGTTGTTTTCCGCTTGACCGCGGCGCGGAACGGGAGCACCTGCGTTTCACCGCGCCGGAGACCGGATCGCGAACCACAAGGACCCCCGAAGCAGATGCCAAGCGACAGTCGAAGTCGATTGTTGGTGCCGTCGCAGCGCCTCGTGGTCTGATCGTCGGGAACGAGGCTCGCACGATCGGCGCCGAGTCGGCCGATCAAAGGAGCGAGCCATGGACAACAGGGTCATTTCCCCGGATACGGCCGTGACGCCCGCGGTGCTGGCGACCAGCCTCGCGCGGGAATACGTCGCGGACATCGTCGACGTCCTCAACACCCAGCCGCGGGATACGGCCGTGGCCGTCCTGCTCCACCTGCCGCTGGAGCGGGTCATCGAGGTGTTCGACCAGCCCAGCCTGGACGACCCCGCGGAGCTGATGGCCGCGCTGCCGCGCGACCGGGCCGCGGCCGTGCTCGCCGGCATGTCGGCGGACCGCGTCGCCTACGTGTTCCGCCACATGGCCGAGCCGCCGCGCGCCATCCTGCTCGCGCGCCTCGACACCGACACGCGCGCCACGCTGCAGCGGCTGCTGTCCTACCCGCCGCAGACAGCCGGCAGCATCATGACCACCGAGTTCGTGAGCGTGCCGTCGGACTGGACCATCGGCCAGACGCTCCAGCACGTCCGCAGCGTCGAGCGGACCCGCGAGACGGTCTATGCCATCTACGTGCTCGATCCGCAGACCAGGACCCTGGTCCAGGCGGTCTCGCTGCGCCGGCTGATTGCCGGCGACGTGGGGGCGCCGGTGCTCTCCGTCGCGCTGCCGCGCCCGCCGGTCACGGTGGCGCCGTCCGCCGACCAGGAGGAGGTGGCGCGGCTGATCTCGAAATACGATCTGCTCGCGGTGCCGGTGGTGGACGACGCCCGGCACGTCATCGGCATCGTCACCGTGGACGACGTGATCGACGCCATCGTGCAGGAGGGCACGGAAGACGCCCTGAAGTTCGGCGGCATGTCGGCCCTGACCGAGCCCTACATGCAGATCGGATTCGGCCAGATGATCTACAAGCGCGCCGGCTGGCTGTGCGCGCTGTTCCTCAGCGAGATGCTGACCGCGAGCGCCATGCAGCATTTCGAGAGCGAGCTGGAGAAGGCCATCGTCCTCACCCTTTTCATTCCGCTGATCATGAGCTCGGGCGGCAACTCGGGATCGCAGGCCACCTCGCTGCTGATCCGCTCGCTCGCGCTGCAGGAGGTGCGGCTGCGCGACTGGTGGCGCGTGGCGCTCCGCGAGCTGCCGGCCGGCATTACCCTCGGGGCGATCCTCGGCGCCATCGGCATCGCCCGCATCGCGCTGTGGCAGACGCTCGGCCTCTACGACTACGGCGAGCACTGGATGCTGATCGCCCTCACCGTCGGCACGGCGCTGGTCGGCATCGTCACCTTCGGATCGCTGTCCGGCTCCATGCTGCCCTTCGTCCTGCAGCGGCTGGGGTTCGATCCGGCGAGCGCGTCGGCGCCGTTCGTCGCCACGCTCGTCGATGTCACGGGCCTGCTGATCTATTTCACGGTCGCGCTGGCGATCCTGAGCGGCACTTTGCTGTGACGCACGTCAGCTTCCGCTGAACCGGTTGTAACACTGGTCCTCACGGAGCCGCGCGCCGGTCCAGCTCCCGATGGCGCGTCATCGGCCGCTCCTTTCACGAATGTCATGGATGGACTGGCCGCCGGAACGTCAGCGGACGCCGGCGGCCATGCGGCTATTTCTTCATGGTGTCCTTGGACATCGAGTCCTTCGACATCGAGTCCTTGCCCATGGTGCTCTTTCCCATGGCGTCGCTCTTGCCCATGGTGTCTTTCTTCATGGAATCGCCCTGGGTCTGGGCATAGGCCGCCGGCGCGGCGAAGCCGAGCGCGGCGCCCAGGACGAGAGCGAGGCGGAAGCGGGTGGTCATGGCTGAACTCCTCCGAGGTGTCAGGCGGGTTTCGCCCCGCCGTAGAGCAGTTCGATCCGGCCCCGCTCCGGGTTACGTCCGCCTTCGATTTTTTTCGGCGAGCGAGCGGCCGCCGATCACCCGGCACGCCGCCACTACCGCGATCACGGCGAGGCCGTGGACCGCGAGGTCGCTGGCCGTCGCGTCGTAGGGATGGAACAGGGTCAGCAGCGTCGCCGCCGCTCCCGCCGCGGCGAGACCGGCGACGAGCGCGGTGAGGCCCGGCCGCAGGGCATAGCCCTTGCGCAGCATGGCGATCAGCAGCGCCGAGAGCGGCACCGACAGGCCGACGATGACCAGCAGGCAGTCGCGCTCGTCGGCAAGGCCGGGGACGCGGGTGCCGGGGATCAGCACGCTGCGCAGGCAGCCGGCGCCGCTGGCCGCGATCCACAGCGCCGCCGCCGGCAGCGGCAGCAGCGCCCACAGCCGCGAACGGTCGGGCAAGGCCAGCTGGAACGCCGCCACGGCGGCCAGGATCGCGGTCAGGGCCGAGCCCGCGACCGCGAGGGCCATGTCGGGCGTCGCCGCGAGCCGCCGCCCCACCGCCGGCAGGTCCGCGAACAGCGCGCCGATGACGCCGATCACGACCACGGCCGTAAGCCACAGTGCTGTCTGCCACGCCGGCGGCCACGGCCGGCTGACCGGCGCGAGATCGCCGGCGAGGTCGCGGATCAGGGCGTCGTGGCCGGTCTCGGGGGCGGACATCAATTTTCCCCCTCGAGCTTCACGCGCAGCGCCTTGATGGCGCGATGCAGGTTCACCTTGAGCGAGCCCGCGCTGCGGCCGGTCGCCGCGGCGGCGTCCTGTGCGGACCGCTCCTGCAACACCAGGTACTGCACCGCCTCGCGCTGGCGCTCCGGCAGCGCCGCCACCGCCGCGGCGGCCCGTTCCGCCGCCTGCGCGCGCTCGATGCCGGTGCCCGGCCCGTCGCCGCCGTCGGGATGACGTTCGTAGCGAACCGGCGCATGGACCTCCCGCGCCGCCTCGCGGCCGGCGCGGCGCATCACATCGACCGCGCGGCGGTCGGCGATGGCGGCAAGCCAGGCGGTGAAAGAGCGCGACGGATCGTAGGTGTGGCGCGCCTTGTGGACGGTCAGCAGCGTCTCCTGCACCACGTCGTCGATGCGGTCCGGCGGCGCGCGCCGGCCGGCGACGCGGCGGACCATGGGCACGCAGTCGCGCAGCAGCGCCGCATAGGCGTTGCGATCGCCGGCCTGGGCGGCGGCCATCAGCGCCGAGAGGCGCGCATCCGCAGGATCGGCTCGGGGGTCCGTCGCCATTCGGGGTTCCGGGCGCGCGGCCGGCGGGCCGCAGGGCCGCGCCATGCAGCCGGCAAACGCGGGCCGAGGCAAGAGGGGCGCCGCGCCCATCACGGCAGCTTGAAGTCTCATCGGACCCATTCGCCGCGATGCGGCCGAAAGTTACGAGAGCCCGTCCGCCCGCATGTGCTCGACGAGTTGGCGAGCATAGACCGGTAGGCCGCGCAAATCGCGGATGCAGATGGTGAGCTCGCGCACCGCCCACGGATCGGCGAGCCCGACCACGCTGATGGCGAGCGTGCGCGCCGCGCGGCGCGCCGTCGATTCCGGCACGATGCCGATGCCGACGTCGCTCTCGACCATGCGGCAGATGGCGTCGAAGCTGCGCAACTGGATGCGCAGCCGCAGCGGCTTGCCGATGCGCGCCGCCTTGTCCGCGAGGAATCGCTGGATCGCGCTGGAGCGGTTGAGGCCGACGAACTCCTCGTCGATCACGTCGGAGAAGCTCACGCTGTCGCGGCCGGCGAGCCGGTGCGTCGTGTTGACCACCAGCACGAAGCGGTCCTTGCGGAACGGATAGGTCTCGAGCGTGCCGGTATCGACCGTGCCGGCGACGATGCCCACGTCGGCCGCGCCCGCCGCGATCAGGCCGACGATCTCGTCGCTCAGGTGCTCCTCGATGTCGACGCTGACGTTGGGATGAGCGGCGAGGAAGGAGGACAGCGACTCCGGCAGGAACTCCGCCAGCGCATTGGTATTGGACAGAAGCTTGATCTGCCCGGCGGTGCCGGCCGAGAACGCGCCGAGGTCCTCGCGCAGCCGTTCGGCCTGGTCCAGCATGATCCGGGCGTGCTGGAGCAGCGCCCGGCCGGCCGGCGTGGGGGCGACCCCGGCCCGGCCGCGGGTGAGCAGCGGCGTGCCCAGCGTCTCCTCCATGTTGCGGATGCGCGTCGAGGCTGCGCCGAGGGCGAGATGCGCGCGCTCCGCGCCATGGGTGATGCTGCCGGCTTCCACCACGTGGCGGAACAGGCTGAGGTCGGTCAGATCGAACCGCATGGAGGATGGAGCCTTCGCCGATGGAGAAGCTAGACTCATTCAAATCTCTATTGTTTCATAGAGAATTCAAGCCTAGACATTCGCGAAAGGCGAAGCAATGCGGCCACGCGGCGTGGTTTTCGCGTCCGTATCCCACTCCTGTTGCGCTGCTCCAGCTTCGTCCCGCCGCTTGACGTCTCAACCTGCGGCCGCCGCCGGCGGCCTTAAGGAACGCTGCCGATGGCCGACGCCCACACGCCTGCGACCCGCGCTGCGGCTCGCCCGCTGTCGCCCCACCTGACGATCTACCGCTGGCCGATGACCATGGCGATGTCGATCGCCCATCGCGTCACTGGCATCGGCCTCTATATCGGGACACTGATCCTGGCGTGGTGGCTGATCGCCGCCGCCAGCGGCCCCAATGCCTACGCCAATTTCCAGGCCGCGGCCGGCAGCATCCTCGGCCGGCTGATCCTGTTCGGCTACACCTGGGCGCTGCTGCACCACATGCTCGGCGGCATCCGCCACCTGATCTGGGACAACATCATCGGCCTGGAGCCGGGCGAGCGCGACTGGCTGGCGCGCGCGACCCTGTTCGGGTCCGTGGCGCTCACGGTGCTGTTGTGGATTCTCGTCTATTTCACGGGAGGGCTGCGATGAGCCTGCGAACGCCCCTCGGCCGCGTCCGCGGCAGCGGCGCCGCCCACACCGGCACCGACCATTTCTGGCGCCAGCGGCTGACCGCCGTCGCCAACGTGCCGCTGACCATCGCCGGCATCGTCATCGTGCTGTCGCTGCTCACCCGCAACCACGCCGCCACGACGCAGGTGCTCGGCTCGCCGCCGGTGGCGATCATCCTGCTGCTGTTCGTGCTGTCGGTCACCTATCACATGCGCATCGGCATGCAGGTGGTGATCGAGGATTACGTGCACGAGGACCGCATGAAGCTCACGCTCATCATGCTCAACTGGTTCTACGCCACGGCGATCTTCGTCGCCTGCGCGTTCGCCGTCCTCAAACTGTCGTTCGGAGTCTGAATTCATGGCCGGTAACGGAGCGAACGGTGCGCCCGCGGTGAACGGCCGCGCCTACCCGATCGAGGACCACAGCTACGACGTGATCGTGGTCGGCGCCGGCGGCTCGGGCCTGCGCGCCGTGGTCGGCTGCAGCGAGGCCGGGCTCAAGACCGCCTGCATCACCAAGGTGTTCCCGACGCGCTCGCACACCGTGGCGGCGCAGGGCGGCATCGCCGCCTCGCTCGGCAACATGGGCGAGGACGACTGGCGCTGGCACATGTACGACACCGTCAAGGGCGCCGACTGGCTCGGCGACCAGGACGCCATCGAGTACCTGTGCCGCAACGCGCCGGCCGCGGTCTACGAGCTGGAGCACTGGGGGCTGCCGTTCTCGCGCCGCGAGGACGACGGCAAGATCTACCAGCGCCCGTTCGGCGGCATGACCACCCACTACGGCAAGGGCACAGCGCAACGCACCTGCGCCGCCGCCGACCGCACCGGCCACGCCATGCTGCACACGCTCTACGGCGCGGCGCTCAAGCACCAGGCCGAGTTCTTCATCGAGTATTTCGCCATCGACCTCATCGTCGACGACGAGGGCCGCTGCCGCGGCGTGGTCGCGCTCAGGCTCGACGACGGCACCATCCACCGCTTCCGCGGCCACATGACCATCATCGCCACCGGCGGCTACGGCCGCGCCTACCTGTCCTGCACCGGCGCGCACACGCAGACCGGCGACGGCAACGCCATGGTGCTGCGCGCCGGCCTGCCGCTGCAGGACATGGAGTTCGTGCAGTTCCATCCCACCGGCATCTACGGCGCCGGCTGCCTCATCACCGAGGGCTCGCGCGGCGAGGGCGGCTATCTCACCAACGCCGAGGGCGAGCGCTTCATGGAGCGCTACGCGCCCTCCGCCAAGGACCTCGCCTCGCGCGACGTGGTCTCGCGCGCCATGACCATCGAGATCCGCGAGGGCCGCGGCGTCGGCCCGAAGAAGGACCACATCCACCTCCACCTCGACCACCTCGATCCCAAGGTGCTGGCGGAGCGCCTGCCCGGCATTTCCGAAAGCGCGCGCATCTTCGCCGGCGTGGACGTGACGCGCGAGCCGATCCCGGTGATCCCGACCGTCCACTACAACATGGGCGGCATCGCCACGAACTATCACGGCGAGGCTCTGACCAAGAAGGGCGGCAACGACGACGCCATCATTCCGGGTTTGATGGCGCTCGGCGAGGCGGGCTGCGTCTCGGTGCACGGCGCCAACCGGCTCGGCTCCAACTCGCTGATCGACCTCGTGGTGTTCGGCCGCGCCGCGGCGCTGCGCTGCGCCGAGATGATCCAGCCCAACGAGAAGCACGCCGACCTGCCGGCCGGCTCCGCCGACCGCGCCCTGGCCCGGCTCGACCGCTTCCGCCACGCCAACGGCTCCACGCCGACCGCGGAGCTGCGCGAGCGGATGCAGCGGGTGATGCAGTCGAACTGCGCGGTGTTCCGCACCGGCGAGGTGCTGGAGGAAGGCTCCAGGCTGATCCACGAGGTGCTCAACGGCGTGCCCGACATCAAGGTTTCGGACCGCTCGCTCATCTGGAACAGCGACCTCGTCGAGACGCTGGAATTCGACAACCTCATCGTCCAGGCGGTGGTGACCATGGATGCCGCGGTGAACCGCAAGGAGAGCCGCGGCGCCCACGCCCGCGAGGACTTCCCCGAGCGCGACGACAAGAACTGGATGAAGCACTCGCTGGCGTGGCTCGATCCCGACACCCACAAGGTGACGATCGACTACCGCCCCGTGCACACCTACACGATGACCAACGACATCGCCTACATCGAGCCGAAAGCGCGGGTTTACTGAGATGGTCGAATTTGCCCTGCCGAAGAATTCCAGGATCACCGACGGCAAGACCTGGCCGCTGCCGAAGAAGCACCCCGGCAGCAAGGGAACGCGCGAGTTCAAGGTCTATCGCTTCGACCCGGACAGCGGCGCCAACCCGCGCATGGACACCTACACCGTCGATCTCGACGACTGCGGGCCGATGGTCCTCGACGCGCTGATCTGGATCAAGAACAAGATCGACCCGTCGCTGACGTTCCGCCGCTCCTGCCGCGAGGGCGTGTGCGGCTCCTGCGCCATGAACATCGACGGCGGCAACACGCTCGCCTGCACCAAGGACATGAAGGACATTTCCGGCGCGGTGAAGGTCTATCCGCTGCCGCACCAGCCGGTGGTGAAGGACCTCGTCCCCGACCTCACCAACTTCTACGCCCAGCACGCCTCGATCCAGCCGTATCTCCAGACCGTCTCGGCCACGCCGGAGAAGGAATGGAAGCAGAGCCACGACGACCGCGTGAAGCTCGACGGGCTCTACGAGTGCATCCTGTGCGCCTGCTGCTCGACCGCCTGCCCGAGCTACTGGTGGAACCCCGAGCGCTTCCTCGGCCCGGCGGCGCTGCTGCAGGCCTATCGCTGGATCAACGACTCGCGCGACGAGGCGACGGGCGAGCGGCTCGACAACCTGGAAGACCCGTTCCGGCTCTACCGCTGCCACACCATCATGAACTGCGCGCAGACCTGCCCGAAGCACCTCAACCCGGCGAAGGCCATCGCCGAGATCAAGAAGAAGATGGTCGAGCGGCAGGTGTGACCGGCCGCAGCCACGTCTTGAGCCGCGTCGCAAGCCCCACGGGGACGCCGAGCAGCACCAGCGTCTGCGCCGCGCCGGCCCAGGCGCGCCATTGCAGCGGCCGGAAATACGTCAGCTGGATGCGCAGGCGGTCGACGAGCTGACGGCGGCGCCGCGCCATGGACTGACCGCGGGCGGAGACGCGGTAGTCGAGCAGCACCTCGGGGATGTTGGCGAGCTCCGACACCGCCGCGATGCGCTGCATCAGCTCGTAGTCCTCCGCCGCCGGATAGTCCGTCGAATAGCCCCCGATCATGCGCAGCACGTCGCAGCGCATCATCGCGCTGGCGTGGGAGAGGCCGATGTTGAAGAACATCATGTTGCGCACGCCCGCGGGGTCGGTCGGACGCTCGCGCACGAAGATCGTCTCGCCGGTCGCCTCGTCGCAGAAGCGCACGAAGGTGCCGACCGCGCCCACGGTGGGATGCGCGTCGAGGAACGCCGCCTGCCTCGCGAGCCGGCCCGGCCGCGACACGTCGTCGGCGTCCATGATGGCGACATAGCGGTAGCCGCCGGCGAGGATCGCGGCGAGGCCGGCGTTGCGCGCCGCCGCCGGCCCGACGTTGCGCGCAAGCCGGATCGCCGTCACGCGGCCGCGCAGGTCGCCCAGCGCGTCGGCGGCCGAGGTGCGGCTGGCATCGTCGATCACGAAAACGTCGCAGGGGAAGCCGCCGGCCAGCACGCTCTCCACCGCCTGCCGGATCGTCCGCTCTGCGTTATAGGCCGCGACCAGGACGGCAACGGTGGACGCCACGGCGGTCTCCTGCGCTCGAAGCCCCGCCGTAATCCATTCGGCCTTAAAAAGCCGTTGGCACGGGCCGGCCGTGGTTAACGGCGGGTTAGCGGCGCACCGCCTCCGTTATCAGACTTCTTTATGCCAGCGTTAAGCCGGGTCCGCTAATTCTCGCAAAATGCGCACCGGCCTGTTGCCGGAGCGTTCGTGTCCCCGGGGTGTCGTGTGGGTGAGCATCTTTCTCCGTCGGCGTTGACCGGCGCGCCGTCGCTGCCTCCGAGCGGCGGCCGGCCGGCCGTGCGCGCGGACGGCGCGCTCATCCTCGGCGGAGCGCACGGCAGCCTCGCCATCGCGCGAAGCCTGGGACGGCGGGGCATTCCGGTCGGATTCGCGCGGCACGACCACCCCATCGTGGGCTATTCGCGTTATACGCGCTTCACCGCGCCATGGCCCGGACCGAACGCGCCGGGCGCGGTCGATGCGCTTGTCGATTTGGCGTCGCGCCGCGGCCTGAAGGGCTGGGCGCTGTTTCCCGGCGGCGACGCGGAGGCACGGCTGCTGGCGCAGCATCGCGACGTATTGTCCTGCACGTTTAATGTCGCCGCACCGCCGTGGTCCGTCGCGCAGCACACCTACGACAAGCGGCTGACCGACCGGCACGCCCGCGCGCTCCGCATCGCAGCGCCGCTTAGCCTGTTCCCCCGGTCGGCCGACGCGCTCCAGTCCTGGAGCGGCGGCTTCCCGGCCATCCTCAAGCCCGCCGTGCACGACGATCGCAACGCCTTCACGCTCGCCAAGGCGTGGCGGGCCGACGACGCGCACGCGCTGGCGCGGCATTACGAGAGAGCTGCGGCGCTGGTGGGCGCCGACGCCGTCGTGGTGCAGGAGCTCATTCCCGGCGGCGGCGAGGCGCAGTTCTCCTACGCCGGCGTATGGGATCGCGGCAAGCCGGTGGCCGCGCTGGTGGCGCGCCGCACGCGGCAATATCCGATCGACTTCGGCTACACCAGCACCTTCGTCGAGACTGTCGAGAACCCGGTGGTGCGGGAGGCCGCCGAACGGTTTCTCGCGGCGCTGGACTATAGCGGGCTGGTCGAGATCGAATTCAAGCACGACGCGCGCGACGGCCGCTGCAAACTCATCGACGCCAACGGGCGGATCTGGGCCTGGGCCGGCATCGGCACGGCGGCGGGGCTGGATTTTCCCCACCTCGCCTATCGCCTAGCGATGGGCGAAAAAATCGAGCCGCAGCCGTCCTCGCGCGACGCGGCCTGGGTGCATCTCGCGCGCAATGTCGTGGCGGCGGTCCAGGAGATCGCGGCCGGCCGCACGAGCCTTTCCGCGCTCGCGCCGAAGACGGGCCGGCCGCTCGCCTACGCGGCGTTCGCGGCCGACGATCCGCTGCCCGGCCTGGTGGAAATGCCGCTGACCCTCGGCCGGGCGCTGCGCAGGCGCAGCTAGGCCGCGTCCACCCGGCGCAGGCCGTTCCACATCGCCGTGGCCGCGCCCGACAGCAGCACGTTGAAATAGCGCCGCCGCTGGTAGTCGCCGTTGATGGAGATGCGCGGCAGCGCCATCAGGTGCTCGCGGTGCTCGGGAAACAGCACGCCGGGCCGCGTCGTCACCGCCGTGCGGAAGCCGTGGGCCCGCGCCGCCGCGAACTCGCGCGGGCCGGCGGCCGAGCGGTCGCCGAAGGGAAACGAGAAATGCCGCGGCCGCGCGCCGAGGCGCCGCGCGATCCGCTCGCAGCCGCTCTCGATCTCGACGGCCAGCGCGTCGGCCGGAATCTTCGCCAGGATCGGGTGGTTGACGGTGTGCGCGCCGACGGTCACCAGCGGGTCGGCGGCGAGCGCGACGAGCTCGTCCCAGTCGAGGCAAAGGTCGTTGCAATAGGCGCGGCCGTCGATGCCGTAGCGCGCCGCGAGCGCGCGCACCGCGCAGCGGATCGCGGCGTCGCTCGGCAGGGACCGCAGCCACCAGTAGATCGCCGCGAACGCGTCGTTCTTCTCCTCGACCGTCGCGCAGGCGAAGCGCCGCTCGACGCCGTCCATGATCAGCAAGACCTCGTCCCGGGCGGCGATCACGTCTTCGAGGGCGAGCCACCACAGGTAGCCCTCGCGGTCCATGAAGCTCGTCGGAATGTAGATCGCGAACGGGACGCCGTTGCGCTTCAGGATCGGGTAGGCGTAGGTCCTGTTGTCGCGATAGCCGTCGTCGAAGGTCAGGCAGGCGAAACGCCGGCCGAACTCCTGCGCCTCCAGGCGGCGCGCCGCCTCGTCGAGCGAGACGAGATCGATGTCGGCCGCGCGCAATACCGCGATCACGTCGTCGAGGAACTGCGGCGTGATCTCCAGGATGCGGTTGGGATGGAACGCGCCGTGGCGGGGCGGCCGCACATGGTGCAGCGTGAGGATGACGCCGACGCCGTGCAGGAAATGGCCGATCAGGCGGTGGGCGCCGCTGAAATACAGCGTCTCCAGTCCCGCCCGGATCACATGCTCGCGCAGCCGCGCCATAGGTAATCCCTTCACCCGAAAGGATTATCGGTTACGCCCCATTTATTGATATTTCCTTGGCGCGATCCGCGACTCGGAGCCGGGCCCGGCTACAGTTTCAGCTTGCGCTTCCTCTGGCCGAGCGTGCGCAGGCGCAGGGCGTTGAGCTTGATGAAGCCCTCGGCGTCGCGGTGGTCGTAGGCGACGGCGCCTTCCTCGAAGGTCACCAGATCCTGGTCATAGAGCGAATAGGGGCTCTCGCGGCCGACCACGCTGACGCCGCCCTTGTAGAGCTTGAGCCGCACCCGCCCGGTGACATGCTCCTGGCTCTTGTCGATCGCCGCCTGGAGCATCTCGCGCTCGGGCGAGAACCAGAAGCCGTAGTAGATGAGCTCGGCGTATTTCGGCATCAGCTCGTCCTTGAGGTGCGCCGCGCCGCGATCGAGCGTGATCTGCTCGATGCCGCGGTGGGCGTGCCACAGGATGGTGCCGCCGGGCGTCTCGTACATGCCGCGCGATTTCATGCCGACGAAGCGGTTTTCGACGAGGTCGAGGCGGCCGATGCCGTTGGCCTTGCCGAGCGCGTTGAGGGTCGCGAGCAGGGTGGCCGGCGACATCGCCTTGCCGTCGATGGCGACAGCATCGCCGCGCTCGAAATCGACGGTGATGTAGGCCGGCTTGTCCGGCGCCTTCTCCGGGTCGATGGTGCGCGAATAGACGTAGTCGGGCACTTCCTGCGCCGGGTCTTCCAGCACCTTGCCTTCGGAGGAGGCGTGCAGCAGGTTGGCGTCGACCGAGAACGGCGCCTCGCCGCGCTTGTCCTTGGCGATGGGAATCTGGTGCTGCTCGGCGAACTCGATCAGCCTGGTGCGCGATGTCAGGTCCCATTCGCGCCACGGCGCGACGATGGTGATGTCGGGCTTGAGCGCGTAGTAGGACAGCTCGAAGCGCACCTGGTCGTTGCCCTTGCCGGTGGCGCCATGGGCCACCGCG
>Ga0182749_1002739_pt1 | contig 12679 bp, 12 predicted proteins | sample eDN3rd37CKraftMG_FD_128875 | JGI IMG/M metagenome (GOLD analysis project Ga0182749, IMG submission 128875) | Enriched Miracle-Growth compost microbial communities from Emeryville, California, USA - eDNA 3rd pass 37_C Kraft MG (version 2) (version 2) ...
CCGGATCGTAGCCGCCGGGCCGGGCCGCGCCGGGCAGCGCGTCGGTGCCGTAGAGCGCGTCATAAAGGCTCCCCCAGCGCGCATTCGCGGCGTTCAGCACGAAACGATCGTTGAGCACGGGGACGACGAGCTGCGGCCCGGCGAGCGCCGCCACCTCCGCATCCACATTGGCCGTGCCGATCGTGAAGGGCGCGGGCGCGGGCACCAGATAGCCGATCTCGCGCAGGAAGGCCTGATAGTCCGCCTGGTCGAATGGACGGCCCCGGCGCTCCTCATGCCAGCCGTCGATCTTCGCCTGGATCACGTCGCGTTTCGCCAGCAGCGCGCGATTCTCCGGCGCGAAGCGGGCGAAGATCGCGGCGGCCCCCGCCCAGAAGGCATCCGTATCCACGCCCGTGCCCGGCAACGCCCGCTCCTCGATGAAGCGGGCGAGAGGCTCGGCCACGCGCAGGCCGGCGCGGTCGATGAAGGGGAGAGCGGTGGCGATCGACGACATGACGAGAATCCCGGCTTGCTGTTGCCCGCGATTCTAGGCCCGGCCGCCATCCGACACTAGACGGAAAGAATGGCAAGCACCATTACACCTGAAGCAACAATGGCGATGGTGAAGCGGGCGCGGGATGCTGGACGATTATGCGCTGTTCGCCGCGATCGTGGAGGCGGGGAGCCTGTCGGCCGCCGCGCGATCGCTGAACCTGTCGACCGCGATGGTCTCCAGGCGGCTCGCGCGCATGGAGCGGCGGCTGGGCGCGCGGCTGATCCGGCGCACCACGCGGCGGCTCTCGCTCACCGATGTCGGGCAGGCGTTTCACGAGCGGGTCGGCGCGATATTGCTCGCCGCGCGCGAGGCGGAGGCGATGGTCGCGGGCCGGGCGGGCACGCCGTCGGGCCGGCTGCGCGTGTCGGCGCCGACATCGTTCGGGCGCATGCACGTCGCCCCCCGGCTCAAGGACTTCCTCGACGCCTATCCGGACATCGTCCTCGAATTCGATCTGGACGATGGCTTCGCGGACATGTGGGCCGAGCGGATCGACGTCGCGATCCGCATCGGCCCGCCGCCGGGGGCGGGGTTCGCCGCGATCCTGCTGGCGGCCAACCGCCGCGTCATCTGCGCGGCGCCCGCCTATCTGGCGGCTCATGGCGCGCCCGAAGACCTCGCCGCGCTGGCCGGGCACAGGATATTGGCCGCCACCGGGCAATTGCCGTGGCGGCTGGAGGGGCCAGGCGGCCCCGTGCTGTTCGACGCGCAAAGCCATGTCCGCACCAATTCGAGCGAGGTGGTGCGCGAGCTGACGCTGGCGGGCGCGGGCATCGCGCTGCGATCGACATGGGACGTGGCGGCGGAACTGCGCGACGGCCGCCTGCGCCCGATCCTGCCCGGCCATGAGGGCGCGGCGGATATCGGCATCCACGCCGTCCGGCCCGGCGCCGATCCCGCGCCGCCCAATGCCCGCGTGTTCATCGATTTCCTGCGGGGCCTGTTCGCCCCGACGCCGCCGTGGGAAGGACGCCCCGTCCCCTGATCGTCAGCCCGGCCTGCAATCGTCCCGGCGCAGCATCCGGTCGAACAGCGGGCGCAGCAGCGCCGCGATGATCAGCCCGACGACGATCGCGGCGACATCGGCCGCCCAGTCGTCGAACTCGGCATCGCGATGGATGAAGGGGATCGCCTGGCTCAGCTCGATCGCCGCCCCGAAGAAGGCGAGCAGCAGCCCGATCCGCCACAGCCTCGCCCGCCGCCACCCCAGCGCGCTCAGCAGGGTGAGCGTCAGGAAGGCAATCATGTGATTGGCCTTGTCCCACGTCGCGATGGTGGGCGCCTCGGCGCCGGGCATGACCGCCGCGACATAAGCGAAGACGAGCGCCGCCCAGAAAAGCGGCTTGATGAGGCGATCGAGCCATTGCATCGCACCATCCTTGGCCCTCCGGGCGCGCGGCGTCGAGTGAAAAGCGCGCAATCCTTCTCTCCTCATGGCGCGCTCCGGCCGGCCGGCCGGCGGCTTGCGCTCGCTCCGCGCGCCTCCTATCGCGGATGGATTGGCGGGAACGGAAAGGACGCAATGTGCGCTTCGAAGGCACGTCGGATTATGTCGCGACCGACGATCTGAAAGTGGCGGTGAACGCGGCGGTGACGCTGCGCCGCCCCCTGCTCGTCAAGGGAGAGCCCGGCACCGGCAAGACCGTGCTGGCCCATGAGATCGCGAAGGCCGCCAACGCCCCGCTGATCGAATGGCATGTGAAATCGACGACGAAGGCGCATCAGGGCCTGTACGAATATGACGCGGTGGCGCGGCTTCGCGACGGCCAGCTCGGCGATCCGCGCGTCCACGACATCGCCAATTATATCCGCAAGGGGAAGCTGTGGGAGGCGTTCACATCCCCCGCCCTCCCCGTCCTGCTGATCGACGAGATCGACAAGGCCGATATCGAGTTCCCCAACGATCTCCTCCAGGAACTCGATCGGATGAGCTTCGACGTCTACGAGACACACGAGACGGTGACGGCGAAGGAGCGCCCGATCGTCGTCATCACGTCGAACAACGAGAAGGACCTGCCCGACGCCTTCCTGCGCCGCTGCTTCTTCCATTATATCCGCTTCCCCGATCGCGAGACGATGCAGGCGATCGTCGACGTCCATTTCCCGGGGATCGAGAAGAGGCTGGTCGCCCGCGCGCTCGACATCTTCTACGAGGTGCGCGAGGTTCCAGGGCTGAAGAAGAAGCCGTCCACCAGCGAGCTGATCGACTGGCTGAAGCTGCTGCTGCATGAGGACATGCCGCTCGACGTCCTCCAGTCGAACGACACGCGCAAGGCGATCCCGCCGCTCCACGGCGCGCTGCTCAAGAACGAGGCCGACGTGATGCTGTTCGAGCGGCTGGCCTTCCTCTCGCGGCGGCAGGGGGGATAGGGCGCCCGGGGATCACGGCCGATGTTCATCTCCTTCCTCGACGAGCTGCGCAGGGCGGGCATATCCGCCTCGCCCAAGGAATATCTGCTGCTCCTGGAGGCGCTCGATCGCGAGGTGATCGCGACGACGCCGGAGGAATTCTACTATCTCGCCCGCGCCATCTTCGTGAAGGACGAGGGGCTGATCGATCGGTTCGACCGGGTCTTCGCCCATGTCTTTCGCGGGATCGGGGAGAGCGGCGGGGAGCAGCGCGCGGACATTCCCGAGGACTGGCTGAAGGCCGTCGCCGAGAAATTCCTGAGCCCCGGGGAGATGGAGAAGATCAAGGCGCTCGGCTCCTGGGAAGAGATCATGGAGACGCTGAAGAAGCGCCTGGAGGAGCAGAAGGGCCGGCATCAGGGCGGCAGCAAGTGGATCGGCACCGGCGGCACGTCCCCCTACGGCAATTCCGGCTACAATCCCGAAGGCGTGCGCATCGGCGGCGAGAGCAGGCACAAGCGCGCGATCAAGGTGTGGGAAAAGCGCGAGTTCCGCAATCTCGACAGCACGGTCGAGCTGGGCACGCGCAACATCAAGGTGGCGCTGCGCCGACTGCGCCGCTTCGCGCGGGAGGGTGCGACGGAGGAGCTGGACCTCGACGCCACGATCGACGGCACCGCGCGCAAGGGCTGGCTGGACGTGGCGATGCGGCCGGAGCGGCACAATGCGGTGAAGCTGCTGCTTTTCCTCGACGTCGGCGGATCGATGGAGCCGCATGTGCGGCTGTGCGAGGAATTGTTCTCGGCGGTGGCGGCGGAGTTCCGCAATCTGGAGTTCTTCTATTTCCACAACTGCCTCTACGAGGGCGTGTGGAAGGACAATAGCCGCCGCTTCGCCGAGCGGACGGCGACATGGGACATCCTGCACAAATATGGCCATGACTATAAGGTGCTGTTCGTCGGCGACGCGGCGATGAACCCTTATGAGATCACCCATCCCGGCGGATCGGTCGAGCATTTCAACGAGGAAGCGGGCGTGACGTGGATGCGGCGCGTGACCGGCACCTATCCGGCGGCGGCGTGGCTCAATCCCGTGCCCGAGGCGCAGTGGAACTATTCGCAATCAACCAGGCTTGTTCAGGAGATCATGGCGGGACGCATGTATCCGCTGACCCTGCCCGGCCTGGACGATGCGATGCGCACGCTCAGCCGGAAGCACTGACCCTTCCTTCCTGGCCGGAAGGAGGCGCCGGCCCGGGCGGAGGGGTGGGCAGGAAATGCGGGGCGTCCGCTTATGGGACGCGAGGGAGATTCGAAGATGATCAGACAGCGCGCAACAGCCCTCCTCATCGGCGGCATCGTCGCCATGCCCCTGTGGGCGGCCCCGCTCGCGGCGGCCACGCCCCCGGCCAACCCTTATGTCCAGCGCCTCGAATCGCTCGATCCGCTGCGCCAGAAGGCGGTGCTCCGCCAGGCCATCGTCGATTCGAACCAGCGCTGCGGGCGGATCGAGCGCACCGGCCGCATCCCGCCGTTCAAGAATCTGGTGGGCTGGAGCGCGCATTGCAATCCGGGCGGGGACTATCTGGTCTATATCGGCCCGGACGGCTCGGCGCAGGTGCGCAGTTGCACCGATGCGCGGATGCTCAAGCTCGCCGGATGTCCCGCGCTGCCTCCCGTACCGCCCAAATGAGGGGCGGCGCTACAGCTGCGGCACGCGATGCAGCACGCCGCCCGCCTGCGGCGCGGGAACGCCGGTGGTGCCCGGAAAGCTGATGGGCAGGCCGGCCAGCGCGCGCACCGCCATATAGGCGAAGCCTTCCGCCTCGGTCGCGTCGCCGTTCCAGCCGATCGCCTCCATCGGCTCGGGGGCGATGCCGCAGGCCGCCTTCAGCATCGCCATCAGCACGCCGTTATGCCGCCCCCCGCCGGCGACGATCAGCCGCTTCGGCCGCGCGGGCAGCAGCCGGAGCCCATAGGAGATCGAGATGGCGGTGAAGGCGGTGAGCGTCACCGCACCATCGGCGGGCGCAAGGCCCCGCACCGGCTCCACCGTGAAATCGGCGCGGTCCAGTGACTTGGGCGGGGGCGCGGCGAACCACGGATTGTCGAGCATCGCGGCCAGCACCGCCTCGTCGATCCTGCCCGTCGCGGCGAAGGCCCCGCCCTCGTCATAGCGCCGCCCGGTCGTCTCCAGCATCCAGTCGTCGATCAGCGCGTTGCCGGGGCCGGTATCGAAGGCGACGAGGTCGTCCGGCCCCTCCCCCATCCACGTCAGGTTGGAGACGCCGCCGACATTGAGCACCGCGACCGGCTTTTCCATGCCCGACACGAGCGCGCTGTGATAGACGGGAAGCAGCGGCGCCCCCTGCCCGCCCGCCGCGACATCGGCGGAGCGGAAGTCGTCCACCACCTCGATCCTGAGCGCCGCCGCCATCGCCGCGCCGTCGCCGATCTGCCACGTCCAGCCGCGCTCGGGCCGGTGGGCGATGGTCTGCCCGTGGAAGCCGATCACACGCACGTCGGCGGGCGCGACGCGCGCGTCGGTCAGCAGCTTGCGCACGGCGAGGATATGGCTGCGCGTCAGCATTTCGGACGCGGTGAGGATATCGAATTCCTGCCGGGGCCTTTCGCACACCAGCGCGAGTTTGGCGGCGGCGCGAAGCTGCTCGCGCGCGCGATCCGAATAAGGCTCGCCGCGGAAGGCGATCGGGCGGACATGATGCGCGCCGTCCGTCTCGATCAGGGCGGCGTCGATCCCGTCGAGCGAGGTGCCCGACATCAGCCCCACGGCCAAGAAGCTGTCCATGGCGTGCTTTCCCTCCCTGCTGCCCACATGCTAAGCGGCCGCGCATCATGACCAACTATCGATCCGATCTGCTGCGGCTGCTCGAAAGCCGTGGCTATATCCATCAGGCCACCGACGCGGAAGCTCTGGACGGCCTTGCCGCCACTCAGGTCGTCCCGGGCTATATCGGGTTCGACGCGACGGCGGCCTCGCTCCACGTCGGCAACCTGGTCTCCGTGATGCTGCTGCGCCGGCTCCAGCAGGCCGGGCACAAGCCGGTCGTGCTGATGGGGGGCGGCACCACCAGGGTCGGCGATCCGTCGGGCAAGGACCAGATGCGCAAGCTCCTCGACGAGGAGGGGATCGCGGCCAACATCGCCTCCATCCGCCGGATATTCGATCGGTTCCTGACCTTCGGCGACGGGCCGACCGACGCGATCATGGTCAACAATGCCGACTGGCTGGACCGGCTGGAATATATCCCCTTCCTGCGCGACGTCGGCCGGCATTTCTCGATCAACCGGATGCTGGCGTTCGATTCGGTGAAGCTGCGGCTGGATCGCGAGCAGCCGCTGACCTTCCTCGAGTTCAACTATATGATCCTGCAAGCTTATGACTTCATGGAGCTTTCGCGCCGCATCGGCTGCCGGCTCCAGATGGGCGGATCGGACCAATGGGGCAATATCGTCAACGGCGTGGAGCTTGCCCGCCGGATCGACGGGACCGAGCTGTTCGGCGTCACCACCCCGCTCATCACCACCGCCGACGGGGCGAAGATGGGCAAATCGGTCAACGGCGCCGTCTGGCTGCACGAGGACCAGCTCCCGTCCTATGATTACTGGCAGTTCTGGCGCAACACCGACGATCGCGACGTGGGGCGCTTCCTGCGGCTCTTCACCGACCTGCCGCTCGACGAGATCGCGCGGCTGGAAAAGGCCAAGGGCGCGGAAATCAACGAGGCGAAGAAGATCCTCGCCACCGAGGCGACGGCGCTCTGCCGTGGCCGCGCCGCAGCCGAGGACGCCGCCGAAACCGCGCGCCGCACCTTCGAGGAGGGCGCGGCCGGGGACGCGCTGCCCAGCCTCGCCGTGCCATCGGGCAGCATCGGCATCGTCGACGCGCTCGTCGGGCTGGGCCTCGTCGCCTCAAAGGGCGAGGCGCGTCGCCTGATCAAGGGCGGCGGCGCGCGGATCGATGGCGAGAAGGTGGGCGACGAGGCGGCGGCCGTGGCCGTCGGGGGCGCGCCGGTGCGCGTCTCGGCCGGAAGGAAGCAGCACGGGGTGCTCGTCCGCTGACCGGCGAGGCCCTCCTCATCCTCGTCGACGCGGACGCGTGCCCGGTGAAGGAGGAGATCTATCGCGTCGCGCGCCGCCATGGCGTGGGCGTGCGCATCGTCGCCAACGCGCTGATCCGCGTGCCGCGCGAGGAGGGGATCGAGCGGGTGCTGGTGGGCAGCGGCTTCGATGCCGCCGACGACTGGATCGCCGGCAATGCCGGCCCGCGCCATATCGTCGTGACCGGCGACATCCTGCTCGCCGAACGGTGCCTGAAGGCGGGCGCGACGGTGATCGCGCCGGACGGGCGCGCCTTCGACGCGCAATCGATCGGCAATGCGATCGCGATGCGCGCGCTGATGGCGGACCTGCGCGCGATGGGTGAGGTGTCGGGCGGCCCGGCGCCCTTCGCCAGGGCCGACCGCTCGCGCTTTCTCTCCACGCTCGACGCCGCGATCGTCCGCCTTCGGCGCGCGGATACCAAAACTTAACCCCGTTCCTTATCAGAGGCTTGAGAGGTGCCCCTCCATTCAGGGAGACTGGAACAGAAGGGGCGTGCGGGATCATGGCGACCAACGGGCTGGCACAGCATGTCTTCGACGTCGAGCGGCGGCGGATGGAGCGTGAGGAGGTGTTCTACCGCACCATGCTCACCGCGACGGGCGGCGCGACCGTGCCGGTGGATCTCGTCAACATCTCGCGCACCGGCTTCATGGCGCGCACCGACGCGCCGCTTACCGAGGGGACGCGCGCCCGGATCCGCCTGCCGGTGACGAGCGAGGTGGACGCGCGGATCGTCTGGGCGCTGGGCGGGCGCGTCGGCGCGGAGTTCCGCGAGCCGATCGAGCCGCTCACCTATTTCAAGCTGCTCGCGGCGCTGCCCCGGGGCAATTGAGCGACGGAGCGCGCGGCCGGATCGGGCGTGCGGCCGAACCAGACGACTGCGTAGCTGCCGCGGATCGCCACTCCCATCGCCCGCCACGGCACGGTCCACGGCCCCTGCTCCAGAATGACGGTGGCATGGGCGCGGCTCCGGCGCCAGCTCGCCAGCGCAAGCTCCGGCGTCGCGAAATCGCTGTAGCGATAGGCGATCTCAAACCCGTTGTCGCGATAGCGGCCATGCGTGATCTCGCGCGGTTTCGACCACATGCTCCGCGCGCTGCGATTGTCCGCCGTGAAGCAGACCGGCGTCCAGTTCCCATGCGACGACCAGCTATGCATGGTGCAGGGCGCGCCATAAGGATCGCTGCCCTCGTCGGGGCGATAGCGATCGAGGTCGAGCGCGTGCGCCTCCGCCACCTCGGTCAGCGCGGGGGAGACCGGGACGGGCGGCAGGCCGTATTCGGCGCGGAAACGGTTGATCCCGTCGGCGATGTCCTGCTCCATCTGCCGGCGCGTCCCGGGGCCGGGGCCGTAATAGGAACCCGGATAGGCGGTCACGGGCAGCGGCCACGCACAGGCCGCGACGGCCAGCAGCATCCCCCCGCGTCGAACCACGCCTCACCCCCGTTTCCGCCGCGCGGACCACCCGCGCCGGATCGCGGGCGCACAGTGCGTAGGAAAAATTAACGGCCGCTGAGCGCGCGCGGCCCCATGCGACGAGCGGAGTCGATCAGCCGCCGCGCAGCAGGCCCACGGCGGCATCCCGCTCGAACAGATAGAGGGCGGTTCGCGCCGCCTGGCCGCGCGGCCCCTCCAGCCCGCCGTCGCGATCGACGAGCAGGCGCGCATCCGCCGTCGCCGCGTCGATCAGCGCGGAAAGCCGCTCGGGATTCGCCAGCCGGAACTCCGCCTCGCCCGACTGGCGGGTGCCCAATATCTCGCCCGCGCCGCGCAGCCTGAGATCCTCCTCGGCGATGCGGAAGCCGTCATTGGTCTCGCGCATCAGGGCAAGGCGCGCGCGCGCCGTCTCGCCCAGGCCGTTGTTGCGTAAAAGCAGGCAGGTCGAGCGCGTCTCGCCGCGCCCCACCCGCCCGCGAAGCTGGTGGAGCTGGGCGAGGCCGAAGCGATCCGCCCCCTCCACGATCATCAGCGTGGCATTGGGCACGTCGACGCCCACCTCGATCACCGTGGTGGCGACGAGGACGGAAAGCTCGGCCCGCTGGAAGGCGGCCATCACCGCATCCTTCTCCGGCCCCTTCATCCGCCCGTGGACCAGCCCGATCCGATCGCCGAACCTCTCCCGGAGCAGCGCCGCGCGCGCCTCGGCCGCCGCCTGGTCGGAAAGCTCGCTCTCCTCGACCAGCGGGCACACCCAATAAGCCTGTCCCCCGCCCGCGACATGGCGGCCGAGCGCGTCGACGATCTCGTCCAGCCGCTCGACCGACATCACCCGCGTCTCGATCGGCTGGCGGCCGGGCGGCATCTCGTCGAGCCGGCTGACGTCCATCTCGCCATAATGGCTGAGGGTGAGCGTGCGCGGGATCGGCGTCGCCGTCATCACCAGCAGATGGGGCGGCCGCTCCGCCTTCTGCGCCAGCATCATCCGCTGGGCGACGCCGAAGCGATGCTGCTCGTCCACCACCGCGACGCCGAGATTGCGATAGATCACGCCCTGCTGGAAGATCGCGTGGGTGCCCACCAGGATGTGGATCGATCCGTCCGCCAGGCCCATCAGCGTCGATTCGCGCGCGCGGCCCTTCTCCCGCCCGGTGAGGATCGCGACGTTGACGGGCAGGCCCGCCAGTTGCCGGCTGAGCGTATCGAAATGCTGGCGCGCGAGGATCTCGGTGGGCGCGAGCAGCGCGCCCTGCGCGCCCGCCTCCACCGCGACCAGCAGGGTCATCAGCGCCACCAGCGTCTTGCCCGAGCCGACGTCGCCCTGAAGCAGGCGGAGCATGGGCGAGGATTGCTGGAGGTCGCCCTCTATCTCCCCGATCGCGCGGGCCTGCGCGCCGGTGGGCGCGTAAGGCAGCTTCACCGCGTCGCGCAGCCGCCCGTCGCCGCGCAGGGGCTCGCCCCGCCGCCGGCGCGAGGAGGCGCGCACCAGCATCAGGGCAAGCTGGTTGGCGAATATCTCGTCATAGGCCAGCCGCGCGCGCGCCTTCTCGTCGGCCGGATCGGCGTGGACCCGCGCCACCGCGTCGCGCCAGTCCGGCCACCCGTGGCGCGCCTTCAGGCCCGGCTCGATCCATTCGGGCAGCACGGGCGCGCGCTCCAGCGCCTGATCGATCAGGGCCGCCAGCCGCCGCCCGGTCAACCCCTCGGACAGGCCGTAGACCGGCTCGCGCGGCGGCAGGCTGTCGGCCTCGCCGGGGGGCAGCACATGATCGGGATGGACCATCTGGAGCCACTGGTCATAAGCCTCCAGCTTGCCGGAGATGACCCGCGTCTCGCCCAGCGGCAGGAGCTTGCGCGCCCAGCCGGTATTGCCGCCGAAGAAGACGACGGCGATCGGCTGGCCCGCCTCGTCCTCGGCCTGCACGCGAAAGGGGCTGCGCGGGCTCCCCCCGCTGCGATAATCCACCGGCGTCACCGTCACCGTCACCACCCGCCCGACATCGGCCGCGTCCAGCCGGTCGACGCGCTTGCGGTCGATCCAGCCGGTCGGCAGGTGGAAGAGCAGGTCGACCGCGCGCGTCAGTCCCAGCCGGTGCAACGGCCGGGCCAGGCCCGAGCCGACGCCCTTCAGCGCCTCCACCTCGGCGAACAACGGATTGAGAATATCGGGCCGCATGACTAGATCGGCCGTTCATATCCGCAGCCGACCGGCGCCGCCAGCGCCCGCCGGCTTTTTCGACATGGGAAGATCATGGAACGCGCCGTCCGCCTCAAACGCCTTCGCTTCCGTGCCTGGCATCGCGGCACCAAGGAGGCGGACCTGCTCGTCGGCGGCTATTTCGACCGGCTGTCGGATGGCTGGGACGAGGCGGCGATGGACTGGTTCGAGGCGCTGCTGGAGGAGCAGGATGTCGACATCATGGCCTGGGCGATGGGCACGCGGCCGGTGCCCGGACGCTGGGAAGGCGCGATGATGGACCGGATGCGCCGCCTCGATTTCATCCCGGTGGAAAAATAGGCCGGCGAGCGGAAAGGACGCGCCCTACCCCATGACCGATCTCACCCGCCTCCTGAAGGCCGATCGCCCGCTGACGCTGGCGGGCGTGCCGCTGGGCTTCCTGCCATGGCTGCTCGCCGACCTCGCCCGCGCGGCGAAGGGACGCGCCGTCTTTATCGCGCCCGACGAGGCGGAGATGCGCGGGCTGGCCGACTCGGCCGCCTATTTCGCGCCCGAGATCGAGGTGCTGTCCTATCCCGCCTGGGATTGCCTGCCCTATGATCGCGCCTCGCCGACGTTGCGGGTCGGGTCGCAGCGGCTGGCGACGCTCAACGCGCTCCAGCGCAAGGCGACGCGGCCGCAACTCCTGCTCACCACGCTCAACGCGGTCAGCCAGCGCACGCTCACCCCGTTCCGCATCCGCCAGCTCGTCGCCACGCTGGCGCCCGGCGAGCGGATCGATCGCGACCGGCTGGCCGCGCTCCTCCAGGCGAACGGCTATGTGCGCACCGACACCGTGGCTGATTCAGGCGAATATGCGGTGCGCGGCGGACTGGTCGACCTGTTCCCCGCCGGCGAGGAGCTGGCGCTGCGCCTCGATTTCTTCGGCGACGAGATCGAAAGCGTGCGCCGCTTCGACCCCGCCGACCAGCGCACCGTCGACCGGATCGAGGGCTTCACCCTCCTCCCCGCCTCCGAGGCGCTGCTGGACGAGGAGAGCATCAAGCGCTTCCGCACCCGCTATCGCGAGAAATTCGGCGCCACGGCGACGGGCGATCCGCTCTATCAGGCGATTTCCGAAGGGCGGCGGCTGGCCGGCATGGAGCATTGGCTGCCCTTCTTCGAGGAACGGCTGGCCACCCTTCTCGATCACCTCTCGCCCGACGACCTGATCGTCCGCGACACGGGCGCCGACGGCGCCGCCGACGCCCGGTTCGAGGCGATCGCCGATTATCACGCCAATCGGCTGCGCGCCCAGTCCACGGAGCCGGGCAGCTATCGTCCGCTCGATCCCGCCACGCTCTACCTCGACGCCGGCGAGTGGCGGCAGGCGGTGGAGGATCGCCCGGTCCATCTCGTCACCCCGTTCCACGAGCCGGAAAGCGCCACGGTCCTCGATTTCGGCGTCGACGGCCCGCGCGACTTCGCGCCCGAGCGGGCATCGGGCGCCAACATCTATGAGGCGGTGACGGCCCATGTCGGGACGATCCACCGGGCGGGGCGCAGGACCGTGCTCGCCAGCTATTCCAACGGCGCGCGCGAGCGTCTGGCCGGGCTGCTGCGCGATCATGGGCTGGAACGGCTCGCGCTGGTCGATAGCTGGCAGGAGGCGCTGGGCACCCGGCCGCCGGGCGTCGCGCTGGTGGTCGTGCCGCTGGACCACGGCTTTTCCGCCCCCGACGTCGCCGTGCTCACCGAGCAGGACATGCTGGGCGACCGGCTCGTCCACCGGGCGAAGCGGCGCAAGTCGGCCGACGCCTTCCTCGCCGAGCTTTCCACCCTCTCGCCCGGCGATCTGGTCGTCCATTCGGATCACGGCATCGGGCGCTATGAGGGGCTGACCTCGATCCCCGTCGGCACGCATCCGCACGATTGCGTCGCGCTCACCTATCTGGGCGGCGACAAGCTCTACGTGCCGGTCGAGAATATCGACGTCCTCACCCGCTACGGCGCGGAGACCGAGGGCGTGCAGCTCGACAAGCTGGGCGGCGAGGCATGGCAGCGGCGCAAGGC
>Ga0182749_1002741_pt1 | contig 12673 bp, 14 predicted proteins | sample eDN3rd37CKraftMG_FD_128875 | JGI IMG/M metagenome (GOLD analysis project Ga0182749, IMG submission 128875) | Enriched Miracle-Growth compost microbial communities from Emeryville, California, USA - eDNA 3rd pass 37_C Kraft MG (version 2) (version 2) ...
CAGCCCCTGACCATGACCATTGACGATCAGGAGGTTGCCGAGCTCGTCGCGGCCTGAGCAGCCACCAGCATCACCGACGAGATGCGCGCTCCGCTCTTACACCACGTCCTGGGACTTGACTCCGAGCAGCAGGTCGAGCGCGTGCGCGAGCACGGTCTTGCCGGCGCCGGTCTCGCCCGTGAGCACGTTCAGGCCGGGCGCCAGGCGCAGCTGCGCGCGCTCGATCAGCAGCAGGTTCTCGACGCGAAGCTCCAGGAGCATGCGCACGGTCTACCAGCGCGCCAGGACGGACCCGCGTCGAACGCGCGTTCGATCAGACCAGATGGCCGAACTTCTCGCGCAGGCGCTGGTAGAAGCTCGAGTTCGGCAGCTGCGCCAGCAGCGCCGCCCCGTGGCGGAAGCGGCAGTCCAGCGAGTCGCCCGGGGCCAGCTCGCCGACGTTGCGCCCGTCGACGGCGACGTCGACCGACTCGCGCGCCGACCGGTTCAGCAGCGTCAGCGTGTCGCCCGGCGCGACCACCAGCGGGCGCGCGGTGAGCGAGTGCGGGGCGATGAAGGTGACCACGTAGCCCTCCACGCCCCACGCGAGCACGGGCCCGCCGTTGGCGAGGTTGTAGCCGGTGGAGCCGGCGGGGGTGGCGACGACCAGCCCGTCGCAGCGCACGTGCCCGAGCTCCTCGCTGCCGAGCACGTAGGAGAGGACGGCCACGCGGCCGCCCGGGTGGCGCAGCAGCGACACGTCGTTGATCGCCGACTGGCGCAGCCCCGGCGCGGCGATCCCGATCGCCGGCAGCTCCAGCCGCTCGAACTGGCCCGTGAACGCGCGCCGGAAGCCGTCCTCGCAGGCATCGCGCTCGATCGTGGCCAGGAACCCGACCTGACCGAAGTTCACGGCGAACACGGGCACGCCGGTGTCGGAGAAGCGGCGCAGGCCCGACAGGATCGTGCCGTCGCCGCCCAGCGCGATCGCGATCTCGGCCTCGCCGTCGGCCGAGCGGTCGTTGTCGCCGTCGACGAGCGTCACGCCGATCTCGGCCGCGATGCGCTCGAGCGTCCGCGCCGCGACCTGGACCTCCTCGTGGCGCCCGTGGGTGAGGACGACCGCGATCCGCGAGGCCATCAGACGTCCGCCTCCGCCACGGCGGCCGCGACGTCGGCGATCGCGCCGTCGCGCCCGCCCTCGGCGAGCCACAGGAACGTCTCGCGGTTGCCCTTGGGCCCCGGCAGCCCGCTCGGCGCCACGCCGAGCACCGCGGCGCCCAGCGCGATCGCCGCGTCGGCCACGGCGACCACCGCCTCGCGCCGCAGCTCGGGCTCGCGCACGACGCCGCCCTTCCCCACGCGCTCGCGCCCCACCTCGAACTGCGGCTTGACCATCACGAGCGCGTCGTAGCGCGCGGCGACGCAGGCCAGGACGGCCGGCAGCACCTTCGCCAGCGAGATGAACGACAGGTCGGCGACGACGAGGTCGGGCGCGTACGGGAGCTGCTCGGGCGTCAGCGCGCGGGCGTTCACGCGCTCGAGCACCGTGACGCGCTCGTCGGTGCGCAGCGACCACGCCAGCTCGCCGTAGGCCACGTCGACGGCGACGACGTGGGCGGCGCCGCGCTGCAGCAGGCAGTCGGTGAACCCGCCGGTCGAGGCGCCGACGTCGAGCGCGCGCCGCCCGGCGACGTCGAGCCCGAGCGCGTCGAGCGCGTTGGCGAGCTTGACGCCGCCGCGCGACACGTACCGCGGCCGGTCGTCGACGGCGACGACCACGGAGTCGTCGACCATCTGCCCCGGCTTGCTCACGCGCCGGCGCTCCTCGCCCACGAGCACCTCGCCGGCGAGCACGGACGCGGCCGCGCGCGTGCGCGAGTCGAACAGGCCGCGTTGGGCCAGCAGCGCGTCGAGTCGGACCTTGGGCACCCGCGGAACCGTACCGGCCGGCGCGTCCGTGACCTCCCTCACAGACAATTGCGGACGCGCAAGCAATCATGTGCTCAGGCCCGGGCGCCCGACCGCCCGGCAGGGACTTCCCCCACCGATCACATAGCCAGACCCATCACATAGCAGCATCTCTCCTCCCCTGGAGCGGCCCGCCACCCCGGCGGGCCGTTTCATGTTCCGGGCGGGGCGGCCGATGACCAGCGTGATGGCCCTTGACGCGCTTCCGGTCGTCGTCGCACGGCAGCCCGTGTTCGATCGCCGCCGGCACCTGGTCGGATACGAGCTCCTCTTCCGGGCGCTCGACCCCACGCGCGCGCTCGTCGTCGACCACGAACGGGCCAGCGCCCACGTGCTCGTCACCGCCCTCGCCGACATCGGCATCGCGCCGCTGTCGAGCGGCCTGTGGGCGGGCCTGAACGTCACCCGCCAGTTCCTCCTCGACGTCGACCCGCTCCCGTTCGCGCCCGGCGAGGTCGTGCTCGAGCTGCTCGAGAACCAGCTCGTCGACGAGGCGCTCCTGGACCGCTGCGCGGAGCTCGCCGCCCAGGGCCACATGATCGGCCTCGACGACTTCGCCTACAGCGACGCGACCGCACCCCTGCTGGAGCACGCGCGCGTGGTCAAGCTCGACGTGCGCGAGCACGGGATCGAGGGGCTCCCCGCCCAGATCCTGGCGATCCGGCGCGCCGGGTTCAGCGGCAGCCTGCTGGCCGAGAAGATCGAGACGCAGACCGAGCACGACGCGTGCCTGCGCCTGGGCTTCGACTACTTCCAGGGCGAGCTGTTCGCCCACCCGCAGCTCGTCTCCGGGCACGCGCTGCAGACCTCGTCGCTGCAGGCCCTGCACGCCGCCGCGACGCTCACCGACGACGAGCTCGGCTTCGAGGCGCTCGAGGAGCTCGTGTCGCGCGACCCCGGGCTGGCGATGCGGCTGCTGCGCCTGCTGAACTCGGCCGCCTTCCCGCTGCGCCGGCGCGTGGAGACCGTGCACGACGCGCTCGTCATGCTCGGCGTGCGGACCGTGCGCCAATGGGCGATGCTGATCGTCCTCGCCGGCCTGCCGTCCACCCGCGACGAGCTGCTGCCCAACGCGCTCGTGCGCGCGCGGCTGCTGGAGATCCTCGCCGGCCTGCGCGGCGACCCCACGCCCGCCGGCGCGTTCGTCGTCGGGCTGTTCTCGCTCGCCGACGAGATGCTCGGCGTCCCGATGGACGAGGCGCTCGGCGACCTGCCGCTGGCCGAGGAGCACCTCGCCGCGCTGCTGCGCCGCGAGGGGCCGAACGGGCGCGCGCTGGCCGCCGTCGTCGCCCACGAGCGCGGGGAGCCGTGGGCGCCGGCCGACGCCGGCGTGCCGGTGGAGCGCTTCGCGGCGGCCTACGCCGAGGCGCTCGTCTGGGCCTTCGAGGCCGAGCCGGGCCTGAAGGCCGCCTGAGCGGCCTCCCCCAGGCGCACGAGCGCGGCGCGCGCCGCGTCGACCTTCGCCGGCCAGCGGATGAAGCCGTGGACGGTGCCCGGCCACACGATCAGCTCGGCCGCGACGCCGGCCTCGCGCAGACGGCGCGCGTACGCCTCGCCCTCGTCGCGCAGCACGTCGTGGCTGGCGACGACGATCGTCGCCGGCGGCAGCCCGGCGAGGTCGGGCGCGCGCAGCGGCGACACGTCCGGGTCGTCGGGGTCGCCGCCGTACTGCTCGACGAACCAGGCCATGTCGGCGGCGGTGAGCCGGAAGCCGGTGGCGAAGCGCTCGTAGCTGGCGGTCGCCATGCCGGTGTCGAGGACCGGGTAGACGAGGAGCTGGGCGGCGAGCCGGCCCGCGTGGCGGCGGGCGAGGACGGCGGCGAGCTGGCCGCCGGCGCTGTCGCCCGCGACGGCGACCGGCCCGTCGTCGGCGAGGACGGCCGTGAGCGAGGCCTCGGCGTCCTCCAACGCGGCCGGGAAGGGGTGCTCGGGCGCCAGGCGGTAGTCGACCAGCACGACCCGCGCGCCCGCCGCGTTGGCGAGGATGCGCCCGACCTGGTCGTAGGTGTCGGGCGAGCCGACGACCCAGCCGCCGCCGTGCAGGTAGACGATCGTGCCGTGGGCGCCGGCCGGCTCGTAGACGCGGGCGGGCACCGGATCCTCGACGTCGCGGACCGCGTCGACCGGCTCGGGCGGGCCGGCGAGCTCGGGCGTGCCGGCCGCGTGCTCGGCGCGCAGCGTCGCCGGGTCGCAGGCGGTGGTGAGCGCGCCCTCGGGGCCCGCGATCAGCGCGGCGATCTGCGGATCGAGCGGCTCGAAGCCGGTCAACGCCCCGCGAGCGCCGTGCGCGGGTCGCGCAGCGCCGACGTGATCCGCTCCGCGATCCGCTCGCCGGTGAAGCCGACCTCGGCGTGCAGCAGCGCGGGCTTGCCGTGGGTGACGAACCGGTCGGGCAGGCCGACGCGCAGGATCCGCGGGACCGTGAGGCCGCCGTCGTTCAGCGTCTCCCACACGCCGGTGCCGAAGCCGCCCTGCAGGACGCCCTCCTCGACGGTGACGAGCAGGTCGTGCTCGGCGGCGAGCTGGGCCAGCAGGGCGCGGTCCAGCGGCTTGGCGAAGCGGGCGTCGGCGACGGTCGCGTCGATGCCGCTGTCGGCGAGCAGGTCGGCGGCCTCCCGCGCCTTCTGGACGCCGGTGCCGTAGCCGACGATCGCGACGCGCTCGCCCTCGCGCAGGATCTCGCCGGTGCCGATCTCGATCGCCTGCGGCGCGTCGGGCAGCGGGACGCCGACGCCCTCGCCGCGCGGGTAGCGCAGCGCGATCGGGCCGTCGTCGTAGGTCACCGCCGTGTGCAGCATGTGCACGAGCTGCGCCTCGTCGCGGGGCGCCATCAGCACCATGTTCGGCAGGCAGCGCAGGTAGGCGATGTCGAACGCGCCGTGATGCGTGGGGCCGTCGTCGCCGACGAGCCCGGCGCGGTCCATCGCGAACACGACGTTGAGGCGCTGCAGCGCGACGTCGTGGACGATCTGGTCGAACGCGCGCTGCAGGAACGTCGAGTAGATGGCGCACACCGGCTTGGCGCCCTCGAGCGCCAGCCCGGACGCGAACAGGACCGCCTGCTGCTCGGCGATGCCGACGTCGAAGTAGTGCTCGGGCCGCGCCTTCTGGAGGATGTTCAGGCCCGTGCCCGAGTTCATCGCGGCGGTGATGCCGACGATCCGCTCGTCGCGCTCGACCTCGCGCACGAGCGCCTCGCCGAAGACGGTCGTGTAGGCGGGCGGCGCGGGCGTGGCGGCCGGCTTGGGCGCGGCCTTCGCGGGCGCGCCGTTGGCGATCGACTTCGGCTTGGCGGCATGCCACTTCTCCATGCCCTCCAGGCCGCCGAGCTCGGCCGGCTCGAAGCCCTTGCCCTTCACGGTCGCGATGTGGACGACGACGGGCCGCTGGGCGTCGAGCGCCTCGCTGAGCGCGTCGCGCAGCGCGTGGACGTCGTGGCCGTCGATGACGCCGACGTACGCCCAGTCGAGCTCCTCCCAGAACAGGCCGGGAGCCCAGAACGCCTTGATCGACTCCTTCAGCTGCGGGCCGAGGTGCTCGAACGCGGCGCCGATGCCGGCGGGCAGGCGCGTGAGCTTCTCCTCCACGCCCTCCCGGGCCCGGTACAGCTTCGGGTTCATCCGGATCCGGTTGAAGTACCGGTTCAGCGCGCCGACGTTGGGCGCGATCGACATGCCGTTGTCGTTGAGGACGACGACCATCGGCGTGCCCAGGCCGCCGGCCTGGTGGATCGCCTCGAACGCGACGCCGCCGGTCATCGCGCCGTCGCCGATGACCGCGACGACCTTGCCGGCGTCGGGCTCGCCGCGCAGGCGCATCGCCTCCTTGATGCCGACCGCGTAGCCGATCGACGTCGACGCGTGCCCGGCGCCCATGACGTCGTGCTCGGACTCGTGGCGGGCGCAGAACGGGGCGAGGCCCTCGTACTGGCGGATCGTGGCGAGCTGGTCGCGGCGGCCGGTGAGGATCTTGTGCGGGTAGGCCTGATGGCCGACGTCCCACAGGATCTTGTCCCGCGGGCTGTCCAGCAGCGAGTGCAGCGCCACCGCGAGCTCGCAGGTGCCGAGGTTCGCGCCGAAGTGCCCGCCGATCTCACCGACCGTGTCGATGATGTGCTCCCGGACCTCCTGCGCCACCTGCTGCAACTCCGCTTCGCTGAGCGCGTGCAGGTCCTGGGGACGGTCGATGCGGGGCAGGATGGGTTCGGTCACGAGGTGCGGGTGAAGATGAAGTCGGTGATCTGCTCGAGCTCGGGCGCGCCGTCCGGGGCGGCGGCGGCGAGGGCGGCTCGGGCCGTCCGATGCGATGCCTCCGCCATGGTACGAGCTTGGGCGAGACCGAACTCGCTGACGTACGTCCGCTTGCCGTGACGGGCGTCGGAGCCCTGCGGCTTGCCGAGGGCGTCGTCGGTGCCGGTCACGTCGAGGATGTCGTCGACGATCTGGAACAGGACGCCGAGCTCCCCGGTGAACTCGCGCCAGGGCCGCGGATCGCGGCCGTCGAGGAGCAGGACGCTCTCGACGCTGGCCCCGATGAGCCGGCCGGTCTTGAGGGCGTGCAGCTCGCGCAGGTCGGCGTGCTCGGCGGCCACATCGAGCCATTGCCCCCCGACCATCCCGTTCACACCGGTGGCGGTCGCCAGGTGGGCGAGCGCGGCCAGCACGTGGGCCGGATCGCCGCTCTGGCGCGTGAGGACGTGGCGGAACGCCTCGGCGTACAGCGCGTCGCCGGCGAGGATCGCGACGTCCTCCCGGAACGCGCGGTGCAGCGTGGGCCGGCCGCGGCGCAGGTCGTCGTCGTCCATCGCCGGCAGGTCGTCGTGGATGAGCGAGTACGTGTGGATCAGCTCGATCGCGCAGGCCAGCGGCAGGACGTCGCGGGCGTCGCGGCCGAGCGCCCGCGCGGTCGCGAGCGCCAGCACCGGCCGGATGCGCTTGCCGCCGGCCAGGAGGCTGTAGCGCATCGCCTCCTCCAGCCCCTCGGTCGGCGTCCCGTCGACGAAGCGCAGGCGCTGGAGCTCCTCCTCGACGAGCTCGCGGAGGTCGTCTGGGTAGCGGGCCTCGGCCACTCAGAGCAGGGCGTCCTGCCCGGGCGGCACCTCGGTGGCGGCGGCGCGCGCCTGGCGCTCCAGCTCGGCGCTGGCCTCCGACGCCAGGGCGGCGCAGTCCTCGACGAGCGAGGCGGCGGCGTCCGCGGACAGGTCGCCGGAGCGCAGCTGCTCGGCGGCCCGCTCGAGGCGGTGGATGAGGGTGTCGAGCTCGTTCATCGCGCGGGATCCTCGCGCATCTCGCGCAGCGCCGCGCCGAGGATGCCGTTCACGAACTTCGGCGCCTGCGCGCCCGCGTACGTCTTGGCGGTCTCGACGGCCTCCTCGATCGCGCCCTCCGGCGGGATCGGGTGGTCGCCGGGAACGGCGTCGGGATGGAGCATCTCGGTGAGGGCGACGCGCATGATCGCCTTCTCCAGCGGCGCGATCCGCTCGACCGTCCAGCCCTCGGCCAGGCGCTCGATGATCGCGTCGAGGTCGTCGCTGTAGTCCTCGGCCGCGTGCGCGAGCGCCCGCGTGAACAGCGGCGCGTCGCGGCCGAGCGTCTCCGACAGGGGACGCCCCGTCACGTCGTGCTGGTAGAGCGCGAAGACCGCTTTGCGGCGCTGCTCGGAGCGGCGGGCCACTAGGCGCGCGACATGTACTCGCCGGTGGCCGTCTGGACCTTCACGCGATCGCCGACGTTGACGAACAGCGGCACCTGGATCGTCGCGCCGGTCTCCAGCGTGGCCGGCTTGCTGCCGCCGCCCGACGCGGTGTCGCCGCGCAGGCCCGGCTCCGTCTGCGTGACCTCGAGCTCGACCGACGCGGGCAGCTGGAGGTCGCTCGGCTGCCCGTCGATGAACAGCACGTCGACCTCCTCGCTGGCCTTCGTCCAGCGCAGCTGGTCGGCGACGGCGGACTCCGGGATCGCGAGCTGCTCGTAGGAGCTCGTGTCCATGAAGTGCGCGTCGGTGCCGTCGGCGTAGAGGAACTGCATCTTGCGCGCCTCGGTGCGCACGGAACGGAACTTCTCGCCGGCCCGGAAGGTCTTGTCGATCACGTTCCCGTCGGACGCGCGGCGCAGCTTCGTGCGCACGAACGCGCCGCCCTTGCCGGGCTTGACGTGCTGGAACTCGAGGATCTTGTAGACGGTCCCGTCGACGTCGATGTGGTTCCCGTTCTTGAATTGGTTGGTCGAGATCATCGAACGCCAAGTGTATGGCGCGTCGGTGCGCCGGCCTGCGCGATCCGCGCGACGGTCTGAGCCCGCCGCGTCACGGCCTGGCGCCAGGTGACGCGCAGGACGCCGTCGCCGTGGGCCTCGAGGATCGCCTGGCGCTCGGCGTCGTCCTCCCTGGCGATCTCGCCCTCGTGCCACTTCGCGCCGTCGGCCTCGACGACGAGGCGCTGCGCGGGCCAGCGGAAGTCGGGGATCACCCTGCGGCCGGAGAGCCGCAGCGGCCGGTTGACGTCGGGGTGGGCGAAGCCGGCGCCCAGGAGGAGGTCGAGGACGGTGTCCTCCAGCACGCTGCGGGTGGGCGCGGGCCCGTTGGCGATGATCTTCAGGAGCCGGCGCGCGCCGCGGCGGCGCCCGGCGCGCTCGAGCGCGCGCAGGATCTGCGGGATCGTGGTGCCGTGGCGCGACTGCGCCTCGCGGACGGCTCGGCGCAGCCGGCGGGTCCGCGCGTTCGCGGCGAGGTCGACGACGGTCCGCGCCGGCGTGGTCGTGGGGATGCCGCGGTGGCGGGTGACGTCGGCGCGGTCCAGGCGGGTGGTCCGGTGGACCGTCAGCCCCGGTCGGGTCCGCGGCGTCGTGTCCCGGATCGTCACCTCGACCGGCCGCTCCTGCCAGGGCAGCAGCTCCAGGTGCGCCGCGGCGGCGTGGTGGCTGAGGACCGCGCCCGGGCCGCACGCCTTGACGGCCGCGAGGAAGCACGCCTCGAGCGGCGGGAAGGCGTGCCCGACGACGTAGACGCCCTGGTGCATCCGGTGGAGGAACCCGCGCCGCACCCGCGTCCGGATCTCCGTCGGCGACAGCCCGCACGCCTCCAGGTCGCCGGCCGCCACCACGCCCCACTGCCGCGCCGCCAGCTTGGCAACGAGGACATCCGGGTGATCGCCGCCCTCCTCCCCGCGTTGCTTGTCGGATTTTGCGTCGCTGCGACGCAACACCTGACAAGCAACGGTGGGGGCGGGCGGCGTGGGCGGGTCGGGCGGCATGACTCGGGGAGCGTCGCGCGGTGCGTGTGACGGAACAACACGCGTTCGCGTCGGGAATGCGACGATTCGGCGCCATGTCGCTCCCCCATCGCCCGCTCGGCGCGTCCGGCCTCGAGGTGTCCGTGCTGTCGCTCGGCTCGTGGCGCACGTACGAGCGGATCCCGCGCGCGCAGGGCACCGCCGTGCTGAACGCCGCGCACGAGGCCGGCATCGACTTCCTCGAGATCGCCCGCTACAACGACGAGACGGGCCAGGCGCCGATCCCGACCGGCTACAGCGAGGTCGTCTTCGGCGAGGTGTTCGCCGCCTCCGCCTACGCGGCCCGCCGCGACGAGATCGTCATCGCCGAGAAGCTGTGGTGGGAGTTCTGGCCCCAGCAGGACGCCGCGCGCGAGCTCGACGCCTCGCTGGAGCGCACGGGGCTGGAGCGCGTGGACCTCCTCTACTCCGACCCGCCCCCGGAGGACCTCCCGCTCACCGAGGTCGTCGAGCAGATCGCCGCGCTGATCGAGGAGGGCCGCATCCGCGCCTGGGGCATCGTGAACTGGCCCGCCGCCCGGGTCGCCGAGGCCGGCCGCATCGCCCGCGACCGCGGCCTGCCGACGCCGTGCATCGCCCAGCTCCCCTACAGCCTCGTCGACCGCGAGCAGGTCGAGGGCGCCCAGATGGTCGCCGCGCTGGAGCTGTGCGAGGCCAGCGTGACCGCCTCGTTCACGCTCGCCGGCGGCCTGCTCACCGGCAAGTACGCCGATCCCGCCGCACCCGGCCGCATGGCGACGGAGAAGGACGACCCGCGCTGGGCGCCCGCGCTCCAGGCGGCGAGCGACCTGCGAGCGCTCGCCGACGAGCTCGACACCACCCCCGCGGCCCTCGCGATCGCGTTCGCCCTCGCCAACCCGCGCGTCGCGACCGTCCTCTTCGGCGCCACCCGCCCTGAGCAGATCGCCGAGAACGTCGCGGCCGTCGCGCTCCGCGACCGCCTCGACGAGCCCACGCTCGCCCGCCTGCGCGCGATCGGCGCGCCGCCCGGCTAGCCCGCCACGCTCGCGATCGCCGCCACCGCCCGCTCGTACTGGGAGGCCGTGATCGCGATGTGCGACTGCTGGCTCATCGACCGCGGCGCCACGCCCATCGCCTCCACCGGCGGCGCGTCCTCCAGCCGCGGCACCACCAGGAGCGGCTCGACCGCGATCGACCACGGCCAGCGCGGGTGGTCGACCGTCTCCGGCTCCCCCGCCGCCTCGACCACGCCGAACACGCGCCGCCACACCGACGCGTAGAGCACCAGCCGGTCGCCCGGGGCGATCCGCGGCCGCCGCGGGAACCCGGTTCGCGACAGCACGCCGAGGCGGCCGTCCTCCAGCCAGCGCTCGGGCAGCGGGCCGCGCGCGTGCCCGACCGCCTTCAGCCAGTGGCCCCGCCCCGGATCCGCGCCGCGCACACCCGCATCATCCCCCACCTGCGCTGATCCCCGATTCCGGCCATCCCGGAAGATGGCCGATCCGGGTGAAGGCGGGCGCGCGCGCCGCGCGTAGCGTCGCGGCCATGTCCACCGCCATCTCCCCCGCCGCCCTGGCTGAGCTGCGATTCCGCCTGCGCGGCGACCTCCACGAGCCCGGCTCGCCCGGCTACGAGAGCGCCTGCGAGCTGTTCAACGCCATGATCGACATCCGCCCGCGGCTCGTCGCGCGGTGCGCCACGCCCGCCGACGTCGTCGCCGCGCTGGCGTTCGCCCGCGACCACGACCTGCCGGTCAGCGTCCGCGCCGGCGGCCACGCGGTCACCGGCCGCGCGCTCGTCGAGGACGGTCTCGTCCTCGACGTCCGCCCGATGGACGACATCGTCGTCGACCCGCGGGCCCGGCGCGTGCGCGTCGGCGGCGGCGCCACCTGGGCGGCCGTCGACCGCGCCACGACCGCGCACGGCCTGGCCACCACCGGCGGGCGCGTGTCGACCACCGGCGTCGCCGGCCTCACGATGGGCGGCGGCTCCGGCTGGCTGGAGCGCAAGCACGGCCTGGCGTGCGACAACCTGCTGGCGGTCGAGCTCGTCACCGCCGACGGGCGCATCGTCCGCGCCGACGCCGACGAGAACCCCGACCTGCTGTGGGCCCTGCGCGGCGGCGGCGGCAACTTCGGCGTGGTCACCGCGCTGGAGCTGGCGCTGCACCCGATCCCCGAGCAGGTCGTCGCCGGCCTGGCGATCCTTCCGGCCTCCCGCGCCCGCGAGGCGCTCGAGTGCTACCGCGACGTGACCGAGCGCGCGCCCGAGGAGCTGAGCCTGGCCTTCGCCGCGATGCCCGCCCCCGACGACGACGAGATCCCCGAGCACCTGCGCGGGGAGCACTGCGTGTTCATCATCGGCATGCACGCCGGCTCGATCGCCGACGGCGAGGCCGCGATCGCGCCGATCCGCGCGCTGGAGCCCGACCTCGACGCGTTCGCGCCGACCGCGTACGCGGACTTCCAGTGCTCGATCGACGACCCGCCGGGGTCGCGCAACTACTGGACCGCCGAGAGCGTCCAGGCGCTCGACGCCGAGGTCGTCGACATCCTCGGCGGCCAGATCGAGCGGATGCCGGCCGGCGAGGGCCGGGCGCCGCAGATCTTCATGGCCCACTGGGGCGGCGCGGTCGCCCGCGCGACCGCCGAGGACTCCCCGCTGGCGGCCCGCGACAGCGGCTACGTCGTCCACCCGCTGCTGATGTGGACCGACCCCGCCGACGACGAGGCGATGATGGCCTACGGCCGCGGGATCCGCGCCGCGCTGCGCGAGCACGCCACCGGCGAGGCGTACGCGAACTTCCTCGGCGACGAGGGCGAGGACCGCGTCCGCGCCGGCTACGCCCCCGGCGCCTACGAGCGCCTGGCCGCGATCAAGGCGCAGTGGGACCCGGAGGACCGCTTCCGCGCCAACGGGCACGTGCGGCCGGCCGCCGCCGCGGTGGCCTGACGGCTCAACCGACGACGGTCAGCGTCTTCGGCAGCCCGCTGAGGACGTCTGCGCCGTCGTCGGTGACCACCACGAGATCCTCGATGCGGACGCCGACGGCGCCGGGCACGTACACGCCCGGCTCGACGGTGACGACCATCCCGGCCCGCAGGGCGGTCTCCCCCGTCGTCGACAGCCGCGGCCCCTCGTGCACGTCGAGCCCGACGCCGTGCCCGAGCCCGTGGCCGAAGTGCTCGGCGTGGCCGGCGTCGGCGATGATCCGGCGGGCGACCGCGTCGACCTCGCGCCCCAGCGGGCCGGGCCGCACGGCGGCCAGCGCCGCCTCCTGCGCCTCGAGCACGAGCGCGTACACGTCGCGGTCGCGCGGGTCGAGGTCGCCGGTCGCGTACGTGCGCGTGCAGTCGGAGCAGTAGCCGTCCAGGCGGCAGCCCCAGTCGATCACGACGAGCGTGCCGGCCGGGATGTCGACCGCCCGCGGCTGCGCGTGCGGCAGCGCGCCGTGCGCGCCGGCGGCGACGATCG
>Ga0182749_1002743_pt1 | contig 12670 bp, 13 predicted proteins | sample eDN3rd37CKraftMG_FD_128875 | JGI IMG/M metagenome (GOLD analysis project Ga0182749, IMG submission 128875) | Enriched Miracle-Growth compost microbial communities from Emeryville, California, USA - eDNA 3rd pass 37_C Kraft MG (version 2) (version 2) ...
CATCGACGGTGGACGTTCGATCGCGGCCGGGCGGGGGCGCATAAGCAGCAGCAGGGCCGCCGCTGCCAGGGCGATCAGGCTTCCCAGCAGGAAAGGCTGCGCGCCCGCGCTGCCACTGAAGGTCAGCACCACCGGCCCGAGGGCGAAGCCAAGGGACAGGCTGGCGGTATAGGCGGCCATACTCCGGGCCCGTGCCTCCTCCGTGGTGATCTGATTCACCCAGGTTTCGGAAACGACAAAGAGAGACTCGGAGGCGATGCCCAGGGCCAGGCGCAGCGGAAACCAGAGCCAGAGCCCCGGCATCGCAGGAAACAGCGCCAGCACCGCCGCTGCCATGACAAGTGCCAACAGCGCCGTTCGCCCCATTCCCAGCCAGGCCGTCAGGCCGGGCAGGAAGGGCGCGATCAGCAGAACGCCCAGGGCATGCATGGCGGCGTTCAGCCCGATCAGGGTCTCCGCCAGGCCGGCATCGCTCAGCTGAAGGGCGATCAGAGGCGCGCTGAGCCCATAGGTCAGGCCGAAGATGGCCGCCGTCAGGATGATGGCGACGCGGTCGCGCGCGGTGTTCATGCCGGAATGCGGGGCGAGGAGAGGGCCATGTGACGCGCCTTCCAGGCCTCGTGCAGGCGCCGGCGCCAGCGCCGGTCGCCATGCTCGGTGACCAGGATCAGAAGCTGCGCGTAGTCCAGCACCAGGCCAGGTGTCCAGGTCATCAGCTCGGCCCGGCCGCGCACCAGACGCAGCAGCCAGAAATGCGGGTCGAAAAGCAGATGGATCAGCACGCGAAGGGGACGGCCATCGTCCATGATGCCCTCCATCGCCGCATCCAGTGCCTGGATCACCGAGGTCGAACAATTGCGGGCCGTGAGGTTGTAGGTCCTGTCCTGGGAATAGGCCTGCCAGAAAGCCCGGAGTGCTGCCGGATTGAAGCGAGAGAAGGTCACGGTCCGGTCGCAGGGGCGCCACTCCGCCGATTCCTCCGCGTAAGACGGCTGAAAGCGACCGGCGACGTTGTTCTGCACGCCTGAATGCAGGGCCTGCCGGAAATGCTCGCTGTCGCGGTCGATTTCCACGGCCGGGTAATGGCTGACATAGAGGTCGGGCGGCAGTTCCAGCGCGGCATGGCCGGTGGAGACGACGCCCTGCCCATCCACCGCGGCGATGTAGCGGCGCACCACCGGCTGGCCATGCGCGCCCTCCGCCGTGCCCATGGCGGTCCAGACATGGACAAGCAGGCTCTGGCCCGGGAACTCCGGTCCGGCCACGGCCTCGGCACGGCTGATCTCCGGCCTGCCATGCCAGTTGCGGGCAGCATAGAGCGGCAGGGAGGTGACCGAGGCGCCGGGCGAGAGGCGCCGCAGCTGTACGGCCATGGCGAGCAGCGCATAGCCGGAGGTGAGCAGCAGCAGGGCGAGGCAGAAGGGCACGGTCAGCCGGTGCGGCACCGGATGGTCGAGGAAAACCAGGATGCTGATGACGATCTCGGCCCCGCCCGCCAGCAGCCCCTGCCGCCAGCGCCGGTTGTGCACGACCAGCGCGGCGCTGATGCGCAGCAGCCCGTCGATCAGGAAGGCAGCGCCGAAGAGGATCGTGCTGCCGATATTGTTGTCCCAGGGGATGTCGGCGACCAAGAAGCCGGCCAGAAGAAAACCGAGGCCGCGCAGCAGGCCGCGCCAGTTGGAACGCAGCCCCAGCACCAGGGCTGCACCCAACTCCACGACTCCCTCGATGACAAGCAGAATGCCCAGTGTGTCGGTGAGCACGCTCATCCGGCCGTCGCTGAGGTCGAGCAGCATGAGAAGGCCCAGCAGGCACCAGGCCGCGCCCGCCAGCGCCAGGATGCGCCATTGCGGGCGAAGACCGCGCGCGCCCAGGAGCAGGAAGGCGAGCCGGATCATGCGGGCCTCAGCGGCTGTGCCTCCACTTGTCCATCATCTCTCTCTGCTGGACGCGATCGAGGAACCTCTGCTCTTCCTCGCGTTCGGAGGCCTGTTGCTGGATCATGCACTGATCCCAACTCGGCGAACCCTTCGCGATGCCCAGATGGGCGCAAGCCCGCTCGAACTTCTCCCGGTCCATGTCATCCAGTGCATCCTGCAGGCCGCAGCCAGCGAGTGGGAGGATGAGGGCAGTGAAGGTGAGCAAACGAAGAACGAAGCGACCGCGGTGCGAATCCCGCATCGGACACCCTCGAAAAACGTGATGATGAACGCTCTTTAGTCGGATTATCAATTCAACGCCAGGTTGGCAACTTCTTCAAACGGCCAAACCTGTCCATTGGCTCGCACCAAGCGCGCTGATCGGCACGGTCGCTGTCTGCCTCTGTATTCTCGCGATTGCGGATTGGCTTGGTGGCGGACCTGCCTGCGAGGTGGTTGGCCGTGGCGTCGCCGTGGTGACTTTGGCCGCGCTGCCAGCCCCGTCGGGCGGGATCGGAGCTGCGGTTGGAGTTGGCGCGTTGATCCGCCGCTTGCAGCTTCACTTGGTAGGGGGGCCTAAGCTTGAAGACTCCTGACACGTCCAGGGCGCACATCCTGAATCCAGGCCCGCTTCCTGTTCTGAGGAGCGGCTCATGATCGGGTTCTTACCGGGCTCTATAGGATGTTCAGCGCCTTGCATCCTGAATGCCCAGTTCCGCTGCACTAGGCGGGCTCGGGCCTACGGCTTTCGCGGCTTTCACCGCATTCAGCACAGCCGCTGACATCACCCGCGGCGCGATGGCACCAAGGGCCATCATGTCTGCAGCCTGCATCTCGCGCCCCGTCGCGACGGCGAAGATCGTATCGCCATCCCATACGGTGTGGATGGGATCGATGCAGCGGGCGAGTCCATTGTGAGCCGAATGGGCCAGAAGACGACACTGTGCCTTCGTCAGAGAGGCGTCCGTGGCCAGGACGCCAATGGTTGTGGCTGCTCCTGCCTCCATGGATGGAGACGTCCCGTCCCGCAACAGGGTCGCGGTCGTGCCGCAGGGTTTCGACCCTGTCGGATCGAGGGCCCCAGCGACGACTTCCCCGCTCGTAGGATCGATGACATCGCCCACGGCATTGACCGCGACAATCGCGCCGATGGTGATGCCGCCTACCCGCATGGCCGCGGTGCCGATGCCGCCCTTCATCGCCCGGTCCATGCCGAACAGCTTTCCGATGGTGGCGCCGGTGCCGGCCCCGACGCTCCCCTGCGCAGGCGGCGACGCGGTGGCGGCCTCGCACGCGGCATAGCCCGCAGCCTCATCCGGCCGGATGCGGTGGTCGCCGACCAGGAGATCGAACAGGACGGCCGCCGGCACGATGGGCACACGCCCCGAGCCGATGGGCAGCCCGTATCCACGCTCCTCCAGCCAACGAACGGCGCCGCTGGCAGCGCTCAGCCCATAGGCCGATCCTCCGGACAGCACGATCGCATGCACATGCTCGACCGTGTTGGACGGGTCGAGGAGGTCGGTTTCTCGTGTCCCCGGCGCCGCGCCGCGGACCGCCACTCCCGCCGTGGCACCCTGCTCGACCAGAACGACGGTGCAGCCGGTCGGCCGACGAGCCTCAGTGAAGTGTCCGACCTTCACCCCGGGCACGTCGGTAATCGAGCCGGTCGTGAGTTCAGTGCCATCCAAGCGCATGGGGCTCCACCGCGACAGTGTGTCGTCATCCGAGGATGGCGGAGCCTAGGCTTTCCTGTTCCGTCGAGTCCATCGGCGCCTCCCGATCATCCGCATCGCGCCATGGTGGCGGTACGCCCTTGGCCTGGAGACACTGTCCGGTCGCAGCCTGTGCTTCCAGGGGGCTTCTGCTCCAGATCATGAAGGGTCCGGAGCAGAACCGTGACGCTGCCGGAAGCCCGCAAAGCTGTGGAGGGAAAGGGCAGGAGAGACCGGAATCGACGCGCAGCGCTGGCCTTACCTTCCCGGTTTACGCCAGCGATGTCACCTCGCTCCCGCCCGTCGCCGCCACGCTTCTCGTTACGCCCTGCCGACTTGCCGCGGCCCGGAAACCGCGCTGCCGGGCAGCACGTTCCAAAAAGCCCCCTTGGCGTGGAGATCTGAGAGATGCCTGCACCATCACGCCTCATGGCCGCTTTCCTGGGCGCGGCTCTGCTCTCCGCCTGCGGATCCACCAGTTCCGCCGATTTCGATCGCCGGATGGCGACCTATGTCTCAGGCTCCGAGGTGCAGCTCGTCAGCGGGCTGGGCGTGCCGCAGAGGGTGTATGAAACCGAAGGGCGCCGCTTCCTGCAGTACGACTTCTCCGGGGTTGCCAGCAGCTCTTTCGCCGGTCCGAGCCTGGGATTCGGTTTCGGCAGCAGCAGTGGCCGCTGGGGGCATGGCTCCGCAGTCGGAACCGGGATCAGCTTCGGCTTTGGCGGGCCCGGCTACTACGAGGCCGTTCCCTGCACGGTGACCTTCGAGGTGCGTGATGGGCGCGTGCTGAACTTCGCACGGCAAGGGGAAGGCTGCCGCTAGAGGCCGGGGCGAAGAAGGGCAGGCGCAGCTGCAGCGGAGTGCAAAGGTTCTCCGGTGCGGGGGGGGGCGGTGCCTGACGGGCCGACCCGCTGCCGGAGAGGCGGACTTAGCGGCAGAAGTCGGCGCTGTCCTGTGTCGACCCGGGCTGTGAGGGGTCGGGTCCTACGGCCAGGTTCAGGAAGGGTATCGGACAGCTCGAGCGCGCAACCGACAGGGCCGCGCGCTGATGAAGATGCGTGAAGGTGAGGACCGCCAGCAGCAGGGTGACGCCCCAGGCGAGACGGGCAACCAGCCTTGGCCATTCCGCGTACAACAACCTCCACATGTCAGGCCCTCCGTTTCGTGCCTGCCTTGCCCTCCTTTCGCGGCAGGAGGGCCTTCCTGCTACCGACCATACACAGATCGGCGGCGCTCCTGTGCTCACAGCTATGGGGGCGCTCTTCCCGGGCGCTACTTGGCTGGCGGGCAGGGAAGGGGAGTGCCGGCCCCTGCAGCTCATACGCGTGCAGCACCTCACTGCTGCGCATGCACTTCGCCCCACCGCAGACGGCTGCCGGGGCCGCAACCAACGCGTGTGGCGGTCGGAAAGGTCCAGGCAACGGGGAGCCATGCCGCTGAGAGCGTCTTCTCTCCTCGCTGAGCTCAAGCCAGCAACGAAGGGTTGATGGAAAATTTGCTGCGCTGCAGCTTAGGACCTGAAAAGAAGCCAGCCACTGAGCCGAATCGAGGGGAGCGTTATGCCGCCAAACTTCGGGCGGTGCTGTCTGGAAGCTTTGCCTATTTGGATCGGCGGGTAGCCAAGCGGGCTTACGTCCTGTTGGTCACTCCTATCAGGGAGGCCACACGGAAAGCGGGCAGATCCGCGCACCAGCTTGTGATCTGCCCAGCCTCCGCCAGATGAACGCGATTTCATCGAGCGAAGAAGGCTAAGCCTTTGGTTTAACTCGGCTTCTCAAACCAAACCTTGGCGGCCTGCTTGCGACAGCTTCATCTACAATGGATTGCGGTCGAAGAATTAATGAATATGCTCATTTCGGAGATCCGATACAAAATTATAGACGGACGCCGAGAGAGGAGCGAAAAGCCCAATGATGCCCGAGCCTCTTTGCGTGACCGTATGCGAGAGCCCGGCCGCCGCCTGGGATGCTTTCGCCGCCCGTTGCGGCGCATCCTTCCGCTGCGCTCGCCGCGCTCTCTCGCTCTGGCAGTTCGACCATCACCTTTTTCACCGCATGCGCCGGCTCGAGATCCATGTCGGCCGGAATGGCGCGATGCACAAGATCGGCCAATGCGCGGTCGGCATCGGGCGGCGCCGGCGTGTCTTTGCCGACAGCCTCCAACTGCTGCCGGAATACCGGCACCGCTGGGCGGATGCGATGCGCGCCGTGCTGCAGGTGCTTGGCCCCGGTGAATACCATTACGGCTCGCAATGGAACCTGGAGGAGCCGCGCGAGGAGGTCCTGGCACGGCTACCGGGGGTCTCCGTCACGCATGTCGAGGCGCTGACGATCGACGTCGTCGATTTCAGCCAGTGGCCGAGCTGGGATGCCTATTTCCGCGCCGTCAGCAGCAATGCCAAGCGCAATGCCAAACGGGCGCAGGAACAGTTCCCGGACATGCAGGTGCAGGTGCGCAGCGGCATGGGCGCGCTCCGCTCCTGGCTGGCGCTGCACCGCCTGCGGAGCATGCTGGCCGAGCGGAAGCATCTGCGCATCGGCGGCCTGCTCGGGCTGGCGCGCTTCGCCATGCGCACGGCCGCGCTCGGGGGCGAGAACTTCACCGCCATCCTCCACTGCGGGGGCGAGCCGGCCGCCGGCTTCGCGGGCCTCGATTTCGGCCCCAATACCTATTACCTGCAGGCCGGTTCGCAGGCGCACAATGGTGGCGCCGCCTGGCATCTCATGCTGACCATGCTGGCCCGCGCCTACAAGCGCCGCCCGCAGGGCCGCTTCGTCATGGGGGCGCAATACGCCAGCCAGCCGCGTGACGAAGGCCTCGCCTTCTCCCGTCGCCAGGTACGCGTCAGCCTGGTGCCGACCAGCGAGATCATCTTCCGCTACGAGACGCCGCGCCTCACCATCGTGTCGCCCTCTGTGACGCCCGTCACGGCGCGTGAGCAGATTGCGCAGCTGCCCGTGGCAGCGCGCCTCGGCCTCGGCCTGGGCACGCCTGCTCACCTGAAGTGACGGCCGCGGGAGGTGGCGCACTGGCGGCGCCCCCTCCCTTTGTGCCGGGCTCCGTTGTCTGCGCCCGGGACGGCAGCACCGACGCACTGCTCACCCCGCGCCATGATGTCACCGCAGCACCCCGATCGAGGGGGAGAGGAGATCGGGGAGGGGAGCCGTGCCACCTGCGGGCGGGGAAAGGGCGGCCTCGATCCTGGCGAGAAGGTCATCCTGCGTGAGCGGCTTTTCCAGCACAGCCGATGCGCCGAGTTCGGCAGCCCGGCGGATCAGGGCGGGGAGGGGCATGTCGGTGACCAGCAGTGCTGGGGTGGCCATCCCCGCGGCACGCAGCTTCGCCAGCACTTCCAGGCCGGTGAGTTGCGGCATCTTCTGGTCCAGCAGCAGGCAAGCGAGGCGCGGCATTTCCGCCTCCGCCAGGAAGTGCTGACCGGACTCGTAGGTTTCCACCGCATAGCCCGCCGTCTCCAGCAGGAAGCGAAAGGAGTGGCGCACGCCCGCGTCGTCATCGATCAGCGCAATGATGCGCGTCGCTTGACTGTCCATGGAAGGGGCTTCCCGTCAGGGCCCGCGCCAGAGACCATCAGGCGCCGGGGGCGGACTTCCTACGGCGCAGGCCGCCGCGGCGCACTGATTTGCGTCACTTTGATGACGCGGCGAAGCCAGGTTCCAGCTCGGCCTCGGCGGTGATGCCGACGCTCAGCGCCATACGGACCAGTTCGCAAAGGTTCTGCGCGCCCATCTTCTCCATCACGCGGGCGCGGTGCACTTCCACCGTTCGGGGGCTGGCCCCCAGTTCTTGGGCGATGGTCTTGTTGGGTTGTCCCGCCACCAGGCGCTCCAGCACCTGCCGCTCGCGCGGCGTGAGGCTGGCGAGCCGTGCCGCCGTGCGCTCCGTTTCCGCCGTGCGTTTCCGGGTTCGCCGATCGCTCTCCAGCGCGCCCTGGATGGTGGAGAGCAGGGCCTCGTCCTCGAAAGGCTTCTCGATGAAATCGAAGGCTCCCGCCTTCAGGGCTTGGACGGCAACCGGAACATCGCCATGCCCGGTGATGAAGATCACCGGCAGCCGGGACTTCAGCTCGCCGAGCCTTCGCTGCAGGGCCAGGCCGTCAATGCCCGGCATTCGCAGGTCGGTGAGCACACAGCCGCCGCGCAGGCCGGGGGCCACGGCGAGGAAGGCGGCGGCCGAGTCATAGGTGCGGGCCGGCAGGCCAACGGACTGGAACAGGAAGGCCAGGGAGTGGCGCACGGCTTCGTCGTCGTCGATGACATGGACTGCCATGTCGCCCGCCTTGGGGGATGTCCCTGAACCGGTCATCCGAACTGTCCTCCAGGCAAATCCACCCGTTGGAGTGGCGCGACAGCCAGCGCCGCACCATTCCGGCCTCCTGTGGAACATCTTGTCGCGAACTGCACCATAGGCAAGCCGGGCCGGCCGGCCCCGGAAGCACAGGCTTCCGAGCGCGTCCGCCGCCTGTCCCATACGTAAAGGCCCGTACGGGCCAGTCGCAATTCCCATCCTCCGGGAAAGCCGGCACAGTGGCCTTCCCCGGTGGATGACCGCTGGCGCGAAGGGGGCAGGACCAGTGCAGCCTTCAACAGCAGGAACGCCTTTCCGACGGGCGGCTTGCACCCGTGGCTCCCGCGGGTGCGGCGCGGTTGGGCGGGCATGAGCACGGCTGGCCAGGGGCGGCGCCTGTTCCGCCTGCCGGGAGGCGGGGCCTGACCATGAAGCTCCGGCCTTTCCCATTGCTGGCCGGCGGCATCGCTCTGCTCCTCACTCTTGCCATTCTCGCCCTTCTTCTCAATCTCGGCACCTTCGCGGCCGCCCGGCTCGGCGAGAACCGGACCGCCGAGGCGCTCCTGCGGGTCGAGACGCTGTACTCGGCGGTCAAGGACGCGGAGAGGGGCCAGCGCGGCTATCTCCTGACGGGTGACGAAGCCTATCTGGAACCCTATCGCCGGGCGGTCCGCGAGATCGAGGGGGATCTGGCGGCGGTCCAGGACATCGCCTCCGGCAGCGCACGCCAGCACCATTTTCAGGTCCTGGGCGCGCTGACCCATGCCAAGCTCGGCGAACTGGCCCGCAGCATCGCGTTGCGCCGGACTGCTGGCGCGGAGGCGGCGCGCGCTGTGATGCTCGACGGTGAAGGCCAGCGCCTCATGGCGGGGTTGCGCGACGAGATCTCCGCATTGCAGGGCTTCATCCGCGCGGAACGCGGCCGGGAGCAGGACCGCCAGTGGTGGCGGGCGGCGGGCAGCGCTGGCCTGATCTTCGGCACTGGCGCCGCCGCCACGCTACTGTTCGGTGGTCTCGCGCTCTTCCTCTCGCGGCGAGTGCAGCGCCGGGAACGCTCGATCGAGGCGCTGTTGCAGGAGCAGCTGAGCGCCGAGTTCGAGCGGATCTCCTCCAGCGTCCTGCTCGGCGCATTGCCCGTGGGTGTCCTGGTCGCCGATGCCTCGGGCCGGATCGTGCGGAGCAACGCGGAAGCGTCACGCATCTGGGGCGGTGCCGCCGCGGTTGCGGCCATCGGCCGTGGCCAGCAGCCCGAGGCATGGTGGCTGGACAGCGGCAAGCCGCTGGCACCCGAGGACTGGGCGATCGCGCGTGCCCTTCGCACCGGCGAGACCTCGGTGAGCGAGACGGTCCGTCTGCGCAGCGCGGAAGGCAGGGAAAGCGTGATCGTCACATCCGCCGCGCCGATGCGCGATGCGGGCGGACGCCTGCTAGGCGCCGTCGCTGTCGTGCAGGATGTCAGCCAGCGGCAGCGCGAGCAGGACCGGCGGCTGGAGGCGGAGGCGCAGTACCGCGCCATCGTCGAGACCGCCGCGGATGCCATCGTCACCATCGATGCAACGGGGGTTGTGCACTCGGCCAATCCGGCCGTGACGCGCATCTTCGGCTATCTCGCGGCCGAGGTGATCGGGCGCAACCTTGCTCTCCTGATGCCCGAGCGGATCGGGGCGGTGCATGACAATGCCGTTGCACGATACTTCTCCACCGGGCAGCAATACGTGGCCTGGAGCGGGCGCGAGGTCACCGCCAGGCACAAGGATGGCGGCGAGTTCCCAGTCGAGCTATCGCTGGCACGATGGCGCGCGGGGGATGGAGGAGAGCGCATCACGGGGCTGATGCGCGATGTCTCGGAGCAGCGCCGCGCCGAACGGGCCCTACAGGAGAGTGACCGGCGGCTGCGCGAGCTTCAGGTGGAGTTCCTTCATATCGCCCGCCTGAGCGAGATGGGCCTGATGGCCGCGACGCTGGCGCATGAGCTGAATCAGCCGCTGGCCGCCGCCGCCAACTATATCGGCGGCGCGCGGCGGATGCTCGAGGCCGAGGGCGCGCAGGTCATGGCACGGCTGCCTGCCCTCCAGGACGCCCTGACAGTGGCGGCCCAGCAGGCCATCCACGCCGGCCAGATCACCCGCCGGATGCGCGACTTCGTGGCCCGCCGCGAGACGGATCGCTGCCCCGAAAGCCTGGTGGCGCTGGCCAGGGCCGCCGCCGAACTGGCGATGCTGCCCGCCAGGGAGAAGGACATCCAGCTGCGGCTGTGCCTCGACCTGGCCACTCCGCGCGTCCTGGCCGACCGGGTGCAGATCCGCCAGGTGCTGGTCAGCCTGATGTACAACGCCATCGATGCCATGGAGGGATGCGCGCGCCGCGTCCTGACGGTCCGGACCGGCCCCGAGGGCGAGGGAATGGCCGGCGTCGTCGTGGCCGATACCGGCTCCGGCATCCCGCCGGAGATCGCCCACGACCTGTTCCTGCCCTTTGTCACCACCAAGCGCAGCGGGCTGGGTGTCGGCCTTTCGGTCTGCCGCACCATCGTGGAGGCGCATGGTGGGCGCATCTGGGCCGAAGCCAATCCGGGCGGTGGCACCGTGTTCCACCTTACCCTGCCTGCGCTGCAAGCCGGCGCGGGAAGCAGGTGAGGACAGCCGCCGGTATCCGGCTGCCCCGGCCTACGTACTTTCCCGGATAGGGCAATTCCGAATTATGGCGGCCCTGGGCTTCCGGTAGTCGTTGCATCACACCGACCGCAGGATGGAGCACACCCATGCAAACTGCTTCCACCGCCCGTCGCGGCTCTGCTCCGACACTGCCGTTCCCTGCCGTGGATATGTCCATCGGCGGCGACGAGCACGGCCTGCAGCCTCTCTTTGGCCATGCCCTGCGGCTTGAGCGGGGCGTGGAGGTCTATGCGGAGGGCACTCCGATCGGAGAGCTCTACAAGGTCGTCTCTGGGACTGTCCGCACGTGCCGCTATCTGCAGGATGGCCGGCGCGTTGTCGCGGAATTCATCCTGACCGGCGAGATCTTCGGCCTGGACGGTGTGGATCACCATTCCTTCTCGGCCGAGGCGGTGACGGAGGCGGTTGTCATCTCCTTCCCATGCCGGCAGCTCGACGAGTGGATGGAGCATGAACTGCTCGCCGCCCGCGCCTGGCGCAACTTCATGCTGGCGAAGCTGAGCGGCGCGCAAAGCCACTTCGTGCTGCTGGGGCGGAAGACGGCGGCCGAGCGGGTGGCCTCCTTCCTGCTCGACCTCTCCGAGCGCGGTGACAGTGGCAACCTCGTGGATCTGCCGATGTCCCGCTACGACATCGCCGATCATCTCGGCCTGACGGCGGAGACGGTGAGCCGGATCTTCAGCGGCTTCAAGCGCAGCGGCGTCCTCGCGAACCGCAATGGCCGCAAGGTGCGGATCCTCGATCGTGCCCGCCTGGAAGCCCAGGCCGGCAGCAACGGCTGAACCACGATCGCTGGCGAAAAAAGATTCCGCTGGAATCCTTTTTCGCCGACTTTCCTGTCCGAGCTCTCCGGGAGAACAGGCTCCAGCGGCTGGCCCGGCGCCCCAGGGTTCTCCTGCCTGGAGTCGAGGCGCCGCTTCTAGGGCAGCATCATGAAATTGGCCGCGCCGGAGGCGCGCGCGATCAGCGCACGCATGGCGGGGTTGCTGGCTCCTTCCTCGTCGATCAGCGCATCCATCGGGCAGAAATACTCATGCGCCTGCGGCATCTGCGTGCGGGCGAAACCGTCGTACTGGCGGCTCTTGAGGCCATAAAGCACCCGCACGTCCCGCACTGGCAGGACCAATGGCTCGACGGGCTGCTGGCGCAGCAGCTTGATGTGACGCCAGCGGGGCTTTTCGTCGCCCGGTTCCAGAGGTGCCATGAGCCAGGGCACCGGGCAAACCGCGAGGAGCGAGGTGGTGGAGGGGGCGAAACGGGACCGTTTGTCGAGCAGGTTCTGCAGAGTGGAACAGGCCTCGATGCAGAGGATATCGCAATAGGCATCGGCCGGGTCCGGGCTGAAGTGAAGCCAGAGGCCGTCCGGCAGGGTCCGGAGCCGGTTGGAGCCAGGCAGGCGGAGGAAGGGATGGATGCTGGTGTCGGCTTCCCCGGGACGGGCGCGCATCCAGACACCGCGCTGCTTGGAACTGTCCAGGGCGCCGGGGGGGCGTTGTGGCCATGTGCGCAAACGGCGACGTACCAGATCGTCGAGCGAACGATAAGTAAGTTCCGGTCTGTCGATATCGCGCATTACAGGTAATCCGTCCGCGTTTTGCAACTAGCGGTGCGTAATGAATGCGATCTCAGATTCGTGATCAAGAGGGCATGGTAAAATTTTCGCGAGATCGTCCTCTTCTGAGCCTAACGCCGTCAATTTGGACTTGGAATCCGGCAACCGGCCGTCTGCTTGACTGCCTCGCAACTTGAGGCTGTACAACGGCTTGTGGCGCTTACTTAAGGCGCCGCTCAAAGAAAAACCCGCCGCAAACGCTTGCGGCGGGCCTCCTCAGGCAGCTTCGCGGGGGACCGCGCTCAGCCGCGCTGCTCGATCGACGTGACGTCGCGCTCCGTGGGGCCGGTATAGACCTGCCGCGGCCGGCCGATGCGCTGACCCGGATCCTCGATCATTTCCTTCCACTGGCTCACCCAGCCCACGGTCCGGGCCACCGCGAAGAGCACGGTGAACATGTGCGTGGGAATGCCCATCGCCTTCAGGATGATGCCGGAATAGAAG
>Ga0182749_1002745_pt1 | contig 12663 bp, 12 predicted proteins | sample eDN3rd37CKraftMG_FD_128875 | JGI IMG/M metagenome (GOLD analysis project Ga0182749, IMG submission 128875) | Enriched Miracle-Growth compost microbial communities from Emeryville, California, USA - eDNA 3rd pass 37_C Kraft MG (version 2) (version 2) ...
GCGTGCTACGACATCGGCATTGAATTCGGGATGTTCGGGATGACGTGCATGGACGAGAGCGAGGGAGGGCTCCTGTCAGAGGCCCAGACCTACAACTGGCTCGTGGAGAGGATCCGGGAGCACATACAGACCAAGTGGTTCAAGCGTGGGAAGCATGACCGTACTTTCCGGGAAAAGGGGAATCGGCAGACAGTGACTGAATACGTGGAACGGGTGCTGGATAGCCGCTCTCGCACCGTGGTGGTGAGGGTGGACCTGTACTACCGGGAGGCAGCACGTGCTCGCTTGACGGTAGAGGACGTCTTCGAGGACATGGATAGGCTGATTCGGGCGAGGGAGCACGATCCGATCTTCCTGCATGAGACGGGCTACATCTGTGCTGTGGAGCAGGGGGAGGACTGGGCTATCACATCCACGCAGCGTTCTTCTTCGATGGTCGGGAGGTGCGCAGTGACTATGCCAAGGCTGAGGCCATCGGTGGGCTGTGGAGGAAGATCACCGAAGGCTGGGGGTACTTCCACTGCTGCAACCATGACAAGGCGCGGTACAAGGGGCGGTGTGGGGTAGGGGTGTTCAGCCGTAAGGACACAGTTGGGAGACGCAGTGTGATCAAGGCTTGCCACTACCTGATCGAGGATGGGCAATCGTTGCGGGTGAAGCCCGTGGGGGCAAGGAGTTTTCGTCCGGGGAGCATACGGCGGTTGGTCGACTGAGACGACCGATTTGAGATCGGGTTGTGCGGACTGTGTCAGTTTGCCATTATCGGGCTGCCATCATTGTGGCTGACCAGCCTGAACCCCATCTCCTGCTGAGCATCCACAATGATGGATATTCCCTTTAAGGACCCGGCTTCGGCCGGGTTTCTTTTTTCATCTGTTCGATGCGAACCCCTTTTGGGCTAATGCGTGTATCCCAATGAGCCACGAAACTCGATCGCAAGAATTTACGTTCTGGCAGATGAGAAGGACGTTGGTGCCCACTGGCTGACTCAAAAGACCCTGTAGATTATGGTTCGTCCTGGTTAGACGAACAATCACGGGGGCGGTTGATCCGGAGTAGTACTACTCGGTGCTGACGAAAATGAGGGCTATCAGAACGTCTGAGGAGCTTCCTCCTGACCTGCGCGCTTCGGCCCTAGAAGTCGATCCTTGGTCTGTCCCGGAACCGGTGGACAGGCAATTAAGAGCTACTGCTCGTACTTCGCCGCTCAAACTCTATTGGACTGAGATAGCCCAGCGTCGAGTGGCGACGGCGGTGATTGTAGAAGCGGATTGCAACAAGGCCATGGGGCGTATCGCAATGATAAGGCAGTGGTCTAGGCATAACTATCACTACGGGATGAGGCCGGATATCGCCAAGATCATTTCCGTGGTGCCGGAGTTCGGTTGCGGCGTGGTGCCGGTTCGCATGCGCTACCTGGAGTCTAGCGGTGCCGAGCAGACCATCGAATATCGCTCCGAGCGGGCCTGTTGCAGCCGCATCATGTGATCCTCGCGGGCGGATGGCACTCGCAGCGATGCGGCTGCTAGTGGCTGATCGTCAAGGCCAGCGTGGGTGGTCGTCGTCGATGACGAAGGTATGCGAGTGTGTTTTTCCATCCGTGATATGGGTGTGGTCGCCGGGCAGGTCATCATGACTGTGCTCCACTTCGTCCCTGTCATGCTCCGGAAGCCAGATCCGGAAGCCAACCCCCAGCGATACCGCCGCCGTCACTGCCAGCCCCACGAACGCCGCTTTCAATCCCATGTTGGCACCCAGCCACCCGGCAAGCGGATAGGTGATCAGCCAGCAGGCGTGTGACAGCGCGAACTGAGCAGCAAAAAGCGCGGGCCTGTCCAGGGAGTTGGAGGAGCGGCGCAGAATCCGCCCTGAGGGTGTTTGCGCCAGTGAGTAGCCGGCGCCCAGCACGAACCATAAAACCAGAAGCTGATTGAAGCCGGAGACCCATGCTCCGGCGAAGAGCCCAATGACTAGGGCCAACGCCCCAAACAGCATGACGTTGCGGTCGACCAGACGATCCAGCAGGCGCGGTAGGATCAACGCGACCAGCATCGAACCGCCGCCGAAGGCCATGAGTGCCGTGGCAGTGGAGCTCTGCGTAAGCCCGAAACTCCCTTGCACCATGACCACCGTATTGACGATAACCATGGCGCTTGCAGCTGCAACGGCGAGGTTGAGTGCCAGGAGGCCTCGCAATCTTGGCGTCGCAAGGAAGATCCGTAAGCCTCGGGTGGTTCGATCGTAGATGCCGCGTTTTGGACCAGCTTGGGCGATCGGAAGCCTCACCGAAATGACCATGGCCGCCGAGACTAGGAAGCCGACCACGGTTCCGGCGAACAGGTTATGGAAGCTCATGATGGTCAGCAGCATGGCTGCCAGCATAGGGCTGATGACGCTCTCCAGGTCATACGCCAGGCGCGACAGAGACAACGCGCGGGTGTAATCGCGTTCGTCCGGAAGAATGTCGGGAATGGTTGCCTGGAAAGTCGGAGTGAAAGCCGCGGAGGCGGACTGCAGTACGAAGATCAATACGTAGACTTGCCAGATCTCCGTCACAAACGGCAGCAGCAGCGCAACGCCGGCGCGTACCAAGTCGAGGGTGACCAGCATGGTTCTGCGTGGAAGGCGCTCGGCAAAGGCTGCGGCTATAGGGGCCACGCCGATGTAGGCTGTCATCTTGATGGCGAGCGCGGTGCCAAGCACTGCGCCCGCCTGGGCGCCCGCCAGGTCGAAGGCGAGGAGCCCCAGGGCTACGGTGGCAAGGCCGGTGCCGATCAAGGCCACGACCTGCGCCATGAATAGGTGCCGATAAGTGCGGTTGGCTAGAACGGAAAGCATGACTTCCTCGCCGGGAAATTGAAATTCACATCCCCCTGGGGAGGATGTTAATTGAGGTTAGCACAGGCCTGTACGAAGCGCGAAGCGATGGGGCGAGAATCAGTGGCACGGGAGGGGGAAGTCCAGATGAAACATGACTCACGGCAACTGCAGGAGCGACCGGTAAAGTTTCTGCGGGCCGGACCCTGTCGGGTGTCCGGTCAATTCACTGTACATGGCCGTCTAGGCGATTTGAGTGGCGAGCTTGATGGCCAGCATGTGCAGCGGATAGAACCAATACCCCCAGCGCTTGACTGGCGGGAGCGCGAGGTGAGTTGGCCGGCTCAATAACCACAGACAGGCAATTGGCGCGGAGAAGGCCGCCACCAATACACCGAGTGCCATGGGAGCGGAGCTGAATGTCAGTACCCAGTGGTTCCTGCTATTGGCGAGCACTGCCATGATCGCAGGGGCCAGCCAACCGGCCTGCGGATACTGCAGAGCAACGACGAAGGCCGCGGGCAGAAGAACCCCGAAGACGCCATACATCAGGCTTTGATGCAGGACCAGTGACACAGCCAGGGTCACTGCGGCCAGGATCGCGCTATCGCGAGTGCGGTGGTGAAAGCCCCAGGCTGCGACCAATCCGAATGCCAGTGTCGGCATGACGTTCATCGTGCTGGAGCTGGTCGCCAACCAGCGAAACGGCACTTCGGAGGCCGTTGCGAAGACGACCAGCCAGGTCAGGTAGCGCACATTCGCATCGCTGAAAAGGTCTCCGCGTTGCGAGCGGAACACGTTAGCCGCGACCGCCATGCAGAAGGCCGGAAAAGCGAAGCGCCCGATGACGAACAGATACCCGGAGTTCGGCAGGACGTATTGGAGATGGTCGATGACCATGGTGATGATCGCCAACCATTTGATCAGGTCCAGAGAAAGATTCCGCTCCTTGGGCGTCGACGCACTCATAGCCACCCCAGGGTGATCAGATAAAGCGCGCCGTAACGCATGGCCTTGGCGAAGGTAACGATCATCAGGAAGCTCCACAACGGCTCACGCATAAGGCCAGCGATCACGGTCAGGGGATCGCCAATCACCGGCGCCCAACTCAGCAGCAGGGACCACCTTCCAAAGCGGTGGTAAGTGCCCTGCACCGAGCGCAGACGTTGGGGCGAGACCGGAAACCAGCGCTTGTCGCGCCACTGTTCCAGGTATCGACCCAGCACCCAGTTCACGACGGATCCTGCGACATTGCCGACCGTGGCGATCAGCAGTAATGCCCCGGCCGGGTGTTGTTTGGCCAATATCAAGGCGACCAGTACCGCCTCGGACTGCAAGGGCAGCAGCGTGGCGGCACCGAACGCCGAGATGAACAGCCCAAGATAGCCGCCAGCCTCCCACACAATCGGGGCTCAACCGCTCAGACCGATCCAGCCGTGGTAACCGACATAAAGGCCCACGGCGATGATGACTACGCTGGACAGGTACGGAGCGCGACGTGCCACGGTACCCAGCCATGGCCAGCGATTGGAGGCTTGCCGAGCACCGATGGCCGCCGCCACGCCGACCGCAACCAGGGTCAGCGCTAGGCCAGTGCTGAAGCACAGCACCAGGACTGCGCCTAGGGCGAACTCCTTGACCTGCAGGCACAGCAGCAACACCGTGATGGCAGCCGGGCAAGGGATCAGGCCGCCGGTCAGGCCGAACAGAATGATCTGGCCGGTGGTGACATCACGATTGGCAAAGCGCTTGCGGATATCGTTGGCGTGCGCCCGTTCATGCGCGTCTTGGTAGCCTTCCACCGACAGTTCCAGCCCTTCGAGGTCGGCGTGGTCATGACCGTGTTCGTGCTCGACGAACTCCAGGTCATAGTCATGGGAATGGCCGGCGTGCCCGAGGCTCAGCCGAACGGTGAACTCGTGTGGTTCCGGAATCTCGTCGATCGACTCCAGGTAGTCACCCCGGTCGACAAAGGCGAAGCGGCGCATGCGGCCATCGGCGCGCGTGGTCTGCAAGGCGACATCGGTGGCGGCCCAGCGATTCCCGCTCAGGGTCTTGAGACGCCAGTGCGGAGGTACGCCTTCTTCGAACACCGACAGCTCGATCCGGCCGTGGCCGGTATCAATGTGGCGTGTTTCATCGTGGCCATGAGCGTGGCCGTGCTCGTGACCGTGGCCTTCCTCCTGCTCGAACTGCCACGTCTGCTCGCCGCGCCAGGTGCGCCAGAGCATCCACAAGGCGATGCCGATGATGATCGCTGCAGAGGCCAGTTGGAAGTAGGGTTCAGTCGTCTTGGCGTTGAGGTTTTGGCCGAAGTACATGCCCACCATCGCAACCGCCCAGACCACCGCAGTGTGGGACACAGTCGCGGCCAGCCCGAGCAGGGTCGCCTGCTTCACGGTGCCGCGCACGGCGACGATAAACGCCGCCATCATGGTTTTCGAATGCCCCGGCTCGAGGCCATGCAGCGCCCCGAGAAGGATGGCGCTGGGGAAGTAGAGCCAGGCATGAGTGGTACCTTGTTGGAGGATTTCTGCGAAGCCGGACATCTCTGGAACCTCGGGTTGAGTCAGCAACGTGTGTCGTAAGTACGGGATGGATTGGCTTTCTGGTTATGCGTCCAGCAAAGCGGGATTACTTGATGCCTATCCTCCAGATGGGGATGTCTTCCAACTGACCGGGCTGACATTTCCTTGATCGCCAGCCTTCTCTCCCGACACATCAAGTAAGCCAGGAGAGGGGCGAAGGGCCCGCCTGGCAGAGTCGGTAGAAATATCGAGTAGCAATCCCGGCAGCCTGCGCGTTGAGTCAGACTCTCGGCCTGATTTATACTCGATATCCTATCCCCCTGGGGGGGATATTTTCAAGAAAATGATCGTCTCACGGAAGTGCACCTAGCGAATGCGGTTCAGAGCTCGCAGATCCATAGCCATCTCGACCTTGATCCTGGCCATGCTCATGGCCTGGGTGGGACACGTGTTTGCCTCAGCGTACGGCGGGAGCGGTGCTGGGACGCAGACCATGGACCACGATCATGTCCATGCGGGAGAGGTGGATGCAGTGCAGAGCGTTCAGAGCTCCCTGCTACCTCACGGCCATGGGCCGGTCACCGCAGACCACGTGCATGAAACGCCGTATCTCATGGCGCTGATGCGACTTCCCGGCGTCGCGCCCGCCAGCTTGAGGCTCGAAATCGAGCAGCACTTTCTGCCTTCTGCGGTGCTGACACCGCCGGATCGGCCGCCGCGTAGCTTCCCTTCATTCTGAGTTTCTTCTCGACCACTCGATCCACTCAGTTCAGGGATAACCAATGTCTGCTGCAATTCTGCGCGTGTCGTCGTCAGGCGGCTGGCGAGCGTCGCGTATCGCCTGGTTGGCGATGCTCGTGGCGCTCCTGTTCCTCTGTGCCGTGCCTGAAGCCTTGGCACATGGCGTGCCTGAGGGTGACAAGGGCTACATCCAGGAGAGTACCGGCGTCCTGTTGTTCCCCTTCATCTACATGGGGGCGAAACACATGATCACCGGCTACGACCACTTGCTGTTCCTTTTCGGCGTGATCTTCTTCCTCTACCGGCTCAAGGACGTCGGCCTTTACGTCACGCTGTTCGCTGTCGGTCACTCGGTGACGCTGCTGTTCGGAGTTCTCACCAATATCAGCATCAGCTCATACGTGATCGACGCCATTATCGGTTTCTCCGTCGTCTACAAGTCGCTGGACAACCTGGGAGCTTTCCAGCGCTGGTTCGGTTATCGGCCCGATACTCGCGCTGCCACGTTGATCTTCGGCCTCCTGCATGGCTTTGGCCTGGCAACCAAGATCCAGGAGTTCGAAATCTCTCCTGATGGCCTGATTGCTAACCTCATTGCTTTCAACGTCGGGGTGGAGATCGGGCAGTTGCTTGCCTTGGGCAGCATCCTGATCCTAATGGGCTACTGGCGCCGTACCGCCAGCTTCTGGCGTCACGCTTACGCCGCCAACGTCGCCATGATGAGCGCTGGTTTTCTGCTCATGGGCTACCAGATCACCGGCCTGATCGTCTCCCAATAAGGAGCCCCATTCATGTTCAACAGCAAACTCCCCACGCTCAATGAGCTGCCGACTTCGGCGCAACTGATCCGCTCCACCGTCCTCGCGGCGATTGGTGCTCTGGTTCTTCTCGTCACTTTTGTCATGCCGTCGGAATATGCAATCGACCCGACGGGAGTGGGCAAGATGCTGGGCCTGACGCAGATGGGCGAGGTCAAGCTCCAACTCGCCAAGGAGGCCGCCGCCGATGCTGCCGCAGCGGAGCAACCCAAGCTGAACGCTGTCATGGGGGCAGCCGTCGCCGCGACCTATGAGCCGACCGACGAAGTGGAAACCTTTGCCGAGGCACCCCCGGTTGCCTCGCAGCCGCAGGAGCCCGCTGCGGTGCAGCCTGCCCCTAAGGCAACCGCCGGCCAGCGCCATGAACTGAGCATTACCTTGGCTCCGAATCAAGGGGCTGAAGTGAAGCTGGAGATGAAGGAAGGCGCGAAGGTCAATTACGTCTGGAGCACCAGCGGTGGCTTCGTCAACTACGACACTCATGGCGATCCCTACAATGCCCCACGTGGTTTCTATCACGGCTACGGTAAGGGGCGCTCGACGCCAGAGGACCAGGGCACGCTGGAGGCGGCGTTCGACGGCAAACATGGCTGGTTCTGGCGTAACCGCTCCAACAAGCCTGTCACCGTCACTCTCAAGACCGAGGGTGACTACCTCACTATCAAGCGGGTGATCTGAGTGATTCTGGCCGGCAGCCTCGCGGCCGGCCAGCTTCCTCTGTTCACTCGCTATCGAACAAGCTGGCCCTATCCTCCCCGGAAGGATAGGATTGGCGCGTTCCGCCCCTAGAGAGCATTCGTCAATGAGTGAGCAAGACAATCAACACGGCCACGTGCACCAATCCCACGGCGCAATCGTCAAACGCCTCAAGCGTGCCGATGGGCATCTGCGAAGCATCATCGCGATGCTCGAAGATGGTCGTGAGTGCGTGGATATTGCTCAGCAGCTGTATGCGGTCGAAAAGGCCGTGTGCCAGGCGAAGCGGACCCTGATCCAGGATCACATCGACCACTGCCTTGAGCACGCTCTGCACGACGAGGCTGCTCGCAGCAGCGATGCACTGGACGACTTCAAGCAGATCGTGAAGTACCTGTGAAACCCGCTGATTTCCTCTACCTAAAACACTGCGCGTAAATGCCCCTAACGTCGGACGCAATCCAGTAGCCGGCGTGATCTATCGTTGGGGATTTAAATGATGCGTTATGCCATTTAAATTTCGTCTTGCTATACAGGTTGGGCCTTCATTGTCTCGTCGGCGGCTTGTGGCTGTGGACTCTATTGCTCTTGCAATTTAGCGGCTGCCCCCACCATTTTCGCCAAGCGGTCTCCCAGCCTTTCTGATGATCTGTAGCCGGAGAGACTACAACCTGACTGCAGGCATATGGACGTAGCTGTTTCAGGTAGGTCTTGGCCAGTGATGGTGGGACCACTCCGTCTGCGTCCCCCACCAAGTGCCGTTGTGGTATCGCTGCCAGGCGATTCCGATAGTCCAGCGGATCCAGCGAACCGCCGAGGGGCGACAGCCCTTTCATTTGCGCCCAAAGCCGTGGGCTGAGATTGCCCGCTAGAGTCTGAACCTGAGCAACGTCACTCCGCTGGACGGCCAACAACAGCGCGAGTGCAGCTCCGCCTGAATACCCCACCAACTCGAATTCACGATTGCCATAGCGCTGTTTCAACTGGTCCAGAGCCTGACTGAGGCGGGTGACGACTTCCTGCGAAAAGCGCCGATGGGTCCAGAAGTCAGGTTCGCAGGCCGATGCCATCACGAACTGACAAGGCCGCGCCAAGTAGGCATTCGGTGTCGGATCGTCCATGGCCAGGCGCACCACCAACAGATTGTGCGGGCTCGGATCCAGGCTGGGTTGCGTGGCGGTGGCCCAGGCATGACCATCGCCTTCCAGGTAGACGCGCAGGCGAGTGGCTTTCGTGGTGCCCTGCGGCGCCAGCATGACCAGCGGAAACGGCTGCCCCGGCAGGATCTCCAGTTTCCTCCCATGCGCATCCGCCAACTGCTGCAGCGCCTCGCGAGGCGACTGGCAGCCGGCGAGAAGGGCGCCGAGCAGCAGCGCCGGGAGAACTCGAAGAAAACCGGCCCACAGAGGTGGGCCGGAAAGGTGATGGCTCATCAGAAGTCGTAGCGGACCTTGGCGGTGAAGGTGTCGGCGTTGAAGTCGGTCTTGCCGGTGTAGTCGTAGCTGACCCCAACCGTAACCGCACCCAGGTGGTAGTCCGCACCGATACCCGCTTCGTAGCTGTTGCGCACGGCCTTGGCGCCCTGGCTCACGAAGGGCGTGCCACCCAGCACGAAGGTCGAGGTGCTCTGGGCTTGGTCCGCGGCGAAGTCATGGTAGGCCATCAGCTTGGCCTGCGGCTGCAGGTTACCGTTGCCGACCTGGAAGTCGCCCGCCACGCGCACACCGGCACCGAGCTCCGCCACTTCGTAGCGTTGGCTATCCACCTTGAGCGCTGCCGACGACCCTTTCTCGTGGTAGCCATCAATATCGACACGCGCATAGCGTGCGGCCAGGCGCGGCTCGACCAGGAACCGATCATTCAGGTGATAGGTGTAGCCACCGACCACATTGGCGCCCAGCACCTGGCTGTCGTAGTCGCCCTTGGCCGTGGTGCTGGCGATGCGACGCTTGCTCTCGTTGTCGTTGAGGCCATAGCTCAGGTTGGCGTCGACGAAGTAGTTGCCCTGTTCGAAACCGCTGTACAGGGTGAGGGCATTGCCATCCACATCGGTGGTGTTGCCGTTGTCGCTGTTTACGCTGGTATGCAGGAAGCTGTAGGCCACCCCCAGGGTCAACTGGTCGGTGAGCTGGCCATCGGCGCCGATGGCAATGCCGCGACTGTAGGCGTTAAAGCCAGCGACGCCGTCGCGCAGATCCTGGTTGGCATCGCTGTACAACGCCTGGGCCCAGATACCGGTGTTCTGCAGTACATCGCCCGAGGACGCACCCCGTAGGCTGCTGGTGCGATTGCCGGTGACGTTGCTCACCAGCGTTTGCCCACTGGTGGCGGCTTGGGTCGCGCCACCGTTTACTTCGGGGGCCAATTGCTCAGCCAGTTTCTTCAGCGCTGCCGGATCCTGTGAGGCATTCACGTAGGCCTGGAAGACCGGATCGTTGGGATTGCTCTGCGCCAGCCCGGTCACCACCTGGCTGAAGGCCGCGCCCGCACGCTGGGCGTTGGCCGAGCCACCGATCTGGCCGATCACGTCGCCCACCTCGCCCTGGCTCTTGGTGCTGATCTTCGCCACGATCTGGTTGTCGCCGCTGCTGACGGTGTCGACGTTCAGCAGGGCCGAGCGGCTGGTCACGCTCACGCCTTCATCCTGCAGGGTGCCCGCCTGGACCAGGGTATAGGTCGTACCCTGGGCCTTGAAGTCGCTGCCCTGGGCCGCCAGCTGGATCTGCGAACTCTTGGCAAACTCCGCGGTACCGGAGACCGCAACCACGGCCTTGTTCGGATCCGTGGCCGAACTCAGGTTGAGCCCCAGCGACGAGTTGCCGGCCACATCCAGGTTGCCCTGGATAGTGGTGTGCGGCTGACCGAATTCCAGGTGCGCCGGCGTGTTGCCCGCATCGCTGCCGACATCCAGCCAACCGGCGTCCTTCAGTCGGATGTTCGCGCCATCGGTGCTGGCGTCGGTGCCATTGAAGGTCACGTCGCCGTTCACTTCGATGTTGGACAGGTCGATCAGGTTGCCGGTAATGCTGCCGGCATTCCACACCAGGTGCACGCCGCCACTGGCCTGAGAGGCATCGATGGCTTCGTCCTGGGAAATCAGGCTGCCGCTGTTCTGGATGACCAGGGTATTGCTGGCATTCGCGCCGTCGATGTCGAAGGCACCCACCTCGATGGCGGCATCGTCAGCCTGGATGGTGCCGGTGTTGAGGACCTGCACCGGCGCGCTGGCAAAGCTCACACCGTCGAGACGCAACGCGGTTGCATCATCGCCGCTGGCCACGATGCTGCCGTGGTTCTCGATTCCGCCCAGGTCCACTCGATCCGGGCCACCCATGTCGTCGTCATAGGTGGCGAGAACGCCCGTCGACTCGGTACCGCTGACCTGGACCAGGCCGTTGTTGATCAGCTTGCCGCCGATGGTGCCGCCCTTGAGCTGGATGCCGGTGGCCTCGTCGCCATCGGCGAGGATCTTGCCGCTGGCGGCGTTGATCAGGTCGCCCTGCAACACCGACTGGCCGGCGAATTTGAGACCACGAATACCGTCGCCCTCGAGCACCCCACCTGCCACCTGCAGGGTGCCTTCATTGACCAGGTTGCCATGGATGATGGTCGGATCGATGAGCAGTCCGGTGACGCCAGCGCCATTCACCGTGATGCTGCCTTTGTTCTGCAGGTTGCCGAACACCTCAGTCGGCGCGCCGATGGACGAGGGATTGTCGTCGTCACCCGCGTAAGACAGGTCGACACCATTGAGGTCATCGCCCGTGGCCTGCACCTGGGCGTTGAGCACCAGGTCGTGGTTGAAGGTGTCGCTGTAGAAGCGAAGAGGTTGGTCGGTGCCCGTGAAGGCCCCGGTCACTTCGGTGCTGTCGGTGTAGGTGTTGCCTTCACTGTCCAGGCCGCTGTTGGTCAGCGTCAAAGCGTGCGCGGCGAGAGGCAGGGCACTGGCGGAAATGGCCAGGGTGAGGAGGGTTTTGCGGTACATCGGGGTCATGGGTTCAGGTCCTTGAGTGTGTATGGCCGTGGTGCTTTTTCTTCTGGGGTGTGTCTCGACGGGCAGCTCCTGGGTTTTCAAAAAACAAAAAGGTCCCTGCTCCGCCCACGGCCATGCGATGGCCGTGGGCGGGGTTGGTTATGTTCGGGGATGCTTGTTAGTTGGTGCTCACGGTTCCGAGGTGATCGGGAGCGGCACGGTTGCTGTCACTGCTCCGCTATACAGGCCTTTGCATACGTGATGCTGTCCTGCATGAAGTTCGATACCAGCGGGCTTCGCCCTGCCTGAATCTGCTTCAACTGCTCGGTCGAGTAGGTCTTTTCCAGCTTGTCGTAGACGCATGTGCAAACTGGCTTGGGAGAGCCGCCTTGCACGCAGCCTGAGAGAAACTCTCCGCGCAGCTTGGACTTGTCATCCGAGCAGCCCGCCAGGACCAACAGGCCCAGCACCAGATAGAACTTGCTCTTCATCGGTCTTCCTTATCTCAATACCAGGGAGCATCCGAGGCCGATGCCAACTACCAGGCCAATGACTTGCGGGCCGATCAGCCAGAACACTTTCAGCCAGATCAGGTGAAGTGCGCCGCCGTTGGTGTAGATCGCATCGGGTTGGGCAAACTTGCGGACCGCGTTGCCCACCAGGGCGCCGATCCAGCCTGTTATCAAACCAACGAGGCCGGCCAGCAGCTTCAGCATGAAGCTGGCGCCCAACACCATTGCTGAGGTGTTGACGGTCAGGAAAATGATGGTGAGGACGAGCGAGGCGACGCCCCAGCCGATCACCTCCGGACTGGCGGGCAGATCATTCGGCGTGTCCGCCGTTTCGTGTTCTTGTTCCATGGTGTTGTCTCTGTGTCGTGTGGGAAGGGTTACCAGCCGGAGCGGCAGAGGTTCTTCTTACTGGTCAGGGGTTGGAGAACCTGGGGAAGGTTCTGGGTTGGGAGTTTCACCGTCTGGCCACCGGCACTGAGCTGCAGGGAGTTGGCCTTGCGCAGCGCAGCCCAGAAGCCCGGGAAGCTGGCACTGCAGGCTTCGCAGTCGGTGTAGAAGGGATTGCTGAAGGTGGTGCC
>Ga0182749_1002757_pt1 | contig 12621 bp, 11 predicted proteins | sample eDN3rd37CKraftMG_FD_128875 | JGI IMG/M metagenome (GOLD analysis project Ga0182749, IMG submission 128875) | Enriched Miracle-Growth compost microbial communities from Emeryville, California, USA - eDNA 3rd pass 37_C Kraft MG (version 2) (version 2) ...
CTGATCCTCGCCTACGGCCGGGGGCTGCTGCCGGAGTTCCCCGGCCTGCCGGACTCGGTGCTCGACCTCATCCCGGTCGACCATGTGGTCAACGTGATCCTCGCCGTCGCGGCGAACCCGCCGAAGGGGGAGCCCGAGTACTTCCAGGTGGCATCGGGCAACTCGAACCCGCTGCCGTTCCACCGCATGTTCGAGAACGTCAACGAGTTCTTCACCAAGAACCCGATGCCGCAGCCCGGCGAGGGGCACATCGCGGTCCCGACCTGGAAGTTCCCCGGCGGGCGCAAGGTCGAGCGCTCGCTGCGGTCGCGGGAGAGGCAGGCGGTCATCGCCGAGCGCTGGCTGGAGCGGCTGCCAGCCACCGCGAAGAACCGCGGCAGGCTCGCCGTGCTGCAGAGCAAGAAGAGCGACCTGGAGACGCTGCGCAACTTCTCCGAGCTGTACCGCGCGTACGTCCAGACCGAGATCATCTTCGACGACACGAACACCAGGGCCCTGCACGCCGCCCTCCCCGCCGCGGCGAAGAGGAGCAGCGGCTTCGACATCGAGGCGATCGACTGGGAGGACTACCTGCAGCGGGTGCACTTCCCCTCGATCACCACGATGACCCGAGCCTTCTCCAAGCGCTCGGACTCCGCTGCGGCCGACGGCGGCAGGACGGCGCCCAAGCCGAAGAAGTCGCTGCCGGAGCGCAGCGACGTGGTCGCGGTCTTCGACCTCGAGGGCACCGTCGTGGACTCCAACATCGTCGAGCAGTACCTCTGGGTGCGCTCGGCGGGCTTCCGCAAGGCCGCCTGGCCCGGTGAGGCCGTGAGCCTGCTCGCCTCGCTGCCCCGCTACCTCCGGGCCGAGCGCAGGGACCGCGGCGAGTTCATCCGCGCCTTCCTCCGCCGCTACAGCGGCATGCCGGTGGCCCGGCTCGAGCGGGCGGTCGACGGCGGCTACCGCGAGACACTGCTGCGGCACACCCTTCCGGCGGCGGTGGAGCGGATCAAGGAGCATCGCGCGGCCGGGCACCGCACCGTGCTGGTGACCGGCTCGATCGGCACGCTGGTCTCGCCGCTGGCCGGGCTCTTCGACGAGGTGGTCGCCGGTTCCATGCACCAGCGCGACGGCGTTCTCACCGGCTACCTCGCCCAGCCGCCGATCGTGGACGAGGCCCGGGCGAACTGGCTGCGACGCTACGCGCAGACCAACGGCCTCGACCTCAGCCAGTCCTACGGCTACGGCGACAGCCACGCCGACCTGGTCTGGCTGGAGCTGCTCGGGCATCCGACGGCGGTGAACCCCGACACCCAGCTCTCCCGCGAGGCGCTGAGGCGACGGTGGGGGATCAGCGACTGGAAACGCTCAGCCGGCAGCGTTAGCGTCGATGACGTGGTCCAGCCTGTTCGGCAGACCGGGACAGCGAGCTCAGCGAAAGGAGCGGGAGACTAGCGTCACCTGAGTCTCCGACAGTTCACACATGGCATTCGACATTGAGAAGTACACCGCCACCTCGGTCAGCGTGCGCTGGGACGACCTGGACCTCGAGCACTTTCGCGAGCATCCCCTTCCCGAGCACTCGCTGCGCACCCTGCGCTACATGACCGATGTCGAGTACCACACCGTCTGCTACACCCGGGACCTGCTCACCACCCCCTCGCACAAGGAGGCGGACATGAGCGCCTTCATGACCATGTGGAACCGCGAAGAGTTCTGGCACGGCGAGGCCCTCGCCGAGGTGCTCAGGATGCACGACGTCACCGTCGACTTCGACGTGCTGAAGGCCAACCGGCTCAAGCTCGGCTGGAAGGACAAGCTGGACCCGATCAAGCAGGGCATCGGCGGCAGGCTGATCGGCAACGACTTCGTCGCTGTACACATGGCGTGGGGAGCGGCCAACGAGTGGTCGGCCATCCAGGCGTACAACCGCATGGCCGAGCTCGAGCAGGACCCGGTGCTCGCCGAGCTGCTCAAGCGCATCGCGAAGCAGGAGGCCCGCCACGTGGCCTTCTACACCTCGCAGGCCCGCGACCGGCTCGCCGTGAGCAGGAAGGCCCAGGTCATCGCCCGCTTCGCGCTGAAGAACTTCTGGGCGCCGGTCGGCTCCAGCATCATGGAGCGGGAGGAGGTCGTCCACGTGATGACCCACCTCATGAGCGGTCCCGAGGGCCAGAAGGCGGCGCACAAGATCGACACCGCCATCTCCGGGCTTCCCGGGATGACGGGCCTCACCATCGTGGCCGACGCGCTCAAGGGGCTCGGCATCGACAACGAGGAGCCGCCGAGCGACTCCCCTCGCAAGGCGAGCGCGCTCAAGACCGCCACGGCCTAGCGATGGCCGTCTGGATCATCACGGGCTGCTCGACCGGCATCGGGAGGGCCCTGGCCGAGAAAGTCATCGCCGCGGGGCACGACGCGGTGGTCACCGCGCGCGACGTGGCGGCGGTCGCCGCCCTCGCCGAGGGGGTCGCGGATCGCGTGCTGCCGATCGCGCTCGACGTCACCGATCCCTCGCAGGTGGTGAGCGCCGTCCGCGAGGCGGAGGCCCGCTTCGGTGGGATCGACGTGCTGGTCAACAACGCGGGCTACGGATACCGGGCGGCGGTCGAGGAGGGCGACGAGGCTGACGTCCGCACCCTGTTCGAGACCCATTTCTTCGGCACCGTCGCGATGATCAGGGCCGTCCTGCCCGGCATGCGGGCCCGGCGTTCCGGCGCGATCGTCAACCTGTCCTCGATCGCGGCTCAGCTCACGCGTGCCGGTTCCGGCTATTACTCGGCGGCCAAGGCGGCCGTCGAGGGGATGTCCGGCTCGCTCCGCGGTGAGCTCGCGCCGCTGGGCATCTCGGTGACGGTCGTCGAGCCGGGGAGCTTCCGCACCGACTTCGCCGGTCGTTCGCTGCAGCAGTCGGCAACGGTGATCGACGACTACGCCGAGACCGCGGGAAAGCGCCGCAAGGAGAACGACACGGCTGACGGCCGACAGCCTGGCGACCCGGAGAAGGCCGCCGCGGCGATCCTCACCGCGGTCGAGAGCCCGCAGCCGCCGTCGTTCCTTCTGCTCGGGTCCGACGCGGTCGCGGGCTATCGGCGCGCGGCAGATCGGCGAGCGGCCGAGATCCGCGAGTGGGAACAGCTGAGCACGAGCACGGACTTCGACTAGGGCCGGCGATCCCGCGGCGCTGGTCTTCGGCTGCGGGCTCGGGTTTCCGCTGTCGTCGTCGTCGCCGACGCGACGAGCGCGTTCGAGTCGGCTTCGCCCGATCGCAACGCTCGGCGAGGCAATCGAGGGGCGGACGATTGACAGTTAGAGCTCTCTCAGATTGGTGTGCTCGCCTCGCCGGCCGTGAACAAGGTGCCGTACGGGATCAGGAGTGCGTGCTTCGAGGCTGTCGCTGCGCTCGAAGGGCACGGCGTCACCTGCACGAAGCACGGCAATCGTGTCCTCCAGGTCTTCGATCCGTTCCAGAGCGGCCTCGTACGCCTCGACGGACAGGAGCACGCCGACCGGATGGCCGTGCTTGACGAGGTACACCTCGTGGTCGCGTGCTTCCTCCACGAGTTCACCGAGGTTGGCGCGTGCCTCACTGATGGGGACGATGCGGTCCATGTTCAAACCTCCCGGTAGATGGAGCGTCGGTGGCCGATGTTCACGATATTGACGACTCGGATCGTGTCTTCGATGGTGTAGACGATGCGGTAGTCGCCGACGCGGACGCGGTGGGCGTCGACGCCGCTGAGCTTGATGCTCCCGCGAGGGCGGGGCTCGTTGGCGAGGCCAGCGATTGTGTCCTCGATCTTGCGTCGTTGGGGGCGTTCGATCCTGGCGAGGGCCTTCTGCGCTGTCCGTTCAATCGTCACCGTGTACATACCTATAGTACTGCACAAATTGCGTACCAAACTCGATACAAAACATAGGGGATGAGCATGAAGAATCGCCCCTCTTCCCGAAACCTGAAGGTCGGGACCATCGCCGACAAGCGATTGACAGTTAGAGCTCTAACGGTTAGAGTTCTAACCATGAACGATCCGGAGAGGCAATTCACCACGAGCCTGGAGCTGCTCCGCTGGATCGGATGGGCTCAGGCTAAGGCTGGTGAGGACTGGATCCGTGAGCGCGAGCTCAGCCGGCAGCAGAGCTTCGCGCTCGGCTACCTGGTGCAGAACCCTGGTTCGATCCAGCGCGATATCGCGCAGATCACCCGTACGAGCGCGGCGAGCGTCTCGAGCCTCCTGCAGGGACTCGAGCGCCGCGGCCTCATCGAACGCCGCACGGAGGAGGGCGACGAACGCAGTAAACGCGTCTACGCGACGCCCGCCGGCGTCGAGCTCATCGACGGCTTCGACACGGCGATGGCCGCCGCCGAGGACGCGATCCTCGCCCCGTTGAGCGAGAACGAACGGGCGACTCTCCACGCCCTGCTCATCAAGGTCACCGCGGACCTGCCGCAGCCCACCCGGTAGTAGCCGGGCGCCGCGCGGCACCACGCGCATCCGAAATCCTCACGCCGTGCCGGCGTCCGTCGGCGCGCGCTCGGCCCTGCCCGGAAAGGAGCAGTCATGAGCACCACGAGCATCGAATCCCCTACGGCGATTCCTGGCGAGGCCGGCAGCAACCGCTGGTACCTCTCCACCGCGCCGATCGTCCGCGCCCTCGTTCACCTCTGCGTGCCGATGGCCGCAGCGATGATCGTCGGCGCCGTCTACAACGTCGTGAATGCGGGCTTCATCGGCTCGCAGCATGACACGTCTCTCCTTGCCGCGATCACCTTCGGCACCCCGCTGCTCGGCCTCGTCATGGCGATCGGCGGCGTGTTCGGCGTCGGCGGCGGGGCGCTCATGTCACGGCTGCTCGGTGCCGCGGAGAACGACCCGGCCGCGGCGGGCGAGATCAAGCGGGTCTCGTCCTTCGCGCTCTGGGGCTCCGTCGCCGTCGGCGTCGTGCTCGGCGGCGTCGGGTTGCTCCTGCTGCACCCGCTCGTCGCGGTGCTCGGCGCGAACGCCGCCGCCGTGCCGGCGACGACCGCCTACGTCGCCGTGATGCTGGCCTTCGTTCCCGTGCTCGCCGCGGCGTTCTGCCTCGAGCAGCTGGTGCGAGCGGAGGGAGCGGCGCGCCAGGCGATGATCGGGCTCATCGCCTCCACGGTCGCCAACGTCGTGTTCGACGTGCTGTTCATCCTCGTGCTGCACTGGGGCGTCGCCGGCGCCGCGCTGTCGATGGGCCTCGCGAACGTCGTCACCGTCGCCTACTTCGTCGCCTGGCTGACCCGGCACAGCGAGCACGTGAGCCTCGCGCCGCGCTGGTTCACCCTCTCGCCCGCCGTGCTGAAGCCCGTCTTCGGCGTCGGCTCCGGCGAGCTGATCCAGTCCGCCTTCCTCATCGTCACCTCGCTCGTGCTCAACAACCTCGCGGCGAACTACGGCGACGGGCCGCTCGCGGCAATGGGCGTCGCGGTCCGCATCGCGCAGGTGCCCGAGTTCCTGGTGATGGGCGTCACGCTCGGCGTGCTGCCGCTGCTCGCCTACTCCTATGGCAAGGGGGATGGGGCGCGCCTCACGTCGGCGCTGCGCGCATCCGCGATCGCGGTAGGCGTCATCACCCTGTTCTTCGCGACGACCGCGTTCGTGTTTCGCGACCAGGTGCTCTCCGCCTTCTCGGCCGATCGGTCGGTGCTCGCCATCGGGGTCGTCGTGCTCACCGCGCAGCTCGTCGCGATGATCGCGAACGGATTCACCGGCCTCATCACCTCGCTGTTCCAGGCCACCGGGCGGTCGGTGCCGTCGATCGTCCTGTCGATGGCGCAGGGCGTCGTGTTCATCCCGGTAGTGCTGATCGGCAACCTCTGGTTCGGTCTCGGCGGCGTCATCTGGGCGCTGACCGCATCCGAGGTCGTCGTACTGCTCGTCGGCGTCGTGATGTGGCTCGCGTACCGCCGCGCGATCGCCCATGGCCTCGCCGAGGGTAGCCCCGATCGCGCCGAGGCGGTGCTCGAGCAGGCCGCAGCCTGATCCGCCGGGCGGATGCCTCCCCCGAGTGGTGCGAGAGGCTCCTTTGCGGCTCGAGGAGGGTGCCTGTCGCACCGCTCGGCGGGGTGACGGCGCGGAAGAGCCCCCTGTCAGATTCGAACTGACGACCTTCGCTTTACAAGAGCGGTGCTCTACCAGCTGAGCTAAGGAGGCGGGAGAACCGTCCCATCCTAGAGCGACGGCGTCACAGCGCGCTGAGGTGTCCGCCGGCGTCGATCTCCCGCTTCGAGCCGTGCTTCGCCTCCTTCGGCCGGCCGCCGACGTAGAGCCAGCCGAGCAGCTCCTCGTCCGGCGCCAGCCCGTGCATCACCCGCACCGGCTCGGTGCGGGTGAGGTGGCCGGTGCGCCACATCACGCCCCAGCCCGCCTCGTCGAGCAGCAGGCTGAGCATGTGCGCGACACCGGCGGCCACCGCCTCCTGCTCCCAGCCGGCGACCTTGGGGGTCGGCCGCACCGACGCCACTATCGCGATGAGCAGGGGGGCGCGCAACGGCTTGGCCGCCATCTTCTGCCGGTCGCTCTCCTTCGCATCGGGCATCGCGTCGGCCATCGCCGCGCCGAGGCGCTCACGGGCCTCGCCACGGAGCTCGATCAGGCGCCACGGCCGCATCGAGGCGTGATCGGCCACGGTTCCCGCGGCTGCGACGAGCTCCAGCAGCTCGGCGCGGGTCGGCGCCTCGTCGGTCACCTTCGCCTGGGAGCGTCGTCGGCGGACCGCCGTGAGCGCCGACATCCGCCCGGCTACTTCTGTTCCTTGAAGTCCAGCGACAGGGAGTTCATGCAGTACCGGTCGCCGGTCGGCGTCTGGTACGCATCGTCGAACAGGTGGCCGAGGTGGGATCCGCAGGTGGCGCAGAGCACCTCGGTGCGCACCATGCCCAGCGAGCGGTCGGTGTGCAGCACGACGGCGTCGGGCTTGATCGCCTGGTAGAAGCTCGGCCAGCCCGAGCCCGACTCGAACTTGGTCCCGCTCTCGAACAGCTCGGCCCCGCATGCGCCGCAGACGAAGACGCCCTCGCGCTTCTCGTCGAGCAGCGCGCCGGACCAGGGCCGCTCCGTCGCCGCCTGCCGCAGGATCGCATAGCGGTCTGCGCCGAGCTCGGCCTTCCACTCGTCCTCGGACTTCTGCACCGGGAAGGTGCTCTGCGTCTCACTCATCGGTGGCTCCTTATTTCGTGATGACCCTGCACATTAAACTCGCGGCGTGCCCGATTGTTCCGTGCAGCGCAAAACGTGGAGCGAACTCACGCCCGATGAGCTCTACGACTTCCTCAGGCTGCGCACCGGCGTCTTCTTCGTCGAGCAGCGAGTGGATGTCGAGGAGCTCGACGGCCGGGACCGCGAGCCGACCACCGAGCACCTCTGGATCGCGGACGGGAAGGGCGCCGCCGCCTACCTCCGCGTGCTGCTTGACGTTGTGCCGGAGCACCTCGACGCCCGGCGTCAGTTCGGCCGGGTCGCCGTGCGCGCGGACCGCCGCGGCGAGGGACTCGCCCGGCTGCTGATCGAACGGGTGATCGCCGACCACGGGCACGAGGCGATGCTCCTGCACGCGCAGGCCTATGTCCAGCGGCTCTACGCCCGGTACGGCTTCGTCGCCTTCGGGGAGCCGTTCATGGAGGCCGGGATCGAGCACGTGTCGATGTATCGCGCAGCGGCCTGAGCCGTGCCGGGCGCCGACCGCGTCGTCGCAGCTCCGCGGGTTGTAAGGCATACCTAACCTTGGGTAAGGTATGGCTTACCATCCCTGCTTCCGCAGCGAGCCCTCCGCGTCAGCGGATGACGACGAAAGACGTGCCTGTGCAATCCACCCGAACCTCCTCCCGCTTCAGGGCGCTGACCGCCGGCCTGATCGCCGCGGCGCTCGCGCTCGGCGGCGCCCTGATCGCCTCGCCCGCATCCGCCGCTCCCGGCGATGTGGCCGGCGCCACCCTGGACTGGGGGGTGAAGGCCTCGTTCCGCAGCTATCTCACCGGCCCGATCGCCCATGGCACCGTCACCGCGACTGGCGTCTCGACCGCGACACCCTACGTGTGGTCGAGCGGAACGGGCAGCGCGACCGGAGGCACCGGCACCGTCGCCTATCCCGGAACCCTCCAGTTCCAGGGCCACCAGGGCGTCGGGGTCGACCCCGATCAGTACGCCCTCGACCTGACCTTCAGCGACGTGAAGGTGAAGCTGACCGGGACGTCGACCGCCGAGCTGATCCTGGACGCCCACAGCCGCGGCCTCGCCGATCCGACCAGTTTCGTCGACCTCGACGACGTCGTCTTCGCCACTCTCGACCTCGCCGGCGGCGTCAACGGCTCGACGGCGGAGGCTGTCGCGTACACGGGAGTCCCGGCTACGCTGACCGCCGACGGCTCGGCGGCCTTCGGCGGCTTCTACACCGCCGGCCAGGCGCTCGACCCGGTGAGCTTCAGCTGGCCGGTCGAGCAGGCGGACGAGCCGGGCACCCCCGGGCCGAGCACGCCGACCCTGACCGTGTCGAAGACGACCGGGCTGAATCCCGACGGCGAGACGGTGACCGTCTCCGGCGCCGGCTACAACCCCGCCCAGGCGATCTATGTGATCGTCTGCAAGGACGTTCCGCTCTCCGAGGTGAACTTCGCCTTCGCCGGCCCGTGCACCGCCGGTTCGAAGCAGATCGGCGCATCCACCTCGTCCAGCGCCACCAAGTTCACCGCCGCCGGCTCCTTCTCGGTGACGATGGACGTATCGAAGAACGTCGCCTTCGACTCGGGCTCCGCGATCTACACACTGGCCAATCACACGGCCATGGGCGACCGCAGCCAGGACGCGAAGCAGGCGATCTCCTTCACCCCGCTGCTCACCGTGTCGAAGGCGGCCGGCCTCGACCCGGCGGGCGAGACGCTGACCGTGAACGGCTACGGGTACAACCCGGCCCAGCCGATCTACCTCATCCTGTGCAGGGACGTGCCGCTCTCCGAGGTGAGCTTCGCCTTCGCCTCGGGGTGCATCTCCGGCTCATCGGCGATCTACGCTTCGACCGACACGAACCCCGCGAGGGCAAAGTTCGCCGCCGACGGCAGCTTCTCGACGCAGTTCACGGTGGCGAACTCCGCGGCGCTCGGCTCCGGCGCGGCGATCTACACGCTCGCCAACCACACGGCCATGGCCGACCGCAGCCAGGACGCCAAGCGGGCGATCTCGTTCGTGACCGGCACCGCGACGACGACCACGCTGACCAGCTCGGCGGCGAGCGTGCTCGCCGGTGGCTCGGTGACGCTCACGGCTTCCGTCACCCCGGCGAGCGCGGGCTCGGTTGCCTTCTACAACGGAACGGAGCCGCTGGGCTCCGCCAGCGTGCTCGGGGGAATCGCGCAGCAGACCGTCGCCGACCTGTCGGTGGGCACGGCATCGTTCCGCGCGGTGTTCACGCCAGACCAGCCGTGGCTGATCGCGGGCTCGGAGGGCGCCGTCACCGTGACAGTGACCTCTCCGGTCGCCGCTGCGGGATCCCTCACCTGGGGTGTGAAGTCCGACTTCCGCGCGTACATCACCGGTCCCATCGCGCAGGGCTCCATCACCACGAGCGGGGTCACGACTTCGGGAGGCGCCTTCGTCTTCCCGCAGTCGGCCAACGGTTTGACCGAGTCGGGCACCGGGACGGCCTCCTACTCCGGCTCGGTGCGGTTCTACGGCCACGCGGGCGCGCTCGACATCACCCTGCGCAATCCCGTGGTCACCGTGACGTCCCCCACCTCGGGCACCCTCTCGGTCACCTGGGGCGGCAGCTCGGTTCCCGTCGCCTCGCTCAACCTCGGCGCGGGCATCCGCTCGACCGCGAACGGCAGCGTCTCGTACTCGGCGGTTCCCGCGACGCTGACCGCGGCAGGGGTCCCGGTCTTCGGCAACTACCCCGCCGGCACCGCGCTCGACCCGGTGAGCTTCGTGGTCGGGTCCAACGGCAGCGTCGTCGGAGGCAGCAGCACCACCACCACCACCGCTGCCTTCGTCGGCGCGAAGGTGCCCGCGGCCACGCCGCCGGCGACCACCGGCGTGACCCTGGCCGCCGGCACGGAGCTGGAGGAGGGCGGGGAGGTGACCATCACCGCCGACGGCTTCCGGCCGAACGAGACCGGAATCATGGTCGTCATCTATTCGAGCCCTGTGGTGCTCGCCCGCGACCTGATCGCGGACGCGAACGGCGTGGTCACCTGGACGGGTCGGCTGCCGGTCGGCCTCACCGGAGAGCACACGCTCACCGTGCAGGGCTCGGTCGACCGCGGCATCGTGCTGAACATCCCCGCCGCGGCCAAGTCTGCCGTCGAGGGATGTCCGGTGGATGACGCCACCATCACCTGGGGCTTCAAGGAGTCGTTCCGCAGCTACATCAGCGGCTCCATCGCGAACGGCGAGTGGACTGTCGCCGACGGCGCCACCTACGAGACCCCGAACTTCGGCTGGTCGAAGGGCACCGGCGGATACGACTCCGAGACGGCGAAGGGGCTGCTGGCCTTCACCGGGTCGATCGACTTCACCGGCCACTCCGGCGCGTTGAACACCGTGGTCGCGAACCCGCAGATCGAGTTCGTGGACGAGGACACCGCCTACCTGCTGCTCGACGTCAGCGGCACCACGCAGGCCGGGGACCCCGTCGAGCAGAAGGCGGTGCGCTTCGTGACGCTGTCGCTCGCCGATGGCGAGCACGCCGACAAGGACGGAGCGGTGAGCTTCACCGCCGTCCCGACGACGCTGACCGACGAGGGGGCCGCGGCCTTCGGCACCTACGAGGCCGGATCCGCTTTCGATCCGATCACCGTGTCGTTCACGACGACGGACTGCGCCACGCTCGCCGCCGCCGCCGCCGAGGCGACCCCGGTCAAGGCCGCTCCGGTGGAGTCGAGCTCGAACCCGACCTGGCTCTGGTGGGTGATCGGTGCGGTGGTCCTCGCGGCCATCATCGCGGCGGTGATCGTCCTGGTCACGCGTCGCCGGGCCACCGCCGCCTAGCGGCATCGGACCGACGCGGCCGGGCGGGGAGCACCCCGCCCGGCCGCGTCATGCCCGCCACTGTCAAGATGGGGAGCATGGCCGAGCGCTCCCCAGCCGAACGCGACACCGCCGAGTGGTACCGCGCCTTCGCCGAGGAGGCTCGCGGGCAGTCGGCGATCTATGAGGACTGGGCTCTCTCCGTCGCCTCCGACCGGCGGCTCATCGCCCTCATCGAGCGGCTGCCGCTGCAGAAGCGGCAGCCGAACCTGCTGTTCGCGACATCCCGTTTCCTCGGTGCCCCCGAGGGCGGCTACGGCCCGTTCCGGGACTGGCTCATCGCGAACTGGGCCAGGGTGGTCCCCGAGGCGATGAGGCGGATGACGCAGACCAACGAGCCCCGCAGGTGCGCCTCCCTGCTTCCGGCGCTCGGTCTGCTTGACGGGCCCCTGGCGCTGCTCGAGGTCGGGGCGAGCGCCGGGCTCTGCCTCTACCCGGACCGCTACCGGTACTCCTACGGCGCGGTGACCGCCGGCCCGGCGTCCGGGGTGCTGCTCGAGTGCGCCACGACCGGGGCCGTTCCGGTGCCGTCCGAGGCGCCGGAGGTGGCCTGGCGCGCCGGGATCGACCTCGATCCGCTCGACGTGCGGGACACGGAGCAGATGCGCTGGCTGACCACGCTGATCTGGCCGGAGCAGGACGACCGCCGCCGCCGGCTGCTCGCCGCGATCGAGATCGCACGGGCCGAGCCGCCGCTGCTGTTCCGCGGCGACGCCGCGGCGCGGCTCGCCGACGTGCTCGCCCGGGTGCCGCGCGGCGCGCGCCCGGTGGTCGTCGTGAGCGGCGTGCTGGTCTACCTCACCGCGGCGGAACGGGCCGCGTTCGTCGGGCTGCTCCGGTCGCTCGGCGTCGACTGGGTCTCCCTTGAGGGCCGGGCGGCCATCCCCTCGATCGAGGCCGCGCTTCCCGCGCGACCCGGCCGCTTCGTCCTGTCGCTCAACGAGCGCCCGCTGGCGTTCAGCGGCGCCCGCGGGGAGTGGCTGGACTGGCTCTGACCCCTGCGCGACGCGCGCTGCGCCGCCGTGACCTGCGCCTGCCCTACCAGGCTTCTCGTGCCTTCGCCTTCATCCCCATGCCCTCGCCCTCGTGCCCTCGTGACTTGGCCTCGTGCCCTCCCCCTTGTTCCCTCGTGGCTTGCTCTCGTACCCTCGCGACTTGCGCCCAATCGCCCTTCTTGACGCGGGGGAAGGGCGATCAGGCGCAAGTCGGCGTGCGCGGGTGGCGCGGAAGGGCGATTAGGTGCAAGTCGGCGTGCGCGGGGTGGTGCGGAAGCGCGATCAGGGGCCGGGCACCCCGCCGGGGCGAGGGGGACGTGCTACTTCGCGGCCGGGGCGTAGACCGCACGGGCCAAGGCGTCGAGCACGTCCGGGGTGCGCGGTCCGAAGCCGAGGATCTCGCCGTCGGCCATGTCGACGAAGCGACGGTGCTGCCCGGCAGCGGTGAGGGCGATCGCGGGGCGGGCCGAGAGCAGCCCGTCCACTCCTCCCGTGCTCTTGAGTCCGTCGGTCATCACCAGGATGAGGTCCGGGTTCGCGGCGATCATGGCCTCGTCGGTCATCGGCTTCATGCCGCTCCAGCCGATCTCGCCCGCGAC
>Ga0182749_1002759_pt1 | contig 12615 bp, 12 predicted proteins | sample eDN3rd37CKraftMG_FD_128875 | JGI IMG/M metagenome (GOLD analysis project Ga0182749, IMG submission 128875) | Enriched Miracle-Growth compost microbial communities from Emeryville, California, USA - eDNA 3rd pass 37_C Kraft MG (version 2) (version 2) ...
GCCGGGGCAGCGATAGCTCGGGCTCCACAGACCGGGGTTGCCGGTCGAGTAGTAGACGAGCTTCAGCTCGGGATCGTAGCTGTACCAGCCCCAAGCCGCGCCGCCGCCGATCTTCCAGTCTTCTCCGGGGAACGTCTTGATGCCGAGGTCCTGATCACCCGTGCCGTAGTGCGGGTTGGCCTTGTTCGTGTCCTTCGTCAGACACACATCCTTGTCGGAGCCGGTGGAGTGGCAGTTCCACACCATTTTGCCGTCGGCAAGGTTGTAGGCGGTGACACGGCCGCGCGCCGCGAATTCGTCGCCGCCGAAACCGATGATGACGAGGTTCTCGGCAATCACCGGCGCAGAGGTGATCGTCTCACCCTTCTCCGGCCACGCGTGCTTGACGACCCAGACCTCTTTGCCCGTCTGCGCGTCGAGAGCGATCAGATAGCCGTCGAGCGTGCCGTAAACGAGCTTGCCGTCGGCATAGGAAGCGCCGCGGTTGACGGTATCGCAGCAGGCGCGCGGCACAGCCGACTCGTCGCGGTCATCCTTCTTCACATAGTTCCAGACCTGCTTGGGATTGTCCGGATCCGTCAGATCGAGACCCTGCGCGATGTTGCACTGGGCCATGTTGGGACAGCCGGAGATGAAGAACATCATCGGCTTGCCGCCGACGTCTTCGATGACAAGCGGCTGGCCTTCGTGACCACGCAGCGCGCCGGTCGACTGCGACCACACCATTTGCAGCTTGCCGACGTTGCCGGTGTTGATGTCCTTCAGCGGGCTATGCCGTGTCAGTTTGTTGTCGCGGCCCGGTGCGCCCCATTGATTGGGATCTTTTGCCCGTTTCTCGATCTCGTCGTTCGCCATGCCGGGTGCGGCAAGGCCGATCAAGGCAGCCATGACCCCGCCGACTAAGCGGATGGCCCCTTTTCTCGTCATTTGCATTGCGCTTCCTCCGTATCCACGCTCTTGCGCGCCCCTTGTGGAGCTTGTCGCGAGAACGAGTCCGACCGCTCGGGGACCATGGGGCCCCGTTGCACCATTCGGATTTGTCCTGCGGCTCCACCCCGATCCGCTTGCCAAATGGCAGCGGCTTTGACATGCGCGGGATTTTCGGGAGCGGGAATTCAGCCCAGTCAAATCCGGTGCGCATAGGCAGCGCGGCGATTTGACATTAGGTGCCTGATTTGCCCGAAGATAGGGGATGAGTTCCCGGCGTCTCCGGCAATCTTTTCCTCTTCACAATCTCTTGAAGCTCGCCGCCGGCGCCGTTTCCCAGCTCCGGGAATTTGCCGCCTTAACGCGGGCGGAGAGCAAAAAAGATGCGGCCAGGCGCCGGGAAAACCCAAAACGAAGGGAACGGTTATCTCGGCGCCCGACCGCAAAGCGTGGCATCTCGACGGTACAATGACCAGGCGCCGATGCCAGTGGAGGCATTCCCGGGCACGGAGGCAATGATCACCCCATCGCATTGCCCTTTATTCCCGGCGCGAGAAATAAGCCCGAGGGAGCGGCAAATTTCCACGCCGCGGCGCGGTTCACATTCGCGTCATCCCGAAGGGCGATGGCGGCCCCGCATCATCCCCGAGCGCACTGGATGATGCCCCTAAGCCGCCCGCCACGCCTCTAGAGAAATCCGCCTGGCGGCCTTGAGCCGTGCTCGCCACGCGCCGCCGCGGCTAGGTTGCCGCCAACAGGCGATCGCGCGGGGCGTGGACCAGAAATCGGGACACCCGGCACGACGCTCTCCGCTCTTTATCTCAACAGAGTAGGCAGCCGCTGCCCTTCTAGGGCTGGGTATCCGGTTCTGCTGGTAGATGCTGGCGGATCGGAGGCGGAAAAACGTTCGGCTGTAAAACCATGTTCCGCAGATGAATTCGGAGGGTGGGACACTATCGAGGCGCCACCCATGCCCTCGACCAGTCGGCTTTAAGTCGCGGCTACTGGTTGAAAAGTTCGGCCATCGCTGGCGCCTTTCTCGCTCACCAATGCAAGGCAGAGCGGGAACCACAGAAAGAGATGGTGTGTACCCAAAAATCGCATCGGGTCATTTAAATCCGATCCCATGAATCCGTTCGCGAATATAAGTGATGAAACGACGAAGAACCTTTGCGCGCTATGCTTCATCTGCGCCGTGCGCCAGAGCGCGGTCGCCATGAGACCGATGAAAAGTAAAACCAGCGGCACGCCGTAGTTCAGCGCCATGCCGAAATAAGCATTGTGCGCGTGGTGTGGCCAGACGGGGAATCGAAACGCATAGCCGGAACCCCACATGGGATTCTGCGCCACCATTTGTCCGGCTAAGTGCCAGATTTCCTGGCGCGCAGATTCTCGGCAAGCAGAGGGGATTGTTTGGCAGACGGCCCCATGGATGTATGGTTCCAACAACACGCTTGAGGTCACCACAGCCCAGGCTCCAAAGCCGAAGATTACCGGCATTAGCGGAGATCGACTAACCATCACAATGGGAGTGGTTGCGATGGCAAAGACGAGAGCGATCGCCGGCCCGCGGCTGCCGGTCAGAACAAGGGAAGCTACGAATACAACTATCGCAACTCCGAGCCCTGCGGTGACCACATGGGATCGCGAAGCCCCAGTAGGATAAGAAGCCACTGAAAGCGCCGCAAGGGTTGCCAACGCAATCGCTCCAGCACCCATAATCGGATGGGACGAACGTCCAAAAAACGCCAATCGGCCATCACCAAAATTTTCCTGGGCGAAATACACGAGCATAGAAATGAAAGCGCAAGCGAGCCCCATCGCCACAATGACCAGCAAGCTACGCTGAAAATCCATCCGCTCGTATACAAAAAATACTAAGCCAAACACCCCCACTATCAAAAGTGTGCGCGTAACGTCCGGAGCTATGCGATCCGTTCCGTATGGTGGAAGCAGCATGCGCAATGAAATTGCACCGACAAAGATTAGTGCGACTACTCCCACGCTCGGAATTTTTATGTGGGAATCTCTAGTAATTGCGACCCAAGAAGTTGCGAATGCCAAGATGGCGGCTACAGTTCCTATGGGGCCGTTCAAAAAAAAAGCGGCAAGAGGAACAGCATTAAGACGATGTGCGAGATGCCATCGTTGGGCTTAGTTGGGCTTGAAACATTTTCTAATGTCATCGCTTTTACGCTTCTGTGTCTCTCAACAACCTTAACATCCAATCGCACGAAAAATGAAGATATTCGTCATCAACCTCAAAACTGCTGTTGATCGCTTGCGCCATATGAGTGGTCAACTTGGGAGAGATTTCGAGCGCATTGACGCCGTCACTGCTGACGCGGTTCCTCGCCATCTCGCGGCTAACTTTCCCGATGCTACACCGCTGCAGGCAGGGGAAGTGGGCTGCTATGCTAGTCATCTCATCGCGGTGAGGATGATAACCGAGCGTCAGCTTCCTTGCGCCCTCATTTTCGAAGATGATGTTGATATTACCCACGATTTTCACAGCATCGTCAGGTCGGCCGTCGAGGCCATCCGCGGTGAATGGGACATACTGAGTTTATCGGGGGCTAAGCAGCATCCCCATCTCAGCGTCGCCGGTCCGTTTGGCGGCGAGCATCGATTGGTCCGCTATCTACACTTCCCGAAGACAACCGCAGCCTACGTGCTCAGCTATACCGGGGCCCGAAAGTTGCTCGCAACGCGAGCGCGACTGCGGCCGGTCGATGTTGACATTCGCTACGGTTGGGAAATGGGCCTGATCGGCTATGGCGTTTTCCCTCCGCTTGCAACGCAGAGTGGGAAATTCGTCTCGTCCATTCCTAAGGCGGAGAAGCAGCGCTTCTACTGGCGCACCGCACCTTTGGGTTATCTGGAAGGACGGTTCCGACAGCTCCAGCGCTTCGGCGTCTCCAATCTGGCCCGGGCTTATCTCGCGCAAAGCAAGAGACTAGCTCAGTAATTCTGGGCTAACCGCAGATCTCGCGCCCAGCCATGGAGCCGGAGATTTTGTTAGCAAGGTGGGCGCATGAGCGTCACCGAGTTGCCTACTGGGCCAGCCGGTTTGCTGCGGGAACTGCCGTATCTCAAGGGCTCTTACTTCTACGCGTTCGCGTGAGTTCAGAGCGTCATCACATAAGCATATGGGTTTGTCTGGTGATTTATGGTGCTGCGAGAGAGGATTGAACTCTCGACCTCTCCCTTACCAAGGGAGTGCTCTACCACTGAGCTACCGCAGCGCCTGGGTGGCCCTGGGCCCACCGGAGCGGGATCACGCAGAGCGCTGCCGGTGTAATGGGCGCAACGCGCTCTGGCAAGGCGCAAATCGCAGCTTTGCGCCCCCACGGCTCTCCAAGGCAGGGAAAACCGGCAGGCGATGCGCACGGGTGTGCAAAAGCCGCATATTCCGGCCCGAGACACGCCTGGACCAAGCCCTTCTGGAAGTCGTATCGCCTCGCCGTTCCCGATTTCACCGGGGTGCCGGATCGAGCCAGATCGAGCCTCTGCGAAGCCGATACCAAGCGAAACGGCCGCGCAGCGCTGCCACGCGACCGTCTCCAGAGAAAAACGATGACCGCCTAAACCATGTCGCTTTCGAAAAGCGACGTGCTTAGCGATCGCCGCCCGGAACCCCTTCCTGCTCCATTGCCGGGAGATCCTCGCCGCCGCCGGCCTGGCGGTCGCCGCCGAGGTCGCGGGCAGGCTCGTTACCGAACTGGTTCTGCTCCTGCTTCACGATCGACTCATCCGAACCGCGCGATGCGCCGGCATCGACGTCCGGGTGCGAGGAGCCGCTGAACTGGTCGATTTCCTGCTGGGGAATCGGCTCGGCCATCGCGGAGGTCGCGAAGAAGCCAACCATGGCCGAGGCAGCGAGAACGGCAATAATCCGAGAGGTAGACATTACGCTTCAGCTCCACAAAAAAATTGCTCCACTAACCAACGCCTGTCTTCCAAGCGCCCCGAACGATCCAGCGTCCGACAGGAAAAATCCTATCCCTCAACCCCTAAAGTTCCGCTCGCTGAGCTTCGAAAATTGGAACGAGTTCATGCGTATTTCCGCTTTGTTTTACAGGGAGTTCTGGACATCGTTCAAAGGCCATAGGATCGGCCGGCCGCGCCGCTGCCAGGAACGGGCGGCGCAAGCGCCCGCAAGGGCATTAGGTTGGATGCTTGGCTGCGGCTTCCTGGAGTCCCGCGTCATGAATGAGCCCGGCGAGCAGAGAAGCGTTGCAAACGAGACGCGACGGGCTGCAAACCGCCCGCGTCATCTTGGGCGGCCTGCCCGCAGCCCCCATATTCGGACCGCCCGCCGACTGAGGACACCATCGCCTCGATAATTGCGCTATGCTGCCGCGCCGGTGCGGCTTGCCTAGCGCGCCCCGCGCCCGCATAACACCCGCCAGCGTCGAGAGACAAAAATTGCAGAAAAAGCAAGAAGCCGTATCCATGGACCAATCCGACCGCCCGAGCCGCTCCGAAGTCGAAGCGGCCTTCCGCACCATCATCCGCTGGACGGGCGAAAACCCCGACCGCGACGGCCTGATGGAGACGCCGAAGCGCATGGCGAAGGCGTTCGAGGAATATTTCCGCGGTTACAGCGAGGATCCCGAAACGATCCTGTCGAAGACCTTCGAGGAAACCGAAGGCTACGACGAGATGATCGTGCTGCGCGGCATCCGCTTTGAAAGCCACTGCGAGCATCACATGGCGCCCATCATCGGCCGCGCGTGGGTTGCGTACATCCCGAACGGGCGCGTCGTGGGCATTTCCAAGCTCGCCCGCGTCGTCGAAGTCTACGCCAAGCGCCTCCAGATTCAGGAGAAGATGACGGCGCAGATCGCCAACGCGATCGAGACCGTGCTGCAGCCACAGGGCGTCGGCGTGGTGCTGAAGGCGGAGCACCACTGCATGACCGCGCGCGGCATCATGAAGCCGGGCACCGACCTCGTGACCTCCCGCATGCTCGGGTGCTTCCGCGACAACCCGGTGACGCGCCAGGAATTCCTGTCGATCATCGAATAAGCGCGAGGCATCGAGCAAGCGCGGGACGAAGGGCGCAGCTACGCTGTACGCCCTTCAGCAAGGCTGCCTCACTCTTCACCGGTCCCCTCATCGCCGTCAGGACCGCCGGCGGAGTCGCCATAGTCGACACGCGCAAGATAGAGCCCGCTCGCCGCGGCAACCGGTCCGCATGCGGCGCGATCGCGGGCTGCGAGCGCCATTTCCAGATCGCGCGCCCGCCACTTCCCTTCACCGACGAGCTTCAGGCTGCCGACCATCGACCGCACTTGGTTGTGCAGGAACGACCGCGCCGAGGCTTCGATGACGACCTCGTCGGCATAGCGCGACACGTCCAGCCGATCGAGCGTCTTGATGGGAGAGTTCGCCTGGCATTGCGAGGCGCGAAAAGTCGTGAAGTCGTGCTTGCCGACGAGCGTCTGCGCTGCGCGATGCATCGCTTCCGCATCGAGCGCCATCGGCAGCCACCACACGCGGTTGCGGTCCAGTGCCGGCGGGGCGCGGCGCGACAGGATCCGATAGCGGTAGTGCCGCGCCGTAGCGCTGTAGCGCGCATCGAAACTCTCCGGCGCCAGCGTACATGCGATGACCGATACAGGGGCGGGCCGCAGATGGAAATTGATCGCCTCGCGCACGCGAAAGGGATCCCAATCCTTGGCGAGATCGAAGTGCGCAACCTGCCCCAGCGCGTGAACGCCTGAATCGGTACGCCCCGCACCGCGCACGCCCGCCGCTTCCCCGGTGAAGCGCTGCAACGCCTCCTCGAGCGCACCCTGCACCGACGGCCCGTCCGCTTGCCGCTGCCAGCCGAGGAAGGGCGTGCCGTCGTATTCGATGGTGATGCGGTATCGGGGCATGAAGCGGACCATGGATGAACAGGAAAGGCGCTCTCACGCTTGCGCCTATCCCTAAAGTGCTTCCGGAAAAGTGGGAACCGGTTTTCCGATAGGAAGCACGACAAGGCAAAGTCTGCTTCCGGGCGAGAAGAAGCCGCCTTTCGGATCAAGTCCTATCAAGGACGCGGCGCAGCGCACCTGCGCGACTGCGGCGCGTCGCAGGAACCGAACAGCGCGACCGAGCCAGCGCCGTCGCTCAGCGATCGGCGCTCTCTGTGTCCCCAGCCCTGCGCTGCACAGAAGCGCCGTCTCCGACGTTGATCGTGAGCGGCGTAGCGCCGTCGGGATTGACAATAAGATGCGTCGTCGGCGGCACGGGGCGATAGACGCGCACGCCGTGCTCGATGGTGACCACGGCGCCGTAATAGGGGCGCGTTTCGATGCGCGTCGTGTGCGCCTGCTGCGCAAAAGCGGCCGGCGCCGCGGCGGCGACCAACACGAACGCCCCTGGAAAACGCATCATCGAACTCCTGCAACATCCCGGAAACACACGTCGAAACGTAACGCGCGTTTACGAACCGTCAACCATTGGCTTCGGCTTATGGTTGCGGCCGATGTGCTTACGGGGCCGCTTCGCGGGTTTGAAGAGGCTTAGAGCCGCGTTCCGGGCGGAATGGCAAAGCCACGCAGAACCTCGGCGGCTGGCATCGGCCGCTTCCCCGCCCGCTGCAGCTCGATCAGCCGCACCGCACCGGCGCCGCAGGCGACCGTCAGTGCGTCATTCAGCACCTCGCCCGGCACGCCCGCGCCTTCAGCGAGGCGCGCGCGCAGCACCTTGAAGCGCTCCCGCTTCCCTTCCGGCCCCGCCTCGAACCAGGCGCCGGGGAAGGGCGACAACCCGCGGATCAGATTATGCACCTCGTGCGCCGGACGGGTGAAGTCGATGCGCGCTTCCGCCTTGTCGATCTTGCGCGCGTAGCTGACCCCATCTTCCGGCTGCGGCTGACAATCGAGCGAGCCGCGCTCCAGCGCTGAAAGCGCGCGTACCATGAGCGAGGCACCCCGCGCCGCCAGCACGTCGTGCAGCTCGCCGGCGGTTTCATCGCCACCGATGGCAACGTGCTCGCCGAGGCAAATGGGTCCCGTGTCGAGCCCCTGCTCCATGCGCATCACCATCACGGCCGTCTCGGCATCACCCGCCATGATGGCGCGCTGGATCGGCGCCGCACCGCGCCAGCGCGGCAGGGCGGAAGCGTGCAGGTTGAAGCATCCAAGACGCGGGGCTTCGAGCACGCCGTTGGGCAGCAGCAGCCCGTATGCAACGACCACGGCCGCATCCGCGCCATGCGCCGCAAAGGCCGCCTGTTCCGCGGCGTCCTTGAAGGTCGCGGGCGTGAAAACCGGGATATCCGCGGTTTCCGCGAACATGTGAACCGGCGACTTCCGCTCCGCCATGCCACGCCCGGCCGCACGCGGCGGCTGCGAATAAACCGCAGCCACCTCGTGGCCTGCGCCGACGATCTCAGCGAGCGTCGGCACGGCGAAATCGGGTGTGCCCATGAAGACGATGCGCAATGACATGTGACCGGCGGCTGGCTGGAGGAAACGGAATGCAGCGCGCTAGCTGGCGGCCCGCGCCTGTTTCTTGAATCGGCGCACCACCATGTCGCGTCTCAGCGAGGAAAGGAAATCGATGATGAGCTTGCCGTCGAGATGATCGACCTCGTGCTGGATGGCCGTTGCCAGCAAGCCGTCGGCGTGCAGCACCCGTGCCTCACCCTCGCGGTCGATGTATTCCAGCGTCAGCGTTGCGGGGCGCTCGATTTCGACCCGGAAATCGGGGATCGAAAGGCAACCTTCCTCATGCAGGCGCGTGTGCGAGCCGAGGTCCACGATCTTCGGGTTGATCAGAACCAGCGGGTTCGGCTTTTCTCCATCCTCCGCATCGGCGACGTCGATCACCACCAGGCGGCGCGGCACGCCCACCTGCACCGCGGCAAGGCCGACCCCCGGAGCCGCGTACATCGTCTCCAGCATGTCGTCGGCCAGTTGGCGCACCTCTGCATCCACCTGCTCGATGGGCGTCGAGGGCTTGCGCAGGATCGGGTCGGGAAGAATGACGATGGGCAGCTTGGCCATGGTGCTGAAATAGGAAAGTCCGCTTTGGCGGTCAATCGCGACGCGATGACCGCGGAGCATTTCCCGGCTCAAATCGACAGTTGCAGAGGCCTTGGCACCGGGGCGGATTAGTCCGGCGCGTCGTTGCTGCCACCCTCCGGCTTCGGCGGTTCGGCGCCGAACTCGCCCTGGTCCGTACCCTCCGTGCCATCGGTCGGATAGACGACGTCGGGGTCGGTAACGCCATCCGGCGGATAGGGTGCATCATCGACCGCACCCGGTTCGGCAGGCCCCTGGTCAGCACCCTGCTGACCAGCGGCAGCGGGATCGTTCGCGGGCGGCTCGGCCGCGTGCACGGACGGCACGCCTGCGCCTGCCAGCAGCGCCAAAAACGTGAAAATCAGCAGTTTCTTGCCCATTGCTTTTCTCCCTCGCGCGCCCACATCGACTATAAATCTACGCCCGCGCCACCGAGCCGCCAATCGAGGCGATCAACGCCAGCGAAACGAGCGGATTTGAGGCCGGCGCGTTGCCGCCCGCCAAGCAATTGCACGCTGGACTCTGGGCAAGAATGCAATAATCGGTAACAATAGTTCACCCGCCGGAGTTTTGCCGGAGGCACCTATGCTGTCGAACGCATCGCGCCTGATCCTCGGCTGGCAGGAATGGATTTCCCTGCCCGACCTCGGCTTGCCCGCGCTGAAGGCGAAAATCGACACTGGCGCCAAGACGTCCGCGCTCGACACGCATTTCATAGAACCCTTCGGCACGGCGAAACGTCCGCGCGTGCGCTTTGCCGTGCGGCCCAGCCCCCGGGCGAACGATCTGGAGGTGCCCGTCATCGCCGACGTGCTCGACCGGCGCGAGGTGATCAGCTCCAACGGCGTTCGCGAGTTGCGCTATGTCATACTCACGACGCTATGCATCGCGGGGCGCCGCTGGCCCATCGAGGTGACCCTCGCCAATCGCGAGCACATGACCTATCGCATGCTCCTCGGACGTCAGGCGATCCGCTCCGGCATGCTCGTCGATTGCGCGGCCTCCTTCCGCCAGCCGCGTCTCAGCTACGATCTTTACGGAAGCGCCCGGCCGGCCTGAGCGGCGAAGCCTGCACCCGGAAACAGCGCAGCCTGTTGCGCTCAGCCGACGGCCAATGCTTCGAGCATCGTGCGCTTCACCGAAGCAGCGCTGGCGAACCGCTCGACCTTCGCGCGGCTCGCGCGCGCCATCGCGGGAATGAGATCCGGCCGCCGCAGATAGCTTTCCATCGCCTCCGCCAGCGCCTCCACCTCGCGCGGTGGAACGAGGCATCCGTTGACGCGCTCATCGACCGTCTCGCGGCAGCCGGGAACGTCCGTCGTCAAAATCGGCCGTCCTGCCGCCATCGCCTGCAGCACCGGATGCGGCATGCCTTCCGCGCACGAGGGATAGACGAAAACGTGCGCCTCCTGCAGCAGCTCGGTGTGATCCTCCGCAACGCCGACGAACTCGATATCGGGGCAGTTTGCGAGCTCCGCGCGGTCGATGCCGTGCGCCCCCGTATCCGGCAGCACCGCGAGCAGAAAGCGTGATGTCGGCGCCCGCCGGCGCAACGCCCGCGCCGCTGCGCAGTAGTCCAGCACGCCGCGACGCTTATCGAGGCCGGCGATCATCAGGAACACGAGCCCCTGACCCAGCGCCGGCAGCGGCTGCAGCACCTGGCGTTCGAGATCGACGCCGATGCCGGGTGTGATGGAAACCGGCAGCGTGGCGGGCACGACGCCGAGCTTCTTCAAAAGCGCCAGATCCTCACCATTGTGGAAGATCGCAGCGTCCGCGGCGCGCAGCGCCTGTCCGTAACGCCACGCGGGCATCTCGTCCGGCGCGAGCGGGCCCGAGAACCGGTGCTCAGGCAAGCCGTCGACAATGACGACGGTGCGCGCAACGCCCGTGCCCTTGGCCGCAAGCGCGCCGTACACCATCGTCTGGCCGCCGTAGGCAACGACCACGTCGGGCGACCAGGCGGCGAGCGCATGACGCACCGCGCCGATGGATTTCCAGTCGGCAAACAGCTTGAGGCCGCTGCCGGTTTCGGGCGCATAGCTCGCGTGATCGGCCCCCATGACGCTCAGCGCGTGGGCGTTCACGCTGCTGACCGATGGCGCGACCACGAGCACTTGATGGCCCTGCGACATCAGCTCTGTGACCAGCATCTCACGCAAATGGCGCAGCGCTGTCCCGCCGGGACACACAAAAGCAATCCGTTGCACCGCTCGCTCCGGTGCAGTGGTGGCCGGCATCGTCATGTCAGTGCAGCGTCCGCGTCGCCGGTATCCAGGCGGTATCCTGTGCTGCCTCCTCCCCCTGAGGCAGCGCATTGTCCGTGACGAAGCCCTCGACGTTACGGAGCAGCACTGCCTTCATGGCGTCGATGTCGCGCACGTTCATTGCCGCTTTGAGAATTTCCAGCTCCCGCTGCAGCTCATCGTAGGGCAGGAAGGGCTCGTCCGAACGCCAGATCCGCGGATGTTCGGTGGCCTTGGTGTTGGCGCCGATGAGAAGCTCCTCATAGAGCTTCTCGCCCGAGCGCAGCCCTGTGTAGGCGATGGCGATATCGCCATCGGGATTGTCGGCGCTCCTCACGTCGAATCCCGACAATCGCACCATCAGCCGCGCGAGATCGTCGATGCGCACCGGCTCGCCCATGTCGAGCACGAACACTTCCCCGCCCTTGGCCATGGCACCGGCCTGAACGACGAGTTCCGCCGCCTCCGGGATCGACATGAAATAGCGGATGATCTCAGGATGCGTGACCGTAACGGGCCCGCCCGCCCGGATCTGCCGGCGGAATTTCTTGACGACGGACCCGGAGCTGTCGAGCACGTTGCCGAAGCGGACCATCGTGAAGATCGTCGAGCTGTCGCCCGCCGCCGCGCCCTGCAGCACCATTTCGGCAAGGCGTTTGCTGGCCCCCATCACATTGGTGGGCCGCACTGCCTTGTCCGTGGAGATGAGCACGAACAGCTCCACGCCCGCCGCCTTCGCAGCTTCAACCAGAACCGCAGTGCCGAAGGTATTGTTGCTGAGCCCGTAGATCGGGTTCTGCTCCACGATCGGCACGTGTTTGTAGGCCGCCGCGTGATAGATCACCTCGATGTCGTAACGCGCGAGCATCTCGCGCACCTGCACCGCGTCCAGCACCGAGCCCAGTATGCCGACGACCTCTGGCCGCGGTCCATTGGGCCGCATCGCCTTCACCGCTTCGGCAACCTCGTCCTCGATCTGGTAGAGTGCCGCCTCCGATATATCGAACAGCACGATCCTGCGCGGCGCATTCTTCATGAGCTGGCGCACCAGCTCCGATCCTATCGAGCCGCCTGCCCCCGTCACCAGGATCGACTTGCCCCGCGTCTTGCGCGCGAGGAGATCGGTGTTGGGCGGAACCTTGTCGCGACCCAGAAGATCGTTGACCTCCACCGGGCGCAGATCGGTGACGCTCACGCGCCCCGACGTGATGTCTTCCACGGCCGGCAGGATGAGCACATCCACCGGCTGATGCTGCAGATCCTTCAGGATGCGGCGGCGCTCGCGGCGCCGGTCGTCGGGCAGCGCCACCAGCACTTCCTTCGCCTGATGGCGCTCGATGAGCTGCGGCAGCTTGTCGGGATGGTGCACCTTGATGCCGGCGATGTACTGGCGCCAGAGCGAGGGCTCGGTATCGACGAAC
>Ga0182749_1002761_pt1 | contig 12608 bp, 12 predicted proteins | sample eDN3rd37CKraftMG_FD_128875 | JGI IMG/M metagenome (GOLD analysis project Ga0182749, IMG submission 128875) | Enriched Miracle-Growth compost microbial communities from Emeryville, California, USA - eDNA 3rd pass 37_C Kraft MG (version 2) (version 2) ...
ATGGCCCGGCGCTTTGGTGATTCCGGCGAGCCTTCCGGCTTCGTCACCGGAGCCGAAGTAGATGTCGCCGCGCTCCGGGCCTTTGATTGCCGAGCCGACATCCTGGGCGATCATGAGCCGCCGGAAGACACCGCTTTTGGTAGCGTGCGTAATCGCCGGAGCATCGACAAAGATCGGCGTTCCGAGTGTGTAGTAGGTGGTGTCGACCGCTAAGCTACGGCCGGCCTGCAGCGGAATGTTGTTTGCGCCGATCGGGCCGTTCGCGCTGTCGCGTGGCAGTTCGCGGAAGAAAACATAGGATTGGTTCTTCCACATGACAGCTTTCGCGCGATCGGCGTTCGTCCGCAGCCACTCTTTCAAAGCTTCGAGCGACATGGCGTCAGCGTCCATCTCGCCGTCGTCGATCAAAACACGCCCGATGGATGTGTACGGATATCCGTTCTTGCCATCGTATGCGATGCGCACCGTCTCTCCGTCCGGGAGTTCGACGCGTCCGGACCCCTGGACCTGCAGGAAGAAAACGTCCACGGGATCCTCGAAATACATCAGCTCCAGGCCTTGGCCTTCGAGGCCGCCCTGTTCGATTTCGGCGCGCGTGAGATAGGGCTGCAGTCCGTGCTCGGTTTTGCGCATATGGGTAGCCGAGGCGGATTTGGCGCCGCGCTCACTTTCGGCAACCATATTCACGAGATCGGGCGGGCGGCGATAAACCGGAACTTTGAAAAGCGACGTCTGCGTGCGCGCGCCCTTCATCAGGGGCTCGTAATAACCAGTGAGCAATCCCGGAGATTGCGTGCCCGTCACCCGGTGCGGACGAAAATACGTTTCGAAGAAACGGCGGGCTTCCTCACGCGTTCGAATGTCGCCGGACCGGGCATTCGCGAGCGCCAATTTGCAAACGTCGAGGAGGTTGTGGTTGCTGCGGGTGCGGCCGGGTTTTTGGTTCTGCGCTGCGGTTTTCAGAAGGGGATCGCAGGATGCGAGAAACGCCTTCCACGCAGCGAGATGGTCATCGTCCGCCCAGGCCGGAACATCGTTGAAGGACACCGGATCGAATGTGATGGCGGACGATTGCATGCTGCGTGTTGACCCCGAGGAGGCTGCGAAAGCTTCCATCGAACCTGGAACCGCCAACGACAGAGCCGAAGCCATCAACGCAGCGCCGGCGAATGATCCGCTGGCGCTCCGTGGTCTTTGACTGCTCCGCATTGCGGTCATGGGGCGTCCCCAGGGCCTCGCTCGCCTCAATGCCTATTTCGATCCGGGGACGTCACCGGCCCGACCAAGCATAATTGTGAGCTAATTCGGCGCCTGTGTCGCGACCAATCGCCAGTTCGGGTTGCTCCTGGCCTTGGGCGTCGAAATATCCCGGCTGAAGGTCCAGATGTCGGTAACATCCTTGATCTTCTGGGCGTCGCCGGAAATGACCTCGCCCGCCTTGTTGCGCATCGCCGAGATAAGCTCGCTGGCGAAACGCGTCGTGATCGAAGCGATGCCGGTTTTGACCTCGGCCTCGAGGATTTCCGCCTTTTTGATGCCGACGAACTGCTGGTCTACCGTCTCCTCGCGCGTTTCCCGATCCGCTATGGCGGCGCTGAAACCGTCGTAGACGTCCTTGCTGAGAAGATCCTTCAGCATCCGGCGATTACCTTCTGCGAAAGCCGAAACGATCATTTCGTACGCGGTGCCGGCGCCCCTGAGGAAAGCTGCGGGATCGAATGACGGGTCCAGCTTGGCGATGTCGAGAAGGCCCGCAGTAATCGCAGGATCGGAGACGGGGTAGGCTTTGATCCGCGTTTCCGCGCTTATCGCCGACGCTTCGGCAGCCGGCGCCGAAGGCTGGGTATCACGGTCCCGGCGGGGCAACGTGATGACGTCCGCCGACGTCGCATCGGAGGCTCCGGCGCGCTGGCTAGCTTCGCGCTCGCGGGCTCGCAAGCGTTCGACGCGCTGCTCGTCTTCGTCCGTACGATGACCGAGGACGTTCCTGAGTTTGATGATCGCCGCAACCGCCACGATGAGCGCAATCAGAGTGATGAAATCAAATTGACCAGACATTCTTAAGGCTTGAGCCTCCGGTGGTGGCAGCGGGTCACGCCGCCGCGTCGAATTGCCCGCTTTCGTAGCATCTATCTAGGGCGGCGGAGCCGACATTTGTAGGTTTGACAGTATATCAGTTGTCGCCCTTAAAGTCTCGCCGGGGGCTTTTTGCGACGTCCGGCGGCTGCGGCGCCTTTTTTGCCAGTGTTTGTGTGAATACCGTTGAAAACACTTAACGGGAGCGAGGTTCGTCCTGTAACTGGTTCGGTTCATCCGCGCTAAGGTGCCGCAAGACCACGGCGAGAGCTTTATGTCTCAACCCTTCAAGATCGCGATCATATTGCTGCTGGCGGCGCTTCCGCTCGTGGAAATCGGCCTGTTGATCCGCCTTGGCCAAGTTATAGGCATCGGCTGGCTTACGGTTTTCATCCTTGGGACTGCGTTGCTTGGAACTTATGTCATCCGAAAGGTCGGGTTGTCGGTTTTCGAGCGCGCGCTGTCGCGGCTATCGTCGGATCGGGACGGTTTTTCACCGCTGTTTGACGGCTTTCTGCAGGTTTTAGCGGGCCTGCTGCTAATCATTCCCGGCGTCATTTCCGACGTCATCGGGTTCGTTCTACTCATCCCTCGGGTTCGCCATTTTACGATCCGCACGGGGCTCCTTAAACTTGTATCGTTTTTTCATTATCAGGCGGAGGTCAGCCGCGGGGCCTTTCGATCCTCAGACGAAACGCCCCGAGACGAATCTCGCGGTCCAGTGATCGAAGGCGAATACGAGCGGCTTAGCGAACGTCCATTGCGCCCGGGCAAGGCGGTTCAACCGCGCCGGTATGGCCCGCGCTCGTGAGATGCGGAAAAAACGGCGAAGGCCGACCGGTAAGACAGCTCCGTTGCGCGCCCTAGACCGGCGTGCTAGCGAGCCAACCTTTCGGGGACGGAAAACGCGAGGACGGCATGGCTGAAAACGGTAACTCAAAAAACGGTTCGGCCGCTGCGCCAACTTCCCAAGAGCAAACGACGATCCAGGCGAAGATCGTCAATCAGTACATCAAGGATCTCTCGTTCGAGAATCCGAATATCCGCAAACTCATCACGAACCCCGGCGATCAGCCGAACCTCAAGGTCGAAGTCAATGTCGGGGCGCAGCGCATCGAAAACGATCTTTTCGAGACCTCTATCGAGTTCAAGGCATCGGCAACGAACAATCTCGGTACGATCTATATCCTCGAGACCGTCTATGCAGGTCTTCTGAAGATCGAAAGCATCCCTGAAGAGGCGCTCGAACCTTTCCTGCTCATCTCCGGTCCGACGATGATCTTCCCATTTCTGCGCCGGCTCGTTGCCGACGTGACGCGAGAAGGTGGGTTCCCGCCGCTGCTTCTAGATCCCATCGATTTCGGCGGCCTCTATGTCCGGCGGCAGCAACAGCAGCAGACGCAAGGCGGCAAAGCGATCGTGTGAGGCGCGGCCGCTTCAGGACGCCACAGCTTCCCAAAAGCGAAGCCAAATGGCTTTCGCACCCATTTTTTCGATGAACGTGCGGTGAGCGGCGACATCGGCTTCCGTTAATCTCGACGGCAATGGTTCCGGCCGCGGCTTCGCTGCCGTGCGTTTGCCGCCGCGCCGCTCTGCGCTTGCCGCCCCGCCGCTTAGTGTTTGCAGTCCGAACGTCGCCTGACGTTCGCCGAGTAGCTCGACGTAAACGCTCGCAAGAAGCAAACTATCAACAATGGCGCCGTGCTTCGTGCGCTGCGAATTGTCGATGCCGTAACGTTTGCATAGGGCATCGAGAGTATTCGGTCCGGCCGGATGGCGACGCCGTGCAAGGGCCAGCGTATCAACGACACGATCAAAGCTCAGCGGTTTCTCGCCGACAAGTTCTAGCTCGTAGTTCAAAAACGTGATGTCGAACTGCGCGTTGTGGATGACGAGGACGTCGTCGCCGACAAACGTCAGGAAATCGCGCACGACATCGCGGAACACGGGTTTGCCGATGAGAGATTCCGTCGAAATGCCGTGAATCTCTTGCGCTTCGAGCGGCACGTCGCGCTCGGGGTTGATGAAACGGTGAAACTCGCGGCCCGTCGGGATGCGGTTGAATATTTCGATGCCGCCGATTTCGATGAGACGGTGACCCTTCTTCGGATCGAGCCCTGTCGTTTCGGTATCGAGCACAATTTCTCGCATTGCGGCGCCGTCCCCCCGGTTGCTTCAGTCGCGCCAGTACATGTCGTAAGCTTGACCCGTGCGCCCCGCAAGTTTAGCGATGATGCCATCGATTTGGCTGTTGCAGTTGTCGATAGATCCGGAGGTGTCCACAACGAAATCGGCGCGCGCCCGCTTTTCTGCGTCCGGCATTTGCCGCGAGATGATCGTCTTTAATTTCTCCTCAGTCATTCCCGGTCGCGAAAGCACACGCTGCCGCTGTTTCTCACCGCCGGCGCTGACGACGACTTTCACGTCGACTTTTTCGAAGCCACCAGCTTCGAACAGCAGCGGCACTTCAAGGACGGCCATCGATGCCCCGCGTGCGTGCTCGGCCTGCAGAAACCGGCGTTCGCCTTGTCGGATTCTCGGATGAACGATCTTTTCAAGTTCTTTGAAGCCCGCCGGCTTTTTAAGCAGCAACGCGGAAAGTTTCGCGCGGTCGACCTTGCCGTTTTCGACGGCTCCCGGGAACGCGCTCTCGATTTCGGCGGCGATCGGGCCAGCGTAGAGCCGATGAACTTCGGCGTCGGCGTCGAAAACGGCGATACCATTTTCGCGAAATCGTGCGGCGGCCACCGATTTTCCCATGCCGATCGAACCCGTCAGCCCGATGATCAGCATCTGACGCCACCGATATCCTGAGCGACCAGGTCGTAAAGTTCAGGGGTGACGGTCGGGCGAACACCGAACCATTTTTCAAAGCCGGGCACCGCCTGATGCAGCAGCATGCCAAGGCCATCGACGGCGATCAGGTTATTGGCGCGCGCGTCCTTCAGGAATTCCGTTTCGAGCGGCGCATAAACGAGATCGGCGACGACCGCGCCTTTCTGAGCGCGGACAAGCTCCAACCCCGGACTGCCGATACCGTTCATTCCGAGTGTTGTCGTGTTGACGATAACCGCCGCTTCCGAGAGATGTTCGTTGCGGACGTTCCAAGGAAACGCGGCCACGCGCTCGCCGAAATGCTGTACGATCTGCGCGGCACGATCCAGCGATCGATTGAAGACGCGAACGTCGCTCATACCGGCCTCGAGAAATCCGTAGACGACGGCGCGCGCGGAGCCGCCGGCACCCAGGATGACGATATGGCCGGCGCGTTGCCGCCAATCCGGCGCCGACACATCGAGGTTCGCCATGAAGCCATACGTATCGGTATTGGCAGAGGCAAGCTGTCCGTTTTCCAGCCATAACGTATTTGCTGCGTTGACCGCAACGGCCGAAGGCTCGCGGATCACGGAGGCAGCGAACGCGGCTTCCTTATGTGGAACCGTCACGTTGCAACCTCGCAAGCCTTGCGTTTCGAGCGACTGTAAAAACGCTTGCAGATCTTCAGGCTTGACGGGTTCTTTCGAATAGGAACCTTCGATTCCGTATTGGCGTAGCCAATAGTTATGAATGATCGGCGACCGCGAATGAGAAATGGGCCAGCCGATGACGCAGGCGCGCTTCATGCCGAAACCATGCCCTCGTGACGCAGGCGGGCGAGCAACTCAAGCAGCGGGATGCCGAGAATCGTGAAATAGTCTCCGTCGATCTGCTCGAAGAGTTGCACACCAGGCCCTTCAATCTCGTAGCAGCCGACGCTTTGCAAAGCGCGCTCCCCCATTTTTCCGAGATAGCATCCAAGAAATTCGTCAGAGAAAGGCCGGACCGTCATCTCCGCGAAGGAGCTGGTTTGCCAGTGAACGGTTCCGTTGCGCGCCAGGGCTACCGCCGAGATCAGTTCATGCGTTCGACCGCGCAGCATCGTCAGTATTTCGCGTGCCTCGGCGAGATTTTCGGCTTTTCCAAAAATCTTGCCACCCAGCGCCAAGACCTGGTCGGCGCCAATGACAAGCGCGTCGCGGTGCATTTCGGAAACGAGGCGCGCTTTTTCCGTTGCAAGCACGCTCGCGATGTCTGCGCCTTCTGCTCCGGTCGTCGCGTCCAGAATGGCATCGCGAATCGCGGCTTCATCGATATTCGCCGGCACGACGTCGAAAACGAGACCCGCCGACTGCAGCAGGGAACGGCGCACTGCGCTGCCGGATGCGAGGATCAAGCGGCTCGCCTCAGGCATGAGACGGCTCCGATTCCGATTTCAGGCCAGATTTGCGATCTTGCAGGAGTTTCAGGATCATCGTCGCCGATTCTTCGATCGAACGGCGCGTGACGTCAATGATCGGCCAGCCGTATTGGGCCGCGAGTTTACGCGTGTAGGCGATTTCAGCTGAGATCAAATCGCGATCGACGTAGGTTTCGAGATCGCGATCCGCCATTAGCACGGCCCGGTTGCGGCGAACGTCGGCAATACGATCGACATTTGCTATCAGGCAAACGACAAAGGCGGTGTGTGGTTCAAGGAGCTGCTCAGGCAGCGGCACCTGCGGAACGAGCGGCAGGTTCGTGGTCTTATAGCCACGCTGAGCGAGATAAAGACTGGTCGGCGTCTTCGATGTGCGCGAAATGCCGAGCAGGACGATGTCAGCCTCGCTGAGGTTATTCGGCAGACGGCCATCGTCGTGCGCCATAGTAAAATTCATCGCATCGATGCGGCGGAAGTAATCGGCGTCGAGAACGTGCTGGCCGGCGACGGTCGGCGTCTGCGGCGCACCGAGATAGCTTTCGAAAATCTTCATAATCGGCTGCAGCACCGCGAGGCAGGGAATCTTGAGGTCCTGGCAATGCTTCTCAAGCTCGTCGGCGAGCACTTTATTGACAACCGTATAGAGAACGATGCCGGGTTCCTGGGCGATGTCGCTCAAGACCCGCTTCAGTTGCCGTTGCGTGCGGACCAACGGATGTACGTGCTCAATGGCGCGGATGTTCTGGTACTGGACCGTTGCCGCTTTGGCGATTGCAACCAACGTTTCGCCGGTCGCATCCGAGACAAGGTGCATGTGGAACATGCTGGGCAGAGCCATGGTCGTACCGTCTCTTAAAATCCGAGCCGGAGCTTGTTCAAAACTGCGGCGTTATCCCAAGAACGAGGTGGGGGCGTCAAAGTTGAGAGAACAACAGACGTTTCGCCCACGGCGATACCCACATCTCACCGAAAGAGAAAGAGTTTGTTCGACGGTCGGCTGTCCCCGAGGACAAACTGATCTGTCCGACGGTCGTATGGCAGTTGTCAACAAAGACCACACAAAAGTTGGCCCTGCAGGGTTCCAGCAAGCCTCTGATTAGCTGGCACGTTTGCCCTCTATTGCCTTGGAGGGCAAAAAAGCTCTATCGGTCGGGGTATCACATCTTTCGTGTCGGCAGTCTGTGGATTGAAAGGGGATGAATATGAGATCCCCGATTACCCCTGCCCTAAGAGTCAAAAAAATAACTTTCAGAACATTCTGGATTTCTAAGTGAAGGGAGTGACGTGGTGTGTGATCTCGATGGCGAGGCTTCCGAACGGCGGTTCCTGTTGCCGTTTGCAGGCAAGGCTGTTTCACCACCTCCCGTGTGGCTGATGCGCCAAGCCGGGCGTTACCTTCCGGAATATCGCAAGGTGCGAGCCGAAGCGGGCAGTTTTCTAAAGCTTTGCTACACGCCGGAGCTTGCGGCGGAAGTGACGCTGCAGCCGATCCGGCGTTTCGGTTTCGATGCTGCGATCCTGTTTTCCGATATCCTGGTCGTGCCCGATGCGCTTGGCCAGGTGGTGCGCTTCGAAGAAGGCGAAGGTCCGCGGCTCGATCCTATTCGCGACCTTGAAGATCTCTCCCGACTCGCCTTATCGAAAACCGGTACGAAGTTTTCGCTCGTCTCAGAGACGGTTGCGCGGTTGCGACGTGAGTTGCCGGGCGAAACGGCGTTGATTGGATTTTGTGGGGCACCGTGGACGGTCGCAACGTATGTCGTCGAAGGCAGGGGATCTTCCGATCAGAGCGCGGCGCGGCATTGGGCCTATCGCGATCCGGACGGTTTTGCGCAGCTAATCGCGCTTTTGACGGAAGCGTCGATTGAATACCTTTCGGGTCAGGTGCGCGCTGGCGCCGATGCGTTGCAGATTTTCGATAGCTGGGCGGGAAGTCTCGCGGATGATCAATTCGAGCGCTGGGTTATCGATCCGACGGCGAAAATCGTTCAAGCGATCAGGGGACGGCATCCTGGTGTTCCGATCATCGGCTTTCCGCGCGGTGCGGCGCCGTTTCTCCGACGCTACGTAGATGCCACGGGAGTCCACGGCGTCAGTTGCGATACGTCGTGTCCCCTCGATGTGATGCAGGCGGCGGCACAAGGCGGAACGGTCGTGCAGGGCAATCTCGATCCGTTGCTGTTGATGGCCGGAGGTGACGCCCTCGATCTTCGGGTCGATCGTATTTGCGAGGCAATGACAGGCCTGCCGTTTATCTTCAATCTTGGACACGGCATTGTTCCCAATACGCCGCCCGAGAATGTTGCTCGCATCGTCGAGCGGGTGCGAACGAAAGGCTGACGATGGCACATGCAGATTCGGTAAGCTCATCGATGCGCCGCGCTGGACTCTCGCTGGTGATAACAGCGATCGGAGCGGGTCTGTTAATTTGGATTTTCGGCCAGAGTGCTTACCCCTGGATCAAAGCCTTTCACGTCATCGCCGTGATTTCCTGGCTGGCCGGAATGCTCTATCTGCCGCGGCTTTTTGTCTATCATGCCGAGGTGCCGACTGGTTCGCCTCAGTCCGAGACCTTCAAGGTTATGGAACAGCGGCTTCTGACCGTCATCACGACGCCGGCGATGGTCGCGACCTGGGTGCTTGGGCTGTGGCTCGTCTGGCAGAGCGGGTATTGGACCGCTCCCTGGTTCCACGCCAAATTTGCCTGTGTCGTGGCCCTTTCGGGGTTGCATGGCTACCTGTCCGCGGCCACGCGTGCTTTCCGCGAGGATCGCAACCGGAAACCAACGCGCCACTGGCGCATCATCAACGAAATACCGACCGTGTTGATGGTCGTTATTGTGATCCTGGTGATCGTAAAGCCGTTTTGAGACCTTTGCAGGGGCGCGACGATCTGCTATATACAGCCGTCCTCATATGGATTTTGGCCGACGGCACGTTCTAACGTGGTGATGAAACCCGTGGACGTCCGCAGCATTATGACAGAGCGCCCGCTCTGTCGCCGTCGGGCCATTTCATTCATCTCACCAAACTATTCGATGCCACAGTTTTCCTGTGGCGCCCCGCGGAGTTCTCCTTAAATGAAACAAATGAAGCTCGAGGATCTTAAGCGGAAATCTCCCGCCGAGCTCGTCACCTTCGCCGAAGAGACGGGCGTCGAGAATGCCTCGACCTTACGCAAGCAGGAACTGATGTTCGCGACGCTGAAGCAGCTCGCGACACAAGAAACCGAGATCACGGCAACCGGCGTCGTCGAGGTCCTTCAAGATGGCTTCGGTTTTTTGAGATCGCCGGAAGCCAACTATCTCCCGGGACCAGACGACATTTACGTCTCACCCTCGCAGATCCGCAGATTTGCGCTGCGGACGGGCGATACGGTTGAGGGTCAGATTCGATCGCCCAAGGACGGAGAGCGTTATTTCGCTCTGCTCAAAGTTTCCAATATCAATTTCGAAGACCCCGAAAAGGCCAAGCACAAGAGCCATTTCGACAACCTGACGCCGCTTTACCCGACGCAGTGGCTGAAGCTTGAGATTGAAGATCCGACGATCAAGGATCTGTCGGCGCGCGTGATCGATATCGTCGCGCCGCTCGGCAAGGGCCAGCGTGCTTTGATCGTCGCGCCGCCTCGCACGGGTAAGACGGTTCTTCTGCAGAACATCGCGCACTCGATCACCATGAACCATCCCGAGTGCTACCTCATCGTTCTTCTGATCGACGAGCGGCCGGAAGAAGTCACGGACATGCAGCGTTCGGTCAAAGGCGAGGTTATTTCCTCAACCTTCGACGAGCCGCCGTCGCGTCACGTGCAGGTGTCGGAGATGGTCATCGAGAAGGCTAAGCGTCTTGTTGAGCATAAGCGGGATGTCGTCATTCTGCTCGATTCGATTACGCGTCTTGGTCGTGCCTACAACACGGTTGTACCGTCATCGGGCAAGGTCTTGACGGGCGGCGTGGACTCCAATGCGTTGCAGAGGCCGAAGCGGTTCTTCGGTGCTGCGCGTAATATCGAAGAAGGCGGGTCGCTGACGATTATCGCGACGGCGCTGGTCGATACCGGGTCGCGCATGGACGAAGTGATTTTCGAAGAGTTCAAGGGTACCGGCAACTCGGAAATCATTCTGGACCGCAAGGTTTCCGACAAGCGCGTGTTCCCGGCGATCGACGTTTCGCGTTCGGGCACGCGCAAGGAAGACCTGCTGGTTCCGAGAGATCAGCTCAAGAAGGTTTACGTGCTCCGCCGCATCCTGAATCCGATGGGCACGATGGACGCGATCGAGTTCCTCATCGACAAGCTGAAGTCGACGAAGACAAACGGCGAGTTCTTCCAGTCGATGAACACGTAGAGATTGTTTCACGCGAAATGCGAAAGGCCGCTCCGATTGAGCGGCCTTTTTTGTTGCTGATCGCTACGTCACTGCATGACTGGCCGAGATCGACAAGGGCGCTATCGAGCGTTACCAGCGTTTGTTGAAGGCGCGTCTCATTGATGGCGAAGACTCGTATGACTCACAAGAAGTCCACAAGTTATCCACAAGCCACAGCACAGGCCTTGCCAAGCGCTCGACTGCAGCATTTGCGGGACGGATGAGACGAAGTTGTATCAGCTGTTTGTAACTGGGAAGCGGCCCCAGCGGCTAAGCTAGCGCTGGGGCGAGCGACGTCTATTCCGCGGCGTCGAGTATCCTGCGAGCTTCCTGCGCCGGGGTCGGCGTTTCGGCTGCCTTTTTGTAACGCTCGGGTTCGCCGGCGCCGGGCTTATAGACGAACGGCAGCACCAGCTGTTCGACGAAGCCCTTGGGGAAGTGGGGCAGCTCGTCGACGCCCATATCCTTCGCCGTAATGGGACGAGGCGGGGTTTCGCTGAACGTGCCCATCATCTTGTCCCACACCGTCAACAGCAGGCCGAAGTTGCAATCGCCCTCGGTGCCCCAGTTGACGTGATGCAGGTGGTGGATGCGTCCGATCGAGAGATGTGTCCGGAGCGGCCCGAGGCGCGCGTCAACATTCGAGTGCTGCACAATCAGCGTCACAGAGATCAGGAAGCCGAGCACGACGGCCACAGGAACCGGCATGCCGATGATGACGAGCGGCATGTTGCCGATGACCATGTCGATCACCTGGTGCAGCGGGTGGCGAATGACGCCGTTCAGGCCATAGAGCCGCCCGACGCCGTGATGCACAGAATGCAGACGCCAGAGCGTGGGGTAGCGATGGCTCAGGTAGTGCATCATCATGAAGGCGAAATCGGCGACGAGGAACGCGATTAGCACTTGACCCCAGAGCGGCCAATGTGTCGGCCATAGACCCTGATAGGGAAAGAGCCAGCAGATCACCGGGATCAGAAGGACGCCGTTCGTCGCCGACGCTTCATAGGCGATGACGTGCAGAATGTTCGTTGGCGTGTCGCCGTGGGCTTCGTGGTCGTTCCATTCCTCGAAGAAGGGCGCGATGCGCTCAGCGGCGAAGGCGGTCAGATAGGCGAGGCCAAGCAGCGGCGCGATGAGCAGGTAGGCCCAGGTATGGCCTTTCGCGACCACGAGCTCCGCAACCACCCAGTATGCAGCGCTGGTCAGCCCGAGCATCATGAACGGGGCGTAGCCGTAGCGGACAATCTCACGCAGATGTTTCATATGACCTCTATAAGCCTCGCCGTCTTACCCCGCCAAGTGATTGAACTCTGAGACCTTTCAACGCGGTAAAAACATCATTCGGCGGCGCGAGTTTCCATCCGCGCCTGACGCAGGGTTTCGTTCAGGGATTGCGGTTCATGGATTGGCGCGCTGCAGACCGGGCCGACGCAGACGTAAGCCGTTGATTTCCCATCGATGGCCGTTTTCCCGGCCAAGGGGGAAAGAGGGCTGACGCCGGCACTGGTGTCTGCCACAAATTCCAACGCGCCGGGAACTGAGAGCTGCAGCAGTTGGCCGCGGAGCGCCGCGCCTCTCGTCATACTCACGGCAACTTGAACCAGACGGTCGAGATCAAGCTCCGCCGCGAGCAGGCCGCAATGGCTGACCGGCGAGTGGGCGACAGATGGTGCAAAGACATCGGCGATCCGGCGAGCTCGGGTATCATCGGCCGTACGACCTGTCAGAGCGGCAAGCGCGACGAGGTTTGAAAGCTGGATGGCGTTGGCATTCGGCGTTGCATCGTCGCTGGCGCTCTTAAGCCGGACGACGACATCCCCGGTATCGTCGGCGGACGTAAAATAGCCGCCGCTTTCGCCATCCCAATAGTGGTCGTCGAGGATGCGCGTCCAATGCTTGGCGTGCTCAAGGTAAGGTTCGGAGCC
>Ga0182749_1002762_pt1 | contig 12606 bp, 12 predicted proteins | sample eDN3rd37CKraftMG_FD_128875 | JGI IMG/M metagenome (GOLD analysis project Ga0182749, IMG submission 128875) | Enriched Miracle-Growth compost microbial communities from Emeryville, California, USA - eDNA 3rd pass 37_C Kraft MG (version 2) (version 2) ...
AGCATTACGGCCATGGATCCGACGAATACGGAGCAAAAAGCCCAGAAGCTGTTCGACTATCCTAACTATTCAGGCGTCGTCAGCACGGCCGGAGGCTTGGTCTTCACCGCCACCATGGACGGTACGATTCATGCTCTCGACGATGAAACGCTGGAAGAGCTCTGGACCTTCAACGCCGGATCTCCGATCTCTGCTCCTCCCATAACCTACGCGGTTGATGGCAAGCAGTATGTGGCGATTCTCGTCGGCGCGCACCGTATCCCCTACGGCCGCATCACCAACACGCCGGAACTGCAGGATATTCAGAATACGTCGATGCTGTACGTGTTCGCCCTGTAATCCAGGAATAGCCGTGTCAAGGCAGAACGGGCGCACTCGCGGCGCCCGTTCTCGTTCCCAATCCTGCCTTTACCGGCAAAGCCGCCTCGGCGACCGGCGCCTTGTGGGCCTGGAAGCCGAAGCGAAGAGGTAAGGTCATGCGCATACGTCTCTGCGTCGCGACGTTTATCGCCGGGTTTTTCGCGGCTGTTGGTATCGCATCCGCCCAAGGCCGCCCGGAAATGTACGACATATGGAAGATCGAACTCGGCATGAAGGCAGGGGATATCCCGGACGAGTTCATCGAATATGCCTGCGGCACCCATGGCGGGCCGCCTTCGGTGAAACTCGCAGGTTTCACCGATTTCATGAAATGCAAGCCGGAAGCCAACGGGCTCCGAGAGGTTTATTTCCAATACGATGACGAATTCGAGTATTGGGCCCGCGCCAACGAGCTGGAACTGGAGACGCAGCTCTTCAGTGGCACACGGCTGTTCGATTATCCCGTCATCATGTCGCTGCTGTTCGATGAGGAAGGAACGGTACGCGGGGTGCGTGTCGTCACGGATCCGCGCGTCGACGACGCCGAGCGCGGCAGACGTGAATTCTGGACAATGGCGAATTTTCTGAAGATCCGCTTCGGCCCTGATAATTGGAACTGCGCCGACCTTCCCAAGGAGGAGGGGGATTCACCCGCCGGCACCTATTTCATTAAGGAGCGTTGCGAAAAACGGCTGGACGGCGACCTTTATCTTTTCGAAAGACGCTACTACCAGAAGAAGGGACAAGCCTTCTTCGATCCGCATTCCGGCGGGATCAATACCGAGGCTTACGTAAGCTCTACCTGGTTCGAACTTCTCGACGAGGGAATAGAACCGGTGCCGACCGCTACTCAGCGACTCGCCCGTCCGGGAGGATAGCGCCCGATACCCTCATCCCTTCGGTGATCGCATGTTCCATATTCGCGCGCTCGAGCCGCGAACCGCGCAGGTCCGCGTTCGACAGATCCGCCCGAGACAGATTTGCGGCAAGAAAGTCCACCTGGATGGCCGAGGATTGCGACAGGTTCGCGCCGACCAGATGGCTTTGCTCGAAGCTCGCTCCGTTCATCTTGGCCGCCGTCAATATCGCCCGCTGCAAGTCAGCCCCGCGGAGGTTCGTCCGCTCCAGAATCGCCCCGGAAAGATCGGCACCCGCAAGGCGGGCCTCCTTCGCCACCGCCGCCTTGATATGCGCTCCGGCCAGTTTGGCCTGCGTCAGGCGGGCCCTTCCCATACGTGTACCGTCGAGAATGGCGCCCTCGAGATTCGCGGCGGAAAGATCAGCCTCGTAGAGCAACGAGCCGGTCAGGTTGGCGTTGCGCAGGGACGCTTTCTTCATGTCCGTCTTGTTGAGGTTCGCATGCTGCAGATTGGCGCCGTCGAGCTTTGCGCCAGCGAGCTTTGCACGATGAAGGACGGCATTGCTGAGATTGGCGTTGGTGAGATCCGCGCCGGAAAGATCGCGCCGCTTCAGCCGTGTCCCGCTGAGATCGCAGCCCGGGCAATCGGAGGTCGTCCCGGCCAGAAAAGCCTCGCGATCGGCGTCACTGCTCTGGGCCGCTGCCGGACTGATGCAAACCGATGCCATCAACGCAACAAGGGGCATGAAAAGCGGAAAAGGCCGGCCGGGGTTGAGCATGTTGACACCTCGGAATTTCGTTGCGAGGAACACGGTAAAGAATTGAATTGCCTGCTGCAAGCGGTCGCCAGGTCCGCTTTCATGCGGTTTATTTTTTTGCCGTACCGGCATCGGTCCGAAAACCGGGATCGGTTTTACGGAAAAGCACGATGCGCAGATTTAATGATTTGCAGCGTCCTTTGTGCGTCCTGAAGGACGCGCGGCGCTGATGAACAGCTGGAGGAGCTTCATGTCGAGATTCACGCTTGCTCTCTGTGTGCTCCTGGCAACGGTGTTGCCGGGAAGCGGTGCCATGCTCGTCGGCCAAGTCTCGGTCATTGATTCCGACGTTCTGGATCTCAACGGCCAGCGCATCATGCTCTATGGGCTGGAGTCCGTGGAACGGGGGCAAACCTGCTTCATCGATGGTACGGCGTGGGATTGCTATCCGGCAGCGGTGCGGCAACTGGAAACGCTGGTGGCCGAGGGGCCGGTGGAATGCGAGCAGGTCGGGGACCCGGATCGTTATCGCCGCATCCTGGCCTATTGCCGGATCAACGGAAAAGACCTGAACGAAGCGTTCGTGGCTTCCGGGTTTGCCGTGGCGCGGCCGGATGAGACCGACCGCTTCGTGGCCGCGGAAAAGGCTGCCAAGGAGGCCGGCCTTGGCTTGTGGCAAGGCAAGTTCCTGCGGCCTTCGGATTATCGCGTTTCCGTGGGGATCATGGTGGACCGGCCGTAAGCCTGCGACCACCTGGCCGCGCCCAACTCGGCATTGTTGGCCTATCGCCCGGCTTCCGGCATATCGGCAGGTCCTATGCGTTCCAAATAGCTGTTCTCCGCGCTGAACGAGAGACCGGCCGTTGGGCCTCCTGCGATGACATAGATCCTGGAGCCGATGGTCGCCGCGCCCAAGCCATGGCGTGACTGAGGCATGGGCGGCAGGCTGCTCCAGCTGTCTGCCTGTGGATCGTAAAGCTCAGCTTCGCCGAAGGTTTTTCTTTCCGCACCGAAGGTCTCCCCGCCAAAGACCACGGCACGCCCATCGATCACCGCGGCGGCGATGCCGCTGCGTCCCGCGGGAAGCGGCGCGGCACTATCCCATCGATCTGCCGCAGCAGCATAGACCTCCGTGGAGTCCATTTCAGCCGTGGCCTCATCGCGACCGCCAAAAATATAGATGCGCCCGGCGAGGACGGCGGAAGCGTGGTGATTGCGCGGGGAGGCGATGGGTGCCGCCGTGGTCCACTCATCGGCGACGGGATCGTAGATCTCGTGCACCGCCAGACTCCTTTCGCCGTCATGCCCGCCTATGGCGTGAATTTTGCCGTCCAATACGGCAACGGCAAGCGCGCCGCGCGGCGTTGGCATGGGCCGCGCCTGCCGCCATGTGCGCGTCTTAAGATCGAGGATTTGGACATCGGCAAGCGGCTCCCAGCTGGTCCCACGATATCCTCCGATGAGGACGAGCTTGTTGTCCAGTACGGCAAGGCCCGCGTGATGGCGCCCCTCCGAGAGCGAGGGCAGTTCGGCCCAGACATCACTCTCCGGATCATAGCGGAACATTCCGGTGGGCGCCGAAGGACCTTCCGCAAAACCTCCCAGGAAATAAACATATGATCCATCCCCCGCCACGCTGACTTCCGAACGCGCTTCCGGGACGGGGCTCGCCTGACGCCATTGCCACTGGGATTGGCCGGTGGCACTCGCCGGACCCAGAGTGGCAATTGCCCAAATCGCGAGGCATATGAGGTAAGGCAGAACGCGAGCGAAATGGACTGTCACGGACGCGCCCGATATCCAGGTGCCGATCAGTTCATCTCGCCGAAATTGCGATCGAGTCGACAACGTTGGGTTTCCGACTTGTTGCATGGGAGCCTCCCGTCGTGAACCGCCATGAGCGGAGCACTCTTCAGCCAAGAAGTCCAGGCAGAATGTCGCTCGAACATATCATGGGTGCTGCTCGACAAAATGTTTCCGCGACGCGGTGAACCACAACAGATCTTTCTGCGATATGTGTTGTGGCCGCTGTACTTTGAGGAAGCTTGTTATGTTGACAATAGTCGGTCGGCTTACCATGATCGGCCTTGCTGGGATCAAACAAGATACCCCATAGATCTCTTGTTTATGCGGCGCCCGCAAATGCCGGTCTGCAGAGAGGGAAGCAGTCGGCATTGAAGCAAATCTGTTCAAGGAGTTCGAAGGAATGCTGGGTGGAGGAATGAAAAACGCGAAACGGCTGGGGCTAACGGCTCTTCTTCTTTTCGGAGCCAGCGGCTTGGCGTCGGCGGACGAGGCGTCGATCGAACGCGGCCGGGCCATTTTCGACGGCAAGGGCGGTTGCTCCTTCTGCCATGGCTGGGCCGCTGATGGCCAAGGCGATCCCCGCTCGGAGGGCGGCGCTCCCTCGCTTCGAACCTCCTCGCTCAATCGCGATCAGGTCCGCGAAGTCGTGCAGTGCGGCAGGCTCGGCACTGCCATGCCCCATTTCGACCGCTTCGCCTATACGGATGACCGCTGCTACGGCATGACGGAAGCCGACGCCGGCGCTGAAAAGCCGTCACGCGCCTTCACCACCTTGCAGCCACACGAGATCGACGCGGTGGCCGACTACGTCGCGGCTAAGGTTCTGGGCGCGGGGCCGGTGACGTTCGAGCAGTGTGTCGAGTTTTTCGGCAAGGTGGTGCAGGCCTGTGGCGCCTATCCGACCGCTTCCGGTGAAAAGCCGGACATGACCAACGCCGAACCGACGCCGCAAGGCGGCTCCCCAACGGATGCCCACTGAGATTACGAACGCCTGCATGCCTGAAGGCGGGAAACCATAGCGGGCTGTCACCAAGCCAAAGCACGGCGGTTACTTACCACAATCTGCGCGCTAAAGATCGCCTCCGGAGATGCAGCACGTTGGAGGCCGACCGCTATCGGGTCGGCCTCGATGCGTTGAGCCACGGCAGTGGCTACAAGCATTTGCGGTCGCAAGGCGCTTAGAGCCTCGGGTTATGGCCGGGCGGTCCAACGGACTTCATGCATGTCCTTCATACTGGATTCCTCACATCCCTGCCAATGAATGGCCACGCTCGGGCGCAAGCTTTCGGGCTATGCGATCCGGCCTACTGAGCGTCGGTTGAGGCGGTCCCCCGGCTGCAACACAGCCGTTCGGCGGGGGATATTTCTACCCAGACTGGAAATCGCCGTTCATTTCAGGTTATGATGACGACGGCTCCCCATGGGGATAGGAGGTCCCCGGGAGCCGGGAGGAACGGGAGAATGGCCGCCGCGCTTATACTCGTTCTCGTTGTCCTGGGCTCGATATTGTTCCACATATTGAGCCCATGGTGGTGGTCGCCTATTGCTTCGAACTGGAGCTACATAGACCACACCATCACCATAACGTTCTGGATCACGGGCGCCGTGTTCTCCGCGGTCGTCCTGTTCATGGCGTATTGCGTATATCGGTTCCGTCACCGTCCCGGCTCCAAGGCGGCCTATGAGCCGGAAAGCAAGCGGCTGGAATGGTGGCTCACCGTCGGCACCGCTGTTGGGGTGGCGGCGATGCTGGCGCCTGGCCTTTATGTCTGGGCACAGTTCGTAGCCGTTCCCGACGATGCGACGGAGGTCGAGGTTGTCGGCCAGCAATGGCAATGGAATTACCGGCTTCCCGGCGCGGACGGAAAGCTCGGCACCGTCGACAGTCACCTCGTCAGTTTCGAGAATCCGCTGGGCATCAACCCGGATGATCCCGCCGGACAGGACGATGTCGTCATCGAAGCGGGTGAATTGCACCTGCCCATCAACAAGCCGGTGAAGATGCTCCTGCGTTCGATCGACGTATTGCATGATTTCTACGTGCCCGAGTTCCGCGCCAAGATGGACATGGTGCCTGGCATGGTCACCTATTTCTGGTTCACGCCGACGCAAACGGGAACCTTCGAAGTCCTATGCGCGGAGCTGTGCGGCATCAGCCACAGCTATATGCGCGGCACCGTCATGGTGGAGACCGAGGAGGACTACGAAGCGTGGCTGCAAGAGCAAACGACTTTCGCTGAACTGACCGACCTCCGGAACGTGGCCGAGGAGGTCAACCGATGACCAGGGAGGCGAAAGGGTAACGGAACATGCCCGGCCGCCGGCCTCTTGCCCGGCGCGCGACGGAGCCAGGGAGAAAGAGCAATGGTCGATGCCACACCTCGCATGGACGAAGGCATCCCGCCTGCAGAAGTGCCCGAGCTCGAGCTTTATCATCCGAGAAGCTGGTGGACGACCTATGTCTTTTCGCAGGATGCCAAGGTCATCGCCATCCAGTATGGCGGCACGGCGATGGCCATCGGCCTGGTTGCGCTCGTCCTGTCGTGGCTGATGCGCCTGCAGCTCGGCTTTCCCGGCACATTCGACTTCATCACGCCGGATGCATATTACCAGTTCATCACCATGCACGGCATGATCATGGTGATCTATCTCCTGACGGCCCTCTTCCTCGGCGGTTTCGGCAATTACCTGATTCCGCTCATGGTTGGCGCGCGGGACATGGTGTTTCCCTACGTCAATATGCTGAGCTACTGGATCTACCTACTCGCTGTCCTCGTGCTCGTCGCGAGCTTCTTCGCACCCGGCGGGCCAACAGGCGCCGGCTGGACCCTCTATCCACCGCAGGCCATCTTGAGCGGGACCCCCGGCGGCCAGAGCTGGGGCATCATCCTCATGCTGGTGTCGCTGATCCTGTTCATCATCGGCTTCACCATGGGCGGCCTCAACTACGTGGTAACGGTCATCCAGGGCCGCACGCGCGGCATGACCCTCATGCGGATGCCCTTGACCGTGTGGGGCATTTTCACCGCCACGGTGATGGCGCTGCTCGCCTTCCCCGCGCTGTTCGTCGCCTGCGTCATGATGCTGTTCGACCGGCTGCTCGGCACGTCGTTCTTCATGCCAGCGCTCGTCGAGATGGGTGAACAACTCTCCTACGGCGGCGGAAGCCCAATTCTCTTCCAGCACCTTTTCTGGTTCTTCGGTCACCCGGAAGTCTATATCGTCGCTCTGCCCGCCTTCGGCATCGTGTCGGATCTGATCAGCACGCATGCGCGCAAGAACATTTTCGGCTACCGCATGATGGTCTGGGCGATCGTCATCATCGGGGCGCTGTCCTTCATCGTCTGGGCGCACCACATGTATGTCTCCGGCATGCATCCCTGGTTCGGCTTCTTCTTCGCCACCACCACGCTGATCATCGCCGTCCCGACGGCGATTAAGGTCTATAACTGGGTACTGACGCTCTGGCGCGGCGACATCCACCTGACGATACCGATGCTGTTCGCCCTCGCCTTCATCGTCACCTTCGTCAATGGGGGTCTGACCGGGCTTTTCCTGGGCAACGTAGTGGTCGACGTGCCCCTGTCCGATACCATGTTCGTCGTCGCCCATTTCCACATGGTCATGGGCGTGGCGCCGATCCTCGTCATCTTCGGCGCCCTCTATCACTGGTATCCGAAGATCACCGGCCGGATGCTCGATGAGCGCTTGGGACAGTTCCACTTCTGGGTCACGTTTGTCGGCGCCTATGCGATCTTTTTCCCCATGCACTATGTGGGGCTGGTCGGCGTGCCCCGGCGCTATGTCGAGACTGGAGAATCGGCGTTCATCCCACCGTCGGTGCAGGATCTCAACGCCTTCATCACGATCGCTGCCCTCATTGTAGGCTTTGCCCAGATGGTGTTCCTCTTCAACCTCTTCTGGAGCCTGCGCTACGGCAAAGACGCCGGCGGCAATCCATGGCATGCCACGAGCCTGGAATGGCAGACGCCGACAACACCGCCGCCGCACGGGAATTGGGGCGACGAGCGGCCCGTCGTCTATCGCTGGGCCTATGACTACAGCGTACCCGGCGCGCCGCAGGACTTTATACCGCAAAACGATCCCTGGCCTCAGAAGGCCCCGATGAGAACGGTATGAGCGTCATCCTCGTCTTCATCCTGGTGGTGGTCGGCTTCTCCTTCTGGTGGCTCCTTCAGCACCGGGTCCTGTCGAAGCCGTGGCTGGAGCACGGCGTGCATACCGCCCTGCCGGAGACGGATCTTTCCGGCATGCCGACGGCCAAGATCGGCCTCGGCATCTTCCTCGCCGTGGTCGGAGCTCTCTTCGCCCTGTTCGCCAGCGCTTATTTCATGCGCATGGAATATTCCGACTGGCAGGCGCCGCCGCTGCCGCGGATCCTGTGGCTCAACACGGCGATCCTGTTCCTGGCCAGCGTGGCGCTTCACTGCGCCGTTCGCGCCGTGCGGGAGCAACGCCTGGAGACAACGCGCCTTGCGCTGGTGACGGGCGGCCTCGCGACGCTTGTCTTCCTGGCCGGGCAACTCACAGCCTGGCGGGACCTGTCGGCCGACGGCCATTTCTTGGACGCCAATCCTGCAAACGGCTTTTTTTACCTCCTGACCGGCGTGCACGGGCTGCACATCCTAGGCGGCCTCGTCGCGCTCGGACTGACCACTGCCAGGGCGTGGGACAAAACGGTAGCGCCGGAGCGGCTGCGGCTAGGGGTCGAGCTGTGCGCGTCCTACTGGCATTTCCTGCTCATCGTCTGGCTCGGAGTGTTCATCCTGCTCGCCGGCTGGGCGGGCGATTTCATCGCGTTCTGTCGGCAGTTGCTCCTATGAGGGAAATGAAGATGGCTGAAACCACGCTGAACGGCTTCGGGGCCAAGGCGGAGCGCCAGAACGGCGGGTTGCGCAGCGTCGCCGAAGATTGGTCATCCGATCAGCGCGCCTTCAAGAGCGCATCCTGGGGGAAGGCCATGATGTGGATCTTCCTCTTGTCCGACACCTTCGTCTTCAGCTGTTTCCTGATAGCCTACATGACCGTGCGCATGTCGACCGTGGAGCCCTGGCCCAATGCAAGCGAGGTTTTCGCGCTCCATATCGGCGGCTCCGACGTGCCGCTCATCCTGATCGCCATCATGACGTTCGTGCTGATCTCTTCGAGCGGCACCATGGCCATCGGGGTCAATTATGCCTATCGGCGCAACCGGCGCATGACGGTGGTGATGCTGGTGCTGACGGCATTGCTCGGCGCCACCTTCGTTGGCATGCAGGCATTCGAATGGACCAAGCTCATCACCGAAGGCGTGCGTCCCTGGGGGAACCCGTGGGGCGCTCCGCAATTCGGCTCCACCTTCTTCATGATTACCGGGTTTCACGGCACCCACGTCACCTTTGGCGTGATTTTCCTCTTCATCGTAGCCTTCAAGGTCTGGCGCGGCGACTATGATCGCGGCCAGCGCGGCTTCTTTACCAGCCGGCCCGGCGATTATGAGCATGTAGAGATCATGGGCCTTTACTGGCACTTCGTCGACCTGGTCTGGGTCTTCATCTTCGCATTCTTTTATCTGTGGTGAGGAAGGGTCATGGCATCCCACGCGGAAGAAACCCATCACGAATATTCGCAGACGGCCATCGCCACCCATGCGGAAGGTCAGCACCACCCGATCAGAGTGTATTTGATCGTTTGGTTCTGGCTGTTCGTGCTGAGTGCCTGTTCCTACCTGGTCGACTATATCGGCCTGCAAGGCTATTTGCGTTGGGGGCTGATCCTCACCTTCATGATGCTGAAAGCCGGTCTGATCGTGGCCGTCTTCATGCACATGGTTTGGGAGCGGCTTGCCTTGGCCTATGCCATTCTGCTGCCGCCGCTGGCTGTCCTTGTCTTCGTCGCCATCATGGCGATCGAGTCTGATTACACCGCGCTTACGCGCCTAACGTCCTTCGTCAACGGCGGATAAGCAACGATCAGATGGAAGCTTGGCACCAGCCAAGCTCCGCATCTCCAGCATCCTCAGCGAGACTGCCGCACGACCATGGACGGTTGTTCTAATTCCGCCGGCAAAGACACGGCTCTGCGATAGAGATGCCAGGTCGCATGTCCGAGCACCGGTAAGATCACCGCCAGCCCCACGAAAAGCGTAAGCAAGCCGACCACCAGCAAGGCAGCCACGATCAGCCCCCAGAAAAGCATCGGGAGAGGATTGGCGAGCATGACGCGCGCAGAAGTTTGGATCGCGGCGTAAGCGCCGACGTCCCTGTCGATAAGCAGCGGAAAGGCCACCGATGTCGTGCTCAGCACGACCAGGGCGAAAAGGAATCCGATCAGATTGCCCCAAAAGAGCAGCGTCCAGCCGCGCGGCGTGGTCAGGACTTCCTGGATGAAACCGGTAAATGATGCCGGCTCTACCGGCCCGAAGATCCGCATGTAGAGTGCCTGAGCGGTGAAAAGCCAGGCGAGGAAAATCACCGCAAGCATGGCGCCGACGGCGAAAATCGACGGAATAGCCGGGGATTTAAGCACATCGAACGCGTGATGCCATGACGTATCCATGTTGCTTTCGCGCCGCCTGCTGATTTCATAAAGCCCGATCGCCGCGAGCGGGCCCAGAAGGGCGAAACCGGCTATGAGCGGGAAGATCAGTTGCAGGGCGTTTCCGGTGGAAGCCCAGGTGATCAGGATCATGCCCACGATGGGATAGATCAGACACAAGAAAACGTAATGGGACGGCCTGTCCCAAAAATCATCAAAGCCGGCGCGAAGCGCGTCGAGGACGTCCGAGAATGCTAGGTGGCGCACCGTCAAAGGTGCAATGGTTTCGTTGGAACCTGCTACGACGTGAAAGCTGGCCATAACCATCCCTCCTGGACTTTGGTCCGGGTATGGCCGCGGCTCACGTGCCCCCACCATGGCCGGTCACGACAAACCGCGACCCTTGCCTATGAAAAATAATACCACCTCAAGCCACATTTGTCGCCCGCTTTTGGGAAAAGCGGACGACAACGGAACCAAGAGGCTCTTCGCCAATGAACGGTGAAGAGCGATACGCCCGCGAGGCTGACAGCAGGGGCGCGAAGATCAGTGCTGAGGCGTCCGGGAAATGCAGCGGTTCCTGAGACGGCCGATACCTTCCACTTCCGTTTCCAGAAGATTGCCGGGCGCAAGATATCGACGCGGGTCGCGGACCGATCCCACTCCCGCCGGCGTGCCGGTAAAGATCAGGTCTCCCGAGGCAAGCTCGCACCAGCGTGAAATGAAGCTTACCAGCTGTGGAACGGGGAAGATGAGCTCGCTTGTGCGGCTCTGCTGCACCATCTCTCCATCAATGCTGCAGTTCAGCGCAATATCGCTAGGATCGGAGAAGCCATCGAGGGTGACGATAGCCGGGCCGATCGGGCCGAAGGCACGCGCCGATTTGCCGAGTGAAAATTGCGGCGGCTTGTCGGCGAACTGCTGCCGGCGGTCTGAGATGTCCTGGCCGGCCGTATAACCGGCGACGTGGTCGAATGCCCGCTCTTCGGGAATATCACTGCCTCCGCGGCCGATCACGACGACCAATTCCACCTCCCAGTCGACCCTGTCCGAAGTCAGCGGGATATCGGCGTGCGGGCCGGCAAGGCAGCTCGGAAACTTCGTAAACACCATCGGCGACTTCGGAATGTCCAGGTTCGCTTCGGCCGCGTGATCCTTGTAGTTCAAGCCGATCCCGAACACGCTGCGCGGAGCAGGAACGCAGGGCCCGATGGCATCAGGGTCGATGACGGTTTCATCTCCCCGAAGGGATTGCGCCCGCGCCCATTCGCAAAAGCGCTCCCAATCCGCGAGCAAGAGCATGGGATCTGAGGAGAACCGACCGTTGGACCGATCGGCAACGTCGATGGCCCTCCCCTCCAGGTCTAGCGCGGCGCGCCCGGCGAGATTGGTCATTCTTACAGCGGTCATTTGTCGTCCCTTGATGTTGGTTGCGGCTTAAGGACAATGGCGGCATCCACCGCCAGGCATCCTGCTGAATTCACAATAACGGGGTTCAGGTCGACTGAATCGATGAGCTCGTGGTGAGCAAGCACAAGGCTTTGCAGCGCTTCGAGCATGTCTGCGATCTGGAGAAGCGGCTGCGCCGATCCAAGCAGCGCCGGGAGCCAGCTCTGATCAAGCCGCCGGATAATGCGCTCGCGGGTTATCGGCATCGGGAGGAGCAACGAGCGGTCGAGCGCTTCGGTGTAGATGCCGCCCAGCCCGATTAGCAGAAAATGTCCAAGCCCGGGTTCGTGAGTGACGCCCAGTATGAGCTCCAATCCCCCATCTTTCATCGGCTGGAGGATGAAAGGCACGGTATCGGGGTCGTGGCCCTGCTGGCCAAGCTGACGGCGTATATCGGTAAAAGCCCGTTCAAGCGCTGCATCATTCTCGATGGCGAGACGAACGTGCCCTTCCTTGTTCTTGTGCAGCACGCCGGGCGCCAGCGCCTTCAGCACGACCGGATAGCCAAGATCTGCTGCAGACGCAAAAGCTTCCTGGGCCGAGGCAACGAGGCGGGTCTCTACCACCGGAATTCCGGCCTCCCGCAAGATATCGCCACTTGTCTTTTCGTCGAAGAAGGCCGGCCACGCTCCGGGACGCAGGAGCGGCACGCTCTTCGATACGGGCAAGCCTGGCTCAGATCCGGCCTCCGATTCAGAGGCAGCGGCCAGATCGAACCAGGCCTTGAGACTATCCATACAGGCCGCAAGTTCATGGAAAACCGGCACGGCTCCCGCCGCGTAACGCGCTTCGATCTCAGTGCGCAGCCCGCCAGGTGCGGTAACCGCTACCGGGGAG